>Ga0070708_100005137_pt1 | contig 10363 bp, 7 predicted proteins | sample KBSK5503metaG_FD_65469 | JGI IMG/M metagenome (GOLD analysis project Ga0070708, IMG submission 65469) | Corn, switchgrass and miscanthus rhizosphere microbial communities from Kellogg Biological Station, Michigan, USA - KBS K5-50-3 metaG | ecosystem: Host-associated > Plants > Roots >... | reverse complement strand
CCGGCGGTGCTCGCGATCGACATCGGGCCGCCGTCGATCGTGCTCCCGAAGCCCTGCGGGGTGCGCACGTCGACGCTGCTCTTGCCCGAGTCGCCCCACGCCCATACGCCGAAGGTCGCGAACGCCCGGCCGATCCGGATCGGCGACGCCGAGCGCGGTGCGCCGCCGACGAGGTCGTAGCGGACGGTGAAGTGCGACGTCTGGCCGTAGTAGAGGCTGTCGCGAAAATCGACCGTCGTGTCGATGTAGAACTCGTGCTTCTTGGTCGAGACCGCGAGGGCCGCGCCGCCGGCGGTGGCCTTGATGAACCGCGCTTCCGGCTGCACCGCGAAGCGGTAGCCGGTGTAGTAATAGATGTAGCCGCCCGAGTTCGGCTTGAGGTCGGTGACCTGCCAGTCGATGACGACGTGGACTCTCCCGGCGGGCGGGTCGAGGGTGTAGGTCGCGTCGGCACGGACCTTCAGCGGGTCCGCCGCGAGCGCCGTGCGGGCACCGGACGGCGCAATCGCCAGGCCGAGGCCGAGCAGCAGGGCTGCCGCCACGGCCGCAACGTGGCGGCGCATCAAACGCTCGCCCTCGAACGCGGTCCGGCGCAGGCCCATCGTCCCCTCCCCGGTCCGGCTCCCGTCAGGTCGCTTCGGGAGACCTCCGCCGGCGCCCCGCGCGGACGAGGCCGAGGAAGATCGCGAGCGCGACGGCGAGCAGGACCGCGCTCACGATACGCGCACGGCCGGCCTCCGCGGCACCAAGCCAGGCATCCCGCGCGGCCCGCGCCGCATCGGTCGCCTCGGCCGTGTTGCCGGTCTGGAGTGCCAGTCGCGCCGCCCCGAGCGTCAGCCCCGGGTCGCGCCCGACAAGCCCGATCCGGCTCTCGAGGTCGTCGAGCAGGCTGTCGGAGCTGGACTGCGCCGACGTCGCTGCGGCGATCATCTCCACCGCCGAAAGCTCGGCGGACGCCTCCGCCGCGGCAGTCGGGAGCCCGGCCGTCCCCTCGAACGCGGCACGCAGGCTGTCGGGGAGGGTCACGTCGGCGGCGTCAGCGGCGGCGGCGAGGGCGGCCCGCTGCTGCAGGATCCCGTCCGCGGCGTCGAGCTGGTCGATGGCGACGTCGAAGCGCCATGTGCGGAGGGCGTCGCGGATGGACTTCGGCAGCCGCCACTCCCCGGCGGCCTCGACGGCGTTGGCGTATGCCGTCCGCGCCGTGGCCCGGGCAGCCATGAGGGTGAGATCCTCGGGGCGGGCCACCCACGTCTGCCACAGGTCGCCGAAGTCCTTCCCCGTCTGGTCCTCGAGCAGGTCCAGCAGGCCGCGCCAGTCCGGCGCGCCCGAGACCACCTCTTTGCCATTGGCGTCGGGCTGGTACGCGCCGACGTCGCGGGCCGCCTTCAGCCAGACGGCACGGAGCGCGTCTGGCCCAGCGCGCTCGGCAATGTCGCGGGCGAGCTGGAGACAGGCCGCGTATGCATACAGGTCGGTGGCCGGATCGGTGGTCTCGCTCGAGCCCCACGCGTTGAGCGGGATCGCCCCGACCCCGGGCTCGACCGTGTCAGGCGGCCGGATGTCGAGGCCGAGCTCGCGCGTCGCCGTCTCTGCGTAGTACGACGCGAATGCCTCCGCGGCCCAGCGATCTGCGACGAGGCGCCCGTTGAACCAGGCATGCGCGAGCTCGTGGATGACGACTGTGTCCGAGGCCGCGTACGAAATGTCGATGCGGCGCTCCGCCGGGTCGAACACGCCGGCATAGCCGCCACTCCCGCGGACGAGAACCTCGTTCACGGCGAGTGGCCCGTCGAGCTGCCACGCGACCCCGATCTCCTGCTCCAGGATCGGCAGCGCGTGCTCGACGAGGTTGGTGACCCGGTCTGCCCAGGCTGGGTCGTCTGGCCAGGCCCGAACCGTGACCGATGCCACCCCGGCGGACAGCGCGACGTCGACGGGCGTCTCGGCGTAGGTGACGGGCCGGTCCGCAACGACATCCGCGACGAAGTCCAGCGGCGCCGCGATCGTGCCGCTGAACCACTGGTCGTGGCCGGCCTCGTCCGAGGTCGGGCCCTGGAGCGGGCCGCGCCCGACCGTCACCTGGTAGCCCGTCGGGAACAGCATGGTCACGCTCGAGCCCGGGGTGCTCGGCGTCGCGAACGCCCATGCCTGGAATGTCACGAGCGACGGCGAGACGCGCACCGGGCGACCCGGCTCGCCACCCGCATCACGCAGGTCGAAGGTGAGCGTCAGGTTCGTCGTCTTCCCGGCGGCGAGGTTCGTCCCGAAGTCCAGCTTCAGGCTGGTGAAGGTGTCGGTGATCTCGTGCACGGCGACCTTCGGCGGGCCGCTCCCGCCGGTCAGCCGGAAGCCGGTGGTCCCCGGCTGGACCGTCAGGAACGCCGACCGGAAGAAGAACTGGCGGGCGACGGAGTTCTTGAGGTGGTTGGTGACGGTGAGCTTCGCGGTCACCGCGACTCTGGCCTCTTCGGGCAACACCTCGTACGTCGCGTTGCTGGTGATCGTGAGCCCCGGTGTCGCCGCCGAAACGGGTCCCGGCTGGACCACCGAACCGAGCCCGAGGGCGTTGATCAGGGCGATGCCGAGCGCGAACCCGATCGACCGGGCGGGAGGAAGGCGGGGCCTCATTCCGGGACGCGGCCGTCGGGCGGCTCAGGCTCCCCGATGCGGCCAAGCTCGCCGAGCTCGTCGGCGAATGCGTCGAGGAGCGACGCGGTTCTGATCGGGCGCGCCTCGTAGCCGTCGGGGACCCGGCCGCCGATCCACAGCCAGCCTCGCGTCTCCTCGAAGATCGCGTCGGCGATGACGGCGACGCGCGCCAGCCCGAGTCCCAGCTCGCCGGCATCAAGCCAGCGGGTCGGCAGTTCCACGGCGAGGATCGGACGGCCGTCGTCGGCAACGGAGAACTTGGCCAGCGGGAACTCGTCGTTCCAGCGCAGGAGCGTCCGATACGCCTTGCGCAGGCCGTCTCCGAGCGGCGGTGCCAGGTGCGCCCAGACGATCGCCCCGACCGCCGGATCGAGGATCACCGTCGCACGCAGATCGCGCCGCCGGCGGCCGTCGAGGGCGACGTCCCAGGCGGTGATGCCATCGCGCTCGACGCTCGCGAGCGGCTCGAGGCCGAGGCCGCGCAACCAGCCTTCGACAGTCTGGGGCGTGATGGCGAGCGCGGCGCTCGTGGGGGTCGGTGCGCTTGCGCGCGTGGCGGTCTTCCTGCTCCCGGGCATGGCCCGCGAAGTCTAGCCCGGGGCCTCGCGCGGACCCGGCGAGGTGGAGATCGAGGCTCAGACGGCCGAGGCGGCCTCGCGCTCGACGCCGGCCTTCGAGGTCCGGGTGCGGGTCGCCGGCTCGGCCTCGACGGAGCCCCCGGCGCGGACGATCTTGGTCTTGTAATCGCCGGTGCGCACCCCGCCGCCGATCTTCACGTTGCGGCCCAGCCGGGCGCCGCGGGGCACGATCGACTGCTTGCCGACCACGGTGATGCCCGTGTTGAGCCGTCCGGGCTCCTGGCGATTCGGGGCGCCGTCATACGGTCCCTCGCCGACGATCGCGCCCTGTCCGACGACGACCTCCTTGTCGAGGATCGCCCGATCGACCACCGCGCCGGCACGGATGACCGAGTCGAACATCACGATCGAGTCGCGGACGACCGCCCCGACATCGACCCGGACGCCCGGCGAGAGCACGCTGTTGACGACCGTCCCGTCAATGACGCAGCCGTGGCTGATCAGGCTGCGATGGATCTGCGCGGTCGCGCCGACCTTGGCCGGCGCTCGCTCCTCGGAGCGGGTGTGGATGACCCACTCGGCGTCGTACAGGTCGAGCTCGGGCCGGTCCTCGAGGAGCGCCATGTTGGTCTCCCAGTAGGACTGGATCGTGCCGACGTCCTGCCAATAGCCGTTGTACCGGTAGCCGTAGACGCGAGCGCCGCCGTCGAGCATCGCGGGGATGACGTTGCCGCCGAAGTCGACCAGGTCCTCGGTCAGCCAGCGCCGCAGGGCTCGCTTGGTGAACACATACACGCCCATCGAGGCAAGGTCGCTCTTGGGCTGCTTGGGCTTCTCCTGCCACTCGGTGACCCGGTCCGCGTCGTCCATCGCCAGGATGCCCATGCGCGAGGCGTCGGCGAGGGGCACGCGACGCACGGCGACGGTGACGTCCGCCCGATGCCGCCGATGTGCCTGCACGAACGGCTGGTAGTCCATCTTGTAGATGTGGTCGCCGGCGAGGATCACGATCGTATCGGCGGACGAGCGCTCGATGACGTTCATGTTCCGGAGGACCGCGTCGGCGGTCCCGCGATACCACTCGGCGACGCGGCCGCGCGCGATGTACGGCTGGAGGAGCTTGACGCCGCCGGTGTTGCGATCGAGGTCCCACGGTCGCCCCAGCCCGATGTGGTCGTTCAGCGAGTGCGGGTTGTACTGCGTCAGGACGAGCACGTCGTCGATGTCCGAGTTCACGCAGTTCGACAGCGTGAAGTCGATGATCCGGTACTTGCCGCCGAATGGGACCGCCGGCTTGGCGCGCACGGAAGAGAGGATCGAGAGGCGCTCGCCTTCGCCGCCGGCGAGGATCACCGCCATCGTCCGCTTCACGGTCGTCCTCCAGAACGCACCGGAATCGTAGCACTGGCTCCCGGTGGCTCCGTTACGGGGCGGTTAGCGTTCCGATCAGATTCGTCTGTGGCGACGCGAGGTCAGCGCGGGAGGAAGAGCCGCGGGTTCATCCAGTTGCCGTCGAACTGGACGGCCCAGTGGAGGTGCGGCCCGGTGGTCCAGCCGGTCATGCCCTCGTAGGCGATGACCTGGCCCTTGGCCACGTAGTCGCCTTCTTGGACGACCGGCGGGTGCGACCGGTTGTCGATGTGGGCATACCAGGTCACGAGGTGCGACGAGTGGGCGATGATCACGATCCAGGCCGGGTCGTACGGGCTGCGCCCGGACCAGATGACCTTGCCGGCGCCCGCCGCGCGGATCGGCGTGTACATCGAGTTGGCGATGTCGATGCCGGTGTGGAAGTGCCGGCAGTTGCCGAGCGGCGGCTCCCATGAGAAGCCGGTGCACCCGAACTCCTGGGTGATCGTCCCGTCCATCGGCCACGAGAGGCTGCCGTTGTACTCGGACGGGATGCCACCCTTGGCCAGCTGCTCGCGGACGAGCCGTTCGATCAGCGCCTCCAGCTGGTCCTCCGCGGCCTTGGCGGCGGCGAGCTGCTGCGCCAGGCGCTGCTTGTCGGCAGCGGCCTTGGCGAAGGCGGCCTGCTGGGCGGCGAGGAGCTTCTTCGTCTGCGCCTGCAGCAACGCGAGGGTGTGGCGGGTCTCGTTCAGGTCGGCCACCTGGGCATCGAGCGTCGTCTTCGCCTGCGCCGCGAGGACGTGGAGGTCGTCGGTCTGCTGGCGTGCGAGCTCGACGTTCTGATGGAGGATCGTGAGCACGCCCTGGTCCGCCTTGATCTGCTCGGCGAGGGCCCGGTCCTGCTCGGCGAAGTCGAGGTGGTAGCTCGCCTCCGTGAGGACGTCGGTGAAGTCGCCGCTGGATAGGACGGTGTCGAGGACCGACGTCCGGTCAGCCTCGTACGCCTCGCGGATGCGGACGGCGAGGAGTGCCTTCGTCGTGTTGAGGTCGGCCTGCTTGCGCGCCTCCTCGGTCTGGACCGCCAGCAGCTCGGCGTCGAGACGGCCGCTGGTCGCGACGAGCTCGTCGACCGAGGCCTGCGAGCGGGCGACATCGACCTCCATCGAGACGATCTGCATCTTCACGGCGAGGAGGTTGGCGTTGACCGCCGCGAGGTTGTCCTTGGTGGCGGCGATCTCGGCCGAGAGCGCCGCCTGGTTCGCGGCCAGGTCCTGGATCGAGGCCTTCTGCCGGGCGATCAGCTTCGCGAGCGCCTTCTGCTTCGCATAGGCGTCGGACAGGTCGTCGGCGGACGCGCTCGGGGGCGCGACGGACGTGAACAGTCCACCCAGCGCCGAGAGGACGAAGAGGAGGAGGACGGCGCGGCCGCTGAAGCGGCCCTTTCGGCTGGGGGTCCAGCCGGGGCGGTCAGTCGTGCGAATCCGCATGGAGCAGCGTCTGCATCGAGCGGGCGTCTCCTTCGCGCTGGGGGGCCGCGTTGGTTTCGCTCGCCGGTGAGTCCGCCGTCCCAACCAGGCACGCGCGGGGACGACTACCGGCTAACGATCGGGATACTACTGCAAGCTGTCCAGCCGACGAACCCGTACATTCGTCACGGCTGGCCTAAACCGAGGATTGCCCACAGCGTGCCGGCGATCAAGAACGGACCGTACGGAACGAAACTTTTCAACGAGATTCGCCGGACGAACAGCAGGACACCCACCGTGAGCCCGGCAAGCAGCGCCCCGGCGACGAGGGCGTAGAACAGCTTTCCGGCCCCGGCGAACAGGCCCACGCTCACGAGCAGCTTGAGATCGCCCTGCCCGATCGCGCCCCGGCCGAACGGGATCGCCAGCAAATAGAGCGAGAGCGGCACGACCAGGGCCCCCGCAACGGCCCACGCGAAGTCCTCGATCGTCGGCACGAACGGGCTGACCCCAGCCGCGAAGACGGCGAGCGAGAAGGCGACCAGCGGGAACGTGATGATGTCGGGCAGGAGGCGCTGGTCGAGATCGGTCGCGAACAGCACGACGAGGGCCAGGACGTACACACCGACCACGACGAGGTCGACCGGCTGCGTCCCGAACCGGACGAAGGTCCCAGCGAGCGCCGCCGCGCCGACGAGGGCCACCACGGGGGTGCGCCAGTCGATCGGTCTGATGGAGCCGTCCTCGTGCGCCGGCCAGCGAGCCGCGAGGCGGTCCGAGGCGAGGCCCCACGCGAGGCCGATCAGCGCAGCAATCGCTGCCTGACCGGTCGGCTCCTCCCACCAGAGCGTGAGGATCGTCATGGGCGCCTTCGGGACGGCCCGAGGGCGTTGATCGTCAGCCCTTGGCGCCCGCGAGGGCGAGCTCGACGAGGGTCGCGTGCGACGCGCCCGTGGCGCCGCGCGGCGCGAATGGATGGACGCGGCGGAAGTACGCGGTGCCGGCGATGTCGAGATGGACCCACGGCTTGGTCACGAACTCGCTGAGGAACAGCGCGCTCTTCACGAGGCCGCCCTCGTTGTTGCGCGAGAAGTTCACGAGGTCGCCATACCAGCTCTCCATGTCCGCGCGGTACTCCTCGACGAGCGGCAGCTGCCAGTAGCGCTCGCCGGCCTTGGCGCCCGCGCCGATGACCTCGTCCACCCACGCCTGCGGCGTCCCGAACGCGCCCGCAACGAGCTCGCCCAGCGCGCGCGAGACCGCTCCGGTGAGGGTCGCCACGTCGACGAGATGGGTGGCACCCAGCTGCTCGGCGTAGGTCATGGCGTCGGCCAGGATCAGCCGGCCCTCGGCATCGGTGTTGGTGATGTCGACCCACTTGCCGTTGAGCGCCTTGACGACGTCGCCCGGCCGGGTCGAGTGCGGGCCGGGCATGTTCTCGACGGCCGGCGCCATCACGAGCAGTGGCGTGCCCGGCGCGAGTCGCGACACGGTGACCGCGGCGGCGATCACGGTGCACGCACCGGTCTTGTCCATCTTCATCTCTTCCATCCGATCGGATGGCTTGATGGAGATGCCGCCCGAGTCGAAGCAGACGCCCTTGCCGACGATCGCGAGGTGCCGGCCGAGCGAGTCCTTCTCGCCCTTCTTGCCCGAGCGCATGACGATCATCCTGGGCGGGTTGTCGCTGCCCCGGCCGACGGCCATGAACAGGCCCATGCCCATCTCGGTGGCCTTCTCCGGGCCGATCACGTCGATCCACAGGCCGTGCTTCTTGGCGAGGGTGTACGCCTCCTCGGCCAGAACCTCGGGGCTCACGTCGTTGGAGCTGCGGTTCGAGAGGGTGCGCGCGATGTTCGCGCCCTCGCCGAAGATCGTGCCCCGCTCGGCGGCCTTCGCGAGCCGCCCCGCGTCCTCGCCCGGCGCAACGAGCACGAGCTCGGACAGGTCCGGCGCACCGTCGTCGTAGCTCTCGCGGTAGATGCGCGCCGGTTCGTAGCCGCCTTCGACCACGCCGCGCGCGACGAGCTCGGCCGCCGCCGCGGCGCCGCCCTCGAGGACATCGGTCAAGGGCGTGAGCCAGACCCCGAGCGAGCGGACCTGCCGGCCTCCGAGCCGGCGGACGCCGGCAGCCGCGATCTTCACGACCGCCTCACGGTCGAGGTCCGCGGACTGGCCGCCGAGGACGACGAGCAGGCGCGTCGCCTTGACCTCGCCGCTCGCGCCGGTCCCTGCCAGGATGCCCTTGAAGGGCTTGCCGCGCAGCTCGCCGAAGTCGTTCAGTGCGGTGAGCTCGCCCCCGGACCGGCGATCCAGCTCACCCAGCGGTCCGGTGAACGCGGGCTGGCCGAGGATCGGCACGACCAGGACGTCAACTTTGGCGTCCCACGGCTGATCTGCGGCGATGCGTACCTGCACGGAAAGACCCCCTTGGACGTGGTGGCGGGCGCGACTGGGCCGCCCGGCCGGAGTGTACGGCCGAGGCGCCTTGCGTGGCGCTTCCCGCTGGGGTACCGGGCTTACGGGAGCGGGACGCCCGATTCGCCCGGCGCCTCTGTCTCAGGGGGCCCCGTGTCCGTGGGCGCGCCGGACTCGCCGGGCGCGCCGGACTGCCCCGGCCCGCCGCCCGCCGCCGCGAGGGCGTCGTCGAGTCGACCCCGTGCGTCCTCGATCGCCAGTACCGCCTGGGTCAGGCCACCGCGGGCGACCTCGGCGACGATCACGATGATCGTGCGCCGGTCCGGCGGGAGCCGGTCGAACGCATCGCGTTCGTTGCGTCGCGCGGCCTGGACCTTGACGGTGATCTTGCCGCCGGATTGGTCGAGCGCCACGTACAGCGCCTTGAGCGCGATGTCGTAGTCGCGGTTGCGCTCGATCCACTGGTCGAGGACCGTCGGGCCGGTGTCCGCGATCAGCTTGTCGCGCTGCTCCTTGACGCTCGAGACCGCGAGCAGGGCGCCGTCGAGCGTGGTGGCGGCCGTCGCGTACTTCCGGGATCGGCCATTGGCAGCGGCGTCGAGGACGATCTGGTCGTGCTGCGCGATGAGCGAGGTGAGGTGCGACACCTGCACCGCCTTGGCCGTCACCTGCTGCCAGCTGGCGTCAAGGCCGGCCGCCGCATCGAGCGCGGCGAGGACCGCTGCGCGGCGCACGAGCGTGTCGTTGCTGTACCGCAGCACCGCGTCCGGCTCATCCCCGGGGAGGCCGGCGAGCAGGTCGAGGAGGGCCACGGTCTCCGTGTCGATGGTGGCCGCCGCCGCGGAGCCCTGCTGGAGGCTCTCCTCGAGCTGCGTCTGGTCGGCGTTGGCGACCTGTTCGAGCGCCGTCTTGGCGTCGCCGGCGAGGCGATCGACGTCCGCCGAGATGGCCTCGAGCTGCGCTGTCGCCGCGTCGAGCCGGGCGTTGAGGACGGCGTCGCCGGAGTACGTCAGATCGGCGCGGGCGGGACTGCCGGGGGCGTGCGAGGCCTGGGCGATGAGGCCCGCGGCACCGGCGGCGAGGACCGCGAAGAGCGCCGTCCAGACGATCCCCCGGATGGCACGTCCGACGATCGGCGTGAATCGGGCCGCGGCGCTCGACATGCGGCGCGGATCGTAGCATCGGTGGATGCGCACCCCGGAGCCGGCGGTCGAGCGGCTGCTCGAAGCGATGCCCAAGGCCGAGCTGCACCTCCACCTCGACGGCTCGCTGCGGGTCGCGACGGCCCTGGAGCTGGCACGGACGCGCGGCGTCGAGGCGCCGGCGACGTGGCGTGGCATGTTCGATGCGCTCGTCGCGCCCTTTCCGTGCCGCGACCAGGCGGAGCTGTTGAAGGCATTCGACCTGCCGATCGCCCTGATGCAGGACGCCGAGGCGCTCGAACGGATCACGCGCGAGCTGGTCGAGTCGAAGGCGGCCGAAGGGGTCCGATACGTGGAGATCCGGTGGGGCCCGCTGCTGCACCTCGCGCGCGGGCTCACGCTCGCCGATGGGATCGAGGCCGTCGTGCGCGGGGCCGATGCGGGCGCTGCGGCAACGGGGACGGTCGTGCGGCTGATCGCGACTGCGCTGCGTTCGCACGATCCCGCGGACAACGAACTGCTCGCCGAGGTGGCATGCCGCTTCCGCGACCGCGGCCTCACGGGGTGGGACCTTGCCGGCCCGGAGGCGCGATTCGCCGATCCCCTGCTCCACGAGCGCGCCTTCCAGGCGGCTCGCGCGGGCGGGCTGCGCATCACCGTCCACGCCGGCGAGTGGGGCGGCCCGGCGCAGGTGCGTCGGGCGCTGGAGGTCGCGCCGGAGCGGATCGCGCACGGCGAGGCGACCTCCGAGGATCCTTCG
>Ga0070708_100005133_pt1 | contig 10367 bp, 10 predicted proteins | sample KBSK5503metaG_FD_65469 | JGI IMG/M metagenome (GOLD analysis project Ga0070708, IMG submission 65469) | Corn, switchgrass and miscanthus rhizosphere microbial communities from Kellogg Biological Station, Michigan, USA - KBS K5-50-3 metaG | ecosystem: Host-associated > Plants > Roots >... | reverse complement strand
TCACAGCCGAGTTCAAGGCTGTTCGCGAGCACGCCGATGCCGACCTCGCCGGCGTCAAAGACGTTTTTGAAGTTGTGGGTGGGGGACGCATCCCCGTATGGCACGTACATCTCGGAGAGGGCTGCCCGGTAGAGGATGGGACGCCACGTTCCCTGGTCGAAGTACTCTACAAGGTGCAGTACCAGACCCTCGCGCGGAGTGAAGCCCACACGGAAGCGCCACTTCTGCCAGCTTACCTGGTAGCCATCGACCTTGAAACTCACTCCCTCCGGCTGGGTGATCGAGATGGGCCTGAGATCTTTGCGTGGGCCTTGCGGGAAATAGGGAACGTTCTCCGGTGCGGTGATGCCGGTCGCAGTATAGTTCCCCGAGCGCTGGGGCACAGGGACCGCCCCGTAATCATCGACCTTTACCGTCATACTATCCAGTTCAACCGTGACGATCACTCCCTCGATTGGGCGAGCGTAGTAGTTGTCTGCGGGACCTTTGCTGGCGGTTGCCTGAAGGCGTATGAGTCGCCCCCGCTCCGCCGCATCTTCCGGTCCCCAGTTGCCGGCAGTCCAGGGAAAGAGGACGACAGAGGCAAGGTCCGTGATGCCACGTTTGGCCAGGGCTGCCTGGAAAGCAGCATCGTCAAAAGCCGCTTGCATGGCACCGAAGACCTCTGGATAGGTGAGGGCTGGTTGAACATCATGCCGTTCGCGCCAGGAAGGGATCGTATCGTCTGTCAGGGAGACAATTGCCTCGATCGTGACCTGCCGCTCGTGGTCCCGAATGACCACGAATACCTCGCGCTGCACTAGCTGACCTGGCCGATAGGCCAGAATGTCGCTTTTGGGGGGCTCGTGCGGGCTATAGGCCATGATACGCATTCTGGGAGTGATTCGCCCGGAAGCGGTGAGAATGCGTGTGGTCTGGTTGATCTCTTCCTCACTGAGCGGATCGAGGGGATGCCGTACGACCTGCTGCGAGGTAGCCATCTCATCGTGGGTGGAATCTGTCATCAAACACGCGGCGTTGAGCCTCGCCACAGATCGCAGGGCGAGAGGAAACGCTCCCTCCTTCTACGCTAAACTAGATTCAAGCCTTCGTACCGCAATTATACCACGCTCCAGCTTTGGTAGCTTACCAGATCCTTGTTGTAGAGCCGTAATCCGCCTGGGTCAAACAGGTAGGACAAACTGGCAGGGCTTTCTTGATCAGTGTCCAGGTATACATAGTATCTAGAAGTAGTTCATAAATTTCATTACTTTATCATATTGACTTCCCCCCAACCAGATGTTACTGTTTAGTTGCTTCCAAGCCCTCATCCATTGTGTGTAAGTCACGTTTAATGTTTATCTAGCGTAATGGTAGGGAATCTGGTATTCACTTTACGCAAATGGCTGCGATTTTTTGTATACTCGGTCTTATTCACGGAGGTGAAAATGGCATCACATGACGAACTCGTCCCTTCTTCGGGAGCCGTATCAGGAGAGGCTATAGCGGGCGATATCGATGTCGACAAGGCTGACGTCGATAAGCTCCATAAAAATGCTATGGGTCTTCCAGGTGTCCTTTATTTCTGCCTGGCCGGTTCAGCACCTATCTCTGCCATGCTTTTTAACGTCCCACCTATAGCGTCACAGACAGGAGCAGCTTCACCACTCGTCTTCATCATCTCTGGCATTGGCCTGCTGCTGCTTGGCGTCGCCATTGTCTATCTCTCACGCCGCTTGACTTCCGCAGGAGGTTTTTATACCTGGGTACGTCACAGCTTAGGCAAGCGCACAGCATTCCAGGCCGGCTGGCTGATGATGGGTGGCTATGCGCTCTTCGAAGCCTCGCTGCTCGGGGCTTTCGGCTCTTACACCAACAGCTCTTTCATTAACTACGCAAACTTCCACATGCCTGGCGGCTGGGTCACCTGGGCATTAGTAGGAGCCTTGATCATCTTCTCGCTCTCCTATTTCGATGTCAAGTGGTCAGTTTACGCAATGGCCCCTTTCCTGATACTGGAAGTTGGTGTGCTGATCGTACTCGACCTTGCCATCAGCATTCATGGAGGGGCCTTCGGGCATGACTTCGTGCATACCTTCACCATTGCCGGTACAAATCCCTCCCCAGGTGGACCTTTCTATATTCCTACTTCAATTGCTGCAGCGTCCAAAGGCACAGCTGCTCCGGGTGGTCTCCTGGGTATCGGTGTCGGCATGGCCCTCGGCGTCTGGTCATGGGTCGGCTTCGAGGCTGGTGCCGTCTACGGTGAGGAAGCGAGAAATCCTCGTCGCGCGGTTCCCGTCGCGGTCTTCTCGGTTATCGCTTTCCTGATCTTGCTCTACACCTGGACCTCCTATTCCGCCACCATCGGCTATGGCTGGCAGAATGCTGTTAGCCAGCTTGGTAACCTGACGGGCAACCCCACACCCTACTACCCATTGGCGAGCACGTATGTGGGTGGTTTCCTGCAGGCCCTGATGATTATAGCGATTAGCACCAGCGCCCTGGCCTGTGGCCTGGCTTTCCATAATGGCATGGTCCGTTACCTCTATGCCATGGGACGCGAGGGCATCCTGGGGAGGGTCTTTGGGAGAACCCATCCGAGATATAGCAGCCCGCATATCGCGATTATCACCCAATCGCTCTTCACTGTCGTGCTTGTCATCTTCTTTGCCTTTGTCATCCAGAATACTTCTACTGGAAGTTATGGATTTGGCATCGCAAATGGCAAGACGACTGTCCAGGTCGATGGAATCTTACCCTACACCTGGTTGGCCATCATTGGAACGATTGCTTTCATCGTCGTCTACATCATGGTCAACATTTCTTCACCCGTTTTCGCTTTGCGTTTTGATAAGAAGCGCATGAATTTACCTGGTGTGCTTACACACTTTGCTGCCCCTATTCTCAGCACGCTGATCTTGCTGATTCCGTGGATCTCCTTCGTGATGCCCGCCATCCCGGGCGCAATCGGCAACTACTTCACCAGCCTGGGCTTCGCGGCAACGCCGTTCCCGTTGAATATCCTGCCACTGGTCGTGCTCATCTGGATTATTCTCGGGCTGGCTTACTCCTTCTACCTGTCTACTAGCAGTCCTGAGCGTTACGATGGTATGGGTCGAATCATTCGCGGTGACGCGTACTCGGCCTAGCATCACGTATTACATAAGCAAAGTGGGGTGTCGTACATGTACGACACCCCGACTGGCATATATTTCTCCTAAATTGACCCTCCCACGCTGTACAACACCTGGCCGCCGCTAGACACCGTGTCCACAATGGCAATGGCTGTGGCATCTACCGGAGCGTGGGCTGTTTGCGGCGTATTATTCGCAGCGCTTCCGGTCGCCACCAGTACAACATCTCCCCGTCCCGCTCCTACGGCATCGATCACAATCATCGTACCCTTTGCAAGAGGTTCACCCCGCGCATCTACCTCTACAACCATCAGCATCTTAGCGCCCTGCAACTGCGCATCCTTCCTGGTCGAGACTGCTGTACCAAGTACTTTGCAAAGTATCATGCAGTAGCCTCCCTCTGAGCCGGACGATATATCACGCCTGCCGCGCCTGCCAGCTCATCGATGATTGCGATGATGACCAGGTCTACTGGAGCATCCCGCAGGTTGCCCGCTTTACGTGCCGATGCGCCACTCGACAACATCACCAGTTCACCATCGCCTGCGCCCGTTACATCGGCGGCGACATGGATGCCCCCTTGCGGCTCCAGCGTGCGCCCATCGAGCAATTGCACCAGCCGCAGGAGTTGGCCGCCCATTGTCGATACACGGGCATCCGCAACGACAGTACCAATCACCTTTCCAAGTATCATCTGAGTTCGACCCCTTTTTCCTTTGCAACCTGCCGCGCCAGGGGCGTAACAATTGCGTCCGGCTGCAATACAATCACTTTCTGTCCCTGCTGGCACGCCGCCAGTATTTCTGCCTGCGTAATCAGTTGGCGCTTTTGGCGCTGCGCTGGCTGCGCTTCAGCAGTGGGCGCTTCTGAGTTACGCAGGAAACGCTGAACTGCCTCTCGCACATCATCGCGACTCCTACCAGCTACACGTGCAAAGTTGCCGTTACCGTTCAACGATGAATCTTTCAATGCTCTCTGCGCCGGCGCCACATCGATGAAACGCGAACCGGGTGACGACTTGAAAGCGCCTGATTCGCTGGGCCCACTAGAGAACTGTTGAGTCGCAGTGTAGGTCTCCAACACTGCCCGCACGCACTGCACGATTATTTGCACCAGCACTTGTTCTTCCTGAGGCGTCATATGTGTTTCCTGCTACCCCATGAAACTTGAAACGCAAAGGGGTTAGCCTCTTTGCATGTCAAAATCCCTCATACAATTCTGAAATAATCCACCAGGGCGCAGCGGCGTTCGCGCACAAACGTGCGGGCCGTCGTCATCCCTTCGCCTGTAGCTGTACCGATGGTAAAGGCCGTGTAGCCCTCGCCTCCCACACCCAGGCCCGCCAGCGAGGAGCCGTTCTTGACGAAAAGTGTCGTGTTGATAAGCTTAGCCATGCGACTGAGCGCGGCAAGGTCGCGTGAATGCATCATGGCGGAATGCCCAAAGCCCTGCTCGATCTCGAGCGCCAGGTCAATCGCAGCATTGACATTGGGCGCAGTTGTAACCGGCAAAACCGGCATCATCTGTTCCAGGAAGAGCAATTGATGATCCCCGGGTACCTGGCAGACTAGCAGGTATACATCTTCGCGCCCACGTATGCCGATGCTCTCCAGCAGTATCGAGGCATTGCGCCCCACGAACTTCCCATTCATGCGTGGCTTGCCGCTGTCTGCCAGCACAATCTGCTGCATCAGCGCGGCCAACTCGCTCGCTGTAAGTTCATATGTGGGAAGCTTGCGCATCTCGTCCATGAATGGACGTATCGCGGCCTGTGTGCAGACGACCGCTTTCTCGCCGACGCAGAGTATATTATTGTCGAAACTCGCGCCCTCGAACACATCTTTCGCGGCTTTAGGTATGTCTGCCGTTTCATCGACTACCACAGGTGGATTACCTGGACCGGCTGCTACCACGCGCTTGCCGCTTTTGAGCGCCGCCCGTACCACAGGTACGCCGCCCGTGGCCACGACTATGTCAACCTTGCGGTGCGTCATCAACGCCGTTGCAGTATCTATAGTCGGCTCAAGCACACTGGTCATCACGTTATCAGGCCCGCCGGCCGCCACGACCGCCTGGTTAATCAGTTCAATCGTTTTCATGCTGCAAACTTTAGCGCTTGGGTGCGCGTTGACAACCGTGGCATTGCCCGCAGCCATCATACAGATCGCGTTATTGAGGATCACCGATGATGGATTCGTGACGGGCGTAATTGCGGCTACAACGCCGAATGGTGCCCAGTCGTGCACCGTCAACCCGTGATCGCCGGTGAATGCCCTGGGTTCGAGTATCTCGACGCCAGGCGTCAATTTACAGGCGGTTTCGTTTTTAGCGATTTTATGTTCATAACGGCCCAGGTGGGTTTCCTCGTGTGCCATCTTGGCCAATAATTCTTTGTTTTTCAGGCCGGTTGCGCGAATCGCCTCGACAAAGCGCTTGCGATCATCCAATGTGCAGGCCGACAATTGCTTGAAAGCTTCCGCAGCGGCATCCACAGCTTCATCAACCGTGCTACATTGTCCGTTCACCACTCGTCCGCTGGCGGTCTTGACCTGCCCATTGTCCGTAAGTTCGCGCAGCACACTGCGTACAATGCGCTCCAGTTCGGCCTCACTTATTTGCAGGGCCATATCTAGCTCCTTTTACACGCTTACGCCGTTGCTGCCGCCCCGCGCTTCGTACCGTCACTTTTGACGGACTCGGCGCCATCTTTTTTGCTCAAGAAAATACGCACATCAACCTGCGGGCGTGCAATCACATCGACCGAGGTGACTTCGCCGACACGGCCTGCCGCCGCAGCTCCAGCGTCGGTGGCAGCGTTGACCGCTGCCACGTCACCTGTGACGATCACCGTCACCAGCCCACCACCAACCATCTCCAATCCCTGTACATCGACGTTCGCCGATTTCGCCATAGCGTCTGCGGCCTCTACTGCGGCTACGTAACCCTTTGTCTCGATCATGCCCAGCGCGCCGCGTGAGGGCGTTGCCGCATCCTTGGCATCACCATACCTGAACGCCTCGGCCACACCTGCGTCGAGGCTGGGGATAATATGTACCGAGATAACCGAGCCGACACGGCGGGCAGCATTTGCGCCCGCGTCGACCGCAGCACGCACTGCACCTACGTCACCCGTTACGACGACGGTTGCCAGGCCGGAACCAGCCTTCGCATACTGAATGATCTGCACATTGGCGGCTTTAACCATGGCGTCAGCCGCCTCTATGACGGGCACCAGGCCTTTTGTCTCTACCATGCCGATAGCGCGTTGTCCGTTTGCCATTGTATACCTCTCTTCTTACCTTTCGGATATGAACAAGACGAATCACTTCAACAGTTCGCCGTGCACCTCGCAGACGATGCCCGCGGCGTTCGCATCGTCTGTGTCCAGGTGCGCGACCAGTTTCCATGTCTCATGAACGCGAATCTGTACGTTGTGGAAGGTCACTCCTTCCGGCCCGCCAATCCGCAATTGTACGACATCATTCTGTTTGACACCAAAGCGTGCGGCATCTGCCGGGCCCATATGTATATGCCGGTTTGAACGCATGGCGACTTCGGGCAGGTAGAGTGCGCCGTATGGCCCGATAAGCGTGAGGGGAGCCGCTCCCTGCAACTCACCTGACCGGCGCGTGGACAAGTTCCGTATGCCCAGCGCTATGCCGTCTGTGCGTGCCAGTTCTACCTGGGTGCGCGAACGCAAAGGCCCTAGTATGCGCACGCGAGGCATAACTTTCCCCCCTGGGCCAACCAGCGTGACCAGTTCTTTGGAGGCGAATTCCCCCGGTTGTAGGAGATCACGCTCGTGCGACAATGCGTACCCTGGTCCAAATAGCTTCTCGAGGTCTTCCTGGCAGATGTGTAGATGCCGCGCCGAGACACCGATAGGAATCATTGCCTTTTCAGACTGTGCCCTCAAACCGTTGATGCCATACATCTCGACATCGCGCAGCACGCTCGTCACGACATCCCGCACCTGCGCCTCTACCTGCGCTCTATCACCCAAGGAGACTGGTAAAATGTCCCGTCGCTGCGCACAGATACCACATGTGTCACAAAGCCCTACCCGGCTATTCGTAGTACGTGTAGTTAGAGTTATGATTGCCATTAAAGCATCCCTAGAAAATCTCCAGGTACTCGTCTCGTTCCCAATCCGTGACGTGAGCCTTCAAGCGCGCAAGTTCGCTGCGTTTGATGGTGGTAAAGACCTGCACAAACTCATCTCCCAGGATAGTCCGGAATGCCACATCTTGTTCCAGCGCGTTCAGCGCTTCATCCAGGGTGGTTGGCAGAGGCGGGAAATCTTCAGAGCTTTCGGCCAGGCCCTCGACGAGTGTTGGCGGCATCTCTGCATCCTTGAGACCCAGCACCCCGGCAGCAATTACCGCAGCGATCGACAGGTAGGGATTACTCAGGGCCGTGGGCAGGCGATTCTCCAGGTGCGTACGCTCGTCGCGGCTGTTCTTGGCGCGAATCATGGCTGAGCGGTCCTCCAGGCCCCAGCTAATGTTCGATGGCGCGAAATGATGCGGCACGAAGCGATGATAACAGTTAGGCGTTGGAGCCATCAGCGCCATCGCTGCGTTGGCGTGTTTCAGCATGCCATTTGTGAAGTGATACGCAACTTGTGACAAACCATGCTGATCGTTGGTATCCAGGATGGCATTCTCGCCACTCTCCTTGGATACCAGGCTGATGTGCGTGTGCGCTCCAGAGGCGGACTGATCAGAAAACGGCTTAGTCATGAAGGTGGCGTGGTAGCCCAGTTGATGAGCAATGTGCTTTACGCCGTTTTTGAACGTGAAGCCCAGGTCACCAGCTCGTAGCCCCTCGTGCGCTCCATAATTGATCTCGAATTGACCGGGGCCGTATTCAGCGTTGGCCGTGATGATATCAATGCCGATCTCCGGCATGAGTTCGACAATACGCTCGGTAACAGGTGCAGCAACATTGCGCATCGTGTTGAAGATGTGCAGGCCGTCGAAGATCGGCTGCATAGTGCTTGGGGCGAGCAGATAAAATTCGTATTCCAGTCCAACGGCCGCTTGATAGCCAAGCTTGTCGAGTTCAGCAAGGGCCCTGCGCAGCACATGACGAGGCGCGGCGTAGAGCGGCGTTCTGTCAGCCCAGTAGGTGTCGCAGATCAGGCGGGCAGTCTTGTTCATCCAGGGCACAACGGCTGCGGTCGAAAGGTCTGGAATCAGCACCTGGTCGGCGTAGTTTACCTCTTCGTTGTACCTTGTACCGGAAACAACAAATGAGCGGCTATCGAGCGCGACCGTCCCGCCATACATGTTCAGGCCTTTCTCAGCAAAGCCTCGAACTTTGTTGAGAGGGACGAGCTTCGTGCGGGCTACGCCGTGCATATCGGGTAGTTCGAAAAGGACATTGCGAATGCCTTTCTCTTCCCAATCTGCTAGCAGTTCGTCAAGCGATACGGTTTGGTTCACCTGTGTTGTTGCCATGATAAAAAACCTCCATCAAATTACAGAAATAGGACGACGCAGCGCCAGTCGTGCATCGAGTTCACTCCAGGGAAGTAGACCATCGATCCAACTCTGCACGCGATCCAGTGCTATCATAGCATGTTCAACCACTGCTAGAAACTCTTCATTAGTAGCCGGGCCTTTTCCCTTGAAATACTGTGCAAGCGTACGCTCCAGCGCCACCGTCTCGGTCATTGACCATTTTTCTAAACGTGCGGCGTGGCGTTCCAATAACCCGGCGGCAATTTGGCCTACAGCCTGTGCGGGCAGCACTCCCTCTTTGACCAACTGGCGGCACACCTGCAGGTTTTCTCCTGCCCAGAACAGATTGAAGTTGGCATAAAAGCAGCAGGGCAGGTTGCCCATCGGTGGACGCGAGATCGTACGTAACTGTACGATATCTGCGGGTTCATGCAGCCAGCAGCGTGCAATGAACGCCCGCAGTTCACCCAGTACGCGAGCAGTGCTGTGCTCCATTTCGGAGAGCGCGCGTTCATAAAATGCCGGCTCCAGGCAGGAGCTACAGCGCAAACAGGCCAGCGCGGTTTGACCGGCTTGCCCGGTGTGCGTCGTTGCCAGCTCAGCCGCGTGAGTGCTCGCCTGACTCTTTGCTCCGTTCGCCTCCGAGGCCCACACCAACTCTATCCCGTGTTCCGTAGCCAGGTCTCGTGCAAGTGGCGTCACCAGGCCACCATGTTGGACAACCAGGCGTTTTTTACCTGCCCCGGCAAAATTAACAATATCATTGCGCGTTACAACAGTAGTAACAGTAACTGTATCTGCTTGTTCTAGCTTGCCGGGACGCACCGTATCCTGGCCATTGGAGTCGGCAACGGAGCCATTTTCGGCGAACATGCGGCGCATGACTTCTTGCACAATTGTTTGGATATCGGCTTCTGTCATGAGTTTACCCTTTCCAATTTTGCAGGCAAGATACCCGCGCGCAGCAAGCGATCACCCGTGGCTTGCAGATCATCCAGGCGTTCGACGATGCGAGCGAAGACGCTGACGTAGCCAAAGGGCTGGGTGTCGCCATAGAAAATACAGATCGTTTGCCGGCCTGGGTAGTAGCCAATGTCGCCTGGCTGTACGTTTAGTATCTCGTTCTCCGCCTCCGCGTAGAATGGCACCATGACGATCATTTCATGTCCGGCAAACTTGGCATGTACGCTAAAGCTCTCTACGGGAAGATTCTCCCAGATGCAAGTGGAGAGGACCGGGGCTTCTCGCTCAAGTAGTTCTGCGATGGCCCGCGTGCCTCCTACATTAATCATAAACCGTTTGGGCATAGAACATATCCTCACTTCTCTATATCCGCTTAGCAAGAGGATGGCATAATCCTACTGCGGCGGCTCCGTATGTTCCTGTGGCCTGTCCGAATAGCCATAAGTATCGAGTATAGTTGCCTGTTCAAAATAACGTGCTGGACGCAGACTTGTAATCGGGATTTCTGGTTCGCTTACACCTGTGATCTGCTCCGCCAGCGCTTTACCAACCGCGGGGGCGGTCTTAAAGCCCGTGCCATTGCAACCGAATAGAGCATAGAGATTCTCATAACCGGGCACGGGCCCAAGTAAAGCATGCAGGTCAGCACTAACGGCGAAGACACCTGCCCATCCCCGTACATACGTTGCGTTCTCCAGGGCGGGCATGCGGCGCGAAACCTTCTCCGCTATCTCCTCGACAAAACTGTCATCGGCATTCTGGTTAAAGTGATCGGGGTCAATGCCCGGCTCCATCGCTCCACCGCCAACCAGCGTCAAACCGG
>Ga0070708_100005131_pt1 | contig 10369 bp, 6 predicted proteins | sample KBSK5503metaG_FD_65469 | JGI IMG/M metagenome (GOLD analysis project Ga0070708, IMG submission 65469) | Corn, switchgrass and miscanthus rhizosphere microbial communities from Kellogg Biological Station, Michigan, USA - KBS K5-50-3 metaG | ecosystem: Host-associated > Plants > Roots >... | reverse complement strand
GCAGGCGCGACGCCTTCAGTCATTCGCGTGTCGAGCGAATCGTCGATCGGCGATCCCAGCCCGCTGAACCCGACCCCCAATCACTTGTGCGACACGGCGGTCACGGTCGACTGGGCAACCCCCGGTGATTCTCGATTCTTCTATACGCTCGCCGGGTCCGACACGCAGTGCGGCGGACCCGACGACGTGGTGAAGTCCACGCGCGCGAAGTCCCCCGCCGGCGAGGCGCCCGTGACCGTTCCAGGCCGCCGCGTGTCGGAGATCCGTTCGCCATCCACGGGCGCGATCACGGGCTGGCTGTTGGTCGACGGAACCGGGCGTCTGGTCCGGACCGACACCGCGTTCGCAAATCCGGTGCAGCTGGTTGCGAGCGTGGGGTCGGCGTTCACCGTGGGGCGCGCGCCCTCGCAGTTGCTGGTCATGATGCAGACCGGGTCGCAGGTCATCGTGCGCCGGTTCGACTCCGCAGCCGGCACCCTCGACGCGACCGTCCTGTTCACGCTCCCCGGCGGCATCGGGGCCGGCCTCGGCGCCACGGCCCAGGACGACACCAACGCGTACATGATGGTCTTCGACGGCAGCACCGCTTCCTGGTCGCTGTACCGGCTCGCGCTCGCGGCCACGCAGGCCAACTCCGCGGTGCAGATGACGTCGGAGGCCGGCCACGACGTGCACCTCGATCTGGCGCTCACGGCGAACAAGGTCGTCTTCGTCACCAGTGCGGCCGGCGCGGATTCGCTCGTCGCCGCGGACAAGACCGCGGCGGGGACCACGCCGGCGCCGGCGCTGGGCGCGGCGATACCCGCCGGCACGTCCCTCACCTTGATCGGCGCCGCGGCGGACAAGGTGTACGTCAACGCCACCTTCAGCGGCCGGACCGCGCGAGCCGTCACCGAGGCCGGCACCGATGCGGTCGCGCAAGCGAATGCTGCCTGGATCGGCCTGGCCGACGCCGCGGGCACGAGCCTGGCTGTACTGGCGAGCGGCCTCTCCGGCGCGACCAATTTCGGCGGCGCCTCGCTGTCCACCGTGCTTGCCGCAAGCGGCGCCGCGGATGTCACGCTGGGCACGCTGCCGCCGGGCCTCACGACCATGGATCGGCTGCACTGGTCGAGCGGGAACGGTCTGCTGCGGGCGTTCACCGACGCCCAGAGCGTCTACGGCGAGATCTTCTTCGCGGATGCGACCTCGGCAGGATCGCTTGTGCGCGTGACGAATACGGCGTCGATCTCGGAGTCGCTGCCCTGACGCAGTAGCGCCGCGCCGGGGGCAAACGTTCGGACGCGCTGATATCCTGGCGGGGTGACGCCCTCGCTGCGAACTGCGAGGTTACTGCTGCGTCCGCTCGCGCAAGCGGACGCGCGCGTCCGTGCGCAGATCGAGGACGGAACGACGATGGCATGGAGCCTGTTCCCGAGCGACGCTGATGCGGCGGTCGGAGTCGTGGGGCTTCACCACATCGATCGCGCGGCGGCGTGCGCCCAGGTCGCCTATGAGCTCGACGAGGACCACTCAGGAAGGGGCCTGGCCACCGAGGCGATGCAGCGGGTGCTCGAGTTCGCGGGCGCGGAGATGGGGCTGCGGCGAATCGAGGCCCGCATCGACCCCAAAAACTCGCGCTCCGTCCGTCTTGCAGAGCGTCTCGGCTTCGTCCGTGAGAGCGAACGAGACGGCCAGGGCGACGTCATCTACGCCACGAGCTTGTCCGGGCGGAGGTCCGGGACCACCTGATCAGTCTTCGTTTCTCGCTGCACGGTCCGGGTTCCGACGCAACGCCAACCGATGCTCAGCAGCCAGGTCCGTGCCGGAGCCACTAGCGGGGGTCCGGTCCGCTTCTCGTATCCCGAGCTGTACTCGTCGGGCCCGGTCGCCGAGATGGATTCGCCGCGGCGGAGCGCGTGGATGACGAAGTTGCCGAGCACGTAGCCAATCGCGCGCGCCACTACCGCCGGAGCGCGCAAGATGTGAGCGTGGTACCGGTCTGCGACGACCTTGCCCGTGCGCCCCATCATGCGGTTGAGGCGCCGGGCGATGCGCACCGCCAGCCCCTGCAGGCCGCGCGCGAGCTGCTCCGCGTCGGCGGCCTCCACCAGCAGGTGGATGTGGTTCCCCTGCACCGAGAAGTGGATCAGCCGGAATCCGGCGCGATTGCACCCATCGGCGAAAGCGGCTGCGAGCTGACGGAAGGCGCGCCGGCTTCGCAGATTCCACACATGCGGGAGCATGCGCCAGGTGACGTGGACCGGGTGATGCTTGGAGAGGCGGGGCCTGCATCCGTGAGTCACGCGAGAGCGGTCGCCCCCCGCCGGACGGCCAGCGCCACGTCGACGTCCGCCCCACGTACGCAGATCCAACGCGAGCTGTTTTTCCCGAGCCATCTTGAATCGGCATAGTTTCAAATCTCGGCGTCGGTGCCCATCGGTCAGCTGACGGACCGCGACGGGGCGACGCTCAAGGCGACGTCGCGTCGCCTGCGGCGTACCGGAGCGCTCCGAGCAACAGCGAGCGGAAGAGCTCCTCCGAGTAGCTCTCCTCGGTATGCCCCATCGCGATGTAGATCGATCGCCCTGCGTCCACCGCATGCGCCCAGACGATGGGATGGTGCGGTCCCATGCGGCCGCCCTGGTACGTCGACTCGTCCACCTCGGCGAGCACGCGCACCCCGGAGGGCGGCGCGAGGAAGTCGTACCACTCGTCCGTTCGCGTCCAGATCCCGGGCAGCCCTGCCGTGGCCGGATGGGCCCGGTCGATGACGTGCACCGTTGCGCTCTGCACGGCCGGATGGCTCGCGAATCGTGCGCCCAACAGCTCGCCATAGAAAGGCCACCCATATTCGGTGTCCGCTGCGGAGTGGACGCCGAGGAACCCACCGCCGGCGCGCACCCGGCGCTCGAGCGCGGCTCGTTGCTCGTCGTTCAGGACGGTGCCGGTGGTGTTCAGGAAGACCACGACTTTCACCCGCGCCAGGACTGCGTCCCTGAACGCCGCGGGGTCCTCGGTGGCATCCAGGGAATGGCCGGCCTGCGCGGAGAGCTCGCGCATCGCCGCGATGCCGGCCGGGATCGAGGCATGGCGGAATCCAGTCGTCCGGGTGAAGACCAGCACCTCGGCCGACGGTGCGGGTCCGGCGGCCCCGCATGCGCAGACCAGGAAGGCGAACGCACCCACGGCGCGCAAGGCGGTCACTCCCCCGGAGTGTACCGCTTCTCGATCGCGTCGCGGATGCGGGTCCGGCTCTCCTGGCCGCCGCGGCGCTCGATCTGCTCCGCCTCGGCGGCGAGGGCCTCGTCCTTGATGACGGAGCGGAACCACCTGGAGAAGTCCCGCTGGCGCAGATGGTGGAGCCAGGTGTCCTCGTCCACGCCCTCCGCCATCTGCAGGAAGATGGAGAGGTTCTGCGCGCGCAACCTCAGCTTGCCCTCGGGGCCGCGGAACACGAACGCGTCGTCGGCCAGGTCGCCCGCGGCGTACTTGTGCCGGTGCCGGCGCTGTTGTTCCTTGGCCGGGATGAGCTTGAGCGGCTCGGCCTTGCCGTTGCACCAGGCGAGGACTTCGCCCTCCGCCACCGCGACCTTCGGGACCTTTCCCAGCGCGCGCAAGGCCGTCTCGGGGGAGCTGCCCACGGCGAGCGCGGTGTCCACGGCCTCGAGCATCGCGGGCGAGATCCGGTCCGGGTGGACGGTGATCATCAGCACACCGCCCAGGTCGCGCGGCAGCGTGAGGGGTGCCGGCTGCCAGGAAGCGGGGAGGAGATGGTGGGCCTCGTCGAGGACCATCCAATGGGGCCGTCCGGTCCGGCTCCGCATCTCCTGGAGGCGCGGCAGCAGCGAGGCGAAGAAGCGCGGCCGTGCGTCGACGGGCACCGCGGCGAGGTTCAGGTCCACCTGCACCGTCGGCTTCGCCAACAGCGCCAATGCCTGGTCGATCGAAGGAGGGCGGTCGGCGGTCCCGACGGCGACCAGGAATTCCATCCCTTCGTAGTCGCCCTCGGGATCGACGATGCAGCACTGGTAGCCGGCCGCGATCAGCCGCTCGATGAATCCGGTCGCCGCCGCCGTCTTGCCGCTCCCGGGCGGTCCGGCGATGAGCACGCGCCTGCCAGCGGGCGCGATCTTCACCTCGGTGCCGTCGCGCCGCGTTCCCAGCAGGAGCGCGTGGCGGGCGACCACCACCGATCGCAAGTCGTCCTCGAGCATGCGCGCGATCAGCTCTTCCACGCCGTCCCCTCGCGCGCCGCGAGTCACCAGGTCGGCGCGATCCTTGAGCGAGTCCAGGGCGTTGGCGACCGCCACTCCGCACTCGGCGGAAGCGAGCATGGCATGGTCGTTCTCGGCGTCGCCAACCGCGACCGTGTTGCGCATCGAAAGGCCCAGCTCGGCGAGGGCCACGGCCAGCCCCGTCTGCTTGTTCACTCCTGAAGGCACCAGCATGACGGCGCCCTTGTTGAAGATCACCTGCCACTCGAGACCGAGCTCGCGGATCGCTTCCACCGCGTCGATCTCGTGCGGCTCGCGGGTGGCGACGATGACCCGGCCGACGCCAATGGGCTTCGCGCCTCGCTGGCGCAGGCGTTCCGCCAGCGCCGGCGGCGGAGGCTCGGCCAGCAGCACCTCCTCGTGCGTCTGGGGGCGAACCAAGAGCGCACCGTTTTCGGCTACGACCAGATCGAAGAGGTCCAGCCGATCGAAGACCGACCGGAGATCGTCCAGCTCGCGACCGGTGACCAGCACGACCCGGCGGCCGCTCTTTCGCAAGCGCTCCACCGCGCTGATCGTCTCCGGACGGACCTTGCCGAGCTCGGCGAGAGTGCCGTCGTAGTCCGTCGCAAGAGCGAGGTACCGCACGAGGACAATGTGCACCCGTGGGCCGCGAGCCACAACGCTCCCGTCGCGCCTGCGAACGAGGGCTCGCCCGTACCGGCCTGGTCACGGGACCGATCCGCCTCTTCGATCGGCGCACACACCCCGACTCCGGACCGGATCTTGGGGGTCGAATCCCCCAGGGCCCCACGGCATCTCATCTTCGTACCGGAGATGCGTTTCCTGCCTCCGGATTTCCGCAACATCCCGTAATGGTTGGCCCGTTTGACACGGGTCCGCTGGCTCTTAGGTTGGTGCACGATGGAGGAGAAGAAGACAGTGGAACTGAAGCTGCCGGTATTCGTGCTGGAGGGAGCGGTGCTGCTCCCGGGAGCGGTCGCGCGTCTGGAGACCGACGCGAACGGCGCCGCGCTGGTCCGCGCTCTCTCGCGCTCGGACGACAAGCGCGTGGTCGTGGCCCTCAGCACCGAGAGCGAGCTGGGCGTCCATCCGATCGCCGCGGTCGCGCGCGTGGAGGGCATCGGCCGCGACGGCGGCGTGATCGTCGCGGCGACCGGTCGCGTCCGGGTGCTCGAGTTCGAGGACGGCGAGGGCAAGGTGCCGAGCGCGCGGGTGGAAGAGATCGTCACGCCGCGCGCGGAGGGCACCGAGGTCGAGGCGCTGGCCCTGGAGGCCCGCCGGCTTGCCCGCGACATCCTCGCGCTGCTTCCCGGGGTCTCCCCACAGGTCGGCGAGGCGCTGGACGCCATCAAGGATCCCGGTGCGCTCGCGGACCTGCTCACCCACCACGTTCCCGCCGAGGTCGAGGACAAGCAGAAGGTCCTGGAGACGTTCGATCCGGTCGAGCGCTTGCGCCTGGTCGTCGCGCTGCTGGTCCGCCGGCGCGAAGTGCTGAAGGCGGCGCATGACATCGAAGGGGCCGTCCAGGAGAAGGTCTCCAAGGCGGAGCGGGAGCACATCCTGCGCAAGAAGCTGGAGGCCATCCAGAACGAGCTGGGCGAGGGCCCGGCCTCCGACGGCGACGAGCTGGGCAAGAAGCTCTCTGCCCTGAAGCTGCCCGCGGAAGTCCGCGAGCAGGTCGACAAGGAGCTGGCGCGGTTCAAGAAGCTCCCCGAGCAGTCGCCGGAGCGCTCGGTCGCGCGCACCTGGCTGCAATGGATCGCCGACCTGCCCTGGGAGACGTTCACCGGAGACGACCTGGAGCTGGAGAAGGCCCGGAAAGTCCTCGACGCGGACCACCACGGCCTGCAGAAGGTGAAGAAGCGCGTGATGCAGTTCCTGGCGGTGCGCAAGCTCCGCGGGGACCTCAAGGGGCCCATCCTCTGCCTGGTCGGCCCCCCGGGAGTCGGCAAGACTTCGCTGGGGCAGAGCATCGCCCGCGCGATGGGGCGGAAGTTCGCCCGGGTCTCGCTGGGCGGCGTGCGCGACGAGGCGGAGATCCGCGGGCACCGGCGCACCTACGTGGGCGCGCTTCCGGGCCGGATCATCCAGGCGCTCAAGCGCGTGGGGACCGCGAACCCGGTGCTGATGCTCGACGAGATCGACAAGCTGGGCGCCGGCTTCCAGGGTGACCCGTCGGCCGCTTTGCTGGAGGTCCTGGACCCCGAGCAGAACCGGTCGTTCGCGGACCACTACGTCGAGGTGCCCTTCGATCTGTCGAAGGTCCTGTTCATCGCCACGGCGAACACGCTGGAGACCATCCCCGCCCCGCTGCGCGACCGCATGGAGATCCTGGAGATCCCCAGCTACACGCAGGAGGAGAAGGCGGCCATCGCCCGCGCCCACTTGCTGCCCAAGCAGATCGAGGCGCACGGACTTTTGGGAGCGCGGATCGAGCTCACCGATGCGGCGCTGGAGCACATCATCCGGGCGCACACCCGGGAAGCCGGGGTGCGGTCGCTGGAGAAGCGCCTGGCCGACGTGTGCCGCGCGCTGGCGGTGGAGAAGGCGAGCGGGACGCTGGTCGAGCCGCGCCGGGTGGACACGGACGAGCTCGAGGCCATCCTCGGTCCCGACCGCTTCCAGCCTGAGGTGCGCGAGGACGCCGGAGTTCCCGGCGTGGCGGCCGGACTGGCCTGGACCCCGGTCGGCGGCGAGGTGCTGTACGTCGAGGCGCTGCGCATGCCCGGCAAGGGCCAGCTGATCCTCTCCGGCCAGCTCGGCGACGTGATGAAGGAGTCGGCGCGGGCGGCGCTCAGCTACGTGCAGGCGAACGCCACGCAGCTCGGAGTGGCCGAGAAGCCGCTGGAGGGCTGGGACGTACACGTGCACGTGCCCGCGGGCGCGACGCCGAAGGACGGGCCCAGCGCCGGCGTGACGCTGTTCACGGCGCTGGTGTCGCTGCTCTCCGGAGTTCCGGTCCGCACCGACACCGCGATGACCGGCGAAGCGACGCTGCGCGGCCGTGTGCTGCCGGTGGGCGGCATCAAGGAGAAGGTGCTGGCAGCGCACCGGCTGGGGTTGAAGCGGGTGGTGATCCCGGACGCTTGCGCGCCCGATCTCAAGGAGATCCCGCAGCACGTGCGGGACGAGCTGGAGATCGTGCTGGTGAAGCGGATGGACGAGGTGCTGCACGCGGCCCTCGACCAGCCGCAGCGGCATCTCCGCGCAGCCGCCTGAACCCTGGGGACACGATACGCAACCAGCCCGCAGCGGGAGTTGCGTATTGTGTCCCGGATCTCCGACTACGGTCCTGTAGGGTGTCCCCAGGATTCGGTCAGGGTGAGGCCGCCTTCGGTTCCGATCCAGAGTCCGTCGGGAGTGTGCAGGAAGGCGTGGACGCGCGGGTCGGGGAGGGGCGTGGTGCGGCCTTCGATGCCTTGCTGCGTTCCGAACAGGACCAGGCCGTCTTGCGCGTAGAGGCGTAGGCCCCAGGCCCGCGGATTGCGCGCCGGCTGGTGCACGGTTCCGTCTGGCCCGAGGCGAATGGCGCCGTCGCGGAGGGTGGCGGCCCAGACTCCGCCGTCCTTCGCGGGAGCGACGTCGACGATCCAGCTCGAGGGCAGGCCGGAGGCGCGATCGAACTGCTGGAACTTCTCGCCGCGCATCCGGATGACCCCGGCATCCTCGGAAGCCAGCCAGACGTTGCTTCCGCTGACGGTGACGGCTTGCAATGCGGTGGAGCCCGCCGGCCGCGCCCAGCGCCGGACGACGCGGCGCCCGTCGCGGCGGATGGCGTAGAGCGCCGGTGGAGTCGTCACGAAGATCCAGCGGCGCGTCCAGGCGATGCGGTTCGCGCCACGCTCGCGCACTCGCTGCTCGCGGCGGAACGTGCGTCCATCCCGGCTGAAGTACAGCCCTTCGCCGGCCGCGACCCAGAGGCCCTCCGGCGTAGCCGCCAGGTCGTTGACCATCCGGAACGGTGCGCGGATGGCGCGGAACCGGCCGCCGGTCAGGACGCAGATCCCGGCATCGAAGGTCCCGACCCAGAGCGCGCCGCGGAACGAGGCGAGCGCCTCGACGTGGTTACCGCAGAGCTGACCTTCGGGAGTGATCCGGCGGCCGTCCAGCCAGAGCCCGGCGCCGTCGGTGGCGACGATCTCGCGTCCGTCCGCGCTCAGCCGCGCGGTTTCGCGAGCTCCCTGGTACAGCGAGGCGACGGCGAGCTCGGGAGGGAGAAGGGGGCTGGCCGGCTCGCAGTCGAAGCGCCCGGATGGCAGGAGCCGGCACTCCGACCGGACCGTGCGCACCAGGACGGCTCCCTCGTGCCGGATGCGAAGGACCTCGTTCGAGTCCAGGCCATCCGCGGTGGTGAACAGCCGCGTCCGCGTGCCGGTACGCAGGTCGTACTGCTCGACCCCGCCGGAGGTGGCCGCCCAGAGGACGTCGCCCTCCCGCGCCACGGCTGCCACGCGGCCGGTATTGGTGAACACGGCCGCCAGCACCAGAAGCGCGATCATCTTGGTTCCACTTCCCGCAGCGTTTCGTTGCGCGCCATGTCAGCGACCACCACGCGAACCATTCCCGGACCCGGCAGCGGGCCTTGGAATTCCCGCCCGTCTCCGACCAGCTCGACGCGCTTGCGCGGATCCGCGGCCAGCGCGACCGTGACCTTCCGGGCCGGCTCGCCGACGCGGACGCGGATGCGCGAGCCCACCAGGTCGACGTCGAAGACCGGCGGCTGGCTGTCGATGACGTAGCTTGCCTTCGCCATCTCCAGCGTGCCGTCCCGCTTCACGATCACCACCCGCGCTTCGTACTCGCCGTCGGGCACCTCGACGGGCACGAGGAACCGCACCGTCCACTTCTCCAGCCGCTCGTCCCAGCGCAGGTCCTTCACCAGCCCGAAGGGGAAGTAGGCGGTCACCTGCACGGCGTCTCGCGGCGCGTTCACCGTCAGGATGGGATCGCCGGGCGGCATCGACCGGCGCGACAGCGCGGCCGCGTCGCCGTTCGCCGCCAGCACCTTCGCCCGGTGGGCGCGCATCTCCCGCAAGCTTCGCGATTCGGCGCCATCGAGCTCGCTCTCGGGTACGGCCAAAAACGAGGTGTACGGAGTCACCAGATCGTACGCGATCCCCAGCTCGATCACTTCGTCCCTGAGCTCCGGAGGAGGCTCGCGATTCAGCGCCATCTCTTCGAGCACGTCGTCGATACGCGACCGGGCCCAGGTCCGCGCCACCCACGGATGCGATGCGGCTTGCGGCAAGGTCACTGAAACCGGATACGTGACCTGCCGCCCGGCGAGCGTTCCATGCACGACCAGGTCGAGCCTGGCTCCGGGAGCGCCCATCACCCTCCCCGCCAGGAGCAGATCGTCTCCCGCGGAGAGGTCCGGGAGCGTGCGCGGATACGTCCGGGTCAGCGTCGCGCCGCGCACCTCGACCGAGACGCCGATCAACGCGGGCGACTCGATGCGGTCGAAGAGACGCCCGACGCGCTGCTCGATCGCCTCCGGGCTCTCGATGTACGTGAACCACCCGCGCCTGCTGCGGGCGAGCCGGGAGAGGAGCGGCTTCTCCACCCCGGGACCGAGGCCGAGGGTGAACACGCGCGCGTCGCCCGCGTCGTCCCGCGCCACCCGCAGGGCCGACTCGCTGTCCGACTGGCCGTCGGTGAGGAAGAGGACGATGCGGGGCCCAGGTCCGGAGTGCTGCGCCCGCAGCGCGGTCTCCAGCGCGAGGGCGATGTTCGTCCCACCGCCGGCCCGGATACGATGGATGAACTGCACGGCCGCATCCCGCGCGCTCTCGACCAGCCGCGGCTTGGCGAAGAGGGCGTCGGCCGCATGGTCGAACGCGATCACGTTCACCCGGTCATCGCGGCGCAACCGGCGGACGACCAGCTCCGCGGCAGCGCAGGCCTGTTCCATCGGCGGGCCGCTCATGCTGCCGGATCGGTCGATGACCAGGGTCACGTCCTTGGGGCTGACGTCGCCCTGATCGACTCGATCCGGCGCGGCCATCTGCAGGACGAGATACGGGTCCTGACCTTCATCGCGGTGGACCAGCACGCTCGGTTGCCACGGATCGGCATTCACTTCCCACTCGAGCACCAGATCGCGCGCCCCGGATCCCTTGGCAAAGGCGCGCAGGCGGGCCCGCCCGGCT
>Ga0070708_100005129_pt1 | contig 10372 bp, 11 predicted proteins | sample KBSK5503metaG_FD_65469 | JGI IMG/M metagenome (GOLD analysis project Ga0070708, IMG submission 65469) | Corn, switchgrass and miscanthus rhizosphere microbial communities from Kellogg Biological Station, Michigan, USA - KBS K5-50-3 metaG | ecosystem: Host-associated > Plants > Roots >... | reverse complement strand
GCCTCGCAGATCACCTGGAGGCCGAAGCGGCCGTCGCGCTGCTCCAGGGCATTGAGCAGCGTCGCGGTCAATCGAGCCCCGGACGCGCCCAGCGGATGGCCCAGGGCGATGGCTCCGCCGTTGACGTTGACCTTGCCGAGGTCGGCCCCGATCTCGCTGGCCCACGCCAGCACCACCGAGGCGAAGGCCTCGTTGACCTCGAACAGGTCGATGTCTCGGAGGCTGAGCCCCGAGCGGGCCAGCAGCTTGCGGGTGGCCGGGATGATGGCGGTGAGCATGTACAACGGATCGTCGCCTTCCACGACCATGGAGTGGATGCGCGCCCGGGGTCGCAGTCCGAGTTGCACCGCCCGCTCGGAGCTGGTGATCAACAGGGCAGCGGCCCCGTCGGTGATCTGCGACGAGTTCCCCGCCGTGATGCTCCAGTTGATCTGCGGGAAGCGCTCCGTCATCGCCTCGCTGCGGAAGGCTGGCGACAACTTCGCCAGCCCGTCCAGCGACGACGCCCGGATGCCCTCATCGACGGCGACCTCGACCTGCCCGCCATCGGGGCCGGCCACCTTGAGCGGGACGATCTCGTGGTCGAAGCGTCCCGCATCCCGCGCCGCCGCGGCCCGTTGCTGCGACGTCAGCGAGAACGCGTCCAGCGCCGAGCGGCCGATGCCCCAGCGGGCCGCGATGAGCTCAGCGGAGATGCCCTGAGGGACGAACCCGTGCGGATACCGCTCGGACAGACGGGTCCCGTCGAGATCGGCACCGGCCACCCCCGACCCCATGGGCACGTGACTCATGGACTCGACCCCACCGGCGACCACGACATCGTACGCGCCCGCGAGGACCCCCTGGGCCGCGAAATGGATGGCCTGTTGCGCCGAGCCACACTGCCGGTCGACAGTGGTGGCCGGGACCCGTTCGGGGTAGCCGGCGGCGAGCACCGCTCGGCGGGCGATATTGGTGCTCTGCTCGCCGATCTGACTGAAACATCCAGCGATCACATCGTCGATCACCCGGGGGTCGATCCCGGTGCGCTCGACCAGCGCGGCGAGCGCGTGGGCGAGCAGGTCAACCGGATGAAGTCCGGCAAGGGCGCCGGCCGGTCGCCCCTTGCCGAGCGGAGTGCGCACCGCGTCAATGATGACGACGTCAGACATCACAACCTCCTTCAGCGGAGACCCTCGACGTGTTTCTCACCCTGCCACCAAAGCCCGTCCACTTCGTGCGGGGCTCGGCTGGACGCGGCGCCCGCCCCGGCTCGGCCTCCGCTTCTTGACAGCGACACGAAGCAAGTGGGCCAGCCGCCGCTGCACGTCAGCCCATGCCGTCGTACCCAACTCGCGGAGCACCGTGTGTTGAACGCGGGCCCAGAGCGGCCGCGCGGTCTCCAGGGCCCGTCTCCCTTTCGATGTGAGTCGCATCGCCTTGATCCGCCCGTCGGGGTGCGGAACACGCTCGATCACACGATCCCGCTCCAGGAGGTTGAGGCTTCGCGTCAGCGTAGTCTGATCGACAGCGAGCGTGGCCTCGAGCTGCTTCAGGTTGGCCTCGCCTCTGTGCGCGATGATCGTGAGAATGCTGAACTGAGTCACCCGCAGACCGCTCGGCCGGAGGACGTCGTCGTACAGCTGTGTGACGGCCCGGCTTACCATGCGGAGCGTGTTGCAAACACAGGGGGGCCGCCGTTCGCGGTCCTGTCCGTTCGTCAGTCTAGCATCTCGTCCGTTCATGGTGCCATGCTACTCGTCACCTCGCCCGCGCACAAGCAGATTATATGCAGCTACATGGAAGCAGCGCCATTCGGCTCCTGAATCCACCTGACTGCGGGCGACATCGGAAGAGCCAGCAGGAGCCACACAGTGAGTCGACGTCTCGATCACGTAGCGGCGGCCCTCGGCACGCGGGGGCCATGATCGTCCTGTGTCAAACAGCGAGGGCGGCCCCTGGACCACCTATCGGTTACGCATGAGATCGCGCAGGTCGATGGCGCACCGTGACGACAATGCGAGGAGACGGCAAATACCCCTCGCCAGAATGCATGTGCTCAAGCCGGTGCTGCTGCCGGTCGACGACGCTCGGGGCGCAACCGCCTGAGCGGCGCCGAGCGAAGGAGGAGACAACATGGCCATCCGGTTGAAAGTGAACGACGTCGTGCACCTGCACATTTGGCTGCAGGCGACGCACGGCCCAGTTGACTGCGCCTGACTGACGGAGGTAACAGCATGACGACTACGGCGAAACAAGAAGCCGAAGCAGTCGAGATCCTTGACCATTCTATGACCGGGATCACATCACTCGGCTGTGTGGTGCCCGATGTGTTGCGCGAATCCACGAAATTAGCAAGCCGGGCGCGCCTCAAGAGCGCTATGGAGGCATCGTCATGACTACCTCTATTTCCCGCCAAATCGTGCTAGCCGCTCGACCGAAGGGCAAGCCTGACTTGGCCGACTTCCGCCTTGAGGAAACCGCGATCCCGACACCGGCTTCCGGGCAGCTGCTGCTCGCGGTTCAGTACCTTTCATTGGACCCGTATATGCGCGGCAGAATGGATGATCGAAAGTCGTACGCAAAGCCGCTCCAGCTGGGCGACGTCATGACAGGTGACACGGTGGCGCAGGTGCTCACCTCAAACCATCCCGCTTATGTGGCAGGCGACACGGTCCTCGCACCGACGGGATGGCGTACGCACGCGCTTTCGGACGGCACCGGGCTTCGCAAGCTTGATCCAGCCGTTGCGCCGGTCACGACGGGTCTCGGCGTGCTCGGCATGCCGGGGTTCACGGCGTATGGCGGTCTGCGGGTGATTGGCAAACCGCAACCCGGCGAAACCGTCGTGGTCGCCGCGGCGAGCGGACCGGTCGGGTCGCTCGTCGGCCAACTCGCGAAGCTCGCTGGCGCGAGGGCAGTTGGCATTGCGGGCGGATCGGCGAAATGCGCGTTCGTGAGGGACGAACTTCGCTTCGACGCCGCGGTCGATCACCGCGACGCCGATTTTCCATCCCAACTGGCGGCGGCTTGTCCACACGGGGTCGATGTGTACTTCGAGAATGTCGGCGGGGCGATCTGGCAGGCGGTGTTGCCGTTGCTCAACAGCTTCGCGCGCGTCCCCGTCTCCGGCCTGATCGCGCAGTACAACGGCATCGCGAATGGCGACGGCGCCGACCGGCTCCCCGCCACCATGCGGCAGATTCTGTCGAAGAGCCTGACGGTCCGCGGCTTCCTCAACAATGAATTTGCTTCCGAGCACTATCCCGACTTCCTGCGGGAGGTCGGTGCCGGCATCGCCGATGGGCGCATCCGCTACCGTGAGGACATCGTCGACGGTCTAGAGCGGGCGCCCGAAGCCTTTATCGGCATGCTAGAGGGACGCAACTTCGGCAAGCTGATCGTCCGAGTGGACGCCTAGCACGGGGGGGGAGAGATGAACATGGCAGCGCTCACCGGATGGACAAGGGAGCAGCGGAGCGTCGTCATCGCGAGCTTCCTTGGATGGACGCTCGATGCCTTCGACTTCTTTCTCCTAGTGTTTGTGCTCAAGGATATTGCGCAGGAATTCAACACGGCGATCTCCAAGGTCACCTTCGCCATCCTGCTGACCCTCGCGATGCGGCCGGTCGGAGCCTTTCTCTTCGGGCGCGCCGCCGACCGGTGGGGACGGCGGCCCACGCTGATGGTCGACGTGCTGCTGTATTCCTTCATCGAGTTTGCGTCCGGCTTCTCACCGAGCCTGACCGTCCTTCTCGTGCTCCGGGCGCTGTACGGCGTCGCGATGGGCGGCGAATGGGGAGTGGGCGCGTCGCTCACGATGGAATCGATCCCGCCGCAGGCGCGAGGCTTCGTCTCCGGCCTCCTCCAGTCCGGCTACCCGACGGGATACTTCCTCGCCTCGATCGTGTACGGCCTGCTCTTTCCGATCATCGGGTGGCGCGGCATGTTCATGGTTGGGGTGCTGCCGGCGTTGCTGGTGCTTTACATCCGCCGGCGCGTGCCAGAGTCTCCCAGCTGGGACCGTGCGGCCGCCGCGCGCAGCAGCACGCTGACGATGCTCAGGTCGCACTGGCGGCTCGGTATCTATGCGGTGGTCCTGATGGCCGCGTTCAACTTGTTCAGCCACGGGACCCAGGATCTCTATCCGACGTTTCTCCAGGTGCAGCATGGGTTGTCGCCCCATGCGGTCGGGACCATTGCGGCGATTTACAATGTCGGCGCCATCCTCGGCGGTATTCTGTGCGGCGCGCTGTCGGAGCGGATCGGTCGGCGCCGCATGATCGTGATCGCCGCGCTCCTGTCTCTTCCCGTCCTGCCGCTGTGGGCGTTCTCGGCCAGCCCCGTGCTACTCGCGATGGGGGCCTTTCTCATGCAGGCCATGGTGCAGGGTGCCTGGGGCGTGATTCCCGTGCATCTCAACGAGCTGTCGCCGGACGAGGCCCGCGGCACCTTTCCGGGCCTCGTCTACCAGCTCGGCAATCTGCTGGCCGCGGCCAACGCGACGATCCAGGCCGGCATCGCCGTGTATTTCGGCGGCAACTATGGCGTGGCGCTCGCGCTCGTCGCCGGCAGCGTTGCAATCATCATTGCAGTCCTGACGTCGCTCGGCGTCGAGGCGAAGGGCGTCGCCTTCGGCACCGTCCGCCGGCTGCGGACTGCCGCGTGAGAGGAGGCACGGCCATGGCATTGCAAGCGATCAACCCGACCACCGGCGAGGCGTTCGCAACCTACCAGGAACTATCGGCCGAGGCGGTGCAGGGCATCATCGCCGACACGCATCAAGCCTATCTCCGGTGGCGGGCGACCAACTTCCGCCACACCCTGCGCGTCGAGGCTGCGGTTTGATCTCTCCCACGCGCCGTGGCAGACTCGGCGCGGGTGGTGGAGGAATGTGAGGCCCCGCCCGGACAGGCCGACTCACACACACGATGGACGACCTTAGCGCCCGGGTGAGACTGTTCGTGTACCGGCGCTTTATCGATGGCGGCCGCGCGCCATCGCCCAGCGAGATCGGGGCGGCATTCGGCGTCGTGCCACTCGCGGTCGAGAAGATGCTGCGCCGTCTGCAGGCGGACGACGACGCGCTGGTCCTGCTGCCGGGAAGCCCGTACGTCTGGATGGCCGAGCCCTTCTCCGCGGTGGCGACGTCGTATCTTGTCAGGTCCAGCGGACACGAGTGGTTCGGGAACTGTGTCTGGGACGGGCTGGGCATCCTTGCGCTGGCGGACCACGATGGGCAGGTGGAGACCTGGTGCCCGGCGTCCGGGGTGCCGCTGCGGCTGGATGTTCGCACCCGACGACTCGAGCCCGGGACGAGCGTCGTCCACTTCGCAGTGCCGGCTCGCCGCTGGTGGGAGAGTATCGGCTACACCTGAGCGACGATCCAGCTCTTCCGGTCGGAAGCGGACGTGGATACCTGGTCACGTGCCACCGGCGAGCCCCGCGGCGCGCTCGTCACGCCGGAGCGGGTGTGGGCGTTGGCGCAGCGCTGGTACGACGACCGGCTGCGGCTCGACTGGCGACGCCGTAGTGTCCCCGAGCGCCAGGCCATTTTGGAGGATTCGGGGCTCACGGGTTCGTTCTGGCGGCTTACGTGATGGCGCAGAGCCGCCGGGCACCCGGAATAGCAGAGCGATGAGGGACCACATCCCTGGTTATCCGGCGCTCTCAGAGCGCAGCGTCGGGTGGCTCCGCTACCTCTGGCGCAAGGCCACGGCACCTGACAGCTGGGATCGCGACGGGCGGCCGCATCCGCACTGGGACAACCGAAGCGACCCGCCCATGCTGAGCTGGCACCGATTCGACCTGGTCGATTCCTCCTACGCCATCGCGCTCATGAGCGATACCACGCCGGCGTGGCGGGAGATCTATGCTCGAATCCTCGACGAGCTGGTGTGGCGGCACACCGGCTACTGGGCCGCTAGGGACTGGCTCGAGCAGATCGGCCCCGATCCCGACCGCGAGCGATATCCGGAGAAGTGGTACCGGACGCTCATTCCGCCGCATCTCCGCGGCCGGTACGACGCGCCCGGCTGGACGGCCAACGGCGTCGCACCGTACGGCATCCAGATGGATCCGATCGGCGCCACCGGGAACCTATTCTTCAAGGGATTCTTCCTCTTGCTGCTTGGCCTGTCCCGCTACGTCTCAGGTGACGACAAGTGGAACCGGCCGTTCGAGATCGTGCGCGACGGCTCGAATACCTTCACCTGGACGCACTCGGGAATCGCGGAGTTCCTGGCGGCGCAGTGGAATGAGCGCCCGGCGGGCTGTCACTGTGAGAATACGAAGATCTGGCCGTACTGACTGTCGGCGGCGGGCCTCGGGCTGAGGCTCCATGACCTGCTCTATGGCTCAGACCTCCACCGCGTCTTCGACCAGTGGTGGGCTTATGCCAAGATCCACTATCTTCCCGTCCGCGCCGATGAGGTGCCGGCAGCGCTCACCTTCTACTACGATCCGGTGATCGACTACCACCACCGGCGCGGACCCGAATCGGGCTTGGGATCGGCCGTCTACCTGACCCCGCAGCGATACGAGATTGGCCGGGCGCTATTCACCGCTGCCGCGCGGAAGCTGGGGTGGTACGACGCCGGCGAGGTGCGGGAGCCTGCCGGCAATCCGCGCGGCACCGTGGTCGGGCTGTGGCTCGCCCGCGAGTATGACGATGGCACCGTCTATGCCCGACTTCGCCGGCATGCCGAAGACCACCATGAGCCGCGGTGGGATCGCGAGCGCGGAGAGTTCACATGGGGATACCGGCTGAACGAGGAGCATCCGCGCGGCCAACTCAACGCCACCAGCGCGGCCGCGGAGGCGGCCGCGCCCCGTGCGTGGTGGCGGATCTTCAACGAACCGAATCTCGGTAAGTTCGCGGAGCCCGCTGTCGTGGGTGTGGACTTCCCCCGCGTCGCCCTCCGGCAGGCCTGGTGGGATCGGACGGCGCAGCAGCTCGCGATCGCGGTGGTGCCGCTGGCCGGCGCCACGCCGGCGGCTACAACGGTCTTTCGGGTGACCGGGCTGGGCGACCCGGGCCAGTGGTCCATTGTCGCGACCACGAGTCAGCACAAGGCGATTTGCCGGGCAGTCGACGACGAGCTTGCGGTGACCGTGCCGCTCGAGCCGGCCAGCTACCTTATTGCCGGGCGGCGCTCGCACGGTCCTCCGAGTTGGCGAGTTCCCTAAAGTGGGGGCTTGAGGAGAGACGTCGGGTGCCAGGCACGCAACTGTTGAGACGCTGAGCTTCACCGTTTTTCTCCCCACGGCGGGCATAACTCCCGGGCAAGGGACCTTTTCGTCTGCTTTCTAACGGGCCGGTGCGCCAAGGGAAGGGCTGCTCTCGAAACGCTTTGAGCCGGCCACGGTCTGGGCTTAACCCAGTCGCCCTGACTCTCCAGGCGGTCACCGGCGTGCCCTATAGCCAGCACACTGAATCACAAGGATCGTCAGGCCCGGGCTCCCGGTGATCGATGCTGCGCGATCGAGAGGAGGAAGGCGACCAACTCGGCACCTCTGCGCGCCAGCCCCGGGCGGCCAAGCGGGATCCCGCCAAGCGACTTCATTCAATTGTTCCCGCGCTTCGCGTGTACCTGAGCTCGCCGCGAGCCGCTCAATATATGCAGTTGCAGCAGGGGTTTGTATGAAGCCCGGTGCAACGCTCACGAATCCACACGCTGCAGCCCTGCGTCGTAAAAGCAGGATTCACGAGTGGCGATCGACGCGCGCGCTGATGAGGCCGCCCGACGGGCTACGGCGCGACGGTGGTGGTGTCCCGCTTCGTGTGGAAAAGAGAAATGGCGCATTCTTCCGGTTGGTGAAGTTCACGACCAACGCGCCGCCTGCCAGGGCGGCCACCGGAGGAACGCGCCATGGGCAAGGGGATCAGCAAGCCGGTCGGAGCGCATGAGCTTGAGCCCGTCTCGCTCAGCGAACTGATTCACCAGCACGTCCGCGCCGCGATCGAGGCGGCCGTGCACGAGGAGCTGCGGGCCGCGCTCGGGACGAGTCCCTACGAGCGCAGTGAAGCCCGACGGGGCTACCGCAATGGTACGAAAGCTCGGACGCTGACGGGGCCGACGGGGCCGGTCGCTCTCTCCTTGCCCCGCGCCATCCTCTTCAGAGGCGCCGCCGCGAAAGAGTGGACATCAACGATCGTCCCGCGCTATCAACGGCGAATGCCGGAGGTGAATGAAGCGGTCGTCGCCACGTACCTGGCAGGCGGCAACACCCGTCGGATTCGTGGCGCGCTTCAACCGCTGCTCAAGGCCGCGCCCCTCTCGAAGAGCGCGGTCTCGCGCGTGGTGGCCACGTTGAAGGACGGGCTGGAGGCGTGGCGGACGCGTCCACTCGCCGATCTCGACATCATCTACGTCTACCTCGATGGCTTCGCTCTGCGCGTGCGCAGTGCCGGTAGAGTGGTCAGCGTGCCGGTGCTGGGCGTGGTCGGCGTCCTGCCCGACGGGCATAAGCATCTGCTCGCCCTGGAGCTGTGCGGGGGCGAGTCGTTCCCGGCCTGGAGAGGCTGCCTCGACGATCTCGTCGCGCGAGGATTGCGGGCGCCGCTGCTGGCGATCATCGACGGCAACGCCGGGCTGCGGCGCGCAGTTGGGCTGGTATGGCCGCGAGCCGCGGTGCAGCGCTGCTGCGTGCACAAGCTGCGGAACCTTGAACGTAGAGCTCCAAAGCACGCGCTCGCGGATATTCGGGACGATTTCCATTGCATCGTCTACGCGGCCAGTGCCGATGCCGCTCGCGCCGCCTACTTGGCCTTCGAGCGCACGTGGGCCAAGCGGTGCCCGGGCGTGACAACAAGCTTACTCGAGGGCGGCGAGGAACTCCTCACGTTCTTCCGGTTCCCAAAAGCGCAGTGGAAGACGCTGCGCAGCACGAACGTCATCGAGCGGCTCCACGGGGAATTCCGCCGGCGCGTGAAGACCCAAGGCTCGCTGCCAACCGAAGACGCGGCAGTGGTCCTGCTCTTCAGTCTCGTGGCAAGCGGGCAGATCAAGTTGCGCAGGATTGACGGCTGGCAGAAAATCGCCGCGATGCTAAGCGAGCATACGTCGGTGGCGGCATGAGGATCTTGCGGGCGGCGCTCGCAGCCGCGCTCGCCGTCGGCATCCTCATCACCCCGATCGGCGCCGAGGCACAGCCCGCGGCGAAGGTCCCACGGATCGGTTACCTGGTGACCGGTTCGCTTGGATCTCCTGAGACGCGGGCGGCGCTCGACGCCTTCCGGCAAGGCCTGCGCGAACGCGGCTATGTGGAGGGTCAGAACATCCTCATTGAGTACCGAGCGGCCGATGGAAAGATCGAGCGGTTCCCGGGTCTGGCGACCGAACTGGCCCGTCTCAAGGTCGACCTCATCCTCGCGCTGAATACGCCAGCGGCCCGTGCTGTACAGCAAGCGACCACCACGATCCCCATCGTCGTGCCGGTCATCGGCGATCCTGTCGGAGACGGGCTCGTGACCAGTCTCACGCGGCCGGGTGGGAACGTCACCGGGTTGACGTACCTCGGCCCCGAGCTGGTCCCGAAGCGCCTGGAGCTGCTCAAGCAAGCCCTCCCCAAGGTTTCTCGGGTCGCGGCCCTCTGGCATCGCGGCGCTTTCAGCGAGCGCACGACCCGCGACATGTTGAAGGCGACAGAGGCCGCGGCACGGACTCTGGGAGTGCAACTTCAACTCGTGGAGGTGCGGGGTCCCAGCGAGCTCGACCCCGCGTTCTCCACGATGATCAGAGAGCGCGCGGACGCCCTCCTCGTGTTTCCGAGCACGATGCTCTTTAATGAGCGAAAACGCATCGTCGACCTCGCCGCAAAGCACCGGCTGCCCTCGATGGCCATGGCCAAGGAGTTTGTGGAACTCGGTGGCCTCATCGCCTATGGAGCGAGCATTACTGACCTGATTCGCCGCAGCGCCACCTACGTGGACAAGATCCTGAAAGGTGCCCAGCCTGGCGACCTGCCCGTGGAGCAACCCACCAAGTTCGAGCTGACGATCAACCTCAAGACCGCGAAGGCGCTCGGACTCACGATCCCGGCGTCGGTCCTGTTGCAGGCGGATCGGATCATAGAGTGACCTCAACTACCGGAACCTGCGCCCTGGATTTTCCACAGGACGCGGGACACCACCGCGACGGTTTGGGTCGCTTCACCGTCGGGAGGTCCACAGTGAAACGAAGGGGATGATTCTTCAACCTCGTGCTCGGTATCCAGCTGACCCCGGCGGAGAAGGAGGACTTCATGACCTGCCTCCGGGCGGCGCTCTAGGTGTGAAGTGTCAGGAGGTTGTTCATCCGAGCCACCCGTGGGTAGCTTGTGGTTGCCGACCCAAGCTCACCCCACACCAGGAGGCTCGGATGAACATTCACAAGAATGCCCGGACCACGCC
>Ga0070708_100005127_pt1 | contig 10372 bp, 9 predicted proteins | sample KBSK5503metaG_FD_65469 | JGI IMG/M metagenome (GOLD analysis project Ga0070708, IMG submission 65469) | Corn, switchgrass and miscanthus rhizosphere microbial communities from Kellogg Biological Station, Michigan, USA - KBS K5-50-3 metaG | ecosystem: Host-associated > Plants > Roots >... | reverse complement strand
GCAGTCGGCGTCCCGATTCTCACGGGTACCGAAAAGGTGATCGAAGCGTGCCTGGTTGCGATGTCGCCCGAGTGGTTGATCGCAATTGCCACGCGTTCTTAACAGCAAGCGCGGGTCGTGGACCCTGCCCGGGTCGTTCCGTCGCCCGCCGCTAGACCGGGCATAAGTCAACTTTGGTCCGATACAGGAGCAAGAGAATGGTTAAGGTAGCGCTGTTGGTTCGATTGGAAGCAAAGCCTGGCAAAGAGTCGGCCGTCGAAGAATTCCTGCGCAGCGGCCTTGCTCTCGTCCAGGAGGAGCCGGCGACGAGCACCTGGTACGGTATCAAACTGGGGCCGTCGACCTACGGCATCTTCGATACATTTCCGGACGACGCGGGCCGCCAGGCACATCTCACGGGTCGTGTCGCCGCAGCGCTGATGGCGAAAGCTCCCGAGCTCCTGGGACAGCCACCCACGATCGAGAAGGCTGAAATTCTTGCGGCCAAGTCTCCGCGATAGATGCGGATTCAGGACCTGGGACTGCAAGCTACAGGATCGTGGGTAAAAACGAGTGCACGCCGTCCGCCAGTGGCAGTGCGGATGGCGACCTTGTACGACCGCATGAAGGCGACACCGTGCAGGTCGAGCTGCCGCAATTGACCTTAAACTGTGACCCCTGGGAACAGACCCGCATGACCGCCAGCGCTGTTTCCACAGACGCGCCGCGCCAGGGCGAAACTGGCGCTGCGACCGCCGCGCACGCCACCCTACGCACTCGCGCGGCATCCGCTCACTCCCGCGCGCCCTTTGGATTGCAAGTGCAAAGAAATATGCCCAGCACACCGCGGCGGTACGTCATTCTTCTCTTCGTACTAACCCGTCGAACTGCGCAACATCCAGGACCGGCATCGTGGGCGCCTTGTCCAGTGCTAGCATTCGCTCGCCATACCTTTGCAGCAGCTCCGTCCGTTGACAGGCGCTGACTCGAGAGGGTGCATAAACGATGAAGGGCTCGATCACCGCGAAGCCGACGAACGCAAGAATGCCGTGGTGGATCGGGTACAGGACCTTCTCTATACGCCCGTACGCGCCCGTGTCACTGTAGGCACCGGCAGGTCCGCCGACAGTCACCGAACACATCGCTCGCTTTCCAGCAAAGACACCGCGATTGAAATAGCGCCCGCCGCCGTACGCGCGACCGACAGCGAGCACTCGATCGACCCATCCCTTGAGGATTGCGGGCAGCCCGAGCCACCACAGGGGAAACTGGAATATCAGCACGTCGCACCACTCAAGCTTATCCATTTCAGCTTGAAGTAGGGGTGAAAAACCGTCGTGTTTGCTCGCGTAGTCCTCCTCCGCCTGCTGCCCTAGCCGTGACGCGTCGCTGACAGTGCGGAAGTTGCGCCGATCCGAGACAGGGTCGAAGCCGATCGCGTACAAGTCCGAGACGACGACCTCATGGTTCGCCTGAAGGAGCGTTTCCCTCGCTTTGCGGGTAAGCGCGCCGTTGAAGCTGGAAGGCTCGTGATGCGCGTGAACGATGAAAACCCGCATGCGCGCGCTCCTCGAAATTGCCGTTAGTCGCGGACCGATGGCCAGCTCTTACGCTGATGGGGCGAAAGAATGCGGCGCTACCGCACCTCAGGATCGATGAACGAGCAGTAAGGCATACGCCGCACAGGGGGCGTCACGGACCTGCGCGCCGGTGTTAGTGAGCCTACGTCGCTGGTGCGACCCTTTGCCATCGCACTGTTGCCCACATGGCTGAACAGCACGAGCGCCACACCCTGTCGGCGCGCTTGATCACACCGCTACCCGGCCGCCGTCGACGTGGATCATGGCTCCGTTGACGTAGCTCGCCTTGCCGGAGGCGAGGAAGACGATCGTCTCGGCGATCTCTTCGGGATCGGCGGCGCGGCCAAGCGGAATGGTCGAGACGATCGCCGCGAACCCTGGGCCCATCGCGTCCGTGCCGGGCGTGGTGGTCGGACCGGGAGACACGGCGTTGACGCGCACGCCCTTCGGGCCGTACTCGGCCGCCCACGCCTTGGTCAGCAGCGCCACCGCTGCCTTCGAGGCGCCGTAAGCGGAGAGCCCCGGCATCCCGAACTCGGCGGCCATCGTGGTGACGTTGATGATCGCGCCGCCGCCGCGCGCGACCATCTTCGGTGCGATCGCCGCGGTCAGCAGAAACGGTGCCTTGACGTTGACGGCGAACGCCTCGTCAAATGTCGCCTCGGAAAGTTCGTGGGTTGCCCCGAGTGGAAAGACGCCGGCGTTGTTGACGAGGATGTCCACGTCGCCAGCGCGCTCGGCGAGTGCGCGCACATCGTCAGGTGACTCGAGATCAGCGCGCACGAACTCCGCCTCGCCACCCCCGGCCTCGATCGCGCCGACCACCTCTGCGCCACGGGCCTCGCTCCTGCCGCTGATCAGGACACGCGCTCCTAGGCGCGCGAGTGCTTCCGCCGTCGCGCGACCAATCCCCGAAGTGCCGCCGGTGACCAATGCTCGCTGTCCGCTTAGCTCCTTCATTCGCTTTCTCCTTTCGATGCTTGGGCCGCCCGGGTGCTGCCCGGGCGGCGCTGAGTTTCCGTAATCCGTTGTCCTGGCCGACGGGCAGCCAGACGATCCGAGGCCTGACGCGGGTGCAGAAGGACCGCGAGCTCAGCGCGGTGCGACGACCTCGCTCAGCACGTCGAGCGCCTCGTGAGCCGCCGAAAATCCCGCATAGGCGCCTATCTGGAGGAGTGCCTCACGCAGCTCGTCGACGGTCCAGCCGAGGTTTAGTGCGCCACGCAAGTGCGTCTTGAGCTCCTCGCGGTGTCCGGTGGCGGCGAGCGCCGACACCACCACCAGGCTGCGATATTTCAGGTCCAGACCGGGCCGATTCCACACTCCACCCCAGACGTGCTCGATGGCGGTCTCGAAGAAAGGCGCCAGAAACGGATTACCCTTTGTCGCCCCCTTACCGTTCGCTTCACCAAATACGCGCTGACGGATCGATGCGCCACTCGGCCTTGCTTCCTGTGTTACTTGCTGTCTGTCGTTCATCGCTGTTTCTCCTTTCGTGAAGTGGACTGCACAGTCCACTATACTCGATTTGATTGGACTGTCAAGTCCAAATTTGCTACCCTTCGGTCATGGCGAACACGCACACACCCGCAACGGCGAAGGGACGCGCGATGCGCGAGCGGATCCTGCAAGCCGCAGCCGAGCTCATCGCCGCCAAGGGCGTCGCCGGAATGAGCCTTGATGACGTCCGAGCGCGCACCGGAGCCAGCCGCAGCCAGCTCTATCACTACTTCGAAAATCGCGACGACCTCGTCCATGCCGTCATCGACGCCACGACTGACGCCGTGCTCGGGAGGCAAAACGAGCTCCTTGATCACCTCGACTCATGGGCTGGCATCGACCGCTGGTTCGATTTCATGGTCCAGCATCAGATCGCCGCGCAAGCGCGCGGCGGCTGCCCGATCGGCTCGCTCGCCGGCCAGCTCGCCGAGAGCGATCCAGACGCCCGAGCGGCGATCGCCGCCGGCTTCGACCGCTGGGAAGCGCACGTCCGTGAGGGCCTGACGCGGATGAAAGCCCACGGCAAGCTGCGCAAGGACGCCGACCCCGCCGCGCTCGCCACTGCCACGATGGCCAGCATTCAGGGCGGTCTTCTCCTCACTCAGGTTCGCCGCGACCCCAACCAGCTGCGCATCGCGCTCAGCGCAGTGCGCAACAACCTGCGCGTCGCGGCCGCATAATCACAGCCGCGAAGCACATTCGGCATGAAGCCTTTATGGAGCTAAGCGGGCTCAACCGGGGATGATGCTCGCGCCGTCCGGAATGCGCGCAATCGCTTCTTCGATCGTTGTCGTCCCGCATGGTCTACTCAGCGCGTCGTCCAGCCGCTCGCGCCGGTCGTCATCGCAAGAATCGCCTGCGCGCCGAGCACGATGGACGCCAAGAATGCGGCTTCCACGCCAAGCAGGACGAACGCTCGTGCGCCCACCTTCTTCATTTCGAGCGGCGAGGTCTTGAGACCCACACCGGCGATCGCGACGACCAGGCATCCGCGGGCGAGCTCGTTCAGTGTGACGCCGGCCACTTTGGGAATCAATCCAACACTGCCCAGCACGACGAGCGCGGCAAATACGAGCAGAAAGCGCGGCAGCAGAGGGTCAGCACTACGCTTTTCCACGCGCTGAAAGCGGTGGCGAATCAGCAGCGAAAGCACGACCACGACGGGCAAGAGCATCGCCACGCGCAACAACTTGGCCAACAGGGCGAAATCACCGACTTCGGGCGAGATGCTGTAGCCCGCACCAACCACCTGCGCGACGTCGTGAATCGTTCCGCCAAGAAACAGGCCTACCTGCCGCGGATCCAGTCCCAACGCGTGCGCGATAAGCGGATACAGAATCATCGCCAATGTCGATAATACCGTGACACCGGCGATGGTGAAGATCAGCTCGCGGTCCGACTTCTCGTCGCGTGGCAGCACGGTTGCAATCGCGATTGCCGCAGACGCGCCGCAAATTGCCGTCGCGCCTCCCGTCAGCACGCCGAGCCGGCGCGGCAGGCCAAGCACGCGAGCCAACATCGTGCCGAATACGATCGTCACAATGAGGCAGCCAATCATCAGCGCGGCGCCTTGCCAACCAAGCGCGCTCATCTGATCGAATGTGATGCGCGCGCCGAGCAGCGCAACGCCGGCGCGCAGGACGCCTCGCGCCGCGACGTCTACGCCCGCACGCGCCTTGCCCTCCATCGCAACCGGATTGAGCGCCATGCCGAGCAGCAGCGCATAGAGCAGCGTAGGTCCGCCGCGAGTGTCGGCGATGAAAGCCGCTGCAACGGCGATGACGGCACTCAGCAGTAGCCCCGGCCAGCAGCCGCGGAGTGCAGCCTGCCATTTTCCCGGGCCGTTGGAGCGGAAACGCCGCAAAAAGCCCGACGCGACGTTATCGAGGCTCGCTTCCATGGGTACCGGTGCGGTCATTGCTCGGCTTATGTTTCGGTTCAGGCAGAAAGCTCTTCGACGAATCCCCGCTAGTGAGCCTGCCCGCGTCGAGCATGCAACACGGCCAGCGCACAGGAGCTCACGCGGCTCTCCGCGGAGTCAGCGCGGCTCGTGACGACGATAGGGACACGCGTTCCAAGCACGATGCCCGCACATTCGGCATGGCCGACATATACGAGCTGCTTATAGAGCATGTTGCCGGCCTCGAGATTCGGCATGATGAAAATGTCTGGGCGGCGACTGGTCTGGAGATCAACGCCCTTGATCTGAGCCGCTTCAAAGGAGAACGCCACATCGAAACTGAGGGGACCTTCGACTGTCGCGCCAGTGATCTGACCGCGCTCGGCCATCTTGCTGAGCACCGCGGCATCGAGCGTGCCGGGAATCGCCGGGTTGATCGTTTCCACCGCGGACAGGATTCCGACATAGGGCCGCTCCAACCCGAGCGTATGGGCGAGCTCGATCGCGTTCTGGGCGATATCGCGCTTCTCGACGAGATTCGGATTAATGTTAACGACGCAGTCCGCCATGAGCAGTGGTTGCTCTTGCTCCGGCATGTCGAACACGAACGTGTGGCTCACCCGCCGGTCGGTGCGAAGACCACTGTCCTTGCCCACGACGAAGCCGAGCAACTCATCGGTATGAAGGCTGCCCTTCATGAGCATGTCCGCCCGATCTTCCTGGCACAGCCCCACGGCGGCACGTGCGGCCACAGTGGGATCGTTCCCCGTCTCGACGAACTCCATGCTGTCGACCCCGAACCCGCCCTGCTCGGCGATTTCAGTGATGCGCTTGCGCGGACCGACGATAATGGGTTCGATCAGGCCCATGCGTTGACCGATCACGCCCGCTTCGATGGAGCTCGCACTGCAGGGGAACACGATCGCCGCGCGCGCCGCTCCCCCTTTCGAAGCCAGCGCGATGATGCGGTCGAGGTGCGGACGCGGCAGCGAACTCACGCGCGCGGCCCTGCGGGTGCTGCCACTTCGATGCTCTGTTGTCGTGGACCGATCCACGCCACCGATAAGGCGCTAATCATGCCGGCGAAGAGGATGTACATGCAGATCGTCCACGGCGAGCCGTCACTTTGCTTCAGGAGGGCCGTGGCGATGATGGGAGTGAGGCCGCTCGCGAAAATCCCGGAGAACTGGTACACGAACGAGATGCCCGTATAGCGCACGCGCGTTGGAAACAGCTCCGCGAAAAGCGCCGCCTCCGGGCCGTAAATCGAGGCGTAGAAGATGCCGAAAGGAATGACGATTGCCAGCCAGATCTGCATAACGTTGCCGTTACTGTTGATCATCAGCCAGAACGCCGGGAATGCAGCAAGCGCCGTGATCAACGAGCCCCAGAAATACACGCGCGTCCTACCCACCCGGTCGGAAAGCGCTCCGAACAACGGAATGAAGAAACACATGATGAGCGCGGCCGCCATCACCCCGATGAGGGCCTCAGTCCGGCTGATCTTGAGCGTCTGCGTTAGATACCCGATGACGAACACTCCGAAGATGTTGAAGAACACGCCGTCGATGTATCGGGCGCCCATGCCGGCAATCACGTTTTTTGGATAGCTTCTGATCATCTCGGCAAAGGGAATCCGCACTTCTCGCTGCTTCTCTTTGACTTGAGCGAATTCCGGCGTCTCCATGATGTTCAGTCGGATGTAGATGCCTACCACCACCAGTGCGACGCTCGCGAAGAAGGCAATCCGCCATCCCCACGCCAGGAACTGGGCATCGGTCAACAAATACGACAGCAGCGCCACTATGCCCGAGGCAAGGCAGAGGCCGATGGACAAGCCCACCTGGGGCAGACTGGCGTAGAGACCGCGCTTTGCCGGCGCCGCGTATTCAAACGCCATGAGTACCGCCCCGCCCCATTCGCCGCCAAGCCCAATGCCCTGGAATACGCGTAGCAGGAGCAGCGCGATCGGCGCCCAGATGCCGATTTGGGCGTACGTCGGTACAAGCGCGATAAGGAACGTGGCGACACCCATGATCATGAGTGTCAGCACGAGCATCGTCTTGCGGCCGATGCGATCGCCAAAGTGTCCAAAGATCACTCCGCCGAGCGGCCTGGTCACGAATCCAACGGCGAAGGTGCCGTAGGCAAGAAGCGTCGACACCAGCGGATCGCTCGTAGGAAAATACAGTTTGTTCAGCACGATGCCCGCGACGACACCGTACAAAAAGAAGTCATACCACTCGATCGTGGCGCCGATCAGGCTGGCAGTAACGACCTTGCGAAGCGTGTTTTGTGCGGCCATGATCCTGTTCTCCCGATGATTAATGCTGCTCAGCGAACGACGGCACATGCGTGCCTTTGCCTGACGTCGCAGTGCTGGTTTCGGCCAAAATCATGTCTGATGCCTTCTCGGCAATCATCACGACCGGCGCATTGGTATTGCCCGAAACGAGGGTGGGCATAACTGAGCAATCCACCACCCGCAGACCTGCGACGCCGTGAACTTTGAGGGTCGCATCCACGACTGCCAGGGGGTCCGTTCCCATCTTGCAGGTGCCGGACGGATGGAAAATGGTTTGGCCGTACTCCCGCGCGAAATCGAGCAGCCCCGCGTCGTCGACGCAGTCAGGTCCTGGACGGTACTCGCTCGCAATGTATGGTTTCAACGCCGGCGTTGCCGCCAACTTGCGTGCAAACTTAAGCCCCTCGACCGCGCACCGTTGATCGAGCTCGGTCGCGAGGTAGTTCGCGAAAATCGCCGGCGCTTCCAGAGGCGCCCGGGACTTGATCCGCACCGTGCCACGCGATTCAGGCCGTAGCTGACAGACTGAAAACGTGCAACCCGGCCACCGATGTGGTGCTCCGCCTGCCTGGTCCGCCGATAAGGCCGCGAAGTGAAACTGAATGTCGGGTGTGCGTGACTCGGGCATCACGCTCGTGAAGAGTCCCGCTTGATTAATTCCCACGGCAAGGGGACCTTTGCGGAACAGCAACCACTTAAGGCCCATGCGCGAGCGACCCCAAAGCGAACGCAAGTCATCGTTGGTTGTAATGGGCTTGGTAACCTTGTACATGGCGCGAAGCTGCAAATGATCCTGCAGGTTCTCGCCAACCCCCGGCAGGTGGTGGACGACGGGAATGCCCATGGGCTGCAACAACTCGCTGGGGCCAACCCCCGATAGCTGCAGCAGCTGCGGGCTTTGAATTGCACCCGCCGCGAGAATCACTTCTCTCGCCGCCCGAACCATCCGCTCCTGGGCATGGTGCTGATACTTCACGCCGGTCGCTCGGCGGCCCTCGAAAATGATTCCAGTGGCGTGCGCATCGACCTCGACGCGGAGATTGGGTCGGTTCCTAACTGGCTTGAGATAGGACACCGCTGTGCTGCAGCGCCAGCCATGGCGCGTGAATAGCTGGTAGTACCCGACCCCCTCCTGCTGCATGCAATTGAAGTCATCGGTCCTGCGAACACCCAGTTGTTGGCCGCCGGCGATGATGGCTTCCATGAGCTCGTCGCGTTCTTCGATGTCCGAGCACCAAAGGGGGCCGTCGCCGCCGTGACAATGACTCGCGCCGCGCGTGTTGTGCTCGGACTTGATGAAGTACGGCAGCACGTCCTTCCATGCCCAGCCCGGGTTCCCCAGTGCGGCCCAGTGGTCGTAGTCTTCAGGTTGACCGCGCACGTAGATGAGGCCATTGATCGAGCTCGACCCTCCTAGTCCGCGACCACGGGGCCAGTACAACTTGCGCCCTTTCATGTTCGGATCGGGCTCGGTCGAAAAGCCCCAGTTGTAGACCGGGTGGAACATGGTCTTGGCGTAGCCGATCGGGATATGGATCCAAAGGTAGTTGTCCTTCGGGCCGGCCTCGAGCAGCAGCACCGAGTAGCGTCCGTTCGCCGACAGTCGATTCGCCAAGACGCAGCCGGCCGAACCCGCGCCTACGACGACGTAGTCGTACGTGCCACCCGACATGGAGTACAGCCTCCTCCTGAGCCAGTGTTTAGCCGGCGACCATCAGTTGTTGGAGAACATCGCGACTGCTTCCGGCGAGACGCTCGCCAACAATCACGCTTTAGCGCACTGCTTGTATTGCTCCAGGAAACGGACTGGCTTGGACAGTGCGTCCCTGCGGAACGGGTCGCCGAGCTCGCGCGTAACCATCATTTCCAGGATGGTCGTCTTGCCGTCGTTCTGAGCCGCGCACGCTGCGCGTAACGCTAGCCCCACGTCGGATAGTTTTTCGACCAAAACGCCTTCTGCGCCCATCGATCTTGCGATCGCGGCGAAACTCGGGTTCTCCAGGTTGGTTCCGAGGAATCGATTGTTGTAAAAGTCGACCTGGTTCTTCTTCTCGGCACCCCACTGCTGATTGTTGAACACCACCGCGGTGACCGGAATCTTTTCGCGCAGGCAAGTAAGGATTTCACCGAAGCTCATCGTCCACGCGCCATCGCCAACGTAGGCGACGGCTGGCCGATTCGGAGCCGCCAATTTCGCGCCGATGATCGTTGGGAACGCATAACCGCAATTGCCGAAGCTCATCGCGGCAAACATGCTGTTGGGGCGCGTGAAACGAAGATAACTGTTCGAAACCGAGCAGATATTTCCGATATCCGTGGAAACCATCGCGTCGTTTGGCATCGCTCTTTCCAGTTCGCGCAGCATTTGGCGCGGGTGCATGTATGAGCTGTCCTTGATAACCTCCAGGCTCCATGCATCTCGCTCGTGATGCCAACTCGTCAGTTCCTGCTCCCACTCGCTCTTGGTCGTACGAATTTGCGTAAGCCGAGCTTCCCGGTTCGCCTGTCCCGCGATGCTCTTGCCCTGCAGCCGCTCGCTCAACGCTTCACCGACAGCTTTTGCATCACCGCAGATGCCGACCGAGACCTTTTTGACGAGCCCAAGCATTTTCGGGTCGGCGTCGACCTGGATGATCTTGGCGTCCTTAGGCCAGTAGTCGAGTCCGTGCTGCGGTAGCGTGCCGAACGGTCCCAGCCTCGTACCAAGAGCAAGCACAACGTCTGCTCGCGAAACGAGTTGCATAGCCGCCTTGGAGCCTTGATAGCCCAGTGGTCCGCAATAGAGCGGGTGGTTCGCCGGGAACGAGTCATTGTGCAGGTAGCTGTTCACCACCGGCGCGCCTAGAAGATCAGCGAGCGCGATACATGCATCGACGCCGCCCGCCATCACGACGCCCCCACCCGACACGATCACCGGGAACTTTGCGGCAGCCAGCAGATTGGCCGCTTCATCGAGGCTGCGTTCGCCACCCGCGCCGCGCTCGATCCTAATCGGGTCAGGAATGTCGAACTCGAAGTCACCGTAGAAGTAGTCCCTCGGGATGTTGATCTGTGTCGGTCCCATCTCGAGCATGGCGCGGTCGAATGCACGACCAGTCAGTTCCGCCA
>Ga0070708_100005125_pt1 | contig 10372 bp, 7 predicted proteins | sample KBSK5503metaG_FD_65469 | JGI IMG/M metagenome (GOLD analysis project Ga0070708, IMG submission 65469) | Corn, switchgrass and miscanthus rhizosphere microbial communities from Kellogg Biological Station, Michigan, USA - KBS K5-50-3 metaG | ecosystem: Host-associated > Plants > Roots >... | reverse complement strand
CTCATGCGCTGCCTCCCGCCTCAGCCGACGCGGCCGAGGGTCGCGCGGATCTGCTGGAACGCCGTGTAGTTGGCGATCACGTCCATGGACGGGACGCGGGCCACGGCGACCGCCTCGTCGACGCCAGCGACGATGCGGAACGCCACGTCGTCGGCCTCCAGCCTGACCGCGAGGTCGAGCTTGCGCTCTCCGGTCACGAACACCGGGCGCCCGCGCAGCCTGCGGTAGTCCACGTCCCAGAGCCAGGAGGTGTCCTTTCCGTCCGGTACCTGGGCGTTCACCGCCAGCAGGACGGGCACCGGCGGCGGCACCAGGACGTCGAGCGCCTCCAGCCAGCCCGCCGGGTTCTTCGCCAGCAGCAGCCGCAGCGCGGTGCCGTGCCGTTCGACCTGCGTGTACCGGCCCGCGACCGACCGCACCTGGCTGACCGCGCCCATCGCCTGGGTGGCGCTGATGCCGAACACCTCCGCCACGGCGAGCGCGATGACGGCGTTGGACCGGTTGGCCCGGCCGGGCAGGGCCAGGTCGAGCGGCAGGGACCGGCCGGCCGGGTCGATTACCTCATCGCCGGCCAGCACCCAGCGGACCGGGGGCCGCCGGTTCGGGCACTCGCCGCAGTACCAGTCCTCGCCGTCGCGGCGCAGGTGCGATCCGCAGTTCGGGCAGCACCAGGAGTCGTCGTGCCAGCGCTGGCCCGCGGCCACCCAGGTGACCTGGCGAGCCTGCCCGGCCGCCCACGCCACCAGCGGATCGTCGGCGTTCGCGATCACGCGGCACCCGGGGGCGTCGGCCAGGGCGGCCCGCCAGCGGCGCGCGAGCATCCAGATCTCCGCCGCGCGGTCCATCTGATCCCGGCTCAGGTTCAGCAGCACCACCACCCGGGCGCGGGTCGCCGTCAGCATGGCCGGCATGTACTTCTCGTCGACCTCGAGCACGGCCAGAGTGGCGTCCGGCGCCTTGGCGAGCGCGGCGACCAGGCCCGCCTCCATGTTGGCGCCGAACGCGTTGGACGCGATCTGCTGGCCCAGGGTGCCGAGCGCGGCGGTGACCAGCCTCGTCGTGGTGGTCTTCCCGTTGGTGCCGGTCACCAGGATGACCTGCCGCCCGCGCGCGAGCAGCGAGAGCAGGTCGGGCTTCAGCCGCAGCCCGATGACCCCGCCGATCACAGACCCGTCGCCGCGGCCGGCCAGCCGGGACGCCCGGCCGGCCGCGCCGCCGACCGTCGTGGCCAGGCGGGCGCGAAGCGGAAGGCCGGAGCGCCGGGACGGCGGGCTGCTAGTGCTCATATCGGCCTTGATGCTATCCGGTCCCGGTGCGGCGCAGGTCCTCCTCGGCGGCAGGCCCGATGATCCGGTGCGGCCAGGACAGCACCACCTCGAGCCAGCCGGGCTGGCGCCCGTGCCCGCCCGCCCCCATCGTCTGGGCGGCGTGCCGCAGGCGCAACGGCGGGCTGATGCCCATGCCGGCCACCGCCAGGTCGGCGTCCAGGCCCGCCCGGGCCGCGCCACCGCCCGCGCCGAGCAGGGCCGTCCTGGCCAGCTCACGGTTGCGCGGCGATTCCATCGCCAGCCGGTGCCGCCGCAGCCAGCCAAGCCGGTCCGCGACCCGGATCCCCGGCCAGTCGGGCAGCCCGGCGAGGCCGAAGTCGAGCGGCGGGGCGATATCGTCGGGGCGGAGGCTGTCCTGGCCGAGCGGGTTCAGCCGCTCCATCTCGTGCAGCCAGCGAAGCTGCGGGATGACCCAGGCGGACCCGGCACGGACCGGGACCCCGTCGCCGGCCAGCATCCGGCTCGCCGTCACGGCGATGACCGCGGTGAGGCGCCGCGGCTCGTAGCAGGGCCGCAGCGCGGCCGCGCGGTCCGCGACCGCCGCGTCGATCACGGTCGCCAGCAGGCATTCGCGGCGCCGCGGGGTGAGCGCCTCCCAGGCCGGCCGCAGCGGCCGCGGCACCCGTGGCACCGGCCGGCCGGTGAGGAAGGCCAGCACCAGCGTCTGGACCCAGAGCCGGAGCCAGGCCTGGCCGGGGTCGTCGGCCACCAGTCCGGCGGCGTGCAGCTCGTATCCGTCGCAGGGACGCCGCCAGCAGCGCGGCCCGCACGCCGCCGACCGGCGCCCGGACAGCAGCGAGGCCACAGTGCTGGACGACACCGCGCCGGACGGCACCGCGCGGGACGGCACACTGCTGGACGGCAGAGGGCCGGTCCGGTGGCCGCCGGCCTGCGGGGCCGCGATGATGTCCGCTCCGGCCGCCCGCACCTCGGCCAGCAGCGGGCCGAGCCATCCGGGCAGGCGCTCCGGGGCCGCGACCACGACGGCGGGGCGCGAGTCATCCCGGCCCGGCCCGCGGCGAGCCAGGTGCTCGGCCAGCCTGAGCAGCAGCACTCCGGTCAGGAACGCGCTGGCCTCGCCCTCGGCCACACCGCTGCCCGTCACGAGCACGTTCCCGCGCAGCAGCCGGGCCGGGTCGGCGGGGTGGCCTCCTTCGAGGAAACGCCCGGCGGGCCCGCCCCACAAGGCGTCCAGCCTGGCCTCGAGGAAACCGCGGACCTGCGCCCGCATGCCCGGGCCGTAGCCCATCTCGGCGGCCGCGGCCAGCACGGCGAGCTTGAGCTCGCGGAAGGACGGGACCGCGGGGGCGGTGACCGCGCCGGGACGGGCGGCGCCGGTGCGCATGTCCCAGCCGCAGTCCGCGTAGGCTCGCCGCAGCCCGGCCCGGAGCGCCTCGGCGACCGGGGCGGCCAGGCGGAAGGCCGCCTCGAGCAGCCCGGCCAGCCGCTCGGCGTGGGCCTGGACCGGATACCCCGGCGCCGGTTCGAGCGGGTTCAGCGTCATCGGCACGGCCTGCGGGTCCGCGATGTCGATGACCGTGATCTCGTCGGCGGCCGCGGCGGTCTCCTGCGTCATAGTCACCCTGAGTGAATATCAGCTCACCGTCGGGTGCGCCACCGGTATCGCCACAGAGCCGGGCACCGTCAGGAGCGCCGCCTGCGCCAGTCCAGCCGCGACGGCGGCGGCCCGAGGTTGGGTGGCGGCAGGTCCTGGCCGGAACGCCAGCTCACCGGGCGCGCTGGCGCCTCGTGGCCATCGGCAGGCTCCCGGCCCGCCCCGGCCTGGGCGGCCTGACGGCCGAGGAATTCCTCGAGCGTCAGCGGGGTGGCCGCGCTGAGCCCGCCGATGCCGGGATTGGCGTCGGCCATCACTACCTGCCGGCCTGCCGGGCCCGCGTACGTAATGATCATGGCGCTGGCCGGGAGCTGCTGGAGTTCGTGCTGCTCGACCAGGAATTCGCGGGAACGCTGCAGGGCCAGGGCGAGCGATTCGCTGTCGCCCGCCGCCTTGGAGGTCGTGATCCCCCACGCGGTGCTCGTATTGACGCCCTCGCTGAGCGACTCGCTCTCGCTGGTGCTCCGCGAATCGCTGGTCTGGACGTTACGCGAGAAGCTCGCCCGCGACGGCAGCAGCAGGCTGCCGTCGCTGTGGCCGTGCCCGGTGCTGCGGGACAGCCCTTCGCTGCTCGACCATGAGGTGGCGGCCGACGTCACCGACCCCGTGGTGCTGGTGTACGCACTGCCGGTGGTGTCGGTGACGGATACGCCGATCGTCTCGGTCAGCTGCGAGAGCACGAAGCGGTGCTCGGTGCCAAGCTGCTCGCTCGCGGCCTTGGCGTCCTCGGCGTTGCCGAGGCGCATAAAGGCGACGGCGGCGTTCCCCCGGCCCAGCCGCTGCCTGACGTGCGGGGGGATGCCGCGGAAGCCCAGCACAAGACCGGTCGCGGACCGCTCGCACGCGTCGCTGAGCCGGTCGAGCGTGTCGCCGCGCAGCCTGTCCGCGCCGAGCACAAAGAGCGTGTGCTGCCAGGGCCGCCCCGGCGGCGTGTCCCGCAGCAGGTGGGTCAGCGCGACCGCCAGGTAGGTCCCCAGCACCCTGCTCCCCACCGCGCCCACCCGCCGGCTGAGCGCGACCACCCGCAGCGCGCTGCGCGGCAGCGGGACCAGCGCGGTTCCCACGGCCGCGAGCTTGCGCAGCTGGGACTCCAGGACCCAGGCCCGCTCGAGGACCACGCGGTCGGTGGCGCCGTGGCCGAACATCGCGGTGAGCCTGTCCGCCTGCCCGGCCGTGATCAGCCCGGCGGCCACGTCGTCGCGCGGGTCGCCGGCCTGGGCCAGCACCCGCAGCCCGGCGGCGACGCCGGCGACCGTCGGCTGGCCGCCGAGCACGTCGATGACCCGCTCGAGCACCGCGCCATCCAGCGAGAGGTCACGAGCCGAACCCTGCTCGTCGGTCACGCTGGCGACCTGGGCCAGCAGGTCGGCCAGGGCATCCTTGCCGAGGCCGGTGCCCAGGTCGAGCCGGGGCAGGTCGTCGGGCAGCACCCAGACCAGCGGATCGACGCCCGAGGCCCGGGCGAAGCCGAGCAGGTCGAGCGCCACCGAGCCCTCGGATAGGTCGAGCACGGTGACCTCGCCGCCAGCGGCCAGCCGGTTCGCGCTCGCCGTGGTGAGCATGGCTGACCAGCCGGAGAGCGTGCCGCCCGCGAGGTCCACGCGGTGCACCTCGTCCGGCACGCGGACCGCGTACCAGCGTTTCTGACGATCGTAGGCCACCCGGAGGGCCTGCCACTCCCGGACCTGGGTGGCGTGCTCGGCCTGCCAGGCGAACAGCCGGCCTTCCTGCGCCTCCCGGATCTTCCCCACCCTGGCCCGCTCGTCGGCCAGCCTGGACCGCAGCGCGCGCTCGCCTTGCCAGAGGGCGTAGCCGCTGACCGCGGCGATCAGCGCGCAGCAGATGACCACGAGCCCGGCGATCAGGACACCGAGCCAGCCGACCGCGCCGAGCAGGGCCGCCGCCACGCCAATCACGGCCGCGCCGGCGAACGCCGCCTTGAGCGGCCGGTTGATCAGGCTCTCCTCGCGGCGCTGAGCCGCCGCCCAGTCGGGGTTCAGCCGTTCCTGATCCGGCGGGGTGGGCCGTCGCGGCGCCGGCCCCGGCTCCGGATGCGGCGTCGCGAACTGCCAGCCCAGGCAGAGCCGGCCGGCGCGAGAGGATGTCACGTGCCCTCCCACGCCGCGCTGGGGCGGCCGCCGCCGCGGGCGGCCTGAGGCACCCGGGCGCGCACCAGGTGCCCGCGCGGGACGATCCGCCGCGGGTTCTTCACCGCCAGGACGAATTCGCCCTCGCGCAGCCCGGACAGCCCAGCCGGGGCTACGAGCGCGGACAGTTGCTCCGCCGCGGGGGCGTCGTCCATCCGATGGGCCACCACCACGTTGACCAGGTCGGCCAGATCGGTCGCCACCTGCGCCGACGTGGTGGCCGCGAGCACGCTCAAGCCGGTGCCCCGGCCGCCGGCGATCAGGTCGGCGACGGATTGCCGCGGCAGCGCGCCGCACTCGGCCAGCCAGATGATTCCGTCGCCGCGGACGCCGATGCCATTCAGGGCCGCTCCAGCGGCCAGCAGGTCCTGGCAGACCAGCCTGGTGAGCATCGCCGAGCTTTCCGCCGGGACGGACCCGCCGAGCCGGAAGAGCACGACGGCACGTTCGGCGACCGCGCGGCCGAGGTCGAGCTCCGCGGCCGGGCCGGCGGCCGGCGGGCGCAGCCAGCGGCCGAACGGCGACGCGCGGAGTTCGCGCAGCTGCCGCCCGAGTTCGGCGGTGGTGACGGGCTCGGCGGTGATGAGGCTGGTCGACACCCGCGTCCGCTCGGCCAGCATGTCCCGCCGGGGGTAAGCCGCGGGCACGAGCTCCATCCTGGCTCGCATCGCCACGGGGTTGAGCAGGTGGATGACGTCGTCGAGCACGGAAACTCGCGGGTCGCCCGGTGCCGCGTCGAGCAGCTCGAAGACGTCCTCCAGGTAGGCCAGGCAGCTCCGCCGGTACTGACGGCCCGGCCCGTCCCAGCTGAGCATGGCCATGACCAGCGCGGCACGCCGCGCGGGATCGCCGTGCCTGAAGGGTTCGTAGCAGGCCGGCTGGGCCCAGCCGCCGACGCCCGGCGTCCGGTGCCCGGGGGCTCCGCCGAACACAAGCAGCGGCGCGCCGGCCGCGGCGCAGACCGCGGCGAGCCTGCCGGTCAGCCCGGGGTCGGAGCCGTGGTCGACGGCGAGCACCGGCTTGCGCCGCCGGACCGCGGCGTGGATCAGCTGGAAGCCCGTGGTCAGCACGTCCGGCCCGGCCGAGCCGCACACGGATACGCCGCCGACCGCCTCGGCCCACGACAGCGTGACCCGGGCGCCCGAGCCAGCCGCCACCCCCAGGCAGCCGCCGTCCCTGGTCACGACGCCGCCGGAGCGGATCGAGCGCACCGCGGCCGCGCGCCGGGCGGCCACGATCAGCCCGGGCCGGGCCGACGGCAGGTCCGCTTCGGCGGTGTGCAGCCAGGTGAGCCCGCCGGCCAGGGCGGCTTCGGCCGCGCCGACCACGACGGCGAGCGGCAGCTGCCGCGGCAGCCAGGTCCCGGCGCCGGCGAAGGCGGCGGTGAAATGCAGCAGGTGATCGGCCTGGTGACCGCGGGCGCCGAGGTAGTCCGCTATCTGGGCGGCCCCGGCCGCGAATCCGGCGGCCGCCGCCCTGGGACCGACCGCCGCCGTCCACGCCAGCCCCGCCACGGCCGGAAACGTCAGCCAGGACAGGCGCCACCGGGTCGCCCTGGTGATCAGGTAGCACACGGCGGCGAGAACGATGGTGAGCTGAGCGAACAGCGCGTGCGCCACAATGATGAGCACGACGCAGACAGCGACGATCTCGTCACGGCGGGGCAGTCCCCTCGGGACGAGGTATCGGGCACGCCGTGGCATGTATTCCGCCTCTGTCACAACCTCGGCCGGCGTCTCGGCTCCCAGCGTCCCAGGTGCGACGCGCGTGTGTCCAGGCGGTTACCCCTCCTGGACGGGCAGATGTAATAAGGACGTTCGGGTTGGATTCCCAGTAATAACACTCAGCAACTCGGGTTTCAGCGAAGAGTGGTCAGGCCACCGCGGTCGCGATACTGACACCAGCGAGCGCCAGCATCACCAGCACCGCCCCCCGGGTCAGCCAGGTCATCGGGATGACCCTCAGCAGGCTCCGGCCGCCGAGGATGGCTCCGCCCGCCGCCACCCACAGCGCCAGCGCGGCACCGATGCCCACCGCCAGCGGATCGCCGTACCTGGCGGTAAGGCTGACCGTGAGGATCTGGGTGAGATCGCCGAACTCCAGGGCGAAGATCACGGCGAAGGCCATCCCCGCGATCGAGAGGAACCTGGTGCTGCGCCCGCGGTCGGAGCCGTCATCACTCTCGCCTTGGCCGTGCTTGCGCCACAGCAGCACCGCCCCGGCCAGGAACAAGATCCCGGCGAACGCCTGCACTGGGCGGTGCGGCAGCAGTCTGAGCAGGCCCCCCGCCGTGACCGCGAGCGCCACGTGCACGGTGAACGCGGCCGCGGCACCGGCGAACACGTAGAGCGGCCGGTACCGGCTGCCCATGACAATGCAGGCCAGCACGGTCTTGTCCGGCAGCTCCGCGGGCAAGATGATCAGGAAGGACGTTCCGGCGGCAGCTAGATTCACGGGAGAACCCATCGAGTCGGGGCCGCACCGGGGATTCTGGGAACCTCCGGCGCGGCAGCTGGTCACTGCGGCCGAAGGTCTCACTCAGACCGTGGCGGGCCCCCGGGGACCGGGCCCGGCATCCCGGGCCGAGATTGTCGGCCTCCCGGCGATGGAGCTACTCCCCTTCGCTGATCTCATGCTAATGCAGGGAGGCCAGATCCGTTAAGGGCGCGCTGACCGGCGCCTCGGTCGTGTTGATCGCGATCCTGAACAGCTCGGGCTTCAGCATGACCACCGTGAGCGCGGCCGGCTCGCCAGTGACGGCGTCGTCGAACCTGACCGTGACCGTGATCACCGGCTGCCCCGGTGACAGGCGCAGGCTGCGGGCGATGGACGGCTGAGGCGGGCTCATCTCCACGCTGACCGCGGCGGCGGGCAGGGCGCTCAGCACCGAGCCGAACGACGAGAACTCCCGGTCCGTCTCCTCGTCGGCCTCGGTGTCGTCCTCGTCCAGCGGCCCGTTCAGGTAGGCGGTGGACACGGCGGCGGGCTCGCCTTCTGACACCCAGACGCACCGGATGACCCGGATCGGCGCGCCTGACGGCAGCCCCAGCGCCCAGGCGACGTCCTGGGGCGCCTCACGGCGGGAGACGTGCCGGCTCTGGCAGGCGATCGTCCCGCCCATCGGATCCAGCCGCGTGCCGAGCCCGCCCACGCCCTCGACGGGGATCCAGTAGTCGGCCGGGCTGGCTCGGTACAGCTGCCCGTCGGGCAGCCGCCGGACGAGCGACCGGCGGGCCAGGTCCCCGAGGGCGGCGTCGATCTCGGTCAGGCTGACGTTGTACCGCCTGGCCAGCGCGGTTCGCCGGGGCAGCCGCCATCCCGGTTCCCGGTGCACGAGCGCCGCCGCGATCCGGTCGGCAAGCACGGCCGTGGCCCTGGCCGGCACGTGTGCCTCCGCCTGCCCTGAGTCGCCTCGCGGCAACGGCGCACGCGCCGGCGGTGGTGTCGGTTGCGAGGGGACCGGGTGGTCACGCCCCGCGGCACCAGCGGTCATGCCAGCGCCGGGACCGCGGCCTTGGCGGGCGCGGTCACGGCAAGAGCGCTCTTGCCGGCCGGAGGCTGCGCCCGTTCCGTGTCCAACGACAACTCGCCCTCATCCGTTTCTCGACCGAAGCGCGAACGGCAGAACCCTGCCTGCCCAGGCCATTGATATTCATCACAGATGAACAAAACCTGAATGAAAATGGAACGAACAGACGGCCACTTGATGTCATATAGGTGAACGGCACGTCGCGAGCGCATAACTCGGCGGGTAAGGTCGCGACGACGGGACACCACAGGCCGGTAGCGGTACCGGGCCGTCGGCCGCCCGGCCGTGTTGCCCCCGGTCGCGTCCGGCCAGCGGGAATGCGGGGATCGCCGACGTCGGCCGCCAAGCCCCTGGCGCGATGGCGAGGCGGCCGGCCGACCAGGTCCGCCTCGGCTTCCCGAGCCGCGGCCGGCCGGCTCCGGGCCGTAGACACCAGAACTTAACCTTCTGGTCCCCCTTTATCCACTTTCCGTTTGCCCGCAAGTACCGCCAACGCCGCCAAACTGTACTCGCACACCACGGTTTGCAGGCTGACCGGCTGTCCGTGGCTGCTCATCGCGGCCGAAAGCAGATGAATCTCAAAGGAGTACCCGATATGCACCTTCGACGTAGACAGCAGGTCACCACGGTGGGGGTCGCCTTCATCGCGACAGCACTGGGCCTGTCCGCGTGCTCCTCGTCGAGCTCCACGTCCTCCACGCCGCCCGCCGACAACTCATCGAGCGGCAGCGCATCCTCCTCGTCGAGCAGCGCCGCCCTCAGCGGCACGCTCAACGGCAGCGGCTCGACGTTCCAGCTCACCTTCCAGCAGGAGGCGATCTCGGCCTTCAAGTCGGTCCAGTCCGGCATAACCGTCAACTACGGCGGCGGCGGCTCGGGCAAGGGACGCACCGACCTGGCCTCGGGCACCGTCAACTTCGCGGGCTCGGACTCGCCCATCCCGTCCAAGGAGGCGTCGAACTTCGCCGGAAAGACGATCCTCTACTTCCCGGTCATCATCGGACCGATCACGATGTCGTACAACCTGTCGGGCGTGAGCAAGCTGCAGCTGTCGCCCACGACCATCGCGGGCATCTTCTCGGGCAAGATCAAGACCTGGAACGACCCGGCGATCAAGGCCGACAACTCCGGGGTCAGCCTGCCCAGCACGCCAATCACCCTGGCCGTCCGGTCGGACTCCTCGGGGACCACGCAGAACTTCACCGAGTTCCTGGTCAAGTCGGCCGCCAGCACCTGGAGCCTGGGCAGCAGCTCAACCATCAAGTGGCCGTCGTCCGCCCGCGCCGCCAGCGGCAACCCCGGAGTGGCGCAGGTCGTCAAGTCCACCCCCGGCGCCATCGGGTACGTGGACTACGCCACGGCCAAGGCCTCCGGGCTGACCTTCGCCTCGGTCAAGAACCAGACCGGCGCCTTCATCGCGCCGTCGCCGACCTCGGCGTCCGCGGCCGCCGCCGGAGTCACCGTCAAGCCCGACCTGACCTTCCTGTCGGTCTGGGCCAGCGGGGCCAGCTCCTACCCGATCACCTACCAGTCGTGGGACCTGATCAACGCCAAGCAGCCGAACGCCACCGACGCGGCCATGCTCAAGGCTTACCTCGGCTACCTGCTCGGCCCGGGACAGCAGCTGCTCACCCAGATAGGTCTCGCGCCGCTGCCGAGTAGCATCGACCAGATGGCGGTGGCGCAGCTCAGCAAGATCACCTCGTAAGTGGTGAGTTTTCTTATGCAAGCAGCTCGGGCGGGCTCGCCGTCA
>Ga0070708_100005124_pt1 | contig 10372 bp, 13 predicted proteins | sample KBSK5503metaG_FD_65469 | JGI IMG/M metagenome (GOLD analysis project Ga0070708, IMG submission 65469) | Corn, switchgrass and miscanthus rhizosphere microbial communities from Kellogg Biological Station, Michigan, USA - KBS K5-50-3 metaG | ecosystem: Host-associated > Plants > Roots >... | reverse complement strand
CCGACTGCGACGCGTCCGTCTACCTGAAGGCGATGGACCGCAAACGCTGGGCGTTCCCGCTGGTCGGCGTCGCGGCGGCGCGCGTCGGCGGTGAGATGCGTGTCGCGCTCGCGGGCGTGGCGCCGATCCCGTGGCTGCTCGAGGGAAGCGTGGAGGACGCGACGCCGCTGCCGAAGAACGCGTACAAGGTCGACGTCGCCAAGGCGCTCGTCAGGCGCGCGACTCAGGCAGTCGCGGCGTAGAGCGTCCGCAAGCCGACGCCCTTCAGCTCGAACGAGCCACGGTCCTCGAACTCGAGTCCCGAACCGGCCACGAGGTCGCGCGTGGTCCCGAGACGTTCGCCGAGCGTACGCGCCCGCTCGGTCGAGCCGACGAGGTCCGTGAAGAGCACGGTCGCGAGCACCCGCTCCGCGACAGGCGCCGGGCGGACGCCGGTGAGGAACTCCTCGACCTCGTCGAGCACGGCCGGCAGCACCGACCGCACGTCGATGCTCGAGGTCCGGAAGGCCGTTCGATGGACCGCGCCGAGTCGGGGTGGTCCGAGTCCTTGTCGAGGTGAGAGACGAACCCGGAGACGACCACGACGTCGATCGGGCCGGAGCCCGTCACCTGGTAGGCGATGTTCACACGCCGCTCCTGGCGTAACGAATCGGCGCCTCCACGACGCGATTGTCGCGCGCCGCTAGCATCGGCGCGCGATGAGATTCCTGCCGCTGCTGGCCGTGCTCGCGCTCGTCGCCTGCGGCGCCTCGAAGCACAGGGAAACCTCGACGACGCCTGCCCCTGCGAACACCGGCTGCGCAGGCGTCCAGGCGCCCGCGCCGCAGATGCGGCATCGCAAGCCGCCGACGGCAAAGCTCGATCCCGCGAAGACGTACACGGTGACGCTGGGCACGAACTGCGGCAGCTTCTCGATCAGGCTCGCGGTCAAGACATCGCCGAAGACCACGGCGTCGTTCGTGTCGCTGGTCCGCAGCCGCTTTTTCGACGGCACGGTTTTCCATCGGATCGTTCCCGGCTTCGTGATCCAGGGCGGCGACCCGACCGCGACCGGCAGCGGAGGCCCCGGCTACCTGACCGTCGACCGGCCGCCGGCGAAGACGCACTACACGTTCGGGCTCGTCGCGATGGCGAAGACGAAGGCCCAGCCGGCAGGGACAAGCGGCAGCCAGTTTTTCGTCGTCACCGCGGGCGACGCAGGGCTCCCGCCGGACTACGCCGTGCTCGGCGAGGTCGTCAGCGGCCTGCCGACCGTGCGCAGGATCGGCAAGCTCGGAGATCCGACGACCGAGCGCCCCACGGGGCTCGTCGAGATCGAGCACGCGACGGTCGCGGCCCGGTGACGGTGGCGGCGGTCGTGCTCGCCGCCGGCGCCGCGACCCGCTACGGCGGACCGAAGCAGCACGAGCTCCTCCCGGCGGTGCTTGAGGCCCTGTCGCAAGCGGAGGTCGCTCCGGTGGTCGTCGTCCAGGGCGCGTATCCGCTCGAGGCGCCCGGGACGCTGGTCGTGGACTGCCCGAGCTGGCAGAAGGGGCCGGGCGCCTCGCTGCGCTGCGGCCTCGACGCGCTCTCGGAGGAGGTGACGCACGCCGTCGTCGTGCTGGCCGACGGACCAAGACTCGATCCGCGAGCTGTGAGACGTGTTCTAGACAATCGGGCCAAGGGCCCGATTGTCGCCGCTTGCTACGACGGCGCGCGCAGCCATCCCGTCGTCCTCGCCCGCTCGGCCTGGCGAGACGTCCCCGACGCAGGCGCCCGCGCCCTCGAGCCGGTGCTCGTCGACTGCTCCGACCTCGAGCCGCCGGGAGACGTGGACTACCGCTAGAGCGGCGTGCGCAGCGCCGCGAGCTTCTGCTTCAGCTCCGCCGACATCGGCTCGATCGTCGCGACGCGCACGTAGTGGCGGAGGCGCTCCTCGAAGTGATAGCGCTTCGCGCACCAGTTGCACTTGTCGAGATGCCTTTGCGCCTCGACGACCTCGTCGTGCGAGAGCACGCCGTCGAGGAACGGTTGCATCAGCTCCTCGCACTTCTCGCACCAGTCGATCACGTCGGCACCACCGTGTCCGCGAGGTTCCTCTTGAGAATACGCCTGCCGCGGTGCAGACGCGACATGACGGTTCCGATCGGGATGTCGAGGATCTGGGCCGCGTCGGCGTACGAGAAGTCGCCGATGTCGACCAGCACGATCACGTCGCGGAAGTCGTGCGGAACCTCGGCGAGCGCGTCGACGATCGAATCCTGGCTGAGCCGCTCCAGCACGCGATCCTCATCCACTGCTCCGTCCGGCGACTGCGCCTCCAGCTTGTTGTAGAGGAAGTAGTCGCCGGCCTCGGTGTCGAGCGACGTCGTCTGCGGCGACCGCTGCTGCCGCCGACCGCGGTCGATGTTGAGGTTGGTCAGGATCCGCAGGAGCCACGCGCGCATGTTCGTGCCCGGCGTGAACTGCCGCCAGGAGCGGAATGCGCGCTCGTACGTCTGCTGGACGAGGTCCTCGGCTTCCTCGCGGGAGCCGGCCAGCCGGCGGGCGACGCGGTAGACCTGATCGCTCAACTCGAGAGCCTCCTCCTCGAAACGGACACGGGCGCGCGCCTCCTCGGCGAGCCTGCGGGCTTCGGCGGTCGACGGTGCGCTCTCGCTCATCCGGCGGCCACCCTAGCAACCACTCCAACGACGTTTGGACCCGGGCGATTCCCGGAATGCGCCTTGCACAACGACCGGGAGGTAGGCGAGATGGAAGGCAGGGACGTCGTTACCCACGACGACGACAAGCTCGGGACCGTGCTCGCACAGCGCGACGGCTTCGTCATCGTCGAGTCCGGCCACGTGTTCAAGAGCAAGCACGCGATCCCGAGCGAGTTCATCCACGAGCAGGGCGACGTGGTGATCGCGACGGTCACGAAGGACGTCGTCATGGAGTCGCCCAAGATCGAGCTCGAGGACTTCGACGCGGACGAGATCCGCCGCCACTACGGGCTCGACGTCGCATTCGAGGTCGACCCCGATCCAGAAGGCGTTCGCCCTTAGCTCACCGGTCGGCCCTGGACGAGGACCTGCTCGCGGAACCCGCCGCGCGCCATCAGCGCGAGCAGCGCGGCCCGCGTCGTGCGTTCGTTGTCGTAGGCGAGCTGCACCTGGCCCATCAGGTTCGCATTCGCGGCCTCGAGTCCGTCCGCGCCCTCGAGCGTCTTTGCGAGCCGCATGACGCATCGCTCGCAGCGGATCCCGCTGACCTGGATCGTCTCGCTGACGGTCGCCACGCGCTCAGCCTAGCGAGCGCGCGACGACGTCCGCCGTGGCGTCCTGCGGGGTCGCGTGCCGGGACTGGCGGTCGCCCTCGCAGCGGGTCGGATCGATGCGATCGAGCGCCTCGCCGCCGCCGAGCGCGGCGGCCGCGGGCCGGATCAGCTCGACCAGCTCGGCACCGAGCTCCGAGGCCCGGACGACCCGGGTTCCGTCCGGGTGGAGAAGCTCCGCGGCCGGCCCGAAGCGGGCCGCCGACCAGCGGTTCTGGGCGTAGTCCGCCCGGCCGCGGTCGCCGAGCATGTCTCCGCTCGGCAGCGCGCCTTCGAGAGCCGTGGCACACATCGCCTGGAGCAGCGCCGCGAACGCGACGGACAGCCCGACGGCCGTTGGCTGATCGGGCATCCGCACCTCGAGCGTGCCGAGCGCAGGATGCGGGCGCACGTCCCACCAGATCCGCGTGTAGTCCTCGGTCACGCCGAGCCGAACGAGGCGCTCGACCCAGGCCTCCCATGCACCGTACGAGCCGAACGCGGGCGGCGCCCCGGCGCGGGGCAGCTCCGCGAGCACGGGCGCGCGGTTCGATGCCATCCCCGTCAGCTCCCCGGCGAACCACGGCGAGTTGGCCGAGAGCGCGAGCACGACAGGCAACCACGGCATGATCGCCTCGAGGCAGCGCCAGCACGCGTCCGCGGACGCCATCCCGACGTGCACGTGCAGACCCTGCACGCCCTGGCGGCGAACGGAGATCCCGCCGTAGCCGAGGAACGTCACGTAGCGCTCTTCCTTGACGATGGGCTGTGCCTCCGGCTTCGCGAAGGGGTGCGTCGCCGCGGCTGCGATCGCGAGACCGTTGCGCTCGGCCGCATCGGCGGCAGCGCGCCGCAGCGCAGGCAGCGCGGCATCGACCTCCCCGACCGACTCGCAGACGTCGGTGTTGGTCTCGAAGACGGAGGCGAAGAGCTCTGTCTTGACCCGGCCGGGCAACTGGATACCCTCGACGCCGCCGAGGATGCGATCGACGGCGGGCACCTGGTCGAGCGACGACGCGTCGACGATCATGATCTCCTCCTCGACGCCGAGCGAGTACCGCGTGGACTCGCCGAAACGCTCCTCGATTGGGCTCAATGCGTCTTGACGCCGTGCACCGGCCGGCCGGCCGCGACCCACGCGTAGTAGGACGCGCTCGGCCCGAACTCGGAGCGGTACCCGGTGACACGCGGGTTGCGGCCGACGTCGCGCGCGCGCGCCGCGTGGCGCAAGAGATTCGGATCGTCGAGCTCCTGCCAGACGAGGATCAGGTGCGCCGCGGTCATGAACTCTGCGATGAACGAGCAGCCCGAGGCGGGGCAGGGAAACGGATCGGTCCGGACGCAGAACCACCCATCGTGGCCGTCGGCGTCGTCGTCCTCCCAGAGCTCGACTTCGTCGAGATCGAGCGTCGACTGCCCGCCGACGACGATGTGCCCGCGCTCCATCGCGGGACAAGGTAGCGGCGCGAGAGGTCGCGGAAGACCGGCCGGGCGTCAGCGCGGCGTCTGGCCGAGCGTCACGCTGACGGTCTTGTCCGAGCTCCCCCGGTAGATCTCGAGCCTCACCTTGTCGCCGGGCTTCTTCTGCGAGATCGCGTCGCGCAGCTGCTCGTAGGTCGTGATCTTCTCGCCGTCGATGCCGACGATGATGTCGCCGCCGATCACATACGACTGGCCGCCGACGACGACCTTCGTCTTCCCGGCCCTGAGGCCCGCGTTGTCGGCGCCGGTTCCCTTGTCGACGACCTGAATGAGCAGACCGTGGTCCGTCGGCAGCTTGAACAGCTGCGACAGCTGACGCGTGACCACCGCGGTGCCGACGCCGAGGAACGCATGCTCGGCCTTCCCGGTCCTGATGATCTGCGCCGCGACGTTGCGGACAGTGTTGATCGGAATCGCGAAGCCGATGCCGATGTTGCCCTGCTGACCGGTGTTGCCGGTCGAGATCTGGGAGGTGACGCCGATCACGCGTCCGGCCGAATCGATCAGCGGGCCGCCCGAGTTGCCGTGATTGATCGCGGCGTCGGTCTGGATCGCGTGATCGATGTAGAGCGTCGTCGCCGTCGGCGCCTCGATCTGCCGCTGGACGGCGCTGACGAGCCCACTCGTCAGCGTGCGTGTGAAGCCGAACGGGTTGCCGATCGCATAGACGGTGTCGCCGACGGTGACCCCATCCGAGTTGCCCAGCGGGAGCGGTGTGAGCGCACGCGCGTGGGCGTCCACCTTCAGCACCGCGGTGTCCGTCGACGGATCCTTGCCGACGACCGTGGCCGCGAGCTGATCCTGCCCCGAGAACGAAACCTGGAGCTTCGCTGCGCCCTGGACGACGTGGTAATTCGTGACGATGTGACCGGCCTTGTCGATGACGAACCCGGAGCCGAGTGACTCCTCGGTCTGGGTCGAGGGCAGGAAGCTGAAAGGATCCGTCGTCTGCGTGACGGTCGTCGCGGTGATCTGGACGACGCCGGGCGCGTCCTGCTTGTAGATCTTCTCCGGGGTCTGGCCGCGGGCGGCCGCCGGCTGGAGCGGCGCATTGTTGAACCCGCCCTGCGCGAGCGGCGAGACCTGGTTGATGGTCGTGTGGCTGCCGAGCTTGCCGAAGGCCGCCGCGCCACCGAGCGCGAGCGCGCCGCCGACGACGGCTGCGACGACGACCTCCGCGATGCGCAACGGGTTCCTGGCCACCCCCACCGTTATAACCGCTCAGTGTTCACGCATCTCGATCACCGATTAAACGGCCATTAAGGGCTGTGAAGGAGAAGTGCGGACGACGGCAGTTCTCCGCAGACCAGGTGGACCGCGTGACGGCTGTACAGATGGTTGCTCTCACATCGCTGTCACAGGGCCTCGCGAAGCAAGAGCCGATGCGGCTTGCGGAGCGCCGCTCAACAGCAAGTGAAGGGCGGAGCCGGAGGCACGGGGAGAGAGAAGGCGCCCCCGGCTCCGTCGTACTTCCAGGGTAGTCGGTCAGACCGGTTAGCTGCCGCTCCGAGGGTTCCGGCCGGCCGCAGCCTCGTCCCGGCCCATTTTGCTGCTTAGGTAGTTTCCCGCGCCGCAACTCGGGGCCTTCCCGCTCACAGTCGTCGAGCCCGTCGACCTAGATGCGTTCATGTCCCCGACCGACCAAGCTCTCATCAACGACGACGGCGATTGGCTTGAGATCAGCGGCGTCTACTTTCCCGTGCTGGCCGTTGTGATCATCGTCGGGCTGATTCTGTGCCTCGTCTGGGTCGCAGAGAGCGGCCTGTAGCCCAGAGCGCCGCTCTCACGTTTCGGCCGGTGTTTCCGGACTTCATGAGTCTTGCTCGGGGCGTATCGGCCGGTGTTTCCGTCTTTGTGGGTTCTTGGTGGGTCGTTTGCCGCCGGTCGGGGTTGTAGGGTCGCGTGCGGCGCGTCCTCCCCTCTCTCCCTGCGCGCCGCCCAGGGGTCTTTGGGCCGGGGTGAGGTGCCGCAGCCTCGTCCCGGCCTCTTTTGCCTGCTGAAGTGGGACTCGGGAAGCTGTTAACTCCCGAGCCCGGGAGTAGGCTCCGAGCCATCACCACACGGCGGATCCTCCAGTGGCTCGCGGCGATGGTCGTCCTGCTCGTGGTCGGGACCGTTATCGGTCTCATCTGGGCGGACACCAGCGACCTGGCCGGTGCGTTCGCCGGGCTGACGAACGTCGTCAGCGTCGTCGGCATCGTGCTGCTTCTCATCGCGCTCGCGATGAAGCGCCGTAGCCGGTCGAGATAGCCGCTACGCACCGAGCTGCCGCGTCGCGATCCGCTCCTCTCCCTCGTTCGAGACACGGCAGGCCGAGGCAGCGCAGGCCGGTGATGTGCCGCTCCGCCACCGCGCGGAGGAGAGAGGTCTTCTGGTTGAATCGAGGCGTGGCCGCACCGTCGCAGCTCCGGGTCGGAGAACGCTCCTACGAGATCTTCCGGCTCGACGAGTTGCAAACTCGCTACGACATCGGGCGCCTGCCGTACACCCTGCGCGTCCTGCTCGAGAACGTGCTTCGCACCGGCTCGGAGCAGGACGTCGAAGCCGTCGCGACCTGGAAGCCCGAAGCCGAGCCGTCACACGAGATCTCGTTCTCGCCGTCACGGGTCCTCATGCAGGACCTCACAGGAGTCCCGGCGGTCGTCGACCTCGCCGCGATGCGCGACGCAATGGCGAAGCTCGGCGGCGACCCGGCGCAGATCAATCCGCTCATCCCGGCGGAGCTCGTCATCGACCACTCGGTCCAGGTCGATGCGTTCGCGACTCGCATGGCGTTCGGCCACAACGTCGAGCGCGAGTTCGAGCGGAACCACGAGCGCTACCTGTTCCTCCGCTGGGGGCAGAAGGCATTCAGCGGCTTCAAGGTCGTGCCGCCGGGGACCGGCATCTGTCACCAGGTGAACCTCGAGTACCTCGCGCGGGTCGTCGAGGACCGTGAAGGCGTCGCGTTCCCGGACACCCTCGTCGGCACCGACTCGCACACGACGATGATCAACGGGCTGGGCGTGCTCGGCTGGGGGGTCGGAGGCATCGAGGCAGAGGCCGGCATGCTGGGCCAGCCGCTCTCGATGCTCGTCCCGCAGGTCGTCGGCTTCAAGCTGAGCGGCTCGCTCCCGGAAGGCGCGACTGCAACCGACCTCGTGCTGACCGTGACTCAGATGCTCCGGCAGACGGGCGTCGTCGGCAAGTTCGTCGAGTACTTCGGCGAGGGTCTCGGCTCCCTTCCCGTCGCCGACCGCGCGACGATCGGGAACATGTCGCCCGAGTACGGCGCGACGTGCGGATTTTTCCCTGTGGACGAAGCGACGATCGACTACCTGCGGCTTACTGGACGATCCGCAGAGCGGATCGCATTGGTGGAGCACTACTGCAAGGAGAACATGCTTTGGCACGACCCGACGGATCACGCGGCGTACTCGCAGGTGGTCGAGCTCGATCTCGGTGACGTCGTGCCGTCGCTTGCTGGTCCGCGCCGGCCGCAGGACCGCGTGCCGCTTTCGCAGGCCAAGCTCAGCTTCCTCGAAACGCTCGGCTCGTTCGGCGTCGAGTACCCGAACGGGCACGACCAGGCGGTCGCCGACACGTTCCCGGCCTCCGACCCGACGAGCGAGCAGCAGCCGGCGGGGTTGCCCGAGCCGATCGCAGAGACGACCGCGGTCGCCACGGCGGCGCCACCCAGTCATCACCGCACGCCCGTCGCGGGCGCCGACTACGAGCTCGACCACGGCTCGGTCGTGATCGCCGCGATCACCTCGTGCACGAACACCTCGAACCCGCAGGTGATGGTTGCGGCCGGACTGCTGGCGCGCAATGCCGTCGCCAGGGGCATCGAGCGCCGCCCGTGGGTGAAGTCGTCACTCGCGCCGGGTTCGAAGGTCGTCACCAGGTACTACGAGCAGGCCGGGCTGCAGGAGCCTCTCGACGCGCTCGGCTTCAACACGGTCGGGTACGGCTGCACGACGTGCATCGGCAACTCGGGCCCGCTCGCAGAGGAGATCTCGGAAGCGATCGCCGAGGGCGATCTCGTCGTCTGCTCCGTTCTCTCCGGCAACCGCAACTTCGAGGCGCGCATCCATCCGGAGGTGAAGGCGAACTACCTCGCGTCCCCGCCTCTCGTCGTCGCGTACTCGCTGGCGGGGCGCATGGACATCGATTTCGAGCGGGAGCCGCTCGGCGAAGGCTCGGACGGCGAGGAGGTGTTCCTGCGCGACATCTGGCCGACCGCCGGAGAGGTGAGCGACACCATCGCCACGTCGGTGCGCGCCGAGCACTTCGCGGACACCTACGCCGACGTCTTCACCGGAGACGACACGTGGCGCTCACTTCCGGTGCCGGAGGGTGAGCTGTTCGCGTGGGACCCCGACTCGACCTACGTGCGCCTGCCGCCGTACTTCGACGGCATGTCGCGAGAGCCGGGCACCGTCGAGGACGTCGAAGGCGCGCATGTGCTCGTGTGGCTCGGCGACTCGGTGACGACCGACCACATCTCGCCGGCCGGGTCGATCAAGCCGGATTCGCCGGCCGGGCAGTACCTGATCGAGCACGGCGTGGAGCGCAAGGACTTCAACTCCTACGGGGCGCGGCGCGGCAACCACGAGGTGATGATCCGCGGCACGTTCGCGAACGTCCGTCTACGCAACAAGCTCCTCCCGGGCTCCGAGGGAACCTGGACAGTGCATCTGCCCTCCGGCGAGGAGATGACGATCTTCGCCGCCTCGCAGCGGTACCTCGCCGAGGGCACGCCGACGATCGTGCTCGCCGGGAAGGAATACGGCTCGGGCTCGTCGCGCGACTGGGCTGCGAAGGGGCCGAACCTGCTCGGGGTGAAGGCGGCGATCGCGGAATCGTACGAGCGCATCCATCGCTCGAACCTGCTGATGATGGGCGTGCTGCCGCTGCAGTTCGTCGACGGAGAAACCCCGGATTCGCTCGGCCTGACGGGCCGCGAGACGTTCTCGATCACCGGCGTCGAGAACGGCGAGGCTCACGAGGTGACGGTGCGCGCGGACGACAATGAGTTTCGCGCGCGCCTCCGCCTCGACACGCCGCGCGAGCGCGACTACCTACGCCACGGCGGGATCCTCCAGTACGTCCTGAGGCGTCTCCTCTCCTCGTAGTCGTCTCGGGGCCGCCGGCCTCGGGGAAGACGACGGTCGCGGAGGAGCTGCACGCCCAGCTCGCGCTGCCGCTGGTGGCGAAGGACACGTTGAAGGAGACGCTCGGCGGGGAGACTCGGCATTCGCGACCGCGAGGGGTCGCACCGGCTCGGGCGGGCTGTCTTCCGGACTCGTGCAGCGGGCCCTCGCCGGCGCCTGAAGCACACTTCCGTCACCTTCCGGCCGCACTCTTGTCACGGAGGCTGCCACCTTCGGTCGGCCGTGACGGACAGAGCCCTGAATTCGGCTCGAACAAACGCCGCTGCGGGCCGGAGAGGCGCCTCAGACGGAGTTTCGTGACGATTTCGCGCGGGGCCCGTGACGGTGGCTGCCTCCGGGTTGACCCCGGCAGGCGACTGACCCTGGTCGCCGTGTCCAGGCGTTCCTCGTCTGAGCCGGCGTGCGACGCGTTGGCCGCGAGCGAGCGGGGGAAGTAGTATTCCTAGGCAATGCCTAGGAA
>Ga0070708_100005123_pt1 | contig 10373 bp, 2 predicted proteins | sample KBSK5503metaG_FD_65469 | JGI IMG/M metagenome (GOLD analysis project Ga0070708, IMG submission 65469) | Corn, switchgrass and miscanthus rhizosphere microbial communities from Kellogg Biological Station, Michigan, USA - KBS K5-50-3 metaG | ecosystem: Host-associated > Plants > Roots >... | reverse complement strand
TGAAGAAGATCATCGAGCTCGATCCGGAGAACGTCAATTCGCGGATCAAGCTGGGAGAGATGTACGGTCGGGCCCAGATGAAGGTCGAAGCGGCCTCCGAGTTCAAGCGCGCGGCCGAGTACCTGAAGCGCAACGGCCGGATGGAGGAACACCAGAGGGTGTTGGACCGCCTCTCGGCCCTGGAGGGCGACAACCTCGCCCTGGCTCGAGAGGTCGCCCAGAGCTTTCTCGCCAAGGGCGATCCCAAGCGCGCCATCGCCAAGCTCCAAGTTTGCTTCAAGGCGGATCCCTCCGACGAGCAGACGCTGAGTCTCTTGGCGGAAGCCTTCGCCGCGCTCGGGCAGGTCTCCAAGACGGTCTCGGTCTACAAGGAGCTGGCGAAGATCTACGCGGCCCAGGGTCGCACCGGCGAGGCGAACCAGATCTGGGCGAAGATCGAACAGCTGGATCCCAACGACGCGGATCTGATGAACCACCACGGCGGTCTGGGCAACGCCGTCCCGGCTTCGAACGAGGCCGCGCCGAGCTATGCGGCCCGTGCGCCCCCACCGCCCCCGCCGGCCCGCGCCGCGGCGATGAACGCGGAGCAGTTGGCAAAGCTCCTCAAGGAGACCGACGTCTACGTCAAGTATGGGCTCCACGACAAAGCCCTCGAGCACCTGGGAAAGATATTTGCCGGCGATCCCGAGAACCTGGACGCGCACGAGAAGGCCTACCAGGTCTACGTCGCATCGGGGGAGGACGCCCAGGCGGCCGAACAGCTGCTCAACGTGCTGCGACTGTGCACGCGGCTTGCAGCGGTGGATCGCGCCAAGCCGTATCTGAACACCATCTTGCAGCAGGACCCGGATCATCCAGAGGTGGCGACGTTCGTCTCGGTGCTCGGTCCCGGCGGGGACCCGGCGCCGCCAACCGAGATCGAGGACGTCGGCGACGACGCCATCCTGATGGACGAAACCGACGAAGCCTTGATCGTCCCCGAAGCCCCGGGGCTGGAGGTCGATCTGTCGAGCGAAGACATCGCCCTTCAGGCGCCGATGCTCCAGGACGAGCAGGTGGATGAGGAAATCTTCATTCCTTTTGAGGATGAAGAGGCGGGCTCGACTTCGCCGACCGGGAACGGCGCTGTCCCCACGGTGATCGTCGATTCGTCGGAGGTGAGCGCCGATGACTCCGGCGAGCCGTATTACGACCTCGAGGACGACGGCGCCCTGCCGGAAGCCGAGATCCTCCCGGCGCAGAGCGGCGACGAGGGTGTTCCGGAGTATGAGCTCCAGCTGGACGATTCCGAGGAACCGGCGGCATTCGGCGACGAGCCCGAGCTTGTGCTCGGAGATGAGGGCGCTGAGGCGGCGGGCGAGACGGCGGAGGCGGGAGAACCAGGTTCGGACTCGGCCGTCGAAGAATGTGAGGAAGCGCGGTTCTTCATGTCCCAGGGGCTGTTGGATGAGGCCCGGGAGGTGCTGGAAACCGTGCTCATCGCGTATCCGGGCCACGCCCTGGCCGGCGAGCTGCTCGCACAGGTTGAAGAGGGCCAGGCGTCGCCGCCGCCTCCATCGGAAAAGAGAGGCCCGGAAGAACGCAAGGATGCCTTCGACCTCGCCGCCGAGCTTGCCAGCGAGTTGGGACAGCTCGAGGATGGGGAAACGGCGGAGGTCGCGCCTGCCGCCGAGGACTTCCAGTACTCGGTCGACGAAGTCTTTGCGGAGTTCAAGAAAGGGCTGGAGAAAGTCGTTCGCCCCGAGGACGTCGATACCCACTACGACTTGGGAATCGCCTACCGGGAAATGGGGTTGACCGAAGATGCGATTGGCGAGTTCACCGTTGCCCGGGAAGGCTGTGTGGGCAAGAAGAAGGAAATCGATTGCCTGACGATGATCGCCATGCTGCAGAAGGCGAAAGGCGACCTCCCCGCGGCGATCGAGTCGTACAAGCGAGCGCTGATGAGCGAGCACGCGGTCGGCGACACGGAAAAAGCGCTCGAGTTCGAGCTCGCCGTCGCCTGGGAAGGGTCGGGCACCGCGGGAAAGGCCCTCTACCATTACGCGCGGGTCGCCAAGCTCGATCCTCAATACCGGGACGTGGCGAAGATCGTCTCCCGTCTGTCGCTGACGGCGAAGCCAGAGGCGGATCCGCTGCCTGCGAAAAAGGCGTTCGGCGGTCCGGCGAGCTCGGGCCTGGCCGGCGCGAAAGCCAGTTACTCCAAGCTCCAGGGCTCCTAGAGAGTCGGCCGGGACGCAGCGGTGGAATATCTCCGGGTCGCCCCGGTGCTAATCAAGGAGCCGGCGGAGGGCCGGGTCCATCTGCGCGGCGGAGGGATGGCGGAGTGGCGAAGTGAGCGACGGCTCGGCTCAGGGAAGCGCGGTGAAGCGACCTAATCGGCGGGCGCTGAAGCTCATCGTGTTTCTCGCCGCGGCGGTCGTCGCGGCGATCGTCTTCTTCAACAGCCCCTTTGCCTGGGAGCAGGGGTGCGCCCTCGCGAGGCGGGAGCTCCCCTCGCTTCTGGGGATGAAGGTCGGAATCGGGCGCTGCGAGCTGGACGCCCTGGCCCGCACGGTCAAGCTCTACGATGTCTCCTTGGCTCCGCCGGAGGGGCAGAGCGGGCCTTCGTTCACCGCCGAGTCGATCGAAGCGCGAATCACCTCGTTCCGACCGCTCTTTCGAAAGGCGGAATTGGATTTCCTCAAAATCGCCCGCCCCCGGGTCGATCTGGCGATCGAACAGAAAGAGCCCGCGCCGGCGGCATTGGTCTCTCCTTGCCCGTTCGACGCTCTGGCGCGGGTCCACATCGGAGAGCTTCGGGTCACCGACGCCGAGGTTCACGCCCGATTTCCCGACGGACAGCGGCTGGAGCTGTCGGACCTGGGAATGACCTGGTTCGAGCAGCATGGGGTCGCCCAGTTCGAGGTCACCGCGGGGAACGGGACGCTCTCGGTGGTCAAGTCCCACGAGCTGCCGATCTCCAACGCGCAGTTGTCCGGAGTCCTGGCGACCCCAGAGCTGAGGCTGGATGTCTCGCGGGCCAGGGCCGGCTTGGGCGAAACGACCCTGTCCTTGAGTGGTCAGATCGAACGGCTGTGCAGTCCGCGGCTCCACCTCGATGCGAGGGCCACGCTTCCGTTGAGCGGCCTCGCGCAGGCCGGCATTCTGTCCGGTCCGGCGGAGGGGAATCTGTCGGTGAGAACGCAGATCACCGGATCGCCGGCGGCGCCGGTCCTCTCAACCCGGATCGTCGCGACGAAGGCGGTGGTCGGCCAGTTTCGACCCGGAGACTTCGAAGCGAGGCTCACCTACGGAGAAAACGAGCTGAAGCTCGACGAGCTGTTGCTGAAGGCGGGGGTGGGCACGGCGAAGATCAGCGGAAGCGTGAAGTTGCAAAAGAACCTGCCCGCGCGATTCAAAGCGGACATCGAAGGCGCCGAGTTCGGCCATATCTTGGAGATGGCCGGTCTGCGCGGATCATGGGTGAATTTCGCGTCCACCGGACGGGTGAACGTGACCGGCCACCTTCTTCCCGGGGTGCAGCTCGCCGGCGAGGCGGATCTGAAGACGAACAAGTTCACGCTCGCCACGCAGGCCTTCAACGCTCCGGTGCGCGAGGGGACGTCCGTCTTGAAGTTCGATGAAGGCCACGTCGCCCTGAACGTCCGGTTCCTTCCCGACCGGGTGGAGCTGCTGCACGCGCGGATCGATTCCGGCAAGAGTCAGGCGACCGCCGACGCGACCCTCTTCTTCCAGTCCTCGCGCGGGGTCCAGATCAAGGCGATCGCCAACCCGCTCGTTCTCTCCGACTTCCGGCGGGTCGCCGGGCTGGACGCGGCCGGCACGGGAACGGCGCAGGTCGAGATCTACGGCCCCTACGGCGACATTCGCCTCGAGTCGAACGCGTCGTTCCAGAATCTCGACTTCTGGTACTTTTCCCTCGGCACGATGCAGGGAAAGATTCGCTACGCGAAGCAACTGCTCGAATTCGCTGGCCTGTCGGGCCAGAAGGGCTCCACTTCGTACTCGGCCTCGGGCGCGCTCGGCTTCGCCGGCCCGCTGCACACCACTTGGGACGTGCTCGTTCCCCACGGCCGGACGGAAGATCTGGTCGATGTGATCGTCGGCCTGCACCCGAGCATCGAGCTCTTTCAAGGGGTTTCGACGGGCGATGCGACCGGGTCGGTGCACATCAACAGTGCGGTCTCCCAGCTCACCGGCCGCGTCGACTTCGACCTGAAAGGCACCCGGTACTACGGGCGCCGCATTGGCGACGGCAAGGTGGCCCTGCGCTTCGTCAACGGAGAATCGATGATCTTGGACCGCGCGACTTTCAACGGCCCCTTCGCCGCGATCAGCGCTTCCGGGAGCTACTCCTTCCGCGGGCCGCTGGATTACCGATTCCGCGCGGACAAGCTTTCCCTCGCCGAGCTCGTCGGGATCGAGCGATCGAAGAGGCTGGGCCTGAGCGGGACCGCCACGCTCGTCGGCAAGGCCGGGGGTGACGCGACGACGCCCGAGGTGACCGGCTATCTGCACTCGCCCCAGGTGAGCCTCGGCGACCGGGGCAGCAGCGAAGGCCATCTCGAGGGGCGAATCTTCGGGCGAGAGCTCCAGATTTGGGGTCGTCCGTTCAAGGACACCAAGGTCTCTTCGAAAATCACCCTCAAGGCCCCCTATCCGTACCAGGGAAATCTCTCCTTCGCCCTGCAAGAAATCCGCCCGCTGCTGCCGCCGGGGGCGGTAGCCCAAGGCCTGGCCGGCGCGGTCGAGGGATCGATCCGGGCGCAGGGTGAGATGGAGACTCCGCGGTCCCTCGATCTCGACGCGCGGCTGGAAAAGCTGCGGCTGTCCCGGGGCGATTTCGCCGGCGAGAATGATGGACCGATCACCTTTTCCTACCGCAATGGCCGCTTCGACCTCGATCCGGTTACCTTCCGCGGTCCCAACACCGAGCTGACGTTCGGAGGATGGGCGGGGCCAACGCAGATCGACGCGCAGATGAACGGTTCGCTCGACGTGCGCCTTCTCGAATCGTTCGTTCCGTCGCTCGAGCGCTCCGGGGGGAGGGTGGAAATCTCCGCCGCCGCGACCGGAAACGTGAGCGATCCGTCGATCTTCGGGAACGCCGAGATCCGCGACGCGCGCGTTTCGCTGCGCGACCTGCCGCTCTCGGCAAAGGGCCTCTCGGGGAGGCTGGAGTTCTCCGAGGCGAAGGTCCTGATCCAGGACGTGCGGGGGACGCTCAACGACGGGCGGGTGCTGCTGCGCGGAAATCTGGGCATTCGGCACCTCGGTCTGCAAACGGTGGAGATGATGCTCCAGCTGGACGAGGTCGCCTTCCGTCCCAAGGAATACCTTCCCGTCACTCTGGCCGGAGAGCTGAGCCTGGTCGGCAAGTCCGAGGCGATGGTGCTCTCCGGCGACCTGGACGTGGTCAAGTTGCGCTACGATCAGCCGCTGCAGATCGAGAGCTTCTTGACCCAGATCAAGGGCGCGCAGGGAATTCTCCTCAGCGAACGAAAGAGCGAGTGGCTCACCTTCGACGTCGGATTCCACGCCAAGGGCGACGTGCGGGTGGAAAACAACCTCGCCCGGGCCAGGCTGACCGGCGATGTGCGGCTGACCGGAACGATCGCCAGCCCCGGATTGGTCGGGACGATCCAGGCGGTCAGCGGAAGCCAGGCGTTTTTCCGCGGAAACCAGTTTACGGTCAGACAGGGCGTGCTCGAGTTCAGGGATCGCAGGAGCGTCGATGCCGTGTTCGACCTGCTCGCCGAGACCCAGGTTCGAGAGTACCTCGTGCACCTCCACGCGTTCGGCAGGGCCAACGATCCCAAGCTCATCCTCAGCGCCGAGCCGGAGCTGTCCGAGGGAGACATCTTCTCCCTGCTCACACTCGGGATCACTTCGCGCGACAAGAGCAACACCGCTCAAGCCTCGGCGGGTCTGGCGGCCGAGGCGCTCTTCACCGCCTCGGGTCTGGACCGCCAGGTGCAGCGCTTCCTGCCCAAGAATCCGGTGCTCCGCGATTTTGCCCTGCGCATCTCCACGTCGTACAACGACGTGACTTATGTAGTAGAGCCCACCTGGCAATTTGAGTCGAAGTTCCTTACCGAACAACTTAAGCTCCGCTTCACGGAACCCTTCTCCGGCCGCGGTCGAAAGGCTCAAGCCGAATACTTCTTCGACAATCGCATCTCCGCCCAAGGACAGTGGGACAACCAGGACAGCAGCTTGAAAGGGAGCCTCGGGGCCCTGGGCAACTTCGGTCTGAACCTCAAGCTTCATTGGGAAGTCGACTAGCGGCGTTTCTCCTCGCCGTCGCCCTCGGCCTCGCGGGCGGCGAGGGCCTGGCGGCGCAGACATCGCCGTCGCGTCTGACCGAGGACCGCGCCCAGACCGCGGAGGCGCTGGTGTCCGGGGTGGAGCTTCACCTCCCCTCGGGATCCGATCCCAGCGGCTTCGCCGAGCTGGTCGACGTCCGCCCGGGGCAACCGCTCTCGATCCGGGCGGTGCGCCGCTCGATCGAGCGGTTGTTCGCCACCGGGAGGCTCTCGGACGTGGTGGTGAGATCGATTCCCGGCCGGGGTGGGATCACCGTCGTTTTCGATCTGACGCCGAAGCGCCGAATCGCCGACGTGGAGGTCGAGGGGAATCACGTCCTCACCAAATCGGCGGTGCGGGAAGCCTTCGGCTTGTTGCGGACGAGCGAGTACTACCCGGAGGCCGTCGAAGAAGGCAAACGCAACGTCCTGCTCGCCTATCAGCGCCATGGGTACTACCAGGCGCAGATTGCCTCGGAGCTGCGCGGGTCCCCGCAGGGCGTCGACATCCTGCTCACCGTGAACGAGGGCGCGCCGACGCGCATCGCCGGAGTCACCACCGCCGGCCAGCCCGGCTTGCCGCTTTCGCAGATCGAGGACGTGGTCGGTCTGCAAATCGGAGCGATTCTCGACCGTGACAAGCTCGACGCGGGGATCGAAAAACTGAAGACGGTGCTGAGGACCGAGCGCTTCTATCGCGCGAAGCTCGGGGAGCCGAAGATTCTTCAGCGGCCGGAGGGCGCGATCGTGGCGATCCCGGTGGAAGCGGGCCCGCGCTACAGCATCCACTTCCACGGCAACCGCAGTTTCCGCGACCGGGTGCTCTTTTCGCTGCTGAATTACGACGGAACCGAGTCCCTCGATCGCGCGCTGATCAGCCGCTTGTCGCGGCGCCTGGCGAGCTTCTATCTCTACCGTGGATTCTACGACGTCCGGACGAGCGTCCGCGAGTCTTGGAGTCCCGACCAGACCGCGGCGGTGCTCAGCTTCAACATCGAAGAGGGTCTGCCCCTGACCCTCCAGGGCGTCGCCTTCGAGGGAAACAGCAACGTCTCCACCGCCGATCTCAAGAGTCTGCTCGCGGAGAGCATCCGCGCGAGGACCCCGACCCTCGCCGCCGACGTTCGCCCCACCGACGATCCGCTGGATCTCGAGGGAAGGACCGATACCGCGAGGAAAACGTCCGAGCCCGATCCGGATCCCTCCACCGTGTTTGTCGAGGAGGCCTACCTGGATGCAGCGGAGAACATGACCCAGCTCTATCGCGATCGCGGCTTTCTCGACGCGAAGGTCACCCTGTCGGCCCTGGATCTGGACGTCGGCGACGAATCCGCCCGGGTGAGCTTCCAGATCGTCGAGGGCGTCCAGCGGGTGATCCGCAGCGTCTCCTACGCCGGCGTACCGCCCGGGGTCGTGCTCACCGCGGATCCGAGACTGGCTATCGGCAGCGGCCTGAGCGCCTCGGCGGTCGACCAGACCCGCTCGCTGATCTCCCGCGTGCTCGGGCGCAAGGGTTACCTCTTCGCGCGGGTAACCGACTCGGCCAACGTCTCCGCGGATCTCAAAGACGTCCAACTCTTGTTCACCATCGTGCCCGGGCCCGCGGTCCACGTCGGCAAGATCATCGTCCAGGGGCTGAACCGTACGCACGAGGAGGTGGTCCGCGCGAATCTAGAGATCCGCAGCGGAGACTTGCTCGATCCCGAGAAGCTTTTCGACAGCCAACGCAATCTCGCGCTCCTCGGGATCTTCCGGACGGCCGGGGTCAAGCTGATCGATCCGGACGTCGCCGAACCAACGAAGGACGTGGTGGTGGAGCTTCGGGAGCGTTCGCTCCTCGATGGAAACGTCCTCTTCGGATTCTCGCTGGTGGACGGTCCGACCGTCGGGGTGGACGGCCTCTATCCGAACCTCTTCGGCCGTGGACTGAATCTGACCGGGCGCTTCAAGGTGAACTACGTTCGTTGGAGCCTGTTGGACATCGATCCACGAGAGGTCCAGGGCCTCAACGGTTTTGGGGGGCGCGGAAACATCGCCTTGCATCAGCCCCGCATCTACAGCCTCCTTCCGGCGCAGGTCGGCTGGCGGCTCGACCTGGTCGGCGAGCGCGTCTTCCGGCCGAGCTATCGATTCACCCGCTTCGCCGGGATCGTCGGGCTGGACTGGACGGTCTTCAAATGGCTGACCGCGTCGCTGCAGTACGAGCTGGAGCACGATCGGGTGCGCACCGGAACCGGCGTGCAGCTGCAGCTGTTGACCACGCTGGCGAGGGCCGATCAGGAGCGGCTCCGGTTTCCGGTCGGAATCTTCACCCTCCAGAGCTTTCGACCGACGGTGACGATCGATTTTCGAGACGATCCGCTCAACCCCCACCGGGGCTTCGTCCTCACCGGCTACAGCGAGCTGACCCACCACATCACCGTTCTTCCAACCGACACGGCGCCCTTTCCGATTTTCACCCTCAAGACCGCGGGTAATCTCACCTTCTATCTCCCGATCACTTCGCGGGCGGTCCTCGCCGTCTCGGGAAGGGCGGGAAAGATCTTTCAGCTTCAGGACGGGTCGAAATCGATCGCACCGAAGCGGTTCTTCCTCGGTGGCACCTCGACGATTCGCGGTTTCCGTGAGGACGGGGTGGTCCCCCAGGACCGGCGGGACACGCTGCACGGCGAGGTCGCCGAGTGCCGGGCCCTGGTCAGTCAATTCGCATGCACTCCCGCCGCGACGGTGTTGGCTCAGGGCCAGGAGATTCCGTCCGAGGGTGGCGAGCTGTTCACCACCGCCAAAACCGAGCTGCGCATTCCGGTGGTCGGGTCCTGGGACCTCGGCCTGTTCTTCGAGACCGGCAATCTCTGGCTGGATCCGACCGTCTATCGCCCCTTGGAGCTCCGGTACGCGGCGGGGGCCGGTGTCCGCTATCTTTTTCCGATCGGGCCGGCCGCCCTGGACGTCGGCTTCAACCTCGACCCGGACCGGGCGCTGAACGAATCGACCTTTCAGATTCACTTCAGCATCGGGTTGTTCTGAAGGCGACCCGGACGGCCCCAAGGCCGGGGTTCGCTTCCCGCGCTACGCCGGCACGGAGTGCGGCTTGCGCAGCGCCCGAGCAACCGCGGTCGGTCCGAGCAGGAGGATCAGACCTCCGAGGAGGACCGGAATGGCGTTCAGCTCGATCGCCCGGGCAATGCTGAAGCGCTTGGCGATCGCGCCGATCACCGTGGGAGACAGAGCGTCGCCGAGCAGGTGGAAGAGCAGGACGTTGATTCCCATCGCAAAGGCACGGAAGGCGGGGGTGACGCAGTTGACGATCGCCGCGTTCAGCGGACCGGTGTTCAAGAAGATGAGGAACTGAGCGGCGAAGCTCAAGGCGTAGATCGCCCGCGGATCGCCAACCCGCGCGGCGAAGAAAACGAACGGGGCGGCGAGGACGAGGCCGATGCCGGACAGCCAGATTCCTCCGTTGGAGTCCTTTCGCTCGGCCCAGTCACCCAGCACGCCGCCGGCGAACGTTCCCAACGTCCCCGCGACCGCGGTGATTCCTCCGAAGACGAGCCCGGCGCTGCCCAGCGGCACGCCCCGCTCGAGATTGAGAAAGGCGGGCATCCAGTTGGCCAATCCGCCGATGGAGAAGGTCATCAAGGTCAGGCCGCCGGTGACGATCCAGAAGGTGGGGTTTCGGCGGAGCTGGCGGATGCCGGTGCGGAAGGGAATCTTCTCCGGCCCGGCGACCTCCTCGGTTGCCCCTCGCCTGGGCTCGGGGAGCAGAAGCGCCATCGCCGCGAGGGCGAGGCCGGGAATCCCGCCGACGAAAAAAGCCGCATGCCAGGAGTAGTGCTCCCCCACCCAGCCGCCGATTCCGAATCCTGCGGCCGCCCCGACCGGTAGAGCGACGTAGAAGAACGCCAACATCCGCGTGCGTCTGCTCCGGGGGAAAAGGTCGGAGATCACCGCCGGGGCGACCGAGGCATAGCCGGCCTCGCCGATCCCGATCACCGCCCGGGCAAGGAGCAACAGGGCAAAGCTCGTCGCCAGGCCGGAGCCGATCGTGGCGAGGCTCCAGATGAA
>Ga0070708_100005122_pt1 | contig 10373 bp, 5 predicted proteins | sample KBSK5503metaG_FD_65469 | JGI IMG/M metagenome (GOLD analysis project Ga0070708, IMG submission 65469) | Corn, switchgrass and miscanthus rhizosphere microbial communities from Kellogg Biological Station, Michigan, USA - KBS K5-50-3 metaG | ecosystem: Host-associated > Plants > Roots >... | reverse complement strand
CTGCTGGCGCCGAGCGCCGGGCTGCGCCTGGAGCAGGGCACGGCGCCGAGCGACATCGCGGCCAGCCCGCGCCTCGGGATCGACTACGCCGCGGAGCCGTGGCGAAGCGTCCCGTGGCGGCTCACCGACGCCGCGAGCCGCGCCGTCTCGCGCTGACCGACGTGGACCCGCGCTCGATCGAGATCCTCGAGTTCCCGCTCGTCCGCGCACGGCTGGCCGAGCGGACGGCGTTCGGCCCGAGCCGCCGCCTCGCGGAGACGCTCGCTCCCGAATCGGAGGCGGTGCTGGTCGCTCGTGGCCTCGACGAGACTGACGAGGCCCGCGGCCTGCTCGAGGAGCGGCCCGGCGTGGGCATCGCCGGCGCGCGCGACATCGGGCCCGCGATCGACCGCGCTGCGCGCGGTGGGCGCCTGGATGCGCAGCAGTTCCTCGACGTCTGGGCGACGCTCGATGCCACCGCGGCGCTGAAGCCGCACGTCGCCGATGCGCGCCGGCCGCTGCTGCGCGACCTCGGCACGGGCCTCCATCCGCTGCCTGCCATCACCTCGACGCTCGCCCGGTCGTTCGACCCGTCGGGCGAGCTGCTGGACACGGCGTCGGCGCGCCTCGGCGGCCTGCGCGCCGCGGTCCGGATCGCGTTCGATCGCCTCAAGCGCCGGCTCGACACGCTCGTGGCGTCGGAGCTCGCCGGCGCCCTCCAGGAGCCGATCATCACGCTCCGGAACGGCCGCTACGTCGTGCCGGTGCGCGCCGACGCGAAGGGCAGGGTCAAGGGCATCGTCCACGACTCGTCGGGGAGCGGCCAGACGCTGTTCATCGAGCCGCTGGTCGTCGTCGAGCTCGGCAACGCGTGGCGCGAGGCGCAGCTCGCCGAGCAGGAGGAGGTCGAGCGCATCCTCGACGAGCTTTCCGCGCTGGTCGGGGCGAATGCCGGCCCGCTGCGCGAGACCCTCGCCGCGCTCGCCCGGTTCGACCTGTGGTCGGCCAAGGCACAGCTCGCCGGCGAGATGGACGCGGTGCGGGCCGAAACCGCGAATCGGCCCGAGGTCGTGCTGCTCTCGGCGCGCCATCCCGGGCTCACCGGGCGCGTCGTGCCGATCGACGTCCGGCTCGGCGATGGGTTCACGGCGCTCCTCGTCACGGGTCCGAACACCGGCGGCAAGACCGTGACCCTGCGCACGCTGGGGCTGCTCGCCCTCATGCACCAGGCGGGACTGCACGTCCCGGCCTCGACCGGATCGAAGCTGCCCGTATTCCGCGACGTCTTCGCCGACATCGGCGACGAGCAGTCGATCGCCCAGTCGCTGTCGACGTTCTCCGGGCACATGCGCTCGATCATCCGGATCGTCGACGCCGCGGGTCCGGGCACGCTCGTCCTCCTCGACGAGCTGGGTGCCGGGACCGATCCGACCGAGGGCTCGGCGCTCGCACAGGCGCTCCTCGACCACTTCATCAAGGCCGGCGCGCTGGTGGCCGCGACGACCCACTACGCAGAGCTCAAGGCCTATGCGCACACAACGCCCGGCGCGATGAACGCCTCGGTCGAGTTCGATCTTGAGACGCTGAGCCCCACCTATCGGCTGACGATCGGCCTGCCGGGCGGCTCGCAGGCATTCGCGATCGCGGAGCGGCTCGGCCTGCCGGAGAAGCTCGTGGCCGACGCGCGGTCCCGGCTGACGAAATCGCAGATCGCGTTCGAGGCGACGCTCGCTCGGATCCGCGAGGCCGAGGGCGAGACGGCCGAGTCGAAGGCCCGCGCCCGCGAGGCGGAGCTGCGCGCCGGCGAGGCCCTCCGGGCAGCCGCGGAGGAGCGCCAACGCGCGAAGCAGGCGCGGGCGGACACGGAGCGACGGGCGCGCGAAGAGGCCGGGCGCCTCGTCGCCGAGCTGCGCGACGAGCTTGAGACGGCGCGGCGCAGCCTGGAGCGCGGCTCGCTGACCGCGCCGGCGATCGATGCCGTGCTCGGGCGCGCGGAGGACCGCCTCGCCCGGGCACCCGACCCCGGACCGGTCGCCTCCGGCGCGCGACGAGGTCGTGGCCAGGGGCGCGGGGGCGACGACACCGAGGGGACGGCGCCGGCTCCGGCGCCGCTTCGGATCGGGGACCAGGCGCGGAGTCGCGCCGGCGGCTGGACAGGGCGGGTCGCCGAGCTCGACCGGTCTCGCGGCCGCGCCACGCTGGAGGCAGGTGCGATGCGGGTCAGCGTCGAGCTCGACGACCTCGAGCTGGTGGGGAGCGCGGGTGACGGGGCCGGCACGGCAACGCGCGACGTCGCCGGCACGAACGTCGAGGCGCTGCGCCGCAGCCGGGCCACGACCGTGCCGATGTCACTGGACCTGCGTGGCGCGCGCGTCGAAGAGGCGCTGTCGGCGTTGGAGCGCTACCTCGAGGATGCGTCGCTCGCGGGTCTCGCGCGCGTGTCGGTCATCCACGGCCTGGGCACGGGCGCGCTGCGCGACGCAGTTCGTTCGGATGCCGCCGCGCACCCGCTCGTCAGAACGGTCCGGGCAGGGGAGCGGGGCGAGGGCGGCGACGGCGTAACGGTGGTCGAGCTGGGCTGATTCGCCTAGGACGCGTGCAGCGCCCGCCAGCTCAGATCAGTGCGGCTTCGGAGAGCCTCGTCGCCTCGTGGGGCCACTTGGACCCTTGGGCCGGCTCGGCCGAAATCGGCGCCCGAGCAGCAACGTGATCAGGGACAGCGTGAAGGGGAACATGACGACCGGCGCGATCGCCACCGGTCCGGCCCTCGCGGTCGTACCAGTTTGCGGCGCCAGCGACGGCAGGATCGAGTGTCCGTTGCCGCCCTTCGTCGGCGTCGGACCCGGGAACGTCGGCACGGGCGTGATGCACGGGATGATGATCGACGGCTCCGGCGTCGGCGGCCCGCCGCCCGGCTTGCATTCCTGCACGGCCGTGCACACCTCGGTCGGGGCGAACTTGCCGCCCCATGTCCGCCCGAACGGCACGAGGAACCCGTCGAAGAAGTACGACGTCGGGGTGCGCTTCGGACCGCCTCGGACGCCCGGCCCCTTCGCAGCTCGCTTGGCCCACCCCTCGGTGTACTTCTGCCATGCCGGGAAGCGAGGCTCCACCTGGCTGAAGTCGAGGAACTGCTTGCTGACCTTCGGACCCGTGCAGCCGTCCGCCCACAGCAGGCCGGTGGCCTGATCGATGTCCGTCGCGACGTGCATGTCGTCCTTGCGCAGCGAGTCCTCGGTGCCCTGGATGAACAGCTCCTTGACCGTCCGCACCGTGCCCGGACCCGGGATCATGCCGCTGTAGGCGTCGACGTTCCGCTCGACGATGCCGTCGGGCTCCTGGAACTTGGCGATCGGCATGCCCTTGGTGACCTCGGTGATGATCTTGTTCCAGAGCGGCTCGGAGCTCGAGACCGAGGTCACGGGGTTGATCGCGACGGCGTCGGAGTTGCCGAGCCACACGCCGACCGCGATGGCCGGCGCCTTCTTGTCCTTGGGTGGGGCAACGAAGCCGAACGCGTCGATGTCCTTGTTGTCGTCGGTCGTGCCGGTCTTGACGGTCGCCGGACGGCGAGTGCCCTTCTCGAGGACCTGCCACGTCGCCCAGTAGGCGTTGACGCTCTTGATCGTGTTGCCCTCGAGGATGTTCGAGATGATGTACGAGGCCTGCGGCGTGGCGACCTGCTTGCCGACAGGGGCGTCCTCGGGCGTCGGGTAGACGACCTTCCCCTGGTTGTCCTTGATCTCGAGGATGACCTGCTGGGGCATCAGGACCCCCCCGTTGGCGATGGCGCCGTACGCTCCGAGCAGGTCGATCATGTGGATCTCGAGCGTGCCGATGGCCATCGACGGGCTCGGGACCGAGCCGGGCAGGAACTGCAGCCCGAACTTCTGGTACTGGGCGAACAGGTGGTCCATGCCGTTGATGTAGGCCGACTTGATCGCCGGGATGTTGAGCGAGAACTGCAGGGCGTTCCGCATCCGCACCGGACCCCGCTCGAGTCGATCGGCGTCGGCCGGCGCCCAGCCCCGCTCGAACTCGGTCACGACATCCATGAACATCGTCGCCGCGGTCATGGTGTGGTCGTCGAGGCCGGTGATGTAGCTGATCGGCTTGATCGAGGATCCCGGCTGGCGGTAGCCGGAGAACATGACGTCGTACTGGGGCGAGAAGTGCTTGTCCTTGACCTGCAGGTAGTAGTCGGCGCTGCCGCCGACCGCGAGGACCTGCCCTGTGCGGTAGTCGATCACCGCGCCCGCGCTGTTGTGGATGTTCTTGCCCCGTAGACCGAGGACCCATGACTGGTCGCGCCTCGGGATGTGCAGGTCGCTCAGGATCTTGCGCGTGGCATCGGCGCTCTTCGCCAGTGGCGCGCGCGCCGCCGCGTACAGCCACTTCTCGACCACCTGCTGGTAATCCCAGTTGAGCGTGGTCGTGACGTGGTACCCGCCGGTATCGACCTGCTCGCAGGTCTCGGCCTTCTCCGGACCACACAGGATCGCGCCGAGCTGCTTGCGCACCTCCCAGACGAAGTGCGGTGCCTTCCAGGGCGGTGCCTCGACCGGGTTGAGCACGAGCTCTTCCTGCTTCGCGGCGTCGAACTCCGCCTGGGTGTACTTGCCGGCGGACAGGACGCTGCGGGTGGCCATGAGGTCGAGCACGTGGTTGCGTCGCGCGTAGACCTCCGTCGTGTCGGGGACGACGATCCGGGCCTTGCCCGCGGGGCACACCTCGTCCTCGGCGATGTCGACCGTGCACTCGGTCACCGAGTTGCGCATGAGGTCGTACTGGGTCGGCGACTGCGGGATGGCAGCGAGGGTCGCGAACTGGGCGAGGTCGAGGTCCGCGAGCGGCTTGCCGAAGTAGCCCATGGCGGCGGCGGCAACCCCATAGCTCTGGTTGCCGTAGAAGTTCTGGTTGAGATAGGCCTGCATGATCAACCGCTTCCCGTCCTGGCCCGGGTAGGCCTGGGTCAGGCGGATCGACTGGATGATCTCGCGGATCTTGCGGTCATAGACGGAGCCCTCGAACGCCCACGCGGGGAGCAGCTTCGCGCGCACCAGCTGCTGGGTGATCGTCGATGCACCGCGGGGCTTGCCGCTGAGCGTGTCGAGGCCGGCCGAGACGACGGCGCCGATGTCGAAGCCCGGGTTCGTCCAGAAGTCCTTGTCCTCGACGGACGTGGTCGCGTCGATCATCTCGGGCGGGATCTGGTCGAAGTTCAGGAGCTCCCGGCGCAGGACGCCGAAGCGGGCGAGCTCGATTGCACCGGAGCGGTCATAGATGACCGAGGGCTGCTCGAACTTGAGGTCCTCGAGGGCGGCCGACGGGTCGGGCAGGTTGCTGCTGTAGAACGCGTACGCGCTGACCGTGCTGATGAAGCCAACGCCACCAAGGACGAGGAAGCTGCTGAAGAGGAGGAGCGGGATGGCGAGCGCCGCGCGGCGGGCGGCGCCACCTCCACGTCCACGCCTGGCGGCTCCGTTCCGACGATGCCGCTGACGCCTCTGGAGGGCGGTCTGCATGAGGCGGCGACGATACCATAGGGTCCGTGAGGGCCCTTTCCCCCCATCGGGTCGCGCTCTCGACGGCCTTCCCCCCGATCCTGTGACGCGCGCAACGAGTTTGTGATGCCCGTCGAGGCCGCTCCCAGCTTCGCTCGAGGACTCGCCGGGCTCATCGCCGAGATGCGCTGGCGCGGCCAGTTCCATGACGCCTCGGATGGGCTCGAGGCGAGGCTCGCGACGAACGAGCCGATCACCGCCTACATCGGCTTCGATCCCTCGGCTGCGTGGCTGCACATCGGCCACCTGGTGCCGATCTTCGGGCTCATCCGGCTCCAGCTCCGCGGCGGACGCCCGATCGCCCTCGTCGGAGGCGGGACGGGCATGATCGGCGACCCGTCGGGACGCTCCGCCGAGCGCAACCTGCAGTCGCGTGAGCAGATCGAGGCGAACGTCGCCTCGATCCGGCCGCAGCTGGAGCGGTTCCTCGACTTCGATGGTCCGCGCGGCGCGGTCATGCACAACAACGCGGAGTGGCTCGAGCCGATCGGCCTGCTCGACTTCCTGCGTGACGTGGGCAAGCACTTCACGATCCCGTACATGCTCGCCAAGGACTCGGTCCAGGTGCGGCTCGAGGCCGGCCTGTCGTTCACCGAGTTCAGCTACATGCTCATCCAGGCGGCCGATTACCAGCACCTGCACCGGGCCCTCGGCTGCGAGCTGCAGATGGGCGGCGCCGACCAGTGGGGCAACATCACCGCGGGCCTCGAGCTGATCCGGCGGACGTCGGAGCCCCGCCCGGATGGGGCGCCCAACGCGTTTGCGATGGCCTACCCGCTCCTGCTGGCCCCGTCGGGGACGAAGTTCGGCAAGTCGGAGAGCGGGGAGTCGGTGTGGCTGCATGCCGACGGCACGACGCCGTATGCCTTCTACCAGCACTGGCTGAACACCGATGACCGCGATGTCTCGACGTATCTGCGCTGGTTCACGACCTTCGAGCCCGCGCGGATCCTGGAGCTCGAGGAGGTTGTCGCGAGCGCCCCGGGCAGGCGCGAGGCACAGCGCACGCTCGCCATGGACATCACCTCGCGCGTCCATGGCGAGGCGGCCGCCATGGAGGCGAAGGCGGCGTCCGAGGCGGCCTTCTCCGGGGCGCCGATCGACGATCCTGCCGTCCTCGCGACACTCCACCGCGCCGCGGATGGCTTCTCGTACACCCGTGCCGACGCCGCCGCTGGCCCCGTCGCGTTCCTGGTGGTCAGCGGCACCTTCGGTTCGAATGGTGAGGCGCGTCGAGCGATCGCGGGCGGTGGCGTGACGGTCAATGATCGCCGGCTGACGGATGCCGATGCCGAGCTGCCACCGCCGATCGCCGGGGAGTGGTACGTCCTGCGCCTCGGCAAGCGCCGGGTACGGGTCGGACGGCGCGAGGGCTAACCGGGACCGCCGGCTACGCGGCTGGCTTCCATATGTACGGCGTGGTCGTCGTGACCGGGATGAACCCGAGACGGACCAGGATGGGGCGGCTGTCGTCCGAGGCATCGACCTCGAGATAGCGGCAACCCCGGGCAGCGGCCAGCTTCGCCCGGGCGGCGACGAGCGATCGGTAGATGCCGCGCCCGCGCCACTCGGCGAGTGTCGAGCCGCCCCACAGCGTTCCGAACTCGGTCCGGGTGGGAAACCGGATCCAGCCGGCAGACACCGCCACGTCACCGGCGAGCGCGAGGAAGATCGCCACGCCGGCGGGATCGGCGTCGCGCTCCTCGGCGAGGCTGTCGATCCAGGCGCGCGTGTCCTTCTCGCCCCAGACGGCGGCCTCGAGATCGGCGATGCGCCCGTAGTCGTCGCGTTCCTCGAGCTCGCGAACCACCACCCCGGCGGGCGCCGGCGACTCGAGCGGGAGCCTGTCGATCGGCGCGATCACCACGGTCTCCTGGTCCTCCGGCACGAAGCCGGCGGCGCGCAGCCGATCCGGGAGATCGACAGGGAGGTCGTGGCCGTGGAGCTTCCACTCGAAACCCGTGCGGCGCTCGGCGAAGTAAGCGATCTGGCGGGCGATCAGGGCATCGAGCGCCGATCCCTCGAGCCCGCCGAGATCGTGGTACTCGACCCAGCCGCCCGGGCCGTAGCCGGTGATGCGGGTGACCGGGCCGTCGTGGTCGACAACGACGCGCGGCGGGATAACGTCGGCGATGTGCGCGCGGAGCTGGCCGTTGTAGGCCCCCAGAAGCGCAGCCGGATCGTCGCTTGTCGTGTCGACGTTCATCGCGCCGTGCGATCGAGCGCGCCGGCGACCTCGTGCGCGGCGGCCACGAGCCGGTCGTCCTCCTCGCGGTTGCGCACGGTGAGGCGCAGGCAGTGCGCGAGCGGGTGACCGGCCGGGAACGTCCGCGGGATGAGCCCGCGGGAGAGCAACCCCTCGGCTGCGGCATCCGCGGCCGCGGGAGTGGCGAACTCAACAGGGACGAAGTTCGTGACGGAGGGCAGCGGCGACCAGCCGGCGGCGGCCAGGGCGGCGCTGAAGCGCTCGCGCTCGGCGATCGTGGCCGCCACTCGCTCCCGCGCGATTCGGTCGTCGGCGAGAAGCGCGGCGCCGACCGCAACGGACACCACCGAGACCGAGCCAGGCGGCCGGTACGCGGCCAGGGCTTCGATGAGCTCCGGCCGCGCGACCGCAAAGCCGACCCGGAGCCCGGCGATGCCGTAGGCCTTGCTGAGCGTGCGCAGGACGACCAGCTGCGGATAGCGGGCGCGTAGCGGCACGAGGGAGCCGCCGGTGAACTCGATGTACGCCTCGTCCAGCGCGACGACCGGCGGCTGCCGGCCAGCCGCGTCGGCGTCCGCGAGGAGCCCAACCAGAAGGTCGGCGATCAGGCCGTCCGGCTCGGGACGACCGGTCGGGTTGTTCGGGCTGCACAGCCAGACGAGGCTCGGGAGCGGACCGTCGGCCGCGCCGGGCTGGCCGGCCGTGCCGGGCTGGCCGGCCGCAGCTCGGATCGCGGCCGCGTCCAGCGCGAACCCGGAGCTGGCGTCCAACCGTGGCACGCGCACCACCGTCGCACCGCGCTGCTCGGCGAGGATCGGGTACATCCCGTAGGTCGGGACGGGCACGACCGCGGCGCCGCCCGGGGGCAGGAACGCCTTGGCGATGATGTCGAGGATCTCGTCGGCGCCGGCGCCCACGAGGAGCTCGTTCGTCGAGACGTCGTAGCGGTCTGCCGCGGCGGTGATGAGGCGCGCGTAGTCGGACGGCGGGTACTCGGAGATCGGCACCTCGAAGTCCCCGGCCGCGAGGATCTCGCGCACGACCTCGGGCGGCGCCGGCGCCGTGTTCGTGTCGAACCGAACGATCGACGCGAGCGGGAGCCCGTTGCGCGCGGCGATCTCCGCGTTGGTCGCCTCCCAGCTCCAGGAGGCGGGCTTCGTCGGCGAGAAGAACGTCACCGTCGTCAAGCCCATGCGGCGAGAGCGCGACCCGTCAGTGGCTCGCGGAGTCCGCGGCTTCCTTCTTGTGCGCCTCGACAACCTTCTCGGCGAGGTGTGCGGGCATCTCGTCGTAGCGGTCCAGGCTCGACGTGAACGTGCCGCGCCCGCCCGTGAGTGACTTCAGCTCGGTGGCATAGGTGAACAGCTCGGACTGCGGCACCTGCGCGTTGATGACCTGGAATCCGTCCTGGCTGTCCATGCCCATCACCCGCCCCCGACGGCCGTTGAGGTCGCGGTTGACCTCGCCCATGTAGGCCTCGGGGATCCGAATCGCGACGTTCATGATCGGCTCGAGCAGGACTGGCTTGGCCTGCAGGATCCCGTCCTTGAGCGCCATCGATGCCGCGATCTTGAACGACAGCTCGTTGGAGTCCACGGTATGGAACGAGCCGTCGTAGAGCGTCGCCTTGAAGTCCGAGAGGGGATAGCCCGCGACGACACCCTCGGCCGCGGTCTCGCGTACGCCCTTCTCGACACCCGGGAAGAACTGGCGCGGCACGGAGCCGCCGACGACCTTCTCCGCGAACTCGACGCCGCCGCCCGGGTTGGGCTCGATGTCCAGCCAGACGTCCCCGAACATGCCGTGGCCGCCGGTCTGCTTCTTGTACCGACCATGTGCCTTCGCGCTGCCCCGGATCGATTCGCGGTAGGGCACCTTCGGCGTCTTCGTCACGATCGCGGCCCCGAACTTGCGCTTCAGCCGCTCGAGGATCACCGCCGCCTGGGCATCGCCGAGCGTGCGCAGGATCTGTTCGCCGGTCTCGCTCCGCTCCACGCGAGCCGAGGGCTCCTCCTCGAGCATGCGCTGCAGCGCGGGGCCCATCTTGTCGAGGTCCGTCTTGGTCTGCGGCTCGATCGCCATGACCAGTGTCGGCTGGGGGAAGGTCAGCGCCGGGAGCGAGAACGGCTTCTCCCTGCTCGACAGCGCCTCGCCCGTCGAGGTCACGGACAGCTTCGCGACCGCCCCGATCTCACCCGCCTTCAGCTCGCCGATCGGCTCCTGCTCCTTGCCGTGGAGCAGCAGCAGCTGGCCGATTCGTTCCTCGGTCCCGTGCACCTGGTTCCAGCTGTGGCCCTGCGAGTGGAGCGTGCCCGAGAGGACGCGCAGGTAGGTGAGCCGGCCCACGTACGGGTCGGCGGCGGTCTTGAACACGCGCGCGAGGAGCGGGCCGTCCGGGTCGGGCGCGACCTCGACCTCCCCCCCGGCCTTGTCGAGTGCCGTGACGGGGCCCTCGTCGGCCGGGGAGGGGAGGTAGCGCACGATCGCGTCGAGCAGCGCCTGCAGGCCGATGCCCGTCGCAGCGGAGCCCACGAGCACGGGGGCGAGGATCGATTCCTTGACGCCCTTGCGCAGGCAGGCCTCGAGCTCGGCGTCGGCGATCTCCTCGCCCTCGAGGTACTTCA
>Ga0070708_100005121_pt1 | contig 10375 bp, 3 predicted proteins | sample KBSK5503metaG_FD_65469 | JGI IMG/M metagenome (GOLD analysis project Ga0070708, IMG submission 65469) | Corn, switchgrass and miscanthus rhizosphere microbial communities from Kellogg Biological Station, Michigan, USA - KBS K5-50-3 metaG | ecosystem: Host-associated > Plants > Roots >... | reverse complement strand
CCGCCACTGCAGCTCCGCGCCGAGCACGAGACGGTTGAAGCCGTCGTTCTCGACGGCGCCCCGCCACGCCTGCGCGAACGCGTCCTGGAAGATCTGGCGCACCCGCTCGGCCTGAAGCTCGAGGTCCTCGCCGTAGTCGAGGCCGAAGTCGTAGATCCAGACCGGGTCGCGTTCTGCCGGCTTCACCTCGAACGGTCGCTCGTCGATGACCTTCGCGCCCATGTTCTCGAGGAGCGGCAGCACGTCGGAGAGAAGGACGGGCTGTCCCGAGCGGAGCAGCTTGAACGCCAGGTGACCGGCATGGCTCTCGAGCGGCAGGTAGAGACTCATGTCGAGGTCGCCCTCGGGGTCGAGCCGCTCGATCCGCTCGATGTCCGCGACGGCGGCCTCGGGCGTGAAGTCCGCGCGATACGCCGCCGGGAATGCGTCGCCGTACCGGCGGTCGAGCATCGCCCCGCGCTCCTCGCCCAGCTGCTCGATCAGCGCGTCGTGCAGGTCGTCCGACCACGTGCGCGTCGCATCGGCGAGCCGCGCCTCGATCGCAGCCACGTCGTACTCGCGGGCGAGCGCCGGATCGGTGCGGACGACGACGTGCAGCCGCGCGAGCACCGATTCCGACACGCGCGCGATCAGCTCCACGCTCTCGCCGCCGAGCGCCTCGAGCAGGATCTGCTCGACCCGGTGCCGGACGTCGGTGTTGTACCGCTCGAGCGGCACGTAGACGAGACACGAGAGGAAACGACCGAACGTGTCGCGTCGGACGAACAGCCGTACACGACGACGCTCGCCGAGATGCAGAATGCCGATCGCGGTGTCGTAGAGCTCGTCCTCCGAGATCTGGAAGAGCTCGTCGCGCGGATACGTCTCGAGAATCTCGACCAGTGCCTTGTGGTCGTGACCGCCGCGTGCGAAGCCGCTGCGCGCGACCACACGCTCGCATTTCCGGCGCACGACCGGGATCTCCCACGGCGTGACGCGGTACGCGGTGTGGGTGTAGAGCCCGAGGAACCGGACCTCGCTCGTGACTGCACCGTCCTCGTCGAAGCGCTTCACGCCGACGTAGTCGAGGTACGCCGGCCGGTGCACCGTTGCGCGGGAGTTCGCCTTCGTCAGGTTGAGCAGGTTCGGCTCACGGGCCAGCCGCCGCACCTGGGGCGGCAGCCGCTTGAAGCTGTGCGAGACAGGCTTCTGCTCCGTCTCGCGCAGGATCCCGAGGCCCGAGTCCGGGACGGACGAGAGGACGTCGTCGCCGTCGACCGTCCTGAGGATGTATTCGCGCGCCCCGAGGAAGGTGAAGTTGTCGTCTTCGATCCACTCGAGGAGTGCCTTCGCCTCCGCGACCTCGTCCGGATCGATCGGAGGCGGATGGTGGTCCAGGTCGGCGACGAGCTCCCGGACGCGTGCCCGCATCGCCGACCAGTCCTCCACGGCGGCACGGACATCCCCCAGCACGTTCTCGAGCTCGGCGGCGAGCTCGTCGAGAAGAGCCTGGTCGTGCCGATCGATCTCGACGTGAACGAGAGACTCGGCGGCACCCTCGGCATCCCAGGGCAGCAGCTCGAGGAGGGTGCCGGACTCGTCGCGGCGGACCCTGACCGCCGGATGGATGAAGCGGTGAATCGCTGTCCCGCGACGAGTGAGCGCCATCGCAACGGAGTCGACGATGAACGGCATGTCATCCGAGACGATCTCGACCACGCTGTGCGTCGACCGCCAGCCGTGCTCCTCGGCCGTCGGCGTGTAGGCGCGCACCTTCACCTCGCCCGCCCTGCGCCGCTGCAGCAGGTGCCAGTGGGCGAGCGCTGCGCCGTAGAGGTCGAGGCCGTCGAGGTCCTCGGGCGCGGCATCGTTGTAGTACGCCCGGACGAACGCTTCGAGAATGGGTGCGTGCGACCCGTCGACGCGCTCCCGAACCTGCCCGAGCGCCTTCTCGACGAGCGCCGTCTTGAGTTCCTCCGGCTTGACCGTCATCCCTGTCGTCGCCCGCGTGAAGTATCCCGGTCCGCGGGTGGGCGCGGGCGGGAACGAGTCTGACCTGAGTCAGACTCATGTCTGACGCGACCGCCCGGTCCATGCGCCGAGCTGAGCGACCGGTCAGGCGCTCTTTTCCTCGTTCACGAGCGCAGACGCCGCTGCCGCGCAATCGCCCTCCACAACTGCGATTGTTGAAGCAACGTGACGGTTGCGTGCGGATGACGTCACACTTCCGTTCGTCAGACACGAGTCTGACTCGAGTCAGACGTCCCGGGTCGCGCCGCAACCGGATCGCATCGCCTTGACGAACTCCTGAGGACGCGCGCCAATCCGGCGCCCCGCTCTGACATGCCGAGCCGCCGGCGGTAGCCGCGGCCCCCTCGACCAGCGCGCAGAACGCACCGATCCGAAGGCGGCGCCTCCCCCCGATCAGGTGAGGCGCAGAACGACCTTGCCGCGCTTGCCGGGCTGGAGGCTCCGGTCGAACGCGGCCCGGGCCTCCTCGAGCGGGTAGACCGAGTCGATCTCCGGACGCAGCGCACCCTCGTCGACGAGGCGCGTGATCTCCTCGAGCTGACCCATGTTCGGCTCGACGACGAAGTAGATGCCCCGCGCCGACGGCTCGACGGCGACGGAGACGAGCCGCCCGCCGTCCTTCACGACCCCGGGGGCGCGCTGGAGGAGCTCGCCGCCCGCGGTGTCGAAGACGAGATCGACGGGCTCGACGACGTCCTCGACGCGCTCGCGGCGGTAGTCGACGATCTGGTGTGCACCGAGCGTGCGTGCGGCATCCGCATCCGACGCGGTGGCGATCACGTGCGCGCCGCGGTGCCGTGCCAGCTGGGTCGCGAAATGGCCGACGCCGCCCGTCGCGCCCAGGATCAGCACGTGCTGCCCTTCCTCGAGCCCACCGTGGTCGAAGAGGCCCTGCCAGGCGCTGAGGGCCGCCAGCGGGATCGCGGCGCTCCCGACATGGTCGAGGGTGCGCGGCTTAGGCGCCAGCAGTGCAGCGGACACAACCGCGAGGTCGGCTGCCGCGCCGTCGCGGCCGAAGTCGGCGAGCGCGTAGACCTCGTCGCCGACCGTGAGGCGGTTCGCGTCCGGACCGAGAGCCGCGACCTCTCCGGAGAGCTCGTACGACGGGATCGCCGGCAAGCGGTCGACCGGCCACTCGAGCTCGTCCTTGGTGATCGCAGCAGCGTGGACGCGAATCAGTGCGTCGCCGACACCGGCTCGGGAACGTCGATCTCCTCGAGTTCAAGTGCTTCCGGTCCTCCAGCCGCCGTCAACCTGATGGCGCGCATCCTAACCTCCCTTTTCCGTAATCTCTTCCTGGTAAGATTCTCTCTGGAAAGATGGATCACGTGGACCGCATCGTCGAGCAGTGGCATACCGAGCGGCCCGACCTCGACGTCTCCGACCTCGCGCTGGTCGGCCGGCTGCTTCGCGCCGCCCATCTCCTGAACGAGCAGCTGGGCGGAGAGCTGGCCGCCTTCTCCCTTCAGCCGGGGTGGTTCGACCTGCTAGCCGCGCTCCGCCGCTCGGGCGCACGGTACGAGCTCAACCCGGGCGAGCTGATGGAGACAACGATGCTGTCCTCGGGTGGGATGACGAAGCGGCTCGACCGGCTCGTCGCGGCCGGCTTCGTGGAACGTCGTCCCGATCCGAGCGACCGGCGCGGAACCCGCGTACGCCTGACACGACGCGGGAAGGCGACGATCGACCGCGCGCTCGAGGCGCACCTCGCGAACGAGGACCGCGTCCTCGGCAGCCTTCGCCGCGCGGATCGCCGGACGCTCGACGCACTGCTGCGCCGGCTGCTCGCCGACCTCGAGCCCAACTAACACAAAGCTAACCCCGGCGTTAGCCGGACGTTGGCCGGCCGTGACGGAGCCGTTAGAGGCACCTCCGACGCTCGCTGCACGCGATGCGGGAGGAGGTGAAACAGATGGAGCGTGCAGTCCCCCAGAGGCGCATGATGATCGCGCTGGTCGCACTGATTGCGGCAATCGCAACCGCACCGATGACTGGAGTGACCGGCTCGACACACGGCTCGAACGGGCACGCGGCGATGCCTTGGTGCCCGCCGGCCTGCTAATCGATACGCCGGGAGGCCCGGCCGGGCCTCCCGGCTCCTCCTCAGGTCAGTGAGGCGAGTGCTTCTCCCAGTTGCAAGGGAGCGATCACATTGCCCTTCTGTCCGAAGAGGGCCAAAGCCCCATCGCGCGACCGGTCGGATTTTTTCGCGCTCCCGGCAAGCGCGAAGATCTCGGCGGCGGCGGCGAGAGCATGCGCCCGCTCGTTGATCGCGTCTGTATCGCGTATCGAGTCCGCCAGTCGAGCGACAACGGACGTAGCCTCGACCAGCTTGCCAGCGCGGGCCAGCGACTTCGCGTACACCCGCTGCGCGCGCGACTGCGCCCAGAGACAGTCCATCGGTGCCGTAGCGACCGCTTCGGTGCTCGTATCGAGTGCGTCGCGATACCGGCCCTGGCGATACAGGACGTCGGCGAGGAGGGCGAGGTTCATACCCAGCCACGACGGATCACCCGCCGTGCGAAGGGCCTCGACAGACTCTGCCGCGATTTCCTCTGCCCGCTCGTTCTCACCCGCGAGCAGCTCGACTCCGCCCGCATACCACGACCAGCTCGTCACGATCGTCCCCGCGTCCGCAAACTCGCGGCGCTGATTGCGAGCGAGCTCCAACTGCTCGCGCGCGACCGCAAAGTGGCCGGCCATCGCTTCGAGACCGGCGAGATGCGGGAGCACGAAGCTCTGCCACACCGGCGTCTCTGCCTCCCCCAGTAGTGCGTCGCAACGCCTGATCGCCTCGGTGACGCGGGTAGGCCCTTCGTTCATCGCAGTCGCGATCAGGGGCACGGCGGTCGCTGGAAAGAACAAGCCGAACCGCTGATAGAGATCGCGTGCTCGTATCGCAGCCAGCTCGGCTTCCGCGATCTGGAAGAAGTAACCGCCCCGCACGAGGCTCATCAGATGCCACGCGCGACCGAGCCCGAACTCGTCGTGCTCCGCCTCGAGCACGACGATCGCTCTCTCGAGCAACTCCAATGCCGCCGCAGGAACAAGGTCGCCCCGACCGAGCCGAAGTGCAAGCAGCTCGATGTTCGCCCGGAGCTCGAGAGTCGCGCTTCCCCACTTCGCGGCGCGAACGGCAACGTCCTCGAGAGCACGTTCGGCCATCGAGTAATCCCCTGCGAACTTGATCGAGGTCGCCAACGACCAGTCGAGCTCCAGACGCTCAGCGTCTGCAGGAAGGAGCGCGATGGCGCGCGTCAGAAGCGCGGTCGCGGTCGAGGGGTCGAACCGCTTGAAGGCCTGCATCCCCGCTACGCCAAGACGATGCCCGGCCTCGAGCTCGAGTGCGGGCTTCCGATCTCCAGCCGTCGAGGAAGTCTGCGCCGCCTGCTCGAGGTGGTAGCCGATCAGCTCGTCGACATCCGGGTGCCGCAGCTCGAGCGACCGGGCAACCAGCTCGTGCAGCTCGGCCCGCGCACCAGGTGCGACGCCGGCATACGCGACGTCACGGATCAACCCGTGATGGAAGCGGAGCCCGTCCTCGCCCGGGAGGGCGGCGCGGTCCGGGTGCACGAGCCGCCTCCGCGCGAGCGCGATCACCGCCGCACCGACGGCGTCGCGCTCATTCTGCGGCGATGCATCCTCGACGGCCGCGCGCCAGAACTCGCGTCCGACCACGGACGCCCGCTCGAGCACAACGCGCTCGTCGGGCGGAAGCTGGTCGAGCCGGCTCGCGATCAGTGCCTCGAGGGTCGGCGGCGCCTCGTCCGCGCCGAAGGCCAGGAGCTGCTCGAGGTAGAGCGGATTGCCCTCGGCACGTTCGACGGTGTCCGGAGACACGTCGGACGACAGCCCGGCAGCCAACTCGAGCGCCTCCGATGCTGAGAGGGGTTCGAGCGAGACCGCGTCGTCGCGCCACTCGGGGCGCGTCTCGAGGAGCTCGGGACGGCCGAGGACGAGAAGAAGCAGTGGCGCGCTCGTCCAGCCGGTCAGGTAGTCGACGAGATCGAGCAGGGTGGGCGTGCCCCAGTGCGCGTCCTCGAGCACGAGCACCACCGGCAGGGCGCCCGCCATCGCCTCGAGCAGGCGGCGCCAGGCCCAGAAGCCTTCGCTCTTGTCGAAGGACGACTGCTCCCGCAGGCGCGCGGCCACACGGTCAGCGTCGGCCTGACCGGAGAGCTCGTCTTCGAACACGCCGACCTGTTGGAGGATCTCGACGAGCGGCAGCAGCGCCGCGCCCTTGCCGAACGCTGCGCAGCGACCGGTGAGGACGCGCGCGCTTCCGGTCACGCGCTCGACCAGCTCGCGCGCGAGCCGTGTCTTGCCGATCCCGGCGTCCCCGACCAGCACAACGCGGCGCGGAGCGCCATCCTCGACGGCTGCCTCGAGGGCAGTCTCCAGCCGCTCGAGCTCATCCTCGCGCCCGACGAGCGGCGATTCGAAGTGGCGCACGAAGGGTTCCGACCGGGCGTCGAAGCGGAGCACGCGGTAGCCGCCGGCCGCCTCCTGCGGCACGACGTCGACGGCGCTCGGAACGAGCCGAAGAGCGGCCGGCCCGAGCAGGAGATCGTCAGGCGCCGCGGTGGCGAGCAACCGTCTCGCGGCCTCCTCTCCCCCGTCGCGATCGATCGCGATCCGCGCGGCGAGGCCGGCCGGCAGTCCCGCTCTGATCTCGGTGGCGGCGCTGAGGGCGCGCGCGACGTCGTCGTCGTGCGCGCTGAACGCCACGACCGTCTCATCTGCCAGCAATTGACGGCTCGAGCCCCCGTGCCGCTCCACGACAAGCTCGATCTCCGCCAGTGCCGCAGCAGCCGCGTTTCTATCGAGCTCACCCTCGCCGACGAGCTCGAGGGCCAGGACGACCATCTTCCTCTGGGCGTCCTCCCCCGGCTCGACCGCAGCCGGAGTAAGGGCAAGCGCGGGATCCTGCGCGATGATCAGCCGCTCGAGCGCGCGGAGCTCCTCACCCGGCTCGAGGCCAAGCTCCTCCACCAGCTCGAGCCGCGTCTCCTGGTACACGCGCAGCGCGTCGCGCTGCCTGCCGCCGCGGTAGAGGGCAAGCATCTGCAGGTACCGCAATCTCTCGCGCGTCGGGTGGCGCCGGGCCAGGGCGTCGATCTCGCCCGTCACTTCCGCGTGGCGTCCGAGCTCGAGCTCCGCGTCGACACGCAGCTCGAGTGCGGTCAGCCGCAGCTCGTCGAGACGTGCCGTCTCCTCCGCCGCAAAACGCTCGAACGCGAGATCGGCGAGGGCCGGACCGCGCCACAATGCGAGCGCCTCCCGGAGCGCGGTCGCGCGCTCGAGCGGCTCGAGGGCGGTCGACGCGGCCAGCGCCTGCTCGAATCGAACAGCGTCGATCGACGCGGGGTCGACACGGAGCACGTAGCCCGGCGGCCGGGTCTCGATCGTCCCCGCCCCGAGCACGCGCCGCAGGCGTCCGACGCAGTTGTGGATGTAGGCCTTGACCGCCTTCGGCGGTCGGTCGCCCCACAGCTCGTCGATCAAGCGGTCGGTCGAGACGACCTCGTTCGGCCGCAGGAGGAGCATGGCGAAGACGCCACGCTGCTTCGGCCCGCCCAGTGCCAGCGTCCGACCTCCGTCGCGGGCCTCGAGGGGCCCGAGAAGCCTGAATTCCATCTGCTTGCGACCGAACGTAACACCCGGCTCCGGCCCGTGAGAAGAGGCGCCCGGTTAGCGGTTTGTGAGCGGTGTTTCGTGCACTACGGGCACCTGTCATCGAAAGGAGCACCCGTGAGACCCACCCGGCCCATCGCCCGGTTCAGCGTCAGCCCCAACCAGCCGACGACCTCGGACACGATTCAGCTGTTCGACTGCTCGAGCGATCCGAGAGACGTCGGCATCGCCTGGCGAGCGTGGGACTTCGGCGACGGTGCGACGTCGGTCGGCCTCGCGCCGGTGCACCGTTACGCCGACGCCGGCGAGTACGAGGTCACGCTGACGCTGGCAACCTTCGACGGGCGGGTCGGCATCGAGTCGAAACGGGTCTCGGTTCTTCCGGTGGCGACCCGGCGCAGACCTCCCGTGACTTCCTAGACTGGAGGCGTGGAACGCAAGCTCGCCACGGTCCTCTTCGTCGACCTCGTCGACTCGACGTCGCTCGTCTCGACGAGCGACCCGGAAATCGTTCGGCGGCGGGTCACGCAGTACTTCGAGCGCGCCTCCGAGTGCATCGAGCGGCACGGCGGAACCGTCGAGAAGTTCGCCGGCGACGCGGTCATGGCGGCGTTCGGCGTCCCGCAGGCCCACGAAGACGACGCCGAGCGGGCCGTCAGGGCAGCCTTTGCGGTCCTCGAGTCGATCGAGGAGCTCGACCTCGAAGTCCGGATCGGGATCGAGTCGGGCGAGCTGCTCGTCGACGAGGGCGACTCGACCTTCGCCACCGGCGAGGCAGTGAACGTCGCCGCCCGTCTCCAGCAGTCGGCGGCGCCCGGCGCGATCATGCTCGGGCCCGGTTCCCGACGGCTGACGGTCGGTGCTGTCGAGGTCGAGGACGTCGGCTCGATCGAGATCCGCCCGGGAGAGCAGCTCTGGTCGTGGCGCGCAGTGCGCGTCCTCGAGGCGCGCCAACGGCGTCCCCGCGGTCGGTTCGTCGGCCGCGAGCAGGAGCTGCAACTGCTCACCAACTCCTACGAGCGCGCCGTGCGCGACAAGCGCGCCAACCTCGTCACCGTCTTCGGTGACCCCGGCGTCGGCAAGACCCGCCTCGTCGAGGAGTTCACGGCCGGCGTCGAGCGGGCGACGGTGCTCACCGGCCGGGCGCTGCCGTACGGCGAGGGAGTCGCCTTCTGGCCGATCGCGTCGATGGTCAAGGCCTCCGCGGGAATCACCGATGACGATCCCGCGGCGGAGGCGTTCGAGAAGCTCAGGGTCTCCTGTGAGAGCGAGGCGGTCGCCGACCTCCTCGGCGTCGCGCTCGGCGTGCTCGGTGCCGCGGAGGACGTCGACGCCGAGATCGAGACGGGCTGGGCCGCGCTGCGCTGGGCCGAGCAGCTGGCGGATGTACAGCCGCTGATTCTCGTCTTCGAGGACGTGCAGTGGGCCGACGAGCGGATGCTCGACGTGATCGAGCACCTGGCGCGGTCGCTCAGCGGGTCGCCTGCGCTGATCGTCTGCATCGCGCGCTACGAGCTGCTCGACGAGCGGCCGTCGTGGGGCGGCGGCAATCCGCGCGCATCGGCGATCGAGCTCACCGGCCTCTCCGAGCAGGAGAGCGCCGAGCTGGCCGATGCGCTGCTCTCCGGCGACACGCCCGCGGCAGGGCGGGCGCTCGTTCTCGAGCGGGCGGAAGGGAACCCGCTCTTCCTCGAGGAGACGGCCCGGATGCTGCTCGACGCGGACGGCGACGGCGCGATCGACCGCATCCCGGACAGCGTGCAGGCGCTGATCGCGGCGAGGATCGACCTGCTGCCCCTGCCGGAGAAGCGTCTGCTCCAGGTGTCGGCCGTGATCGGCCGCGTCTTCTGGCGCGGCGCGCTCGAGCGCCTCGTGCCCGAGCTCGCAACCGACGCGGCGTTCGGCGTGCTCTGCGACCGCGATCTGATCGCAGACGTCGAGCGCTCGGCGATTCCCGGCGACCGCGCCTACCAGTTCCGCCACGTGCTCATCCGCGACGTCGCCTACGCCGGGATGACGAAGGCAGAGCGCGCCGAGAATCACCGCCGGTTCGCGGAGTGGATCGCCGAGCGCGCCTCCGACGACCTGATCGAGATCATGGCGCACCACCTGGACCAGGCCGGCGCGCTCCTCGAAGAGCTCGACGGGAACGTCCCACCCGACCTGGCCGCGGCCGCCGCAGCAGCGCTGCAGACGGCGGGGAAGCAGGCTTCGCGGCGCGACTCCTTCGCAGCCGCGCGCCGGCTCTTCCGCCGCGCCTCCGAGCTCGAGCCGACGCTCGAGCGCCGCTACCTGGCGGCCGAGGCGGCCCGAGGGCTGAACGAGCTCCGCACCGTCGCGGTCGAGATGGAGCGCGTCCGCGCCGAGGCGCACGAGTCCGGCGATGTCGTGCTCGAGGGCCGCGCGCTGACCGCGCTGGCCGACGTCGCGATGGGGCGAGACGGCGATCCCGACCGGGCGGCTGAGCTCGCGAGCATCGGGCTCGAGCTCCTCCCCGACGAGGAGATCGACGCGCGGATCGACGCGCTCCGCCAGCTGGCCGCGGCCGCCTGGTGGCCGGGTGATCTGCAGCGCGCCGAGCGCTACACCCGCGACGCGATCGCGATCGCAGAGCAGGCGGGCCGCCAGGATCTCTGGGTGCGCGCGATGTCGGCGCTCCAGTGGCTGCTCGAGATTCGCCTCGAACTGGACGCCGCCGAGGAGGTGCTGCTGGCGACCGGCGAGCACTGCG
>Ga0070708_100005118_pt1 | contig 10380 bp, 9 predicted proteins | sample KBSK5503metaG_FD_65469 | JGI IMG/M metagenome (GOLD analysis project Ga0070708, IMG submission 65469) | Corn, switchgrass and miscanthus rhizosphere microbial communities from Kellogg Biological Station, Michigan, USA - KBS K5-50-3 metaG | ecosystem: Host-associated > Plants > Roots >... | reverse complement strand
ACGGATCAAGGACGAGCACGGCGCACCGATGTTCGACGACATCTCGCACTTCCCGATCCCGGCCGGCCCTGTGCCGACCCCCGGTTGTCACCTCGTCTTCTCGCACGCCCTGATGAGCTACTCCGCCAACCAGCCGGCGGCGAGGGAGTTCTTGCGGTGGCTCCACGGGCGGGAGCAGTTCGGCCGGTGGCTCCGGGCGGCGGGAGGCTACAACGTGGGGGCGACCCGGGTCTGGGAGCGAGATCCGATGTGGGAGCGCATCGACCCGGCCCTCCGGCCGTTCCAGACCGCCGTCCGGGATTCCCGGATGTTCGGCTACGCGGGGCCGGCCGACACCCGCGCCAGCGAGGCCTATGCGAAGTACATCATCACGGACATGTACGCCCGAGCCGTCCGGGGCGCCCCCCCTGCCGACGCCGTGCGGTGGGCGGCGCGCCAGCTCGAGTCGATCTACGCGCGTTAGGCCCGTTCGGAGGGGGCGGCCGAGGCCCGCTGCCGGTCAGCCGTTGAATTCGCGCACGAGCCTCGGCAGGCGGGGATCGTCGAGGCCGGGCTGGCCCGGCTGGTAGAGCGCCGTGCGGTCGAGCAGGCCCCGGTAGCGCTCCCGGATCCGCGTGCCGATCGTGTCGTAGCTGCCGGTGACCGCGTAGGTGTCCACCATCTCGTCGGTGATCAGCTCGGCCATCCCCTTCCAGTCGCCGGCGACGGACTTGCGGTGCAGGTGCGGGACCAGATCCTGCCAGCCGTGGGCGGCGAGGACGGGCTCGTAGGTGCGGGTGGAGGCGTAGAAGGCGATCTGCTGCCGCACCGCCTGGCGGCCTTGCTCGAGTTCCTGCTCGGTGTCGCCGACCACGACGAAGGTCGATGTCGCAAACGTGAAGTCGCTCCGGGCGCGGCCGGACGTCTCGAGACCCTCCGTCACCGCCGGCTGCACGTACTCGCGCAGATACTTCGTGCTGTTGAACGGGTGCACGTGGAGGCCGTCGCACACCTCGCCGGCGAGCCGACAGACGTACCGGTTCACGCCCGCGATGAAGATCGGGATCCGCGGGTGCGGGATCGGGCCGGGGTTGAAGAACGGCGTCATCAGGTCGAAGCGATAGAAGCGGCCCTTGAAGTCGAGCCGGGTCCCGTGCTGCCACGTGTCCCAGATTGCGCGGAGGGCGAGCACGACCTCGCGGAGCTTCGGTCCCGGCGATTCGAACTTCACCGAGAAGCGACGCTCGTTGTGCCCCTTGACCTGGGTGCCGAGGCCGAGGATGAAGCGCCCCCCCGAGGCCTTCTGCAGATCCCAGGCGATGTGGGCGAGCACCATCGGACTCCGCGGGAAGGCGACCGCGATCGCGGTACCGAGCTTGATCGTGGCGGTCGCGGTGGCGCTGACGGCGAGGGGAAGGAACGGGTCGTGCTGCGTCTCCGAGGACCAGAGGCAGTCGAAGCCGAGGGCCTCGACCTTGCGCGAGTAGTCGGGGATCGTCTTGAGGTCGTGCGTGAGCATGCCGACATCCAGCTTCACCGATTCTCCCCGTCGGTCGGGCTGATCTCGGCCTCGATCTGGTCGAGATTCCACTGGGCGTAGGCGTCTGCGCGCGTGTCGGCGAGCGTGCGGGCGAGGCGCTGCGCTTCCGCGAAGCGCGCCCGCGCCTCGCCGAGGCGTCCCGCCCGCCGCTCGGTGACGCCGAGGTTCAGGAGGATCGAGGCTTCCGCCGCCCGGTCCCCCGCCTGGCGCGCGAGCTGGAGCGCCCGCTCGTAGCCCTGGCGCGCCTCGGCGAGGTGGCCGGCGAGCCGGTTGGCCTCGGCCATGTTGTTCTGCGCGGTGGCCTCGGCGGAGACGTCGCCCCGGCGCGCCGCGAGCCGGGAGGCCTCGGCGGCGGCGGCACGCGCTTTGGCCCAGGCGCCCGCGTCGAGGAGCGAGTTGGTGAGGGCGTTGAGCGTGTGGACGCCGCGGTCGAGATCGCCGAGCTTCCGGCTCGCGTCGTAGGCGCGCGCGTAGGCGTCGGCGGCGTCGCGGGGCTTGCGCTCGCGGTCGGCGATCTCGCCGAGCAGGAACTCGCCGTCGGCGACGACGTCGAGCCACTCCCAGCGCTCGGCGTCGCCGAGCACCGAGGTGACCCGGGCGCGCGCCTGATCGTAGTCGTGCCGCTCGATCAACGGCCGCGCGGCGGCGAGCGCGCCCACCGCCTGCTCCCGGCTGATCGTGGTCTGGGCGGGGACGAGCGCGGGGGCTTCCGAGCGCGGCGGCGTGCAGGCGGCGAGGCCCAGGAGGCTCACGGCGAGGAGGACGGACGCCCTCACCGGTGGACCCGGCTCGCGAGGGCCTCCAGGGCGGCGTGCGCCTCGCGGAGGACAGCCTCGACGACCTCGCCGGCCCCCGGCAAGTCGTGAATGAGCCCGACGCCCTGCCCGGACCACATCGCCAGGTAATCCGGATCGCCAGCCCGGAGCGCGGCGGCGGAGATGTCGCGCGCGGCCGCCGCTTGCCAGAGCGTCGGCAGCACGGGTGCCTGAGAGGCCGCGTACTCCTCGGTGAACCGGTTCCGGAGGGCGCGGGCCCAGAGCCCCGTGAAGGCGTCCGTCACCGTGGTCGAGTCGCCGTCACGCTCGAGCAGCGACTTCTTCCAGGCCTCGGCCGCCATCGACTCGCGCGTGGCCACGAAGCGCGTGCCCATCAGGATGCCCGCGGCGCCGAGGGCGAGGGCGGCGACCAGACCGCGGCCGTCGGCGAGGCCGCCGGCCGCGACGACAGGGACGCGGACGGCATCGGCGATCTGCGGGACGAGGGCGATACCGCCGATGGCGCCCGTCTCCGGAGATCGGGGCTTGGCAAAGGTGGCGCGATGCCCGCCCGCCTCGCTGCCCTGCGCGACGACGGCGTCGCAACCGTTCGCCACGACGCTCCGCGCGTCCCCGGCGGTGGCGACCATCGCCAGCACCGCGATGCCGCGCCGGTGGCACTCGTCGATCATCCCCCGCTCGGGCGGACCGAAGACGGTGCTCCACACGGGGACCCGCTCTTCCAGGATGACCTGGAATGCCTCCGCGATCAGATCCGGCGGCGGCGCCGGCCGCGCCGTCGAGGCGGGGAGTGCCAAGTGTCGGCGGACCACGTTGAGTGCTTCCTGCACGGCGCCGACGGCGGCGTCGGTGACGAGGTGGGCGGGCACCGGCGGCCGGAGCTCCTGATGGAGCCACAGGTTGACGCCGAACGGTCGGTCGGTGAGCGCACGAACGCGACGGATCTCGTCGCGGAGCTGGTCCGCTGTCTTCAGGAGCCCGCCCAGGATGCCGAGCCCGCCCGCCTTCGACACCTCGGAGGCGAGCTCGGGGCCGGCCACGCTGCCCATTCCTGACTGGAGGATCGGATACTCGATCCCGAGCAGGTCGCAGAGCGCGGTGCGAAACGTCATTCGATCTTCCGTTCCCAGACGTGGTACTCGAGCCCGCGCGCGAAGCCGGCGGCCTCGAGCGCACACTGTGTCGCGGCGTCGCTCGCCAGGAGCGCGCGGCAGCGCGGCAGGCCCAGCGCGGCGGCCCTCGCCACTGCCGCCCGGGCCAGCGCCTCTCGCGCCGGCGCCGGGCCGGCGAGCCATGCGAGCCAGAGGTGCTCGTCACCCGGCCGCAGCAGGGCGAGCCCGCCGTCGGTGACGAGCGCCCAACCGTTCCCCAGGCGCTCGTCGAGGTCCGCGTTGGTCAGCTCCCGCACCATCCAGCCGACGGCCCACAGGGTGCCGGGCGGGCTCGGCGGAGGGGGGTGGCTGCCCCCGCCGGAGCCTGTCGGAGCCGGCGCCGACGGGTCGACGGTGCGCTCCCAGAGGACCATCGACCCGACGCGACAGAAGCCGGCCCGGGCGATGGCGCCGAGCGCGGCCGGGTTGTCCCGGCCGATGATCGCCCTCGCGATCGACCGGCCGTGGTCGGCGGCGTAGCGGAGGCAGTAGTCTGTCAGCGAGAGGGATAGACCGGAGCGACGACGGGCGGGATGAACGCGCATGCCGGCGAGGAACGCTTCGCGCGCCGACATGAGACGGACGTAGGCGCAGGCCACGGCGCGCCCGTCGATCACGGCCACGACCAGGAGACCGTCGCCGCGGGTCATCCAGTCCTCGATCACGCGCTCGATGTAGTCGGTGCCCTCGGCGCCCCAGGTCGATCGGCAGAAGTCGACGATCGCGTTGCGGTCGTCGGGAACGGCCGGCCGGATGACGCGGGCTGAACGGGGCTCCACGACAGCCAAAGCTACCACAGCGCGATGACCCGGTCGTCCCGACCCCTCTGGAGGCCGGCGCCTTCGCACCCACCCCCTCGGAGTCCGTGCGCGGTCGTCCACGAATCCACAGTCATCCACAGGACGAAAATCCGCCGGCGGGGGGCGGTCCCGCAGCCGGAGTCCGGTGAAAGACCGCTCCAATCGGGCGTCCCCGCCGGCGGCGGCCGTCAGGGCCGCGCCCGACGCGGCCTTTCAACACGGCGGAGCGAAAAACATGCACTGCGAGCGGGCATCGTTGCTCTTGACGCGGCCGGGCCCGGCGACTACGGTGCGGTGTCCGGGCCATGTCAGCCACAGAGACGGATCCAGAAGATCAGGCGTTACGCGCGATCGAAGCGCTGGCGTCGGGGACCGCCCACCACTTGAACAACCTCCTCGCCGTCGTGGTCGCGCGACTCCAGCTCGCGATGCACACGGCCGACTCGCCCGAAGTCCGGCGGCACCTTGTCGTCGCCGAGGGCGCGGCGCAAGACAGCGCCCAGGTCGTGCGATGGCTCTCCCGGCTCAGCGGCCCTGGCCGCGCGTCGCGGACCGCCCTCGATCTGAACCAGCTCGCCGAGCGGGTCGCCGACTCGCTCCGTCCGCTTTGCGGCGCCCGGATCGATCTCACGCTCGAGCCAGGTCCCGCCTCCAGCGTCGCCGGCGACCCCGCGCTGGTCGAAGAGGTGTTGGGGAATTTCGTGCTGAACGCCATCGACGCGCTGCCGAACGGAGGCCGCATCGTCATCCGCACCTGGGACGAGGACGACCGGGTGTGTTGCTCCGTGTCAGATACCGGCGTCGGCATGCCACCCGAGGTCCAGCAGCGTGCGCTCGAGCCGTTCTTCACCACGAAAGGGACGACGCGCATCGGGCTCGGTCTCACCGTCAATTACGGGATCATCCGCGCCCACGGCGGCCGGCTCCGGATCGAGAGCGCGGCGGGACGCGGCACCACGGTGACCTTCGATCTGCCCTGCCTACCGTCGCCGCTGCCGGGTGCGCTGGCCGCGAGCCCACTCGTCGCCCAGGAGTCCTGACCGACCGATCCCTCACCCCGGGAGCCCGAGCAACGCTCGCGTCAGCCTCGTGCCGAGCGTGGACTCCGCGAACAAGCCTCTCTCCGACGGGCTCGCGTCGCGTCGAAGAAACCCGGTGCGAGCGTCGGCTTTGCCGGCGCAATTTCTTCTTGGGGTCGCCTGCGCGGTGCGGGGCCCCAGCCCCGCGAACCGCTCGGCTCGAAACCGCCCCGGGGGAGGCTCGGCGGGGGCCGTCGAGGCCCCCGCCAATGTTCTAGCGGCGCGACGACTCGCGGGGCCGTCGCCGATCGAGCTTCCACGCCGACTGGACAGCCGGTGCTCCGAGCTCACCCGGTGCCCGGGCGTCCTCGAGCCGGGCCTGACAGCGGACGCAGGCGTCCGCGTCGGGCATGGCCATGAGGCGGGCGCGCGGGATCTCTTCTCCGCACTCGACGCAGATGCCGTAGGCTCCCGCCTGGACCCGCTCGAGGGCGGCCGCGAGCCGGCGCGCCCGATCGGCGAGCCGGCCGGTGTTGAGATGCTCCCGCTCCCGGTGCTCGACGACCTGGGCCGCGTCGAAGAAATCGCCGCGGGTGTGCTCGGGCGCGACCGGTCCGTCCCGGCGCCGGAGCTGCGCCGCGATGCTCGCCAGTTCCGTCGAGATCCGCCGCTTCATCTTCGCCATCTCGGTCTCGTCGCCGGCCTCTCCCCGGCGTGCAGGGCGTCGTCGTCCTTCCATCGTCGACCGCGACGTGCGACTCGCCTTCATGCGTTCTCCCTCGCTGTGCGTTGTGGGAGGAACCATCGATTGCGATGCCGTCATCGATTTGTAACGGTAGGAAGTGTGATCTTGAAGTGTCAAGCGCTCATTCACCGGCCAGAACTCACGGGTTTCGCCGGGCGATGCCCGCGCCGCCGCCTGGGGACGCGACTTTCTCGCCTGGCCTGGCGTCACGGGCGTCCAGACCGTCACATTTGGGGTTGTGCGGCTGCGGAGGCGCGCCAGACGGCGCGAATCACGCGGTCGGGACAATTGTGGAAATGTGGATAAGTCTGTGGACTCGTGCATTCGCCGTCGGGCTCATTTCACGGCGCCCAGCGTCAGCCCGCGCGTCAGGTACCGTTGCACGAGCAGGGAGAGCACGAATACCGGCGCCGACGCGATCACGCTGAGGGCGCCCGCCTCGCCCCAGAAGCTCGACTGAGAGCCGAAGTAGCCGCTCATGGCGACGGGCACGGTGACGACGCGGGCGCGGGTGAGCACGACCGCGAACAGGAACTCGTTCCAGCTGAAGATGAACGTGAAGACGGCGGTGGCGATGAGTCCGGCCGCGGCCAGGGGCAGGCTGATCGACCAGAACACGCGGAGCGTGGAGGCGCCGTCCACCAGCGCGCTCTCCTCCACCTCGACCGGAATGTCGCGGAAATACCCGCGCATCATCCAGATCACGTAGGGGGTGTTGAATGCCGCGTAGAGCAGGGTCAGCCCCTGGTAGGTGTCGACCCAGCCGACGATCCGGAACAGGAGAAACACCGGGAAGACGATGGCGATCGGCGGCAGCATCCGCTGGGAGAGAACCCAGAAGGCGAAGTTGCGCCCGCCCGTGTTGAAGCGCGCCATGCTGTAGGCGGCCGGGCAGCCGACGAGGAGTGCGAGCACGGTGGCGCTGCCGGCGATGACGAGGCTGTTCGCGAGCGAGTTGATGGAGCGGTTCAGCACGAGCTGCCGGAAGTGGCCCAGGTCGGGCGCCCGGGGAATCCAGACGGGTGGGCTGGAGAAGTACTCGGCCGGCTGCTTCACCGCCATGCCGAATATCCAGGCGATCGGGAAGAGGAAGAAGACGAACGCGACCGCCAGCACGAGGTAGGCGAGGGCGTAGCGGCGGACGAAGGCGGCCCGTTTCGTCCAGGGCGGGGCGGTGGGGAGGGTCGTCACGGCTCGACCACGCCTACTCGTCGCTCAGGCGGCGGAGCAGGACGGTCGTGGCCAGCGAGATTAGGATCAGCACGATGACGGCCATGGCCGCGGTGTAGCCGAGCCGGAAGTTGCGGAACCCGAGGAGATAGACGTAGAGCGTGATCGTCTCCGTGAACGTGCCCGGCCCGCCGAAGGTAAGCGAGAAGACCGTGTCGAAGATCTTGAAGACGTCGAGAGCCCGGATGAGGACCGCGATCAGCATGAGCGGCCGGATCAGCGGCACCGTCACATGCCAGAAGCTCTGCCAGCGGCCGGCGCCGTCGATGGCGGCCGCCTCGTGGATCTCGGGGCTGATCGCGACCAGGCCGGCGAGCAGGACCAGAAACATGAACGGCGTCCACTGCCACACCTCGGTCACGATCAGCGAAAAGTAGACGGTCTTCGAGTTGATCAGCCAGACGAGCGTCACCGGATGGCCGACGAGCCAGCCGAGGAGCTGGTTGATCGGCCCGTACTGGGTGTCCCAGAGCATGCGCCAGCCGTAACCGGCCACGATCGGGCTCATGATCACCGGGAGGATGAGGAAGGGGATGATGACCTTCTTGGCGGGCAGCGGGCCGGCCAGGGCCTCGGCGAGGACGAGCCCGAGGACCAGCTCCGCCGCCACCGCCACGACCACGATGAAGAGCGTGTGGCCGAGCGCCTCCCACATGCGGCGGTCCTGGAGCCCGTGGACATAGTTGGCGAGCCCGATGAACTGCCGTCCTGCCCGCTGCAGGTCCCAGTCGAGGAAGCTGATCCAGAGCAGGTAGAGGACCGGGAAGATCGTGAGGGAGACGATGAGGGCGATCGAGGGGGCGACCAGGCCGTATTTCGACAGCCTGGTCACGTTCACGGCGGGCCCGCCCGGCGGCCCGTCCGATTCATGCTCGCCGTTGGATGAGTGGCCCCCCTTTCGCCGCCGGAAAGGGGGGCACCGCCCTCAGCGCGGATAGGCGTTGGGCTTGCCCGCCCACTCCTGGTAGGCCTGCCGCTGCTTGTCCACGCCGATGCGCTGGGTGATCTGATCCCACTCTGCCGCCGCCTTGTCGAGCGCCTGCGCGGGTGGGGTGCCGCCGTACGCCGCGGCCGTGGCCCGGTCCAGGGACTCCTCGTATTCCCGAGCGCCAGGGATCGAGAGGTCGAGTAGCCCCCTGTCGGCGCCGAGCTTCAGCGTGTCCAAGTATTCGGGCGCGTGCGGCCAGAGGGCGCGGTACTCCCTGGACGCGTAGTGGCTCAGCCGGTACGGGTCGCGCAAGGCGTAGGGGAGCATCACGCGCTTGAGGCTCGTCTCCTTGCTGGTCGCCCACTGGATGAAGAGATAAGCGGCCTCCTTGCTGGCGCTATCGGCCGAGACGCCTAGATTGAAGCCGGCCGCCAGCTCTGAATGACCGCCCGGTGCGACGGCGTAGCCCACCTTGCCGATGACCTTGGTCTCGGGCAGCCACTTGAGCTGTTCCACGCGATTGCCGTAGCCCTCCGACCAGCGGCCGGGCGGCGGCCAGCTGATGATCATCGCCACCTTCCCCGCCATCCACGCGCTGAAGACCTCGATGAAACCCCACTTCTCGACGCCGGGTGGCATGTTCCTGTTGGCGTTCACCATCTCGGCGAGCGTCCGCACCGCCGCCGGGTTGTTGATCTGGGCCTTCATGGTCTGCGGATCGAAGAACCTCACGCCGTTGTTCCGCATCGCCTCCTCGGTCCAGAAATAGTCCTGCCCCTCCGTGCGCTGGATCGCGCAGCCGTAGAGGCTCGGCTTGTACTTCTCGGTGAAGAAGCCGCAGACCTTGTCCCAGTCCGTCCAGGTGCGCGGCGGGACCAGGTCCTGGCCGTACTTGGCGCGGAAGGCCGCCCGGTTCGCGGCGTCGGCGAACAGATCGCGGCGGTAGTACATGACGAAGACGTCTCCGTCGTCGAAGATCCCGTACGTCTTGCCCTTCCAGTTGAGCCACTGCCGGTAAGTGGGGTGGATGTCGTCGAGCGTGCCCTTGGGCATGTACTTGTCGAGGAACGGGTTGAGCGGTTCGAGCACCCCCGCCTCGACCAGGTCGGCCTGCCAGGCCGGGACGTAACCGATCACGTCGAAGTCTCGTGATCCGGCCAGGTGCGCCGTCACCATCTTGGAGAAGAGCTCGGGGAACGGCGTCTCCACCACCTGGATACTGATGCCGGTGAGCTTCTTCCACTCGGGGCCGGAGAAGCTCAAGGGGTCCTGGGCCTGGAGTCCCGCTTCCCACAGGACGCGCAGGGTCGTGCCCGAGTACCGCTTGGCGGCGTTGACGGCGATGTCGGCGGCCGACTGCGCCCGGCCCGGCGCCGTCCACCCGAAGCCAACCAGCGTAATCGCGAACATCAGAACGAAGGACCGCGTTGTCCGACTCATGGTGTCCTCAGCTCCCTTTTAGACTGCCGGGTAGTCCAGCGTCGCGACCGCATACGGAAGCAGCGTGAGCTCGAGGCAGCCGTGCCTCGGGTCCACCTCCCTTCTCTGCTCCCGGCGAAAGGACTCGGGCTCGCGCGTTGCCCGTTCGACGCTCTCCTCGTCGAGGACTCGGAGCGACACCGCCGCCGGCACGCCGGTGACGCCGAGGTGCTGCGGCTCGGCGGCGAGGTTGGCGACGAGGACCCGGGTGTGTCCGTCCTTCCGCACGGCGACCGCGTCGGCTCGGAGCGGATCGCTCGACCGGGTCCGGATCACGGCGCCGCCCGCGAAGGCGCCGACGTCGGCGAGCGCGTGATAGAGCGGGAACACGCGCCCGGGCCGGGAGGGGAATTTGTGCGGGAGCGGTGAGCCGAGGTCGGTCTCCATCACCCCGCGCCACCCCGTGGTCTCGTAGTAGGTCACGCTGTAGACGCCGGCCTCCGCGAGGCTCTTCAGGCTTCCCACGGTCCAGGCGGCGCCGAAGAGCGACATCTGGCGCGGGTCGACCTGGGACGGCAGCTGGCCGGGAACGGGCTCGGGGGCGGGGCCCTGGCCGTTCGGGCTCCCCCGCGGGCGCAAGGTGACGGGGCTCACCGCGAGCAGCCGGTCGCCGACGATTTCGCGGGCGCTCTCGACGGTCGCCCGCTGGCCCTCGAGATTCTCCACCAGCGATGCGTCGTCGAAGGCGTGGACCTGCGGGTTCAGCGAGTAGCTCACAAGATCCGCCGCCGCC
>Ga0070708_100005117_pt1 | contig 10380 bp, 9 predicted proteins | sample KBSK5503metaG_FD_65469 | JGI IMG/M metagenome (GOLD analysis project Ga0070708, IMG submission 65469) | Corn, switchgrass and miscanthus rhizosphere microbial communities from Kellogg Biological Station, Michigan, USA - KBS K5-50-3 metaG | ecosystem: Host-associated > Plants > Roots >... | reverse complement strand
AGCTGGTTGGCAACCCAAAGCCCGCGAGGCGAGGAGAGATCCGGGCCCGGTGCTTCACGATCGACCAGCGGCTTGTCGAACGCACCTTGGCCGTGGACCTCACAGCACATTCGGCCCTCGTCGCGCCAGATTCGAACGGCCGCTGTCCCGCCGCCATGCATGATGCTGTTCGTGACGACCTCATTGACTGAGGTCACCAGGTGGTGCGTACGCGACTCGCCAAGACCCGCTGCCAGCCCATGCATCATCAACAGGTCGCGTACCTGGCGCAGGCCTTCCCGTCCGATCGTCAATTCTCCAAGCGTCGTCGGCGGCGACGGCAGCTCCGCAGTCAATGGAGCGGCGCATGCATCTATGCCGCGGAACCTGTCGCTGTTCCGGACCGAGCCGCCCTCGATGACGAACTCGTGGCTGCGCAACGCCTCATCGAGCACCGCCTGTCCCAAAGTCGCTGTGTCATAGGGGCACAAGAGCGACCACGGTGGCCCCTGCGCAAACGCGACGTTGAGCAACGACTCGTGGCGCTGGCATTCGCTGAGCTCGTGGGCAGGACGGGCGCTCCAAATAGGCTCGCCTATGCCACGCAGCGATTTGCCGGGTTGCTGATGGCGAGTGACGAACTCCTGCCAGGCAGGGATGATGCGGGCAGGGTTGGCGCCGATCACCGACATGTCCGCGAAGAACACCCGGTCCGCGTCAGCGCCTAGCGCCTCGCGCAGGGCGTCGATCTTCGGGGGTGGCTCGACCACCAGAACGGGCTCGCTGCAGGCGAGTCCACTGCGGATGAACGGAACGGTGCCGTTGATGAACTCAGTCGAGGTCGAGTAGAACAGTGCTTCGTGGCGGAAGCGCTCCGCGGACGTCGATGATTGGTGTGTCAAGCGGTCTCCTTGCAATCGCAAAGCTCGAGGCCGGGAAGATCTGCCCAGCCGGTCACCCTGAGGACTGTCTCGAGCTGTGGAGGCAGCCCATGCAGCCGCAAGCAGCGCCTCGGGCCGAGCTCCATCGCCAGACCGACCAGGGCTCGGATCCCGCTGACGTCGCAAAAGCTCACACGGCTGAGGTCGACGTGCGGGGCGTCCCCGGCCCGAAAGCCCTTACGCAAGAGTTGGGCGACCGACGACGAATTGGAGATGTCGATCTCGCCTGCAATAATGAGGCCGACAGGCGCTGTCGTTCGCCGAACCGCCACGAGCTGGTCTGCGTACACCACCTTCCCTTCTCTATCGCGAGGCTCTGCGGCCAAATCGCTTACGTGCCCGTATCGGATCGCCACACCTGCCAGCTAAACTCCCTGACCTGTTCATTTGGCGCCATGCCACCCCCTTTGCCTGAAGCGAATGCTTACGCAATAGTTACTCCAAACTGCCGGAAGAATTCAGCCGAAGCGTATCACGTCTAGGATTGCAGTGCAATAGTTCCACAAGAGTGTCGTTATCAGCCCCAATATGCCCATAATCACAGTAGGAATTAACTGAAGCCTTGAATAGCAAATCGAGCGGCGAGCAAGAGCCCCCCGTTTACTCCATCGGCGCCGTAGCGCGGATGCTGGATATCCCGGCGTCTACCCTGCGGGCCTGGGAGGAGCGCTACGCCATGATCACGCCCGCCCGGAGCGATGGATCGCAGCGCCTCTATTCTCGCAGCGAGGTCGAGCGGCTCCGCTTCATCAAGGCGCAGGTTGACTCGGGTGCGACCGCGGCGGATGCGCACCGGATGCTGGCGGAAGCGCTCCGTGCGGGAGGTGTGCCGATAATCCCTCCTGCGCGCCCGGACGAGCGCCGCCCCCTGGTCCTCATGGCCGAGCAAGATCCCTACGCCGCGAGTCTCGCGGAGTATTTCCTCCGGACCGAGGGCTATGAGGTGGCGATCGCCTTCGATGCGACACAGGCCAAGCTCCAGTTCGACGAGCGGTCGCCCGATGTTGTCGTGATCGACCTACTAATCTCAGGTGGCGCGGGATTCCGCTTGGTCGCGGACTTCGCGCAGCAGGGCATCGCGCAGGTCATAGCCGTGGCGGCAATCAACGGCGCTGAGGAGGCGCTGCGCTGCGGCGCAGCGGCCTTCATGCTCAAGCCACTCGAATCACTGCAACTGGTCTCCACCATCAAGGACCTCCTTCGCACGAGCGCGATCTTGCGGCCGCACCGCGGCCAGCAGGCCGAGCTGTGAACGACCGGCTCTCGACCGGCAACCAGCGACTCGACGGCATCATGCATGGAGGGCTGCTCAAAAACGGAATCAACCTCATCGTCGGTGTCCCCGGCAGTGGCAAGACGATCCTGAGTCAGCAGTTCATGTTTGCGAACGCCACGCGCCAACATCCGGCCCTTTACCTGTCGACGCTCAGCGAGCCGCCCGACAAGATCCTCCGTTATGGCGAGGGATTCAAATTCTTCGACCAGGCCGCCCTGCGGGACGGACGAGTGATCTACGAGGACATCGGACCGGTCCTCAGCGAGCGCGGGCTTGCAGACGTCCTCAAGACGATCGACGGTTATCTCAAACAGATTCGCCCGGGAATCGTGGTGATCGACAGCTTCCGAGTCTTCCACGCGTTCGCGACCGACATCACCGACTTCCGGCGATTTCTGTACAACCTGGCGCGAGGGTTGTCAGCCAGCGCGACGACGTCCGTATGGAACGCGCCATACGCGAAGGCCCAGGCGCTGGAAGCTGCAGAGTTCGCCGTCGCCGACGGAATCATCGCCCTGGATATGAAGCTGATCGGCGAGCGCGAGACAAGGACCCTTCGGGTGCTCAAGCTTCGCGGCAGCGACTACAAGTCCGGGGAGCACGCCTATCACATCTCGAGCGCGGGCTTCCGCGTCTTTCCTCGCCTGGCCGACCGCGTGGACGAATCCCCGTATGAGTTGAGCGGCCGGCACATAGGAACCGGTATCGGCGCGCTCGACGAGCTCCTCGGCGAAGGTGGATACTGGGCAGGCTCGACGACGCTGATCGCAGGGCCGTCGGGCATCGGCAAGACGCTGATGGGTCTCCATTTCATCTACCAGGGCGCCCGCGGCGGGGAACCCGGGATCCTCGCGACCTTTCAGGAGAACTCAACACAGCTGGCCAGGGTCGTCGAAAGCTTCGGGTGGTCGGTCGACGCTCCGAATGTGCACATCCTGCATCGCAGCGTCGTCGCGATGAACATCGATGAATGGGTGTATGAGCTGCTCGACCTGGCGGAGCAGGCCGGTGCCAAACGCATCGTCGTCGACAGCCTCGCCGACGTCATGTCCGCAGCCTCGGACCCGGTCCGGTTTCGGGAGTGGATGTTCTCGCTCGCACAGCGATGCACACGCGCGGGAATTGGCCTGATGATGATCATGGAGGTGCCCGAGCTGTTTGCGCTACCTCGGGTATCGGAAGAAGGCATCTCCCACCTGTCGGACAATATCGTTCTTCTCCAGTACGTCCAGGAAGGCCCGGAACTGGTCCGCGCGCTGACCATCCTCAAGACTCGCGCGATGCGCCATCGCCCAGTGGTCCACCGCTACGACATCACCGACAAGGGCTTCGTCCTGGGGGATGAGCTGACGATTTCGCGCTAATCGTTGCGGCGGCTCGACGACTAGCTGTGTTGGCGGAGAGGATGAGAGAACGTGCCACGCGCTGCCTGGTAGTTCGCCATGCCGAGGACGAGCAAGGGAGCCGAAGTCCTGCAGGACATGGTTCGCACGTCTTCGGTGCTCTCTCCGCGCCAGAATCCGCCTTGGCGCCTGATCCCGGTCGCTCTGGATCGTGTCACAGAAATGTCACGCATTCGCGGAACCGGGAGGACACAGGAGGGCACCAGGGGACACGACGACGCGAGAAATTGAGAACAGGAGGACACCGGAGGAACCAGCGGGACACTGGAGGACACGAGGTACGCAGGGTTCGGGACCGTGAGGCCCCGGGTTCAAATCCCGGGCCCCCGACCATTCGTCAGCTCTTGGAGCCGAGGTGCTGCCTGGGTGTTCGGGTGGCGATGTCCACTGAGCTCCCCTCGTACTGATAGCCGAGCTTAGCTACAAGTTCGGCCAGCAGATTCGTGAGTTGCTTCATCTTCCGCGGGCCGAGGAGCCGGGCCCACTCCTGCTGCAGTCGCGCCACCTCTTCCGCGGCCGCTCGGTTGTACGCCCAGCCCTTTTCAGTGCGACGGATGATCCAAGCGCGCGCATCGCGCGGGTCGATGACGCGCTGCACATAACCAGCGGCCTCCAGTTGATCAACAAGATACCCCATGGATTGCTTGGTCACAGACGCTGTACGAGCCAAATCGGTGATGCGGTCACCATCAGGGCCGAGGACCCTGAGCACCGCCAAGTTGGACTCGGTGATCTCCTTGAAACCACGCTCGCGAAGCCGTGAATGGACACGCGCGGTGAGATTGAGACTGGGAATCGAAAGTAAAGCGCCAATCATGAAGTCACGCCGCTTGGGTGCCACTGTTGACAGTATAGACAGACTGACTTACTATGTAGTCAGACACTCTTACTAACTGGGAGGTTGAACACATGATCGCTAGGGTGGGTTTCTTCGAGGGCTTGACAGAGCACCAGAAGAGAGCTCAGGAAGACAACGCCAATCTACGGTTCAAGGCTGCAATCACGAAGCAGCCCGGCTTCGTGGCGTTGTTTTTCTTCGTGCGCCCAAACGGAGATCGAGTGTCTTTCTCAGTGTGGGAAAGCCAGAAAGCTATGGAACGAGCTGGAAAGAGAGCCAACGCGACCCCGTTGCTGCCAGGCCAACGTGGCGGCGACATCCCCAGCCCCAACCTGGTGGAAGTCTGGGAAGTACGCGACCATTTCGTTGCCCCGGAGGCTGCCGGGTCTGAACCCCTTCGTTGAAAGCGCGTTGTGCACAGCGCGAGAGACACGGGATTGGTGGAGGTAGATTGGCCCATTTCGCGTTCGTGACGTGGGATGGCGGCGGCAATGTGACTGTCGCCCTTGGCATCGCCGCAGCCCTCACCGCTGGTGGCCACGCCGTCACGATCATCGGGCCAACGACGCTCCAAGCTGCGATCGAGAGCCGTGGCCACGGCTATCGAGATCTTGGCGTCGCGCCGCCTCGCGATCCAAGAGACCGGTCGGAATACCTGGTCGAGGTGGTCGGCTCGAGGACTGCCGGAGCCGACCTACGAGAGCTCATCGATGGTTTGAGGCCCGACGCGCTAGTCATCGACTGCAACCTGTCGTGGGCCATTGAACTGACAAGTCGACTACCGACCGCGGTTCTGGTGCACACGGCGATGGGTGTCTACCTTCCGGCGTGGCAGCTTGTGATCGATGCGGCCAACGACCGGCGTGCGATTGACAACCTGCCGCCCTATGCGCGGGCGATCGACGCATGGTCCTCACACGATCGGCTCCTCGTCGCCTCTGTGCCCGCTTTCGACCGGCCGCCAGCGCCGCTGCCATCCAACGCCGTCTACGTGGGGTGGGTGCGAAGCCCAGATCGAAAGTACGTCGCCAGCTCCCCACGGATCGCAACAACAGGCGATCCGATCGTGCTGATCAGCTACAGCACGGACCCCCTGCAGAACCATCCCGAACGAGTCCAGTCTGCTTTGGATGCGCTCTCAGATCTACCACTCCAGGTCGTGGCGGCCACCAGCGGCGCCTTCGCCGTGGACCAACTGTCGATCCCTGACAACGCAACCGCCGTCGACTACCTGCCCCACGACCAATGGATGCCAATGGCCGCCGTGGTCGTCGGCCACGCCGGCCATGGCACGACCATGGCGGCGCTCTATCACGGGGTACCGCTGGTCTGTGTGCCGGGACTCGGACGTGATCAAGCGCCAATCGCGGCCCGGGTGGCCGAGCTTGGTCTGGGTCTAGCCCTCACGGACAACGCAGCATCCGCTGATATCCGCGCCGCGGTCACCGACATCGTGGGCGACAGCTCTTATAAGCTCCGCGCCCGGCTTTTCCGGGACCTATGTCGGAACTTCGGAGGTGCTGGTGACGCGTCAACCGAGCTCGAGGCGCTGGTCGCAAGAAGATAGAAGCGATGAAACCCAGAGCATCTCAGCGTGGTCATGGTGCGGGTTTGCTTCGCGCCATCGAGCCTGCTCGCCTCGGCGTCGTGGAGCTGCTCTTCACATGAACGAGACTGATCCGTCGACTCGCTACGTGCTCGGACATTCATTCAGATCGCGAGCTCGCACGGCTGACCCGCCAGGCAGCTCAGACACAGCCGATCACTCGCGAATTCCTGGTGGCAGCCGGGGTCACTGACGGCATGCGCGTACTAGATGTCGGCACGGGCGCCGGCGACGTCGCGTTCCTGGCCTGGGAACTGATTGGAGATAACGGATGGGTAGTGGGCGTCGACCGTGAATCCGACGTCCTGGCCCTGGCGCGCGAACGAGCTGGTGCTTTGGGTCTCCGCAATGTGTCCTTCCAAGAGGCCGACGCTTCGAAGCTCACATTCGAGTCGAGATTTGACGCAGTGATCGGTCGCTACTTCCTCCAATTTCAGCCTGAACCCGCCTCCGTGCTTCGGCTGTTGGTGAGCCACTTGCGGCCAGGAGGGCTGGTTGCCTTTCATGAGAGCGATTGGACCAGCTTCAAGTCGATTCCTCCAGTCCACATCTGGGACCGATGCGGTCGCCTTGCAACCGAGGCACTCAAAGCCGGAGGAGCCGAGACCCAAACAGGGACGAAGCTTCCGTCAATCTTCGCGGCGGCGGGGCTGCCCTCGCCGTCCATGCGCATGACCACCATAGTTGGGGGCGGCGCGCAAAGCCGTTACGCGTGTACGCGGGCGGCCGATCTCGTGCTGACCCTGTTGCCGTCGATCGAGAGTCTCGGCCTCGTCAAACCGGGAGAGCTGAATCCGGAGACACTAGCGGAGCAGATGATTGCTGACGTGTCCGCGAGTGGAAGCATAGTAATTGCCTGGTCCGAAGTCGCTGCCTGGTGTCGGTTCTTGGCGCCCGCCAGGGGCTGATCCTTGCATCCGGTCGCACATACGCCTCGGCCTGCTTCTAAGCCTTGACTGACCTGGCCCGCGTCACAGACATGTCACGCATTCGCGGAAGCAGGCCGCGAAACGAGAGGACACGCGAGGACACGACGGAGAACGGAAGTGAGTACGGGAGGAGACTGGAGGAACCGGCGGGACACAGCAGGGCACGAGGTACGTACGGTTCGGGAGAGTGAGGCTCCAGGTCCAAATCCAGGCCCCCCGATCAGATTCTGGATTCAAAATGGCCAATCCTTGAGGGTCTCCCCGGCCGGCGTGTCACAGCCGGGTCACCGATTCTGCACGAACTCCCCAAATTGAAGATGTCTACCGGCGACGCTCGTCTGCCGATCTGAATCCGCGCGGTAGCTATCGACGGCGCCGCAGAGGCGTCAAGCGAGGACGCAACTGGCGGGACCGTGAGGCGCCCGATTCGAAAATCCATAGGCGGTGGAGCGAAAACGACCTAGGCCTTCAGATACGTAAGGACTGCCAGCACGCGGCGATGATCGTCCGCCGCCGGCTCCAAAGCAAGCTTAGAAAAGATGCTCCGCACGTGACCTTCGACAGTCTTCTCGCTCATGTGGAGAGACGCCCCAATCGCGGTGTTGGATCGGCCTTCGGCCATCAGGTTGAGCACTTCGCGCTCGCGGTCGCTCAGTTCACTGATGAGATCCTGCCGGCGCCGACGGCCCAGGAGCTGGGACACCACTTCCGGATCGATGGCCGACCCGCCGGAAGCCACCCGCCGCACCGCCTCGACGAAGTCGCGTACATTCGACACGCGGTCCTTCAGCAGATATCCAATCCGCCCGGCGCCGCGCTCCAGGAGGCGAAGCGCATGAGATGTCTCGACGTACTGAGAGAGCAGCAGCACCGCAACCTCTGGGTGGCGATCTCGAATGCGCGCCGCGGCCACGAGTCCTTCGATCGTGTGCGTCGGCGGCATCCTGATGTCGGTGATGACGATGTCGGGCGGGTTTGCGTCCACCATCACCTCGAGCTCGACCGCATCGGCGGCGCGGCCGCTGACTTCGATCCCCGCGGCTTCGACGAGGCGAGAAAGACCTTCTCGAAAGAGCACGGAATCGTCGGCGACAACTACTCGCATGGAAACTCCGCGAGGACCGCGGTGCCGCCCCCGATGCGGCTCTCCACCCTCATCCACCCGCCTACTGCCGCGACTCGGTCCTGCAGGCCGATGATGCCGCTGCCCCGAGCTGGCTCCGCACCGCCGATCCCGTCGTCCGACACCTCAACGCGGAGCTGTCCGCCGACCTGCCGGATGATCACTTCGATCGCCTTGGCACGCGAATGCTTGGCAGCGTTGGTCATGGCCTCCGCCACTACGAAATAGGCCGCGGTTTCGACTCGATCTGCATAGCGCTGCAGATTGTCAAACGTGACGGTTGCCGCGATCGGCGCCCGATCGGCAAGGTCTGCGACCGCCGCGGCGATCCCTGCCTCCGCCAGCAATGGAGGCTCGAGGCCGCGAGCCAGGCTGCGCAGATCTCGGAGTCCGGCCTGCACTTCACGCGTGGCTTCCGCGGTGAGCTCAGCACGGCTTTTGTTGCCTTCGATCCCGGAATCAGCCATTCCGAGCGCCAGCAATGCGTTGACGAAGTGCTGCTGGGCACCATCGTGGAGGTTGCGTTCGATCCGGTGCCGCTCGATATCTTGGGCCGCGACGATGCGTGAGCGCGACTCACGCAACTCTTGAACGAGGCGGAACCGAACGAGCACCAACCCTGCCTGCGAAGCAAGGTCGTGGAACAGACGCCGCTCGACGGACGTCAGCACTTCGCCACGAGGCTTGGCGAGAACCAACGCGCCCAGCACGGCGCCGTCGTGAAAGACCGTCTCCGCCTGCGCGTCGGCGCCGAGCCGGGCCGTGATCTCATCGATCGAAGACAGGGCCGGTTGCGTTCTGTCCCTCGGTGGTGAAGACGCTGCCAGCTGGTAACGGTCGCCCAGCTTGACCCACACCTCGGCGCTGGCCGCGCCGGTGCCGTCGCGCAAGAGGTTGGCCATCCGCGGCAGCAAGACATCCGCCGTCTCCGCCCGACTGATGCTGGCCGCAAAGTCGGAGAGGACGTCGTACGGGCGCGCGCTTTTGCCGTACACGGCGGTGTTGGCGATCGCTTGCATACGCGATCTCACCGGCAGAAGAAGAACAGCCACGAGCGCGATGGCGACGATGCTGAGAAGAGGATTCAGCCCGGCGCGCTGTCCGAGCAGGCTGCCCACACCCGCGACGACCACCGCGTAAGCGCCTGTCACGAAGAGCGCCAGGCCGCCATAGAGGATCGTCCGATTGATGACGATGTCGATGTCGTAAAGCCGGTACCGCACCATCGCCACAGCGATGCCGGCGGGAAGCAGAACAAGTCCGGCCAGGGACGACAAGAGGCCCGACCAGCTGCCGGTGGCATGCGCGGTCTCGGAATTCGCGAACTGGCGAAGGGTGAACTGAACCTGGTTGGGGAGCCAGTCCAACGGAGGAGGGTTGTCGGCAAGGGCCAACAAGGAGGTCAGGAGAAAGATGGTCGCAGCGTACGCGAACCACTTGAGCTGCAGCCGGCTCTCGCCGCGGGCACTGCCGAGCCTCCGAAGCAGGTAAACAGCGAACACGATCGCAAGCGCCTGCCGGCCCCAGCTGACAACGCCAGAACCAAAGCTCACCCAGGCGCCGATGGGCCACAGCGCCGGGGGCACGGTGACGGGCACCCAGACCCAGGCCATCGGACCTACGCGCAGCGAGTATGGATCATCCAGGCCGATGAGCATGTCAGAGGCCAGATAGAAGATCGCGAGGCCCAGCAGGAGCCACCATCGTGGTGAGGCAGGACGGCCATCGGGGAACAGCAGCAGGAGTCCAACGCCGCCTATCAACCCGAGGTCGGGCACAAATTTCTGGCTCCAGGCGGCAAGGTCGGCGAGCGGCAGCGAGCCCGGCATTACGAGCAGACCGTGTATCGCGTACTGGCTGGCAAAGGCCTGCAGCAGAAGGGACGCCGCGAGGCCCAGGAACAGAAGGCTGAGGAGCGCCCGCGGCCGCCGCCAGAAGATTACGCCGCTGAGGAGCGACATCGTGATCAGGCCCACGGTCTGGACGGCAGTCCGGACTGCCAGCGACCAGTCGACGTCGAGACCCGCGAGCGTGTACGTCGGAGGGCTCTGGCGATCGATGATCGTCAGGAAGAGCGTGGCGAGCGCGAGCACCGTGCCAGCCAACGCGATCAGCGCGCCGGCGATCGCAGGCAAGCCGTACGGTCGACGAAGGCCGGCTACTGCGGTCGCCACCGTGGGAGTGCCTTGAAGCCCCGACCGTCCGTCAGCTGGGTCAGATCGCTTCCGTCAGGGCGGACGGCATAGAGCTGTGCATCGTTTCCGTTGCGTTCGAACACGATCCAG
>Ga0070708_100005116_pt1 | contig 10381 bp, 7 predicted proteins | sample KBSK5503metaG_FD_65469 | JGI IMG/M metagenome (GOLD analysis project Ga0070708, IMG submission 65469) | Corn, switchgrass and miscanthus rhizosphere microbial communities from Kellogg Biological Station, Michigan, USA - KBS K5-50-3 metaG | ecosystem: Host-associated > Plants > Roots >... | reverse complement strand
GACGCGACCGATGACGAGATCGGCCTAGTGCACAGCCATCGCTTCATCGACGCGACCAGGCGAGCCGGCCACGGCGAGTCCGGACCGTGGTGGGAGTTCGGCTACGGGCCGGGCGACAACCCGATCTTCCCGAACATGCACGAGGCGGCGGCCCGCGTGGCCGGCGCCTCGCTGGTGGCAGCCGAAGCGGTCCACTCCCGTCGCGCGGAGCACGCCTTCAACCCGGCGGGTGGCCTGCACCACGCTATGCCCGAACGCGCCAGCGGGTTCTGCGTCTACGACGACCCGGCCATCGCCACCGCCTGGCTGCTGGCCAACGGCGCCGAGCGCATCGCCTACGTGGACGTGGACGTCCACCACGGCGACGGTGTCCAGACTATCTTCTACCGCGAGCCCCGTGTCCTCACGATCTCGCTGCACCAGTCGGGCCGGACGCTGTTCCCGGGCACTGGGGAGGTCGACGAGATCGGGGCGGGCGAAGCGAAAGGGACGAAGGTCAACGTCCCGCTGCCGCCCTATACCGGCGACGACGCCTGGCTGCGAGCGTTCGAAGACGTGGTCCCGCCGCTTGTCACGGCGTGGAAGCCCACGGTCCTGGTCACGCAGCTCGGGTGCGACACGCACCACACCGATCCGCTGGCCATGCTCCAGCTCACCACCAACGCCTACCGCCGAACCGCACGCCTCTTGCACAACCTGGCCCACGACGCGGCCGGGGGGCGGTGGGTGGCCACCGGCGGGGGCGGTTATCAATGGGCCCGTATCGTGCCCCGAGCGTGGACGATCTACTTCGCCGAGATGGCGAATGCGGAAATCCCCGACCAGATCCCTGAGGCCTGGATCGAGATCGCCGAGCGGGAGGCAGGATCGCCGGTTCCCACGACGCTGTCGGAACCGCCCCTGCCGAGCCGCGGTCTTGATGAAGCCGTCGAAGCCGTCGTGGCAGAGGTGAAGAGGACGATCTGGCCCCTCCACGGTCTGTGACCGCCGGGGTCGAGAGGGGTTAGGCCGGCCCCTTTGAGGCCCCTTCGCGGATGGCGCGGGCCCGTTGCGTGCCGACCGTGAACCCTTTCCGGTTGCAGACCGCCACGGCCGCGTCCAGGGCGGCCTCGGCTTCATCTCTCTTGTTGGCCAACTCCAGGACCTCGCCCAGGCTGGTCAGGGCCCACGCCTGGAGGAACAGGAAGTCCGTCGGCTCGGCAATGGCAACCGCCTCGCGGGCCAATGCCTCGGCCTCCTCCGCCTTCCCCTGCCGCGCGAGAACCTTCGCCCAAACGCTTCGCAACAGGGATTGCGAGTACGTGTCCTCGCTGCCGGCGCTCTCCTCGCTGACCCGGACGAACTCCACAGCGTCCCCGAGTCGGCCCTGCACATAGAGCGCCTCGGCGAGGATGGCTGCCGCGGATGACATCCACGACAGCTCGCCGATGCCCCTGAGCGTGTCCACGCCCCACCGGAGATCGCGCTCGGCCGCGACCGGGTCGCCGGCCAGGATCTCCACCCACCCGGAGTTCTGGGTGAGGGCTCCCATCCAGCCGGGGAGGGCGACCTCGCGCAGGACCGACCGGGCGCGGGCCTGGAGCTCCCGGGCCTGATCGAACCGGGCACGCATGGCCTCGAACGTGCCCCACGTGGACAGCGCCACCGACATCGCCTTGCGGTCCCCTTCGGCCCGCTCCAGCACTTCCTGGCATCGGCGGATTCCTTCCTCGACCGTGCCCGGCCCGCACCACTCCACGATCGGCACCCAGGCAAGGTGTTCCAGCTCCTCGCGGCGGTCGCCGGCGGCGGCCGCGTGCGAGGCGGCCTTCTCCCACGCCTCACCCGCCGTGGCGAACCGGCCCTTCATCATGTGGAACAGGCCCAGTAGCGACCATCCCTTGCCCAGGCCCCGCTCGTTCCCCTGACCCTCGAAGATCGAGATGGCGCGGGTGGCCTCCCGGTATGCCTCGTCCGCCCACCCCTCGGGCTGCGTGAACAGTCGGATCCACAGGTCGAGGACCACGGCGTGCGCCTGGAGGCCAGGATCGCCGGCGGCCGTGGCCGACGTCCGCAGGTCGTCCACAACCGCCTGCATCTTGGCGAAGTCCCCCGTCTGGAGCAGCGCGAACGCGAGATCGGGGAGGAGCTCGATGCGACCCGGACCCTCGGGCGAGGCGAGCGATTCCGCCCGGGACAGGAGGTTCACCGCGGCCGGCATGTCGCCCCGGGCAAAGGCCCGCCTGCCGGCCGCGGCCAGCGGTTTGGCGGCCCGACGCCCGATGGCCAGGGTCCGCTCGTTCACCGGGCCCAACTCGGCCAGCGCGCGGTAGGCCTGCTCCAGGTGGTAGCCCACGATCTCCTCGTACTCGCCGGCGCGGTCCCGGCTCTTCGTCTCGAGCCAGTGGGCGAACCGCTCGTGCAGCTCCGCCCGCCCCGCCTTGGGGATGGCGCGGTACGCCGCGTCGCGAACCAGGATGTGGGCGAACCGGTAGGCGTCCCCTTCCCTCACATCCGAGCGGTCCGGACGGATCAGGTCCTTCCGGATGAGCGACCGAAGGGAGCTGCCCGCCCGGTCCCGGTGCTCCTCGGGGAACAGCTCGGACACGGCTCCCCACCAGAAGGCCCGGCCGATGACCGAGGCCCGTTCGATGACGGCCCGTTCGGCCTCGTCGAGCATGTCGATCCGCGTGGCGAGCAGTGCCTGGATGGTGGGAGGGATCGTCAGGGTGGCCAGGTCCGCGGTCAGGCTCAGGTCTCCGTTGCGCCGCTGGAGCATCCCTTCGTCGATGAGCATCCGAAGCGTCTCTTCGACGAACAGGGGATTGCCCTCCGCCACCTCGGCGATCCGGGCGCGATCCTCCTCCGCCAGCGGCGCGCCTCCCAGCAGGTTCTGGATCAAGCGGTCGGTCTCTGTCCCGGCCAGCGGCAGCAGCGCGACGAGTGTCGCGTTGGCCTTGCCCGTCATCCACGCGCCCCTCGATTCGAGCAGCTCGGGCCTGGCCGCACAGAGAAGCATCACCGGGACCCCGTGCAACCAGTCGACGAGGTACTCGACCAGGTCGAGGAACGTGGTCTCTCCCCAGTGGATGTCGTCGAACACCACCACGAGGGGTTGGGGCGCGGCGAGCTCCTCGAAAAGCTTTCGCACCGCCCAGAACGTCTCCTGGATCCCCGGCGTCGCCTCCGACAGTCCCATCAGGGCAGCGAGGCGGTCTCCGACCAGAGCGGAGTCGCCTCCATCCCCCAGGACGGCGGCGAGCTTGGGCTTCGCTTGCTCCGGAGAGTCCAGCTCGCCGATGCCCGCTGCCTCCCGGAGCACCTCCACGATGGGCCAGAAGGTGATCCCTTCGCCGTAGGGGAGGCAGCGTCCGCTCACCACCTTCGTGCCTACGGGGAGCCCGGAGACGAATTCCCGCGCCAGACGTGACTTCCCGATGCCGGCCGCGCCCACGATGGTCACGGCCTCGCAGGCCGTGTCGGCGACGATGCGATGGAAGGCTTCTTCCAGCCTCCCGAACTCCCGGTCGCGGCCGACGAGGGCCGAATCGAGCGAGCCCATCCACCCTCGGGCTCCGGTGACGACCTCCAGCAGCTTCCAGGCCGTCACCGGCTCCGCCTTTCCCTTGACGGTGAAGGGAGCGAGAGGCTCTGCCGTGGCGAAGCCTCGGATCAGCCGGTAGGTCGCATCACCGATGAGGATCTCGCCCGGTGGAGCGGACTCCTCCAGGCGAGCCGCGAGGTTGACGGCGTCTCCGGTCACGAACGTCGTCCCCGCGAGCGGATCCCCCGTGATCACCTCTCCGGTGTTGAGTCCGGTTCGGGTGAGGATCTGGACTCCCCAGTCCCGCTCGAATTCCTGGTTCAAGCGCCGCAGCACGTCCCGCATCTCCGCCGCGGCCCGCACCGCGCGGAGCGCGTCGTCCTCGTGGGCCCGGGGGATCCCGAAGGTGGCCATGATGGCGTCACCGATGAACTTCTCGGTTGTGCCGCCGTGGTGGTGCAGAACGGCCTGCATCTCCTCGAAGTAGCGCTCCATGAGATGGCGAAGGGACTCGGGATCCAGTGCCTCGCCCAGGCCGGTGGAGCCCACCACGTCGGAGAAGAGAACGGTGACGACCTTGCGCGCGCCCCCGAATGTCTCCCGGGTTCTCATCTGAAAGGACGATACCGAAGGGTCTCGGGCTTGACATCGTGGCAGGGGAGGTGAAACGGTGGCTCTCCGATTCCACGAAAGGGGGCCCGTCGTGGGCGACGATGACTTCGGCGTGTCGGACGAGCTCTTGAAGCTCGCGGCGCTGCTTGCGGACGCTGAGAAGAGGAAGTCCTTCTACCTGGACCCCGACGGGACCATGGCCAAGGAAGGCGTGGATGCGAGCGCGATCCCGGCGGGCCTGCTCGACACCCTGCGGAACCTTTCCCACCTCGAGCTGGGGGTCGTGTCGCGGGTCAACGGGATGCTGCGCGACAGACTGACGGATGATCAGCTCCGGCTGATCGTCATGTTTCCCGTGTAGTGGTACCCGAGGCCACTTCCCTCGACAGCGCGGCGCGGCCTCGTCCTCGGTCGGCGAGCGCGTCGCTCCACAGCAAGATCGAGCTGGTGAGCGAGCCCTACCTGGATGCGTCCAGGAGGTTCCTGAACCACCCGAGGATCGCGTCGCTCTACCCCGAGTACCTGATCACGCTGTACGCCATCGTCCGAGCGAGCGTCCCGGTCATGGAGGCGGCACTGGACCGAGCCCGATCGATGGCCGATACCGACCCCGTGGCGGACGGCCTGGGCGTGTACCTGCAGCGACACATCGAGGAGGAACGAGGGCACGACCAGTGGCTGCTGGAGGATCTGAAGGGGCTTGGCGTGTCCAGTTCGGCCGTATTGGGGCGCGTGCCGTCGGCCACCGTCGCTGCCCTCGTGGGGACTCAGTACTACTGGATCCTCCACTTCCACCCGGTGGCGCTGCTCGGCTACCTGGCGGTCGCGGAGGGCTACCCGGCCGCGCCCAGTCAGATCGAGGACCTGATCGAGAGGACCGGGTACCCTCGTCCCAGCTTCCGGATGCTGGCCGAGCACGCCGAGCTCGATCCGCACCACCGCGACGAGCTGGATCAGCTGATCGACTCACTCCCGCTCACCGCCGACCTGGAGACCCTTCTGGGACTCTCGGCGATGTCGACGGTGGGGTCCCTGGCGCGGTGCGTCGAGGAGGTCGTCGATGGTTCGGGCGCGGCCATGCCCTGAAGACGAGCCCGGCGTTTCGTAGGCCAATCGGCTACCCTGAGGGCCCCGATTCGGCCCATTTGCTCGAAGCATCGCTCGCTCGGCGTCAAGGGGCCGGTCGGTGGGGCCGATCCGGAGGGAAGCGATGCATCGACGCCTCGGTCTGCTCCTTGCCCTCCTCGCCTCGGTCGCCCTCACGGCGGCTCCAGCCGCGAGCGGGACCAGCTCCCCCACATTCACCTTCTACGGCTCCGGATATGGACACGGTCTGGGGTTGTCGCAATGGGGCGCCTACGGGATGGCGCAGGACGGCGAGACGTACCGGCAGATCCTGATCCACTTCTACAGGGGAACGGCCGTTCGGACCGACCGGGCGGCGCCGTCGAGGGTTCGGATCGGCCTGGCCCAGAACCAGAAAGCGGTCCACCTGGCGGCTTCGGGGGGGAAGGTCGGGCTGCGCCTCCAGAGAGGGGGTGCCCTCGTCGGCTGGATTCCGGCGGGCGATACCTGGACCGTCGGGGCCACCGCGAGCGGCCACTACCGTGTGAAGGACTCGGCCGGCGGCGTCGTCGGCGGAAAGCTATGGGGGAGCACGAGTCGAGGACTCGTTGCCGCGAACTCCGCGGGAGCCACGATCGCGATAAGCGAGACCGGCCACACGTACAAGCGCGGAACCATCGAGTTCAACCTGTACCGACCCTGTGACGGGTGCCCTTATCGCGAACGGCTGATCGCCGTGCTCGGCTCCCAGGCCTACCTGTACGGGATCGGCGAGGTCCCGAGCAGCTGGCCCATGCAGTCGCTGGAGACACAGGCCGTGGCCGCTCGGACCTACGCATTCGAGAAGGTGGCCCGGCTGGGGCAACACCGCGCGGGGTGCAACTGCGCGCTTTACGCCAGCACGATGGACCAGAACTATGTGGGGTGGGACAAGGAGTCGGGCTACCTCGGGAATCGGTGGGTCAAGGCCGTGGATCGCACCGCCGGCCAAGTGGTGATGTACGAGGGCTCGCTCATCCAGGCGTACTACCACGCTTCCAGCGGCGGGTTCACCGAGAACAACGAAAACGTGTGGGGAGGAACGCCGATCCCTTACCTGCGGGGGGTATGTGACCCCGGCGACTTCACCGGCGCCAACCCCGTTCGCACGTGGACGGTCACGTTCACGGGAGCGGCCCTGACCTCCAAGCTCGCTCCGTACACCGGGGCCATCGGGACGGTCACGGGGTTCACGGGAGCGGAGCGAGGCGTCTCCGGCCGGATCGAGTCGATCACGGTCGTGGGCACCGCGCGGAAGGCCACCATCTCGGGGGGGGCCCTCAGGGCCGCGCTCGGGCTGCGGGATACGCGCGTATGGATCAACTCCAACCGGAGCATCACGGGTGCCATCCGAGGCGCCTACGACGCGCTGATGTGCGCGCCGGGGGCCGCGGCCGGCCCGCAGAAGGCGGTGCCGGGCGGCCGCCGTCAGGCCTTTGCGCGTGGCGCGCTCTACCGCAGTGAAGCCACCGGCCGAGTCGTCTGGCTTCGCGGCTCCGTCTACCGCCGGTACGTCCAGCTCGGCGACGCCGGCGGCCCACTCGGCATCCCGATGTCCGTGACGCGGACGCTGACGCTGGCGAGGGGATGCCGGAAGTACGACTGCAGCCTCACTCGCTTCGCGAACGGCGCCATCTACTTCAAGGGGGCGCCGCGCGTGGGACTCCACGAGCTTCACGGGGCCGTGTTCCGCTTCTACCGGTCGCTCGGTGGCGTTTTCAGCAGGCTCGGCTTCCCGATCTCGGATCTGCGGACGGGACCGGCCGGTGCGACTTCTGCGACGTTCGAGGGCGGGAAGATCATCTGCAAGAGGGGCGTCTGCTTCCTCGCCTGAACCGGCGGGGCTACAGCCCTGTCAGCGTGGAAAGCGTTTGTCCGCCATCCACGATCAGGACCGTCCCGGTGATGAACGACGCCGCGGGCGAACAGAGGAACAGCGCGGCGCCGGCCACATCCTCGGGCTTGCCCCACCGGCCCAGAGGGATCGACGCGACCACCCGCTCGTTGAAGTCGGGGATCATGCGACGGGCGGGCTCGTTCAGCTCCGTCTCGACCCATCCGGGGGCAAGGGCGTTGACCCGGATCCCGTGGGTGGCCCATTCCTGGGCCACCGTCCGGGTGAAGTTGATCAGGGCGGCTTTGGCGCTGGAGTAATAGGTGAGACCGGGGCTGGCCACGAGCCCGGCCACCGAGGCCACGTTCAACACGCATCCGTGCTTCTTCGCCAGCAACACGGGCGCGACCGCCTTCGTGCAGTGGACCGCGCTGATGAAGTTCACTCGGAAGTACTTCTCGAACCCCTCCATCCGGATCTGGTCCAGGGTCGAGAAGAACGGCGCGGCCCCGGCGTTGTTCACCAGGACGTCGATCGTGCCGAACCGCTCCACCGTCCGGTCGACCAACGCCCGGACCTGTACGGGGTTGGTCACGTCGGTGGGGACCGGGAGGGCCTCGCCCCCGGCGGCCTCCAGTTCCTTGGCCGCCGAGGCCAGGTCCTCCTCGCCCCGCGCGGCCAAGGCGACCGAGGCCCCGGCCTCGGCGAAGGCCGTGGCGATGGCCTTTCCGATGCCCTTGCTGCCCCCGGTGACGATGGCGACCTTCCCCTGCAGAGCCAAGGCGAGCATTCCCCGACGCCTCCGTAGACTGGTTCGGATGCAAAGCAAACCACACCCCCTCCCGGCCCACGAGGAAGACCAACCCGGCCTCTGGCGGCCCCAGCCCGGACGGTTCTCCGCCGAGGAGCTGGTCGAGGCCATGGTCCAGGCACGGTGTGCCGGGCCCGCCTGCTCCCACGACCGGCGAAACGTGCTGTGGAAGATCGACCGGCTGGTCGCCGGCGACCCCGACGCACAGTTCGGCTTGAGCGGGGTGAGCTCGATCAACCCACAGCAGGTGCTGGGCATGGTTGCGATGGAGGCCGGGTTCAATCCGGACCCCCACAAGCGCGACGGGGAGGTCCCCATCGACCCATGGCGCGTCCTGGCGGCCTGCGACCAGGCGGGTGAGCGACTGGCCCACGCGGCGAGGCGACGGGAGCGGGTGGTCCTGGCCACCGGCCATCCGGCCGGCCTGATCCTCCTGTACTTGGCGGTGGGGCGTCTCCTGGAGGTCGCCGGGGCGTCCATCCTCAAGCCGGGCCGAGGCAGGGAGTGGAGGGAGCGAGGCCACCACCGGGAGATCCGGTACCTGCACGGGGTGGCGGTGCTGAGCGATCGGGGCGGGACCTTGCACACGCACGGCCCCGGGCCGATGCAGCTCATGCTGGAGGAAGTCCGGCCGGACCTGGTGTTCGCCGATCACGGGTTCGCCGGCGCCGCCATCGAGGCCGGGGTCGACACCATCTCCATCGCGGACGTGAACGATCCGGCGCTCGTGGTAGCCAAGCACCAGGGGCGGACCGACGTCGTGGTCGTGATGGACGACAACGTGCAGCCCGACGGCTACTGGCCCTGCTTCCAGGCCATGGCGGCCCACTTCGCCTGAACAGCTCGTTTCCCCGCCCTCGTCGCGCTCGACCTGTCGCCTCCCGTAGAATCGCCGTGGTGTCCGAAGGAGGACGCCGCCGGATCGATCGTCGAACCGAACGAATCTCTGGACGTCCTGGAAAACCTGGGAAGCACCCGACAGGAAGGCAGATGCGCCGGTCGAGCGGGAAATGCGGGTTCCCTCGGGGGAGAGGCCATCATGAACCTGGTCCCCGGAGGCGGCGCGTCCTCGCTCGCCGACTCCGTAGCGGCTGACCGCAGCCCCAATCCGGTTCGACGGATTCCGCGGCGCCTCCCGGAAGGAGAGGCGTGGAACAGTACGAAGCGGTCGTCGAACGCGTGTCCGAGAACGGCCGGGTGGCCGTGCTCATCGGGGGCATGGACTCGGGCAAGAGCACACTCGGCCGGAAGATCGCGGGGGCGGCTGCGAAGGCTGGACGGACCGTGGCGTACATCGACGCGGACCTCGGGCAGAAGACGGTGGGACCGCCCACTGCGGTGACCCTCCGAGTCCTGCGGGAGCCGGTTGACGACGACCCCGAATCGATGGCCCGCCCCGACGCCCTGTACTTCGTCGGATCCACGTCCCCGCAGGGCCAGCTCCTGCCGCTCGTGGTCGGCACCGGCAGGATGCTGACCCGCGCGTGGGAAGAGGAGGCCGACCTCGTCGTGGTCGACACGAGCGGCCTGGTCTCAGGCGTCTACGGGCAGCTCCTCAAGTACCACAAGATCGAGCTGCTCGAGCCCGACGTCGTGATCGGGCTGCAGCGAGGTGAGGAGCTCGACCCGATCCTGGGCATCGTGCAACGGTTCTTCGCCACGGAGGTGGTGGAGCTGCCGGTGGATCCGGAGGTTCGGTCGCTGTCCGTGGAGGAGCGGGCCCGGAACCGCGAGGCGGCCTTCCGACGCTACTTCGCCGCGCCCCTCCAGCGGTGGCGGGTGAAGCCGACCGTGTTCATGCCGGCGCTCCCCGCGCTGTTCGAGGCGTCACAGCTGGACCGGCTGCTCGTGGGGCTGTCGGACGGAGAGGGTGGCTACATCGGGCTGGGGTACCTCGAGTACTCGGAAGAGGAAGGCGTCCTGCGGCTCCTCTCCCCGGTCGAAGAGGGCCCCAAGGCGCTGAAGCTGGGGTCGGTTCGCCTGGAGGATGGGTTCAAGGTCCGGCGCGTGGACCTGCGGAACCTGTTCGGAACCGACTAGGTGCACGCGGCCGTCAGGTTGGTTACAGGCGGCTGATCGGTGGGAGGCCGCGGATGTGCGCTGTGGCGTCGGCAGGTGTTGTAGCTTTCGAGTCCGCGTCGCACAGGATTCAGGACGTGCCGCCGAAGTCGACATCCTTGGTCTCGACCGTCCCGGCCGTCCGCCCCGGCGCTGTCTGGTGGGTCCAGTACAGGTTCGTGTGCGCGATGACCTGGTCCGGCGGCGGCGCCCCCCACGCCGTCTGATCCTCCGTCGTGTGGGCGTCGCTGACGAGGGTCGCGTCGTACCCCCTGACGAACGCGCCGTGGAGCGTCGAGCGGATGCACGCATCGGTCTGTGCGCCGACGACGACGAGTCGCCCGACTCCGAGGCCCGACAGCACGGTCTCGAGGGTGGTGTCCTCGAAGGAGTCGCCGTAGTTCTTCTCGACGAGCGGCTCGGCGTCGCCCGGAGTCAG
>Ga0070708_100005113_pt1 | contig 10384 bp, 9 predicted proteins | sample KBSK5503metaG_FD_65469 | JGI IMG/M metagenome (GOLD analysis project Ga0070708, IMG submission 65469) | Corn, switchgrass and miscanthus rhizosphere microbial communities from Kellogg Biological Station, Michigan, USA - KBS K5-50-3 metaG | ecosystem: Host-associated > Plants > Roots >... | reverse complement strand
CAGCGTGCTGTGCCCACGATGCGACCACGTATGGAACATCAGAACCAAAGCCAAACTACTGCGTTGCGCCAACTGCGCTGCAAAGCTCAGAAGGCCAAAGCTGTTACCTCAACATAGGACAAAGTCGAAACACAGGTCGCCGCGCAAGCCTCCCAGCAAGATCAAGCGCATGAGTCGAGCTGTCCAGAATATCACACGTATTCGTTTTCCTAGTTTCGGTAGAAGAAAATAAGGAATCTTGCATACTTATGATGATCTTGATGGACCACAAAACAGTTATTGAGAACGCCTGTCATATTCGCTTGTTATGACGGGATTTGCAATTTTAGGAAAATCCATGGGCCCAGAGGTTTCTGCCTCTAATTAGGGACGGATACCTGTTAACCACTAAATCAAGTTCGGGGTGAACTGATAGCTATTTCTTGTTGCCGTGAGTATCCGCTGCCGGCAATGAATGTCCTTCTGCCCCCAAAAAATTATGTTTTCGTTTTTCGAGCAAAATGCTCGTCAGCTTACTAATTGTTCCAACTGTTGGTAAACTCTTAGAAAATCAATCCCTTTCGAAGATGTTCGATACACGTCTTCTGAACTGTCGTATTCGAGCATTCTACTCTGCAAAAGCTCTTTCATGTATGCTATTACTTGAAAATAGGAGAGAAATGCCTTGTACATTAGCCTGGTCTTGCTAGCTCCGCCTTTTGCAGCTTCAAGGATGCAAGCTTGTATTTCGGGCCTGCTCCTATATTTCATCAAGATTCCTCCATCGCTGGGCTAGTTTTGGGCCAATTTGATTGCCATTGTTATTGATTACATCGTGAAGGTCTTCCAGTATTTTTTCAACAGTTTTGCATTCTTCGCATTTGCATCTCGAATAGACGCCAGAAGTCAGACTGGTTTGGCTTGAGGACATAAGCGCACCTACGATAGAGAATGCTAAAAGATAGCCCGTCATAGAACACTAACACTATCTGATGCCCCATAGTGTAGGTGAAGCTAATGTATGGGCTAAGGAAAAATAGGTAGTCTTCGATTACTGTGCAGGCATTTTAGTCGGCTCACCCCAATCGTTCAAAGTTTAGTCTTTTTCCCAAAAATGCTCATCCTGGCCGCCCCTACTATCGCGCCTATTGCAGCTACCATAAGCATCAGGGGTAATGGAAATTCTGGGATGACCATCGCTCCTTGAATATCAACTGTATTCGTGCCATCAGGGACGGTGAATTTTATCGTAGTAATTGAGGGACTAGAACCTAACTGTTGGTATGATACATCCAGATTTCCAGCCTTGATTGTTGTAATGCCATCGATCATGCTTTTGGGGAGCGAAAGTTCGACGTCGCCTGAATGATCAAATTGGACTCTCACCGATTCCTTTGGATTGATACTGAAACTTGTTGCTGTGACGTTATCTGATTTGCCAGTCATTGTATAGCTGCTCCCATCGAGCGAAGAAGAAAGCGTAAATTGTTTCCGGTTTTGTTCGGGTTGCTGAATTTCATTTAACACACAGTTTCCCGCGTCATTCTTGTGATAACCTGTAGCACATTCTTGATCATTGGGAGGTGGATTTGTGGGTGCGTCAACCGGAAGCACCGGTTCATTCTTGAAGGTAAGCGAAGCTAAGGTTTCCTTGTCCAATTTGACTACAGCCTCTGGAAGTGGCACATAACTTAGTTCGTCCGCGAATTGCTGCCCGTCAGTTACAGCCCATTCAATAAATTGAGCTAACCCCTTTGCTTCCTCAATCGTGCTAGTTTGAGGATTATTGCTCATCTCTTTGTATACCAGAAGATATGAAAAACTTGCAATAGGATACGACTCTGCTCCTGGAGCGTTGGTCATAGAAACTGATTCCCACGAGTCTACGCCCTTTGGGAGCGCGCCTGATGAAGCGGTAACGGCGGCCTTGGTAGATTCAATTGAAGGTTCGATAAAGTTGCCTTCCTGATTCTGAATGAATGCATACTGCATCCCTGTTGTGAGCGCATAGGCGAGTTCGATATATCCAATTGTATATGCGCTACCCCTGATAGCGTTTGCTACACCTTCATTTCCTGGAGCCCCTATTCCTGTCGGCCAAGGTACCGCGGTACCCTTACCTACTTGGTTTTTCCAATCATCGCTCACCTTAGACATGTAATCCGTCCAGACAAATGTTGTGCCCGAACCGTCAGACCTATGAACAACCAAAATGTCCTTTGAAGGCATCGGCAAGCTTGGATTAAGTTCTTTTATTCTTGGATCATCCCATTTCGTAATCTTTCCAAGAAAGATGTCTGCCAGAATTGGTCCTGTAAGCTTGAGTCCTTTATTTGGTATTCCGATAACATTGTAAGCAGCAACCACTGAGCCTATTGTTTCGGGAATGTGTACCGCAGGCGCAGGCAATGCGCTTCGCTGCGATGTGGTGAGAGGAGCGTCTGAGGCGCCAAAATCGACTGTTTTATCCGTGAATTGTCTTATCCCGCCTCCACTCCCGATAGATTGATAATTAATGTTCACATTCGCATTTACTTTTTGATATTCTACGCGCCATGTGTCTATCAAGGGAAAAGGAAAGGTTGCGCCTGCTCCATTGAGATTCACTTTGCTACTCTGAGCAAACGCTGTGCCCGAAATAGTAATTGGTATGATGGATGCCAAAAGAACTCCGGCCAACATCCAAGCTAAAAAGTCGTATTTTGTTCTTATCCGTTGCATAACTGAGGAAAAAGATTATGTGGATTAAAGATTAACCACCATATTTCGCATGCAATACAATAGTTCTATATTGATATAGAAAGATCATGTGTTACTTTAGCGAGCGCCCAGATTTGAGAAAATGTGCCTGGCTAATCGCGGCATATCCGCCTGAGAAATCAACTTGGAAAAATAAGAAAAAAGAAATAAGGTCGGTTCTTAGGAAACCGAGATTTCGGATTCGTGCACGCTCGAGAGAATTTGGGGGTTACTTAGATCGCTAATTACGAAAGTCCGTACCGTGTATGAACCGGCGGATTTTGGTAACCAAGATTGTCCCACATCTATTATGTCGTCTGGTCCGAGCTCACCGGTCTGCCATGAAAGATATTCAGTTATTCCGTCTGAAGTCCTTACTTCAATTATTGCAACATATGGCTGATTGCTATCCAAATTATTTGTTATAGTTGTTGACAATATGACCTGGCGATCCCTGCTCAAAATATCTAATTTGTTTCCCTCTAAATCAACGATTGTGGGCGTTTCTACGTTGGTTATTTCTGTAATTCCCTCTCTGGTTACCTTGCCAACCTTTACAGTGTGGTCGAAGTCTTTCTCATCTCCCTTGTCTGGGTCGTAATCGGCTGGGAAGTCGTCTGTGTATCTGATTGTGATCTGTTCTCCTATTTGGGCCGCAATTGCATCAGATTCTGGCTCATCGACTATCGGGACTTGAAGAGTGAAAATCCCGGTATTTGCGCCAGTTTCAGTTGCGCCGAAACTCTCGCCAACCATGTCTTCTAGGGTGAGAACTCTTATTTCTTCGATCGTGTCTATCACGTCGGGATCACGATTAGCGTCCGGGTCTTCAATTGTTATTGTCATCACTTCGCCTGGCAAGTAGGCTTCCTTGTCTGTCGAAATGATTGGATCAAATGCTTGCACTTTGATCAAGACATTGACGACGTCGCTGCTCCCCTTATCATGGTTTTCATCAATGTAGCTAATGGCTATAGTGTCCATTGGTTCTGCAGGGAAATCCAGGTCATGTCCAGATGCAAGAAAAGCAATGATCTCATCGTTGTTTTTCTGTTGGTGCGTTATTGGAACGAGTGTTATGACAAGTTTGAATTCCCCACTATTATTCGAGGTTTCTTCTAGTTCAAGACCATCTTCACCAATTGCAATTTTGTCATCGGAAATGTCTTTGTTATCAGTTCTGATTTTCAGGACATCTGTATTTATGATATCTTTGGCGTTTGGATCTTTATTCAGATCTGCATCTATAAGCGTTAGCGTTATCTTTGTGCTAGGCCCAATGTTTCCTTCCGGATTCATAGATAGCTTTGCATTACTAGAAGGCGGGATTAACTTCAATTCTCTTTCTTCGCTTGCCCCATTGGAGGTGACCGAGTCTGAATATGTAAGCTTCACCTCGTCCACAAGCTGTTCCCCATCAAGTATTTCAAAATCTTCTCCAACTACGAGCTTCTTTGTGAATACTCCTGTATTGAGATCGTTCTCATCTAGCAACTGGGTAGTCATCTCCAACCCATCTGGATCTATGCTGATTTCCACTTGTTCCCTAACATCTCTGTCATGGTTTTGGTCTGGATCGGTTACGGTTATTGTTATTTCTTGGCCAGAAGTTATGGTCCTTGATGACGTAGTCAAAATACCGTTGTACCCTTTGATAAGAGTGGATGCTGTTGAGTCATCATATTTCGCCACGAGTTTTGCGTTCGCTAGGTCTTCCGGATCAAATGCACAGTCGTTATCTCCAGCAAATTGGGGAAGGAAATCAAATGTCTTGTCAAAGATCCCGGTATTGGCCCCAGTTTCCGTGAATGTTGTAGGGCTACTCAAACCGCCGCAATCATTAATTTTACCTGCGATCGCATCAAGCAATGTCTTGCCATCAACGCCGACGAGTTTGACAGTCAAGTCAGGGAAACCCGTAGCAGAAGCGTCGATATCTCCGGAATCATCAAATAGGCTAAAGGCCTTTTGTTCAACTGACGACGAGTCCTTGTTTAGAGATGGGTCGGTAATGAGCAGTTTTATCCTTGTTCTCTTGGAATCAAAGTCATCGCTGTTGTAGTCACTTCCACGACCTTCCTGAACAAATGGAATCGCATATTCGTTCTGTTGCCATGCCACTCCTTTGGTCGCCTCATTGATCGTCAGCCTGGCGGAGGATTCAAGCGGAGAATCCAACAATTGATCGATCCATGTGAATTCAGTGTTATCACCGTTTTCCGTGCTATTCGTCGGAGCAATGAGTTTGTAATCGAATTCTGCTTCAAATACGCTGGTGTCTTTGCCAGTTTCTTGGAATGATACTAGTATGGTATTTGCAGGGTATGTTCCATCTGCTTCTTCTCCATTAATTATTGAGTCTAGTTTCAAATCTGCAATATCTATTGAATTCAACTGTATCGACGTGACTGTAAGTTTTCCATTGGCAAATGAGGTGGAGGGAATTGTTAGGTCAAATGAATCAACGCCATTTTTGTCGTCGTTTAGATCGGGATCTGTAACTACAAGAAACACCTTGTCTTGAGCCCCTATTTTTGACTGACCAAGAGAGACTTGGGCAGCTGTATTTGCTGATGCCTTGCCCTTGAACAATATTATCTTGGCATCTGCTGCCGCGTCACCCCCGGTTTCGCCATTATCAATATCCGTAGTTATGTCACTAGATTTGTCTGGTGTGAAATCGGCATATCTAACCAAAAGATCTGATTTGGCCGCAGCGGCGTTTTCAATCTGGACAATTCCATCATGAACATGGGGAGTACCAATTGTTACTTTAAAGACACTGTTTGCGAGATCGGGTACGAAAAGCCCCGTGTTAATTCCAGTTTCGACGAGATCTACGGGGGTATCCTTTATCGGTTCGTCATCTCCTGTTCCGCCACTTGAGAGGTCTGCCGCAATGGCTTTTGGTATCCTATCCTTGACTTTTGAATCCAAATTTCTGTCTGAATCAACCACTTTGACTACCAATTCACTCCTCGGACTTGCAGGATTGGTAACTTCTTGCAACAATCCATCGCCATTATCAACAGTCACAGATTCCGATGTGTCATCGTCTCCTGCGATACCAGTTTCGTCAGCCCCATAAAATGGATCGTTCGGATAAATTTGGAAATCTTGAAGCTCGATTTTGACAGATTTTGGAGTGATACTTTCGTCTATGCCAAAAATATCGGCTACCGATAAACGCACTTCAAAGATTCCAGAATTATCCGAACCCTCTAGAAACTCAATCCCTGCATCGACTATGGCTTGTCCCAAATTATTGTCTACCACGCCCGTATATGTCATTGTAAGATTCCCTATAGTGTTATCAAAGTTGAGTTGATCTCTCGCCGTTGGGTCGTTATTTGCGTCTTGATCGGTAATCTTGAGGTACACAAAACCATCGGATCCGACGGTTGTCCTGTCCAGAGTAATATCCCCCTTTGCGTCCTCATATGTCAAGTCAATGCTTGCATCGCCGAAGGTGACGGTAATCGTGGCACCCTCATTGAGTGATATTCCATCGGATGTCCCCCCAAAGGCGTCGTTATTTGCATCGATTCCGATGTCTATGTCGCCGCCCTCGGTAACGTAAACGATCTGTGAATCAGAACCAAATTCAGGATCATCTAAATCGGCATTAGTTACGTTAAGATCTCCGGTCAAATAGAAAACAAATTTCCCTGAATCACCAATTTCAGCAGAAATATCCCCGGCGTCATCGCCAATTCTGACGCTGTCAATTATTGAATCTGACCCACTGCGAACGTCGAATGAAACAGCTAATTCATCTTGCTCTGTTCCGTCATTGTTGTCTTTCAGGTTCTCATCTGTAATGGTGACCTCGACTACATTACTGCCAAAGAATGTAGTTTTTGATGCTTGGATGGTCTGAACCGCCGCACTGGCATTCTGAAACGGAATTGGGCCATTCAAAAGACCAATGCTCAAGACACTGAAAGCTAGCGAAAACGCCAAAACAGTTGCGCCTACATTCCTGCCATTTTTACTTTCAAACATTATGGACAGGTCTTTTTACAGAAGATTTAGGATTTACCTATATTGAGTACTTAGATGACATCCTGACCAATAGGCAAACATGTTCGAATATGAAACATAGCTCCTCTATTGACCATGTTCTTTGAAAAGGATCTATGTTGGATGTGCTTAATTGCGACGTTGCCGTTTCTAGTTTATGAACATGCTCGCAGAAATACAACGCATTGATAGAAACCTGGTTGTCAAGAAGCTCCTAGATTACGGGATCCAGCGAAATATTTTGGATGAAATAGGATTTAACGATCAAGAGCTCACCAAACTACTCTATATGATTGAGAGAGTCAAGTCGATAAACCACAGTTCGCGTGGAGCTGTCTAGGTATGATTGGATCAAACGTAAAAGGTGGTATTGAAGCTTCAAACGTTCCATTTCTAGTGTTGCTGAAATTGATGTTTTTCAGCTCCGTCAAGCTAGGGACGGTTCAAGGGCTGGATTATTACATATTCAAGTGCAAGCTACATGGAAAAGTCGTAAACTATCTGCAAGGATATGAAAAGGTGCTAGTATGCTCCGAGTGCGACAATACATTGCGCTCGCCGCTTCCCTCACCCTTAGGGTAGAAATCACAAAGTCATGCGCTATAGCTTTCCTCTTAGCATTAACGCCATGACTGGGAATCCATGATATCTACAGGAATCATTTAGACAACCTTAAAGAAATACCGATAGGGGATAAGAGATCAATGAGTGATTGGCATGATACAATGAAGTTTGGCCTGAATGAGATTGATGATTTCAGGATCCTAGCCAATAGAATGATCGACATGATTGAAATAACTACTGATAAAAAGGAAAAGGAACGTTTGGGAGCTGCTCTTCTAATAATTCTCTCTAAGATACAAGAACTTAGGCCAGTTGAGCCTAGTTTAGCGGCCAAGTAGGTTTATTGCTCGAACGGAATTTAGCGATTCCATTTTGTAAAGCCAGAAAGCATCCAAGTTCGCTTCCAGGTAAGCTATATGAAACTAAATAAAATATTATAGGCTATAGGATAAATTGCGACAAGCCTGATATCCAAAATATTGGAAATGACATACAGAATGAGAAAGCCACGTTTCCCTGCGCACTTACCTTGTGGATGCGAACTACAGCTGAGTGAACAACATCAAGTCAAAGTATTTCCGTGTGAACAACATTTCCATGCATATGACAAGTTACGAACAATCGAGGCATAAGACTGGTTTTTGGGCATCGATGACATGTCTCACATCTAATCAAGAATTTTTGTTTTTCATGAAGTTGACAAACCTGATATAAAGATGGTTTCTGATGTCAATTTCTCGAGCTAGCAACTTTTTAAAGTTTGGCTGGCTTCTCAAGTATTCTACTGTAACGTCGCAATCATGAATAGAGCCAAGCAGGTCTTGAAGGCGCTGAAGCTCCATTTTGCTTCCAGTCGCGCTGCTCAATTTGTTCACGAGCACGCTCTGTCGGCTAGCGGGCAGGAAATCGAGAATATAACGCAACTTTCGTACATCTCTCCTTATCCTGTGCAACTCTTTAACCCTTCTTCGATCATTAAGAACTATTGGAAATATTTCCTTTATCCTGCCAATAAGCCGGCTCGATATCTTGTCAACTCTTTTCTCATCGAGCACGTCGATTATTTGCAGAGGCAGTTTTTTCAGCGACGCCGCAACAACGACTGCCCTCGCAATCTTGGAGCTCTTCTTAGCGCGCAAGTCGGAGACAGTAATGACGCCTAAGGCTGCGAGCCTGCTAGCAATGATGTCGCAATCACGTGCTTCGCTGTTGGCCCTAAGAAGCTTCAGATATTTTTCGAACCTGCGACTGCACTGCCTCCTAGCCTTTTTTGGGAGCAGCGAAAGGGCAACATCCACCCTCCTAATAGAGACCCTGATATCATGAATGTTTTTCTCGTCCATAGGGTCTCTCAAATAGTCTTTCAGCCGCTTGTATAGGCGTTTGACGTCTCGACGCAAAGTTCGACTGAAAGCTGTTGATTTTCCCATGGTATTTCAATGTTGGATAGTGACGAGAAAATTGTCAATTCTCTTTTGTAGATCCGCGTTAACTTCTGGGATCGACCTATTCCCATTGATAAGAACAAGAGCGTAGTGACTTTGCATGCGACGGAATTCTTTGGCGATCATGCGCTGGTAGATGATGAAGGACTCGTACATGTCGTCTGAAAGACCAAGATCTGCGCCAGATTCGTAATAGTCGAGGAAGGTGTTCTTCTGGAACACCCTGTGAACGAGCTCCTCGGGGTCAACGTCAAGGTAGAACACAAGATCGGGAACCACCGAAAATCCGAACAGGTGGTGCGACCACCGCCTGCTCATGCCCCTAACGGCGTCCCTTGCCATAAGTGTAAAAATATATCTATCCGCCAGGACGATGTATCCTGCTCGTAAGGCTGGCAGTATCTTGTTTTCAAGTTGGTCTGCAAAGTCAGCTGCGTAGAATAGGCTCATTGTCCTTCGGCCAAGCATGTGTTCCTTCTTTGCTTCCATTATCCCCTCACTTACAAGCTCGGATCGTCGGAGCCCGGTGTTGAGCACAGCGTGGCCCTCAGCCTCCAACTTTGCTGTTATCATGCCGATGTGGGTGCTTCTGCCAGAAGCGTCAGGGCCTTCAATAACTATCAATGTTCCCTTGATGTTGGATTCCTCCATGTACGGTATTCCATTGCCATAATATCGGATTGGCCGTAAGCTTGTGTCTGCTTTCTTCATTGCTTAAATGACACCTGCTGAAATGTTCCTCCGTGTATTCTTTGGCAATATTTCAATCACCTTCTGCCTGACGCGCTTTTGTTGTTCTTCGATGCCAGCCGTACCATCGACAATGGTGAATCCTTCTGGTTCGACCATGTCCTCGTACTGCTCGACTATCCTTCCCTGGAAGATTCTATAGCTCTCGAACGGGTCATTACTAAGGTTTAGGTCCATCCCGGCCTCGTAGTATTTCAGTTTAGGCCTATTCTTCGCAATCCTGTCAAACGAAATCTCAACTGGCACCTTGAAGTAAAATGCAATGTCAGGCTTGACCGCAAATCCATAGACGTGGCGCACCCATTCTGGGCTGCAGCCTCTTACGACGTCGCGGGCAAACGCAGTGTAGATGTATCTGTCAGCAAGCACAATGTATCCTGCGCGCAAGAGAGGAAAGATGTTCCTCTCGTACCTTGCCGCAAAGTCGGTTGCATGGAGTAGGCTAAATGTTGTGGGAGTCAACAGGTTCTTCCTTTTGCCTCTGGAGATTATCTCCTTAACCTGCTCTGACGAGTTCCACTCTGTGAAAAAGACCGGCATTCCAATGTATCGAAGCCACTTTTCAAGCAGTCGAATTTGCGTGGACTTGCCAGAACCATCAACTCCTTCAACGATTATCAGCTTACCCTTTGGCCCATACTTTTCAGTCAAGCTTCGACTTTCTCCTTTATTTTTTCTAACGCGGCGTGATGCACTATGTAGGTCACCGAAAGATCAAACGCCCGTTCGAAATTCTTTATCGCGTTTTCAAGTAATGTCGTAGGCACAAATTGCCTCGGCTCTGGCATAATACTGATGTCCATCTTTTTACCCTTGATAGATAGTTTTGCGTTGGCTCTGCCTCTCTCGAGTATTGCTGATAGAGCGAGACAAGCAGATATTTT
>Ga0070708_100005112_pt1 | contig 10386 bp, 7 predicted proteins | sample KBSK5503metaG_FD_65469 | JGI IMG/M metagenome (GOLD analysis project Ga0070708, IMG submission 65469) | Corn, switchgrass and miscanthus rhizosphere microbial communities from Kellogg Biological Station, Michigan, USA - KBS K5-50-3 metaG | ecosystem: Host-associated > Plants > Roots >... | reverse complement strand
CCAGGGAATCGAAGTCGGCGAATCGGCGCAGGCCTGCTGCGCCACTTGCGTTGCGTCCACCTTCACCGTGCAGGCCGGCGTTCCTTGCGCGCCGCCCGGCCAGACGATCACCCAGTTCGTTCCGCTCACCGTGTCTCCCGGGTTCGGGGCGGTGATGGCGACGGTCAGCGGCGACCCGTTGCTCACCACGACGTTGACGCTAGCCGTGCCCGTGCGTGCCGTCGCATCGGTGATCGTCACCGAGATGGTGTGGGCGCCGTTCGGGAACGCGGTCGTGTCCCAGGGAATCGAAGTCGGCGAATCGGCGCAGGCCTGCTGCGCCACTAGTGTTCCGTCGACCTTCACCGTGCAGGTCGGCACTCCTTGCGCGCCGCCCGGCCAGACGATCACCCAGTTCGTTCCGCCCACCGTCTCGCCGGGAGTCGGACCCGTGATGGCGACGGTTAGCCCCGCGCCGCCGGAAACCGAGACGCCTACGTTGGGGGCGTCGGCGTTATGCCCTCCGGAGTCGGTGACCGTCAGCGACAGCGTGTGGGGACCGGGGGCCACGCCAGTCGTATCCCAAGCGTAGCTGGCAGTGGTTCCGGCCACCGTCTGCGGCGAGACGGGGGCGCCGTCGATCGACAGCTTGAACGTGTTCGAGCCGGCGGCGGCTCCCGACACACTCATTCCAACGGTGACGGTGCCGCTGACGGTGTCGCCCGGAGTGGGAGAAGTGATCGCTGCCGTCATTCCGGCGGGCGGCGGCGTGATGCCGGTTCCGCCCATGTCGACGGCGTAGATCCGCGATTCATAGGGGCCGAACGTGTCGCTCCACTGATTCCCGGTGACGGCGAACGGCTGCCCGCTGCTGAATTCGGTGACGTGAATGGGGTTTTGGTACCAGGTGAAGGTCACCGGCGTGGTCTGGTTGGTGTAGTTGTAGGCGAAGACGTAGCCGTTGCCGCCTTGAAGCTTCGTCAAGGTGTGGATGGGCGCGACCTTGTCGAGCATGAACATGCCGTTGGTGTTCCCGGCAGCGAGCTGATCGGCCAACCCGTAATACCACTGGCCCTCGAAGTAGTTTTGGTTCACGATCATGTCGCCGTTGTGCCGCAATTGCGCCACCCGAGCGCCTCTCGCGTCGCTGGCCAGCGTGGAATTCCCCGTCAGTGCCGTCGGCGCGGGATCGGCCAGCAGCACCGGCTGCAGCGCATCCAGCTCCTTGACCAAAGTGGTCAAATAACCCATCCACTGGCTGACCACCGCGTTCGGCTGGTTGCGCAATCCGTTGACGCCGAGCTCCCACCAGAAGATCCCTTGCGCCCCCTCGACGATCGACATGATCGCGTGCGTTCGCATTTCTGCGAAGGTCGGCAATCTCGAATTATCGGTGAACTTGAAGAGTTGCAGGACGGAGACGATCGGCTTGGAGGCGGGGGTCACCATCCGCAGCCGGCTGGTCATGTCGGCGACCAGGAAATGCGGATAACCGGTCGTGGCCTCGGCGCCAAAGAGCGGATACGGATCAGTCCCCAGGATGTCGGCGGAGTTGACCCACGGCGACGGCTCGCGATTGTCGGCGATGAGGACCGCAAGGGTCTTGCCTCCGGGATCCCAGCCGTGGAGCTGCTGGTTGTGCTGGGTGGTCTCGGAAAGCAGCGAATCCTCGCACTCGTCCATGATGTAATAACCAGCAGCGCCCGGGTTGGTGGCGAATTGCTGCACGTACGCCTGATCGGCGATGCCGAAGCCTCCTCCGGTCCAGCTGAAGTGAGAGAAACAATTTCCGGTCTGGAAATACATCATCCCGTGACGCTGCAAGACGTTCATCAATGCTTGCATGCTCGCGATGGTCGCCGCGCCGAACTGATAATTGAGGTACATGTTGAGCGGGATCGAACCGAGCGCGCGCGTGTTGTGCACGTCGCCGCCGGGAGCGAACAAGGTTTGCTCCCAGGATGCTTCGTCGGTGGTGTACCCGAGCCCGGTGTCGTAGACGCCGAGCAAGAACGCCCGTTTGCCGTTCATGACGAAATGCGCGCTGGGGTCGAATTCGAGCCGGGCTGCCCAAACCGCCAGAGGCGAGGCAACCAGCGCCGTCATCAGGACGATTACATGCTTTTTCATGAAGGGCCTACCTTTCTCTGCCGTTTGAAAATGGCCGGATTTGCTTTTTGCAGCTGAGCGTAATCGAACGACGCATTGGCGGTCCCCGGCCCCGGCGCGACGCGCCGGTTGCGTGACGATGTGCATGGCAATGCGGCGAAGCTAGCGGCATTGCCGCATTCGAGGACCTGATCACCGCGTGGGTGCCGGTCGCGGCGCCGACCCGCTGTGCTCAGTGATGCATCAGGCCATTCGGTAATCCGGCTCTTTGTAGGGGTGGCATCGCACCACCATCCAGCGACTGCCCCGCTTACTTCGGCTGCATGCCGGACTGCGCGGTCTACTTCTCAGCGTGGGCATTCACCAGGATGACGCCGCACCGGGTGACGTGCTCGGCCGCCTCGCTCACGAGAGCGCGGCACCGGCGCACCTTCGGAGGGTCACCCAACGCCGCCGCGGCGGTGGCGCTAGTCAGACTCTTCTCGAGGCGCCGCGCAACCACCAGGAGCTCCTCGGCCTGCGCCTCGATGTCATCGTCGCCCACGGCCCCGCCTGGCGGCTTGCGATCCTTCTTCTCTGTCCGGCGCCGCTCGATCTCAGCGGGCTGCTCGGCGGGGGGCAGCGCGGCGATCTTCTCCGCGTCGGTGAGCTTCAGGGCCTTGGCGTCCAGCGCGCGCACCAACTCGGGGCTGGCCTTCTCGCCCACCTTGATGGCCCGCTGCACGGTGCGCTCGCTCATGCCCATCTCCTTCGCCATCACCCGGGTGAATCGCTCCGCTTTCTTTTTCAAGTCGCCATTTTGGCGATCTGAACCGCCCCGGGCACCGCCGTGCTTGGTCTGCGGGTGCAGCTGCTCGTGGATCTTCTTGCGCCGAGCGAGAGCCACAAACTTCCTTCCTTCGCTGAGCTCCTTGCGCACGAAGTTGGCGTCGATGGCGGCGGCCTCGGCCTGCAGCTCGTTCTCGAACGTGATCCACTGGACGCGCACCTGCTTCCAGTCGTTCTTCACCGCGAAGCGCAGGCGGCGCGAACCGCTAATCACGCGGCCCTTCCCGTCGGCGCACTTCTCCGCGAGCAGCGGCTCCAAGAGCCCGACCTCGGACGCGGATTCCGCAAGATCGCTGAGGTCGGCGTCCTCGCCGTGCATGTCGAACCGGGGATCGATGTCCAGCTGATCCGTGTCCACCATCTCGACCTGCGGCGCGCTCACGGGCGCCTTCACGCCCGGCACTTCCACCTTCGGCGCCTCCGCGCTCGAGGCGTTCTCCTCATGCGGCCTATTCGGCTCGTTCACCTTCGCCACGTTCTCCCTCCGTCAGGGCGGATACGTGTCCGCCATGCCCGGCGGATTGCGCGATGTCGGTCGTGATCCCCTCCCCGCGCAGCCCCGACGCGCTAATCCCGCGTAATCAGGCCCGCGAAGCGTCCGTTCCAAGATCTGATTTGCGAAACAGACTGCTGACGGCTTGTCAGCCAGCTCAACAAAGCGCGAGGCCAGGTGTTCGAGGCTTCTAACTACGCCGCGCTGAAGTCCCCCCACCTCTCACAGGCGGTAAACGAGACAACCAGCGGCATACCGAAGGTCACCCAGCCGGAATGACGATACAGCGGGTGCGAATCCAAAACCTCTCATGAGGGCAATGTTCTGAGATACAGCGGATGCTGATCGAGGGGGCACCAATCGGGACGGCGCGTCGCGACGTAGGCGATGAGACGGCCTTGGACAAACGGATGCCTGCATTTCGTGCCCGCCTGATCGAACAAGGCGCAGTCGTCGCACGCCGAGACGGTCGTCGGCTCACCCCCAAGCTCCTTGCGGAGCCAGTCGCAGTTCCCGATGGCGGCCTCGTTCAAGAGGGCCGTGATCTGGCGGAGCCGTTCGGCGTCACCGTACGCGAAGATGACTCGCCAATTCGTGCCGTCCACGCTCTTGAGAATCTGATTGCCGTCCACCCGATAAGTGGCGAGCTTCCCGCGCTCCTGATCGAATGGGTCCATGTGGGCCCTCGCATCTTCGGCCCGAACGTACGAGACTGCTCCGACAGTCCCTGCGGCGCAAGTGGCTAGCGTCCTGGCTCCCCGGGCCACCTCTGCAGCCAGGCGTTCGACTCCTCGGGTACCATCTACCGGACCCAACCGTAGGAGTCAGTTTCGCTCGAGCGGCTCCGCTGCAAAATTCAATCATCATCCGGGGCCGGTGACGCCGGTCTACCGGTCAAGCCGTGCGCCTCGTCCAGGACGTCGAGAAAAACGCCGGCCACCTGGCCTGTGTTGTTGATGCGGGTCAACTGCGTGTGCTTCGCGCCGTCCACGTCCACGGTGCTGAAGGCGCCGTTGGAGAAGACGAACCCGTGGACGATGGTTCCGTCCGAGTAGTAGCCGGCCAGCTCTCCTCCGTCATTGAGGCCCCAAACCACCGTCGCGGCGGCGTCTGGAAAGTCGATGGAGGTGAAAACGCCGCCCTGCAACAGGAACCCATGCACGGTGGTGGAATCCAGCCATCCCCCCACGATGTCGCCGGATGAGTTGATGCTGGTGGCTGCCGTGTGGAGGGCTCCGGGATAATCGATCGCGGTGTAGACGCCGCCGCTGTAGAGGAAGCCATGCTCTAGCTCGCCGGCGATGTAATCGCCGACGACCTGGGTGGAATCGTTCAACCCGATCGCTTGCGTATGCGTGGCGCCGGGAAAGTCGATGTCGGTGAAGGCGCCTTCGACATGCAAAAATCCATGCACGGTTCCCGGCGGATCCGCGTAGGCGCCGACCACTTGATCCGAGCTGTTGATGTCGGTAGCGAAGCTCCCGGTCGCGCCCGGCACCACGAGTGTCCGATAGACGCCGCGCTTGAAGGTGAACGCACTCACTGGCGAGCTGGCGGGCGCGAATACGAAGGCGCCGACAACCGTTCGGGCATTGTTGCCGAAGGCGAGCGAGAATGAGGCGCCGGGATAGTCGGCGGTTGCAAAGTCGTAGGGCCGCTCGGCCCGGTCCAGTCCGCCGATCAAGACCGTTGCCTTGGATATCGGTGCCGCGCTTGAGCGAGCGGTCGCGTTGGAATGGAGGGGCACAGACAGCAAGCCCTTCAAAGGCAGCGTGGCAGATGGCCGCCCATCTGGAGATTGCGCCATGGTGGGTGCGATTGCGGCCGAAAGGACGGCGACGATGCATTTGAACGTTCGGCTCTTCATGGTTCGCTCCTTCCTTTCGATCGAGCGGCGGGGAGCGCAGCGAGCAGCCCCGAGGATTTCCTCGGTCGGCATTCGAGCCAATCGACAGGCAACGTAGGGCGCTCGCGCAATTGCGCAAGCCCGACGAGCCGGTGCTTCAGGGAGCGCTAGAAAATGCTACCCGCACTCGACTCGCGAAGTGTTTCACACTCCTGTTTTTCTACGATCTCATGAACGTCGGAATCTCCGGCGTCGCCGCGTTTCAAGGCCAGCTTGAGCTTCGCCAGACGAGTGCGCTCGATGCCGAGGGCTTCTGCCGCGCGCGAGACCACCCCGCCGCTACGCGCAACCCCTTGGTCACCGCCCGCCGAGCAGCACCACGAGCGCCTGATGAATCTCTCCGTCGTTGTTCATCATGCTGTGCAGGATGGTGTAGTGGTTCGCGCCCGGAATCTCGGCGTACTGCACCGGCAAGCCCGCCGCGCGCCGCGCGCTCGCATAGTCGGCGGTCTGCCTCCGCATCTCCGGCAGCTCGGCGCTCCCGGCGAACAGATCGAGCTGCTTCGAGCTCTTCGGCAACAGCAGGATGGGCGAGTTGCGCCGGACCATCGCCACATCCATGTGCAGCTTGTCGTTGACGTACGACTTGAGCAGCGGCTCCAGCTCGAAGATGCCGCTGATCGACAGGCCGGCCCGCAGCGAGGGCTCGTCGAGCACCATGGTGGCAAGATGCCCGCCCGACGACCAGCCCGACACGACTACGCGCCGCGGGTCGCCTCCGAGCTTGGGCAGCTCGGCTGCCAGGTAACGAATCGCCGCATGCGTGTCCGCCACGATCTCGTCCATCGTCGCATCCGGCCCCAGCGGATAGCCGACCATCGCGACGCTGATGCCCGACGAGAGGAAGCTCTCGGCCAGGAACGCGAAGTCGTCCTTCGATCGCATCTGCCAGAAGCCGCCGTGGATGAACACCAGCACCGGCGTATCCTGCCCGGCGGAGAAGTAATCGATCTTGTTGCGGGGCCGCGGCCCATACGCCATGTCCAGGTGCTCGGGATGATCCGCGCGCACTTTCTCGCTCCGGACCAACCACTCCTTGAACATCGCGCCGCTCTCAGGCACGGCCGCCGAATTGTTGTACGCGCGATCGAGCGTGGCGCGATCCATCGTCTCCCAGGTCCTTGTCTTCGCCGCCGGCGCGGACGACGCGCAGCCGCCGAGGGCCGAAACGACGAAGCTTGCGGCACAAGAGCATGCCAACGCGCTGCGGTTCAAGACCATCGTAGTCTCCCGCGGAAGGTTTCGGGCAGACGTTCTATCAAAAGCCGCCCTTGCATTCCTTCACATGGCCCGCGCCAGCGAGCGCTCTAGCGCCAGGCGAAGCCGATGGTCCGAGGATCAGCGCGACGACTGACCTTCCAGCCTGTTCTTGACCGCGACCGTATCGCGCAGGATGGGAAGCACGGCGCGGTCCTTCGGCCGGTTCGCCGCCTGCTTCGAGCGGATCACATCTGCCAGGGCCGCGACCCTGAGCTTCTCGTCTCCCACCGGGACGAGTCTGGCGCGAGAGCGGAGAGAGGAAAACGTCAGGCCGCCCGCGATCCGGTCGTAATGAATCTCGACCGGCACCGACAGGCCTCCTTCGATCCACTCGACCTTGCTGAGCTCGTACACCGGCATTGGCGCGGCACCGCCGATGGCCCTGGCAAATCGCGCGAGCTTGCGCCGGTTGAGCCTGGTGTCCCGGATCAGCAGGTCGATGTCCTGGGTGGTCACGGGCGCTCCGTTCAGCATGCTCGCGGAATTGCCGATGACGATGGCTTCCAGTTTCACCGCGCGAAGCGCGCTGGCCAGCGCGATCAGCGTCTGCTCGGAAATGTCAGAAGACGTAGCGCCCATCCTTCCGGCGGGCGATGAACACGGCCCGACGCGCCGGCGGGAGGAGCAGACAGCGCACGATCATCCGCAGATCGCCGGGATCGACCGCGGGAAGCTGCGGTGCCAGCTGCTGGCACACGTCTCGTATCCTGCGGGCGAACCGGTCGATGTCGCGCGGTCGCCCCCCGCGCGCGCCATTCCGGCGCGACGCCGCGCTCTTCGCCGCGCTCCTGCTTTTCCCGCCCTTACGACCCATCTGCCTGGCATCCACGACGGGATTATAACCCAAGCGCTTGGGTTTTTCACATACCGCAGACGGCATCGACTCGGAGGGCAGTCACGCCTGCCGCAAGTGCCACGGTACGTAGACCACGACGATTTTGATGGCCCCCTCGGTTGCAAACTCCGCGAAGAGGCCCTAACACAAGGAATCATTCACGAGGAGGACACGTGAACACTCGTACGTGGATCGTCCTCGCGGACGCCGCCAGCGCCCGCCTGTACGAGCAAGACGGACCTCACGGCAACTGGGCCTTGCTCTCCGAGCTGCAGCACCCCGAGAGCCGGGCGCGCGAGTCGGAGCTGGTCACCGACAAGCCGGGCCGCGTGAAGCAGAGCAGAGGCTATCGCTCGGCCATGGAGCCGCGGACGCCCGCCAAGAAATTGGAGGCCAGGAAATTCGCGCGCCAGCTGGCGAAGGCGCTCGAGGACGGCCTGCTGAGGAAGGCGTACGAGCGGCTCATCCTCGTCGCGCCGCCCGGCTTCGTCGGCCTGCTGCGCCAGGAGCTGAGCGACCACGTGCGCGGCCGCATCGCGGCGCTGGTCGAAAAGGATTACCTGCACCTCGACCAGCAAAAGGCGCGGGAGCGCCTGGAGGAGCAGCTCCAGGCGCCCTAGCCGCGGGCCGCTGAAGGCGGCTGAGCGGCTGCGCTCGAGCGCTCAGTGCGCCGGTGGCCGCGGCGCTTCCTGGTCGCGGCCCCGCGATGCGCGCGCCTCTTCTTCTTCGGCGCGAGCGCCTGCCCGCTCCTTGCCCGCGAGCTTCTCCCAGCGCACTTCGTCGGCGGAGCGGTCGTAGAAGAACTTGACCGTATCTCCCTCGCTGATGTCCCCACGCAACATCGCGTCGGCGAGCCGCGTCTCGAGCTGCGCGCGGATCTGCCGCCGCAGCTCGCGGGCGCCGTACTCCGGCTGGTACCCGACCTCCGCGAGGTGGTCGATCAAGGAGTCGTCGAACTCCAACGTCAGGGCCTGGCCCTTCGCCATCCGCTTCACCCGCTCCAGCTGCAGGCCGACGATCTCGCGGATCTGCTGCCGGTCCAGCGCGTGGAAGACGATGATCTCGTCGATGCGGTTGAGGAACTCCGGCCGCAAGTACTTGCGGAGCAGGACCATCAGCTCGTCCTTGAGCGCCTCGTACCTCTTCCGGTCGCGCTCGGCGGCCGTGAGATTCCGCTGGATCAGCTCGGCGCCGATGTTGCTGGTGGAGATGATGATGGTGTTGGTGAAGTCCACCACCCGCCCCTTGCCGTCGGTCAGGCGTCCGTCGTCGAAGACCTGGAGGAGGATGTTCTGCACGTCGGGGTGCGCCTTCTCGAACTCGTCGAGCAGGATCACGCTGTAGGGACGGCGGCGGACGCGCTCGGTGAGCTGCCCGCCCTCCTCGAAGCCGACGTACCCGGGCGGAGCGCCGATCAGCCGGGCCACGGTATGCCGCTCCTGGTACTCGCTCATGTCCAGCCGGATCAGCGCGTTCTCGTCGCCGAACACCACTTCGGCGAGGGCCTTGGCCAGCTCGGTCTTTCCCACGCCCGTGGGCCCGAGGAAGAAGAAGTTGGCGATGGTGCGCCGCCGATCCTTGAGCCCGGCGCGGGCAAGCCGCACCGCTTCGGCCACCGCCTTGACCGCCTCGTCCTGGCCGATCACGCGCTGGTGGAGGCGCTCCTCCATCTTCAGCAGCCGCTGCCGCTCCTCCTGGGTCAGCTCGGTCACCGGCACCCCGGTGAGCCGCGAGATGATCTCCGCCACGTCCTCGACCACCACCTCGGACGTGTGGGAACGCCGCGTCTTCTCCCAGTTCTGCACCTTCTGATCATGCTCCTTCTGCGCCTCGTCGAAGCGCTTCTCCAGCTCCTTCGTGCGCTCGTGGTTCTTGCGGGTGCGCGCGAAGTCCCGCTCGCGCCGGGCCTGCTGGAGCGCTGCGTCCGCCTCCATGATCTCGGCAGGCCGGGAGGTTCCGCGCAGCCGCACCCGCGCCGCGGCCTGGTCGATGACGTCGATGGCCTTGTCCGGCATGTAGCGGCCGCGGATGTACCGGTCCGAGAGCTCGGCGGCGGCGACGATGGCCTCGTCGGTGATCGTCACCTTGTGGTGCGCTTCGAAGGTGTCGCGCAGGCCCCGGAGGATGGTGATGGTCTGCTCGACGGTGGGCTCGCTGACCAGCACCGGCTGGAAGCGGCGCTCCAGCGCGGCGTCCTTCTCGATGTGCTTCTGGTACTCGTTGAGCGTGGTGGCGCCGATCAGGTTCAGCTCGCCGCGGGCCAGCATCGGCTTGAACGAGTTGGCGATGTCCAGCCCGCCTTCTCCGCCTCCGGACCCCGCTCCCACGATGGTGTGCAGCTCGTCGATGAAGAGGATGAGCTTCTCCTGCTGGGCGGAGACCTCGTCCAGGAGCTGCTTCACCCGCTCCTCGAACTGGCCCCGGTACTGCGTGCCGGCGACCAGCGAGTTCACGCTCAGCTCCACGACGCGCTTGTCGCGCAGGTCCTCCGGCACCTCGCCCGCCAGCATCCGCTGGGCGAGGCCTTCCACGATGGCGGTCTTTCCCACTCCCGGCTCGCCGATCAGCACCGGGTTGTTCTTCTTCCGGCGGGCGAGGATCTCGATCACCGTCTCGATCTCTTGCGCGCGCCCGATCACGGGATCGAGCTTGCCTTGCTTGGCGAGGGCGGTGAGATCGCGGCTGTACTTGTCGAGGTTCGGCGTCTCGCTCTTCGGCTCGACGCGCCCCTCCTCGGCGCCCTGGCCGACCACCCGCACGATCTGCTGGCGCAGGGCCTGGGGGGTCAGACCGTAACGCCGGAGCAGGTCTCCAGCCAGGCCCTCCTCTTCCTCGGCCAACCCGACCAGGAGATGTTCCGGCCCCACGTAGCTGTGGCCGAGCTCCCGCGAGGCGGTAAACGCAGCCAGCAGCGCCGCCTTCACCCGCGGCGAGACGCCGATCTCACCGCGCTGGGGGCCCTTGCGTTCCTTGGGC
>Ga0070708_100005108_pt1 | contig 10388 bp, 10 predicted proteins | sample KBSK5503metaG_FD_65469 | JGI IMG/M metagenome (GOLD analysis project Ga0070708, IMG submission 65469) | Corn, switchgrass and miscanthus rhizosphere microbial communities from Kellogg Biological Station, Michigan, USA - KBS K5-50-3 metaG | ecosystem: Host-associated > Plants > Roots >... | reverse complement strand
ACACATGGGATTCGCAAGTCGCGGAGTTCGGGATTGCGTGCGAGGCGTGCCACAGCGAAGGGGCTGAGCACATCGCGCTCAACCGAAATCCCATCCGCCGTTTCAAGATTCATCTTACGACGAAATCTGACCCAACCATGACGAACCCTTCGCGCCTGAAGGGTCCAGACTCAGGGCTCGCCTGCGGGCAGTGCCACAGCGTTTGGGCCTTTAATAACATGACGGATAAAATCGATTTCAATCGACACGGCGCCAGCTTCCGTCCAGGCGAGCGCGATCTCGCACAGCGTTTCGTCGTACAGCCAAGTACGTCGGATCACGGTGACCAGAAAGATTTTATTCGCCGGACCGAGCGGGATTTTTTCGGCAACAGATTCTGGGGTGACGGAATGATTCGAGTGACAGGACGCGAGTTCAATGGCGTGCAAGCCTCACCTTGTTTTCGCGGCGGCGAATTCTCCTGCATCTCCTGCCACGAGATGCATTTGGATACGCCGGACCACACCGATGTGAAAACATGGGCGCGGACTGGTCAGTTGAAGCCGAAAATGGATTCCAACGCAGCCTGCTTACAGTGCCACAAAGATATAAGCGCAAGACTCGTGGCACACACTCATCATCCCGCCGATTCATCCGGTAGCAGCTGTTACAACTGTCACATGCCACGCACGACATTTGGCCTGTTGCACGCAATGCGCAGCCACCAGGTCTCGTCTCCGAGCGTGAAGGAAAGTATTACGTATGGAAGACCCAACGCCTGCAACCTTTGTCATCTCGATCAAACGCTCGCGTGGACTGCGCAGAAACTTCACGCCTGGTATAGCCAACCCATCCCGGAGCTGCCGCCAGACGATCAAACCATCGCTGCGGCGATCCAGTGGATCGTGAAGGGAGATGCCGGCCAGCGCGTCCTTCTTGCCTGGGGGTTTGGCTGGGAACCGGCGCAAAAAATCGCGGGCCGCGATTGGATTTATCCGTACCTCATTTACAGCCTGACCGATCCCTACGCCGCCGTTCGGTTCGATGCGTGGAAATCGCTGCAAACGTTGCCCGGTTTCCAGAATTTCTCTTTCAACTACACTGCGACCGATCGCCTGTTGAGCGATGCGGCTGCGCGGGCCTACGAAAAGTGGTTGCACGAAGTGCGCGATCCAAACGCAGTTTATCGCCCTGAGACGCTGCTCGATTCAAATGGACGTTGGCAACAAGACATTTTCCAACGCCTTCGAACCGAGCGTGACGATAAGCGGATCCTCCTGGCAGAATGATGCGCTCAACTCCTCGCGCCCAAACCATCAAAAAGAACGCCCACCGAAATTTGCGCTTCGGCTGGTGGTCGCTTCTCGTGTTTTTATCCCTGGGCGGCGCCCTCGAGACGCTGCACGGGTTCAAGATCGGGTGGTATGTTGACGTTGGAAACGAAACGCGGCGACTCATGTTCACACTTGCCCATGCACACGGAACGCTGCTCGCGCTCATAAACATCGCTGCCGGTTTGACAGCGCGAAAGATGGACCGCTTCGAGCTTCGACCGTCGGTTTCCTTTGCACTGATTTGGGCCGCGATCCTACTGCCGGCGGGATTCTTTCTCGGCGGAATTGTAATCTATGACGGCGACCCCGGGCTTGGCGTATGGCTCGTGCCCGTGGGCGCAATTCTACTCTTCTACAGTGTCACCCGAATTGCTCTGGACCTCTCGAAGCTTAAGTAGAGAAGTGGCAATCGATCACGTCGACAAGATTCGCGCACCGCTCCTTATTGGACAGGGCAAGAACGATCCCCGGGTGGCGATTGCCACCAGCGACGCCATGGTGGCTGCTCTGCGCAAGGCGAAGCGCGAAGCCGCCTACGTCGTGTATCCCGACGAAGGTCACGGCTTCGCGCGCCCGGAAAACCAACTCGATTTCTATGGACGGGTCGAGGAATTCCTCGCCAAGCATCTCGGGGGTCGCGCGGAACCGTGGAAGAAAATCGACAGTTCCACGGCTGAATTACGATGAGACCGGCGTGCAAATGCGTCCGCTTCCGAGATAGAAGTCTTCACTCACGCCCAAAGTTGGCAATCGAACGTGCTGTGTTGGATCGCCTTCGCTGATGCGCCCCGGCGAGATGTCGATCTTCTCGTCCAGATCGGCAATGGTGCGCGAGACTTTCAGGAAGCGACCTTAGACGCGGGGGACCCGCGTCACCTCACCTTGCGCATGGCATCCTCGACCATGGCGAGATGTTGCTGGAGCATTGGGAGGGTTTTGGCCGCCCAAGCTTTCACGTCACGATCATCCCCGCTCTTTGCCTCTTTTTGGAACTCAGCGATGTCATTTTTGTGGTCCATCTCAAGCAGTTTCAAATACTGCCTGTCGAAGTCCGCGGCTCCAATGTTTTGCGCCCTAACACCCCGAGTGTCGAACTTGACGCCTTTTCGGTTGGCCAGTTCCGTTAGTTCCTTGTTCGCTTTGGTGTGGTCGACTACCATGCGTGCGCCGATCCTTTTTACATTCGCGCTTTTTCCTTGTTTCTCGGCCATTTTCCCGTTCTCAACTTCCTGCTGGCCGCCGGCGGCCGCTTTTTGGATAAAGCTCGTATCCTTCTGGCTCAGTTTCACGGTCACCGTGCCGGAGGGTGGTGTCGGAGCGGACTGTGCACGCAGATGCGGGTTGGTCCCGATACCGGTGTCCTCTTGCGCGCGAACGGTTCCGATAACCGACAGACTGCCGGCCATGGTCGCGATGATCGCGAACTGCGAGATTGATATAAATTCTGGTTTCATAGGCTTATTTTCTGTTCGAATACTCTATATCATCATCGGGACTTTGGCATGTAAAGTTGGAAATTAGGACTCATAACAGCGGCAAGTTCCCCCATCGTTCCAGCGCAGAAGACTTCGTCGGCACGATAGAGCTCGTCGAGAGGCAGACCGGTTTCGGCGCCGCATCCGCTCCCCAAAGTCTGCCACTAACGGCAACGATTGCTATAACTCAACGACTTGAACGCCTTCGGTTGCGGTGCGTTGTGCGTAAAGCTCGCTCAGGTGTTTTGTCATCGGGCCAACTTTACCGTCGGCGATGATACGGTCATCAACTTTAATGACCCCGGCCAGTTCGCCCATGGTGCCAGTGCAAAACATCTCGTCAGCGCCGTAAATATCGACAAGCGACAACTCCGTCTCCCCACAGTGAATTTTTTCGGCGGCACAGATTTCGATTACGGTTGCGCGAGTGATTCCCGGCGGGCAGGCCACGACGCGCGGCGTTGCCAGTTCGCCTTTGCGCACGATGAACACGTGAGTCGCGTTTGTCTCCGCAACAAAGCCCTGCGCATCGAGCATGAGCGCGTCGTCCGCGCCTGCGTTGTTCGCTTCGATCTTGGCCAGAATGGAATTGAGCAAGTTGGCGTGATGAATTCGCGCATCGAGAATTTCGGGAGGCGGTCGCCGAATCCTGCTCGTGATCAAGATAAGACCGCTTTTCGCGTAAACGGGCGCCTTATGTTCGGCGAGAACGATCAGTGTCGGCCCCAATTGATTCAAACGGGGATCCATTCCAGAAGTCACTTTCAGCCCGCGCGTGAGCGTGAGACGAATGTGGACGCCGTCCCGCATGTTGTTTCCGGCAAGTGTGCGTTTGATTTCATCGATAACTTTTTCGCGCGAGGGAACATCGACGAACGACAGCGCGCGTGCCGATCGCTCCAACCGGTCGAGGTGTTCGCTCAATTTGAAGATGCGTCCGTTATAGAGTCGCAAACCTTCCCAAACTGCGTCGCCGCCTTGTACGGCGGAATCGAACGGACTAATGCCAGCCTCATCGCGATGCACGAGGCGCCCGTTGATATTTACGATCAGATCGCGATTCTTCTCGTTAAATTGCTGGAGCATGAAAAGCAGGAAGGATTAATCAGGAAAGAGGAAAGCAGGAAAAGAAATAAAATTGCCTGCCATTCCTGAGTTCTTGCTTTCCTGATTCAATTTTTCGGTTTCAGTTCAGGCGATATTCATAAAGCCGCTCGTAATATTCCCGGCATTGCTCATGAAGCTCACGCAGACGATCGGGAACAATTCCTTCTCTCGGTTTATACTCCTGGAACGACGTGGATTTTGCTACTTCGCCGTACCAATATCTCGCCCAAACGCCATCGGTCTCGCGCAAACCCGACGGCCATGAAAGCATTGACTCATCGAATTCGATAGCGACGGCGGTACAGAGCAGTCGCAATATCTGTTCGGGATTTTGCTGTACATCACTGGCATCGATCACCGGTGGGATCAAACCGGTGCGGGCACGCAGCCAATCAAAAATCTCCGCTTGCTGGACGAAACCGAGGTCTTCCAGCGTCGGATCGCCTTGCTTCTTTACGTAAGAAAGAATCACTTCGCTGGGGTCGCGAATGAGAAAGCAATTCGTCATACCGACGAGCCATTCCCGGTCGATCTCCGGCAAGAGATGATGTGTCATCTGTTTCTGATAAAAAATCTTCTTGCCTCTTGGGGCTTTCAGACGCCTCCCACATTGCTCAACCACTTTCCGCCAGTCGGTTTCGCCAGTCGCGATTATCTCATCAGCACCGGGATGTTTTTTGCCGGTCGCCCCTAGGTAAAATGCATAAAACGGCTCATCGATCACAAATGTGTCGGGCCGATTCCCCCATGCCCGCATCAGCGCCGTCGATATATTTCGCGGGCCTGACCACATTGCGATGCGAATTGGAACGTGGGCGCTGGACATTTCTTAAAATCAAATTACATCGAGTGGATTGCGAGAAGCAATCGCCTCCCGGATTTTCTGACGCTGCGCACGCAGCTACCGTTGCTAATCGCGGGGCCGCGATCAGCGAAAGCAGCTACAGATCGATTATCGGCGCGACGGTCCGTCGCGCCGTACCTTAACGTGTCAGTTTGTTTAGCGAATTTCTAACAATCGATCATCAGGGCTGATTCCGCAGGTACTCTCAGAAATTCGTCTTAGGTGAGAACCAAAAGGCGACGCAGTTGCGAATTTTATATAAAGACGATTGCCTCACACTTGCCCCGACCCATTTGGACATAACCGGATTTCCGCAGTTCGGAATAGACAGAGAGAAGTGTGAAAGGGTTAATTACAGCAGTCGGATTCGTGTTCCTTTTCGCGTGCCAAGCGTTTGCCGACGAGCATTCAGCGTTCGCACGCATCACGGTTTACTGGCATCGCGAAGGTTCGGGCGAGCACGCATCTTGGAACGGTGCACGACTGCGCGACGGGCATTGCGCTGTCGATCCAAAGAAAATTCCCTATGCCAGCAAAGTTGTCTTTCCCGATGCGGCGTGCGTGGCCGTAGACAGCGGGCCGGATGTGGTCAATCGCAAAGCTGCGCGCTCGTGTGGACGGAGCGCGGCTGAGCGCAATGCCATCGTCATCGATCGGTTTTTCGACACCAAACGAGAGGCGCTCGCTTGGGCAAAAGCGCACCCGCATTTCATGACGGTGCGAATTCTGACGCCCGGTGCCAACCCGGCTAAGGTCGCAAGCACAGAAGATCCAAGGTCGTCGCCGCCGAATATTGCCAGCGACCGTCCCGTCGGTTTGGGGACGGCCGAATGATTTCCAAGCGTAGCCCTTTTGGGTAAGGGGCCCGTCTCCGCGCTATCGCGGACCTGCCGACACTGCAGCAAACAACCGCCTGCGACAGTCTAAGCCTTCGTGAAAACGCCAATCAGCGGCCGACGCGATGGCGTTCTCGAACGGAAATCGCTCACGAAACCATCTTGTGTCCGAATCTCAACGTGCCCGGCCGCTTTGCTCGCACCGTACACCAAAACGGCGCCTACCGGCGCAGCGTAGGGATTGGCCACCGCTAGCTTCTTGAACCCGTAATTGTTCACGAGCTCCTGCCCGGCTTGCTTCGCTAATAATGTTGTCGGTCGGGAGCTCACCACGCCCGCGGCAACGAGGGCTTCTTTTACAAAACGCCAGCAAAGCGAATGTGAATGTGCGCGAGCGCGCTCCTCGGCGATCGTGGCGGCGCGGCACAGCTTCGGATCGATGTTTGTATCGATCTTAGCAAAGGGGTGCACGATTTTCTTCGGCTGATATTTATCGATGATCTGAACTGACTGCCGCTTGCCGGAGGCATCTGTATAACCAAACTTGGGTTTCGGCGACATTGACATATCTAGGGCCGAGGCCTGCCGTGGCCAAAATACCACGCAACAGAGACCAACAATCGTAAGGGGGAGGATTTTTCGCATAAGGAGCGCGCCATATCGACCACTTTGGCTGGCTCTGCAACTGATTTTTTAAGAAAATCTCGGGGTCTTTACGGCGGCTTAAATCAGGCACCCCCTCACGAAGTCGGACGCTGAGGAGCCGCTCCTACAACCCCACTATAAACTCAACCATTCGCTGCCGTGTCTTTGCCTCGGGCAGACGACCGACTCCGCCCTGCATGTTGTCTTCGAGATGAAGCGGCTTGTCGGTCGCCGGAATCGTGCAGGTGACCGCGGAATGCGCGACGATCCATTTCAGAAAGAATTGCGCCCAGGATCGACAATCGAATTCTGCCGCCCAATCGGGCAAAGGCCTTGAACGCACGCGACTAAAGAGGTCGCCACCGCCAAACGGCCGATTGATGATCACCGCCACTCGTCGATCTTGCGCGAGCGGAAGAATGCGCTGTTCCGCCTCGCGTTCCATGATCGAGTAATTGATCTGGAGAAAATCGAGTTTTTCGCTCCGCAGAACTTTTTCAACTTCACCGAAGGCGCCGGATTCGTAATGCGTGATTCCGATGTAGCGAATGCGCCCCTGTTCCTTCCATTCGCGCATAGTCGCCAGATGCGTGTTCACATCGACAAGGTTATGGACTTGCATCAGATCGATGCGTTTTGTTCGGAGCCGCACCATTGAGCGTTCCATGGATTCGATCCCTTGCTCTTTGCCGTGCGTCCAAACCTTGGTCGCGAGAAAAAGCTGTTCCTGAATTCCAAGCGCGGCCGTGAGATCGCCGATCACCTGCTCGGCGCGTCCATACATGGGCGATGTATCAATCGCGCGGCCTCCAAGTTTTACGAACAGCGACAGAACCTTTTCCAGTTGCCGACGAATGTCCGCCGTAAGATCAACATCAAAACTCCGCCAGGTGCCTAATCCGATCACGGGCAGTTTCTCACCGGATGAAGGAATCGCGCGCATCAACATTCTTGATGATTCGTTTGCCGCTCGGGCTGCACCGCTTGGCAGGAACAACCCGGCTGCGCTGGCCGCAATCAAGCGCGCAGCTTCTCGACGAGTAATCGGATCCATCTTGCCTTTGTCATGTCGAGCGGAGTCGAGACACCTCTCATTGCTGCCAAATGATAGCAAGAGATTCCTCGGTCCGAGCCGGACTGGCATATCGCTCGGAATGACAGAACTGTAACGCCAAAACATGAACCCAACTCGCCGCCATTTCACCAAGCTTTCAGCTGGCGCGGGCGTCGCGCTCGGCTTTGGAGTAAAATCGACAAGTTTATTGGCAGAGAAATCGGTGAAACCCCTTCGCATTCTCATTCTCGGCGGCACCGGATTCACCGGGCCGTATCAAGTTCGTTACGCGCTCAGCCGCGGCCATAAAGTTACGACGTTCAATCGCGGAAAGACGCATCCCGGCGAATTGCCAAACGACGTCGAGCAATTGATCGGCGATCGCAACGGCCAGCTCGACGCGCTGAAAGATCGACAATGGGATGTCGCAATTGATAATCCGACGACCCTTCCAGAGTGGGCGCGCGATGCGGGGCAAATCTTGAAAGGCAACGTCGAGCGCTATGTTTTTATTTCGACGATTTCCGTTTATGCCGACACGAGCAAAGGCGTCGATGAAACTGCACCGCTCGCGCAATACGACGGGCCCGATCCGTACAAGGAAACACTCGAAGCGATGCGCGCGTCCGGTTACAAAACGTACGGTCCACTCAAGGCGCTCTCCGAAAAGGAAGCCGAGAAATGGTTCCCGGGAAAAACGCTGATCATTCGGCCGGGACTCATCGTTGGTCCGGGCGATGAAACAGATCGTTTTACTTATTGGCCCGTACGGATCGATCGCCGGGGCGAAGTGCTCGCGCCAGGCAATCCGAATGATCCAGTGCAGTTCATTGACGCGCGTGATCTTGCCGAATGGACAATTCGCATGGTCGAAAATCGCGAGACGGGAATTTACAATGCGACCGGTCCAGCAAAACCGCTCGGAATTGGCAGGATGCTCGATGAAATCAAGGATGCGCTTAATTCAAACGCGAAATTTACGTGGGTTCCGGCCGACTTCCTGAAACAGCAAAGTGTCGAAGCATGGTCGAACATGCCGGTCTGGGCGGGCGACGAGCTTGGACTCGCGCGAACGAACATTAATCGTGCGCTTGCAAAAGGCTTAACTTTCCGCCCTCTCGCTGAGACAGCCCGCGACACGCTTGCGTGGTTCAAATCGTTACCGCAAGATCGACAATCGAAAATACACGCCGGGCTTGCTCTCGAGCGCGAAGCCGAGGTTCTCGCTGCATGGCACAAACGAACTGGAATGACGAAATCCAAATGAGGAATGACGAACCTTGGCTCGCGTCGTTTTGGTCTCCCCGTTTTGTCATTCCTCATTCGTGCTTTGTCATTTAGTCCGCGATGAAGCGCCTCTTCAAAAAGATCGTTGACGTTAAGCAGGACGAAATTCGCGCTCTCTGGCTGGGGTTCGTTTTTCATTTTCTGATTCTCACCGGCTACTACATCATGCGGCCGATTCGCGACAGCATCGCCGCCGGGAACAGACTGGAAACGCTGCCGTGGATGTTTACTGCCACACTCGTGGCGATGTTGATCGCCAACGCCCTCTTCGCCGCCATAGTCGCGCGGATGTCGCGGAGAAAGTTTATCCCGCTCGCCTACGGATTTTTCATTTTCAATCTCGCGCTCTTTTTCGTTCTCATGCGGACTTGTCCGCCAGCACAGCAAGTCTGGATCGGCCGTGCCTTGTATGTTTGGGTCAGCGTCTTCAATCTATTCAATACCGCCATCTTCTGGGCGTTCATGACCGATCTGTTCACAGTCGAACAGGGCAAGAGGCTCTATGGGTTCATTGCCGTGGGCGGATCGCTCGGTGGGGTTCTTGGGCCGTTCATTACCGCGCGTTACGTCCAAAACGTTGGAGCAGCGAATCTTCTGGTGGTTGCCGCGATCATGTTTTTAGTCGCTGGTTTCTTAGTACGATTCTTTCCGAGCGGCTTCACGGACAGAAACAAAACGGTCCAAACGCAGGAAGAACCAATTGGTGGGTCAATCTGGTCAGGCATCACCCATATTGGTCGATCACCCTACCTTTCGGGACTGGCCGCGTCCATGCTCCTTTATACGACGACTTCGACATGGGCATATTTTCAGCAGTCGGATTTGGCGCGCGAAGCCTTGAAGGACAGTGCCACACGAACAGTGTTTCTCGCGCACTTGGATATATGGGTTAACTCCATCACTGTCGTCATCCAAATCTTCCTCACCGGGCGATTGCTCAAATGGTTCGGCGTCGGGTTCACACTCGTCGCCATGCCGTTTCTCAGCATGATTGGTTTTGGCGCGATGGGCATCGCGCCAAGTCTGGCGTTGCTGGCCGTCTTTCAAGTCGCTCGCCGGGTCGCCGCTTACGCGCTTATGCGGCCCTCTCGGGAGATTTTGTTCACGGTTTTGCGCCGCGAAGACAAATATAAGGTTAAAAGCGTGACGGATACTCTGGGGTACCGCACCGGGGACCAGATAGGAGCTTGGTCGTACGGCGGTCTGCATGCGCTGGGCTTAAACCTTGCGAGCATCAGCTTTGTCGCCGTTCCGGTTGTGGCAGGGTGGTGCGGCCTTAGTCTTTGGCTGGCCCGCAAACAGCGCGCCATCGCCAATGCACAGCGTGGCCCAGACGCGAGATCACTCGGCGACATGGCCGCGACGGAACTGGCGTAATTACAGCGCCAGACTCTCCTGTTTCGGAGACGATACCGTGGCTGCAATTCCGCCGAATTTCTTCACCAAATCGTCGAGCTTGGCGATGTAGTAGTCAATGTTTTCGTCGCGGTTTTGCGCGTCGAACTTCGAGGCGAGTTTGGCGTTTTCGTAGGCTGCGACCTTCTTTGTCGTGCCGGTGATGTAGTAGCTGATCTGGTCGCCGGGTCGATAATTGCGTCCGCTGGCAAGCGCGAGCTCGTAGGCGGCGGCTCGGTTGCGCGCCGACCCGGCGATCTTCTGCCGGTATTTCTCCAGCGAATCCTGGAGGGTATCGGTCTTCATTAACATGTCGATGTTCCATTCCCGGTCGCGAATTTTCCGTTCAAATTCATTGCGTAATTCACCGATCGCTTCCGGTTTTCCCTCCATGAGGAGCTTGATCATTTCCTCGAGGAAAACTCTCTGGAA
>Ga0070708_100005107_pt1 | contig 10389 bp, 14 predicted proteins | sample KBSK5503metaG_FD_65469 | JGI IMG/M metagenome (GOLD analysis project Ga0070708, IMG submission 65469) | Corn, switchgrass and miscanthus rhizosphere microbial communities from Kellogg Biological Station, Michigan, USA - KBS K5-50-3 metaG | ecosystem: Host-associated > Plants > Roots >... | reverse complement strand
CCTTCCGAGCTGCTCTGTACCTCGTCGGAGCTCAAAGGAGATCAATCATGAGAGAACCATCAGCAGTGCAGCACCGTGAAGCCGCCAAACCACTGCCGTTAGTCACCGCAGACACTCTGCATAACCGAAAAACCGAACTGGACGTGATGATTGCTCGTCGCGCATTTGAACTGTTCGAGGCCCGCGGCGGCGGCCATGGTCACGACTTCGATGATTGGATCACGGCCGAAGTAGAAGTCTTGCGTCCCTATCGGCACAATTTGAAAGAATCGGCCGAGGCCGTCATCTTCCAGGCCGCGTTACCCTGCTCCTTCACACCAGAACAACTCAGTGTCAGTGTGGAGCCCCGTCGTTTGACAATCAGCGGTGAACGAGAGTTGGAAGTTGAATGCGTGGGAGATGTGCCCGCGCTCGAGGAGAAGCGAACCGAACGCATCTTCCACGTGGAAGAGTTGCCCGTGGATGTCGATCCATCCGGGACCATAGCGACAATAAAGGGCGAACTGCTTGAAATCATGATGCCCAAAGTCACTCCCGTCAATGCGCCGCGCGAAAAGACGCAAGCAGCATCTTCCGAACGCTAGGCTCGGCCACTCATGAAACTTCTCCTCGCATTCAACGGCTCTAAACTTTCGGAAGCGGCCTTGCACACCGTCATCACTCAGCGCCGGCCCGAGAACACGACAGTGAAGGTTCTGAAAGTGATTCCGTTGGATGTCACGGAGGAAGAAGGTCTTCAGGCCCAGGCGTCTCTCGACCGGACCGCGCAAGCCCTGCGGACCGCAGGCTTTAAAGCAGAAAGTACGGTTCTGAGAGACATAGTTCTCGAATCCATTGTCGGCGTTGCAAAAGAATGGGACGCGGACCTAATCGTGCTTGGCTGGCACGGACGGACAACAGTGAAGCGTTTGCTGTTCGGTAGCGTGGCGACGAGGGTGCTCCATGCCGCTTCGTGCTCCGTCGAGCTTGTGCGGTTTCGTCCTGAACGTTGCGAGTCGGAAGCATGCCGCCTTGCCGAACGAGGTAAATCATGAGAATTCTGCTGGCGATTGATGATTCCAAATTCTCGGAAGCCGCCGTCGAAGCGGTGATCGAACAAGCTCGACCGCACGGTACCGAGGTGCGGATTTTGCACGTTGTGGAACCGCCGCCACTCTTGGTCGGCCGTGAACTGGGAGGATATGAGCCGGCCCTCCAAGACGCTTTGGAGTTTCAGAAACAGCATGCCGAAGCGCTCGTTGCAAAGACCGCGGAATCGCTCCGCGTCCGAGGTCTAAAGGCCACTGCCGCTCTCGAGGTGGGCGATCCGAAATCCAAAATCCTCGATGCCGCCGAAGGGTGGCATGCCGATTTGATCGTACTTGGCTCCCACGGACGGAAGGGCCTCAACCGTTTTCTGATGGGCGGGGTATCCGAGGCGGTAGCCCGGCACGCCTGCTGTTCGGTGGAAATCGTCAGGATTTGCCCCGCGAACTTAAAGAACTGAAGACAGGCACCGGTCGGCAGTCAGGCTTCCTAAGCGGGCACACGTGAGCTCGCTCGGCCAACACCTTTCTAACGCGGAACCGGCGACGAGCATTAGCCTCTTCCATGCTTCGTACACTAGTTAGGTTTTACCTAACTATATGTAACATATTTTCTACTGGCTCTAAGTCTTAAAGGATCGTACAAAGGTGATGCGGGACAACGGAGGACCCAAATGGACACAGAGATTCGCATCTTGAACATAGACCTGACTGGGGCTTTGCAGTCGTACATCGAACGACGGCTGCGTTCTTCCTTAGGCTGTTTCGGCGGGCGAGTCGGTCGCGTGAGAGTCGGCTTAACAGACGTCAACGGTCCTCGGGGCGGACCGGACAAGTCCTGTCATATTTCGGCGGAACTCCTGCCCTCCGGCGTGACGCTCCTTCAACAGGCAACCGACGCGAATCTCTACGCCGCCATCGGTCGGGCTACGGAAGGAATCGGTCGCTCGTTCGCTCGGGCCCTTGGACGGAACCGCGAACGCAAACGGCAACGCGAGACGGTGCGGTTTTCCCGGGAGCGCCAATCCTAAATTCGGAGGCGGGCCGGGCCGGACGGGTCCAGAGGATTCTCACTCTCTGGACCCCCGGATTATCCCCAGTGGAAATTCGAGGAACAGACATGAACGAGAAAGTGATTCAGGTAACACAAGGTGACATGGAGAAGCTGATGGCTTTGCTTGGCTCTCGCTTGAAATTGAGGACGCGGGACCAGGAACACCTGGAGATGCTGGCGCAGGAACTCGATCGTGCGGAAATCGTCCGGTCAAGTGATATCCCTGCCGACACAGTCACCATGCATTCCCAGGTGCTGGTCAGGGACCTCGACACCGGCGGAGAGTCCAGCTACACCCTCGTCTTTCCGTCCGATGCTGACATTGCGAAAGGCAAGATTTCCATTCTCGCGCCGATAGCTACTGCCCTGCTTGGCTACCGCGAAGGCGACGAGATCGAATGGCCGACTCCGGGCGGACGGCGGCGGCTCAACGTGATTCAAGTGCTGTACCAGCCCGAGGCCGCTGGCGATGAGTCGGATCATTTCGCGCCGATGCGACGCGATTCGCAAAGCAAGCACGAGAAAGTCAAACAATTTCAGCTGCAAGCCATTTGAGCGCCTAGACCATGAAGGAGGAACACAAAAATGATCAACATCGAACTAGAACATAGCAATCAGAGGGAGGTCACCCGGGTTCTCAACAACTTGCTATCGGATGAGAACCTTCTCTCGACGAAGACGAAGAATTACCACTGGAATGTGACCGGGCCCCATTTCCACGATCTGCACGCACTGTTTGGAGGCCAATACGCCGAGCTGGATGTGTTGATCGACCAGATTGCGGAGCGTGTCCGCGCGCTGGGTGGTAACGCGTTCGGCACGATGACGGAGTTCCTGCGATGCACCCGCCTCCAAGAGCGTCCGGGAGTGCATCCGAGCGAACTGACTATGGCCGAAGATCTGTACGACGACCATAAGATTCTGCTGCGTTCCATCCGGGGCTTTCTGGCAGGTAATGCCAGCCTTCGTAGTGATATTGGAACAACCGAACTTCTCACCGGAGCTATTCAGAAGCACGAAAAGATGGCCTCGATGCTGCAATCCGTTCTCGGCAAGCACGACCAATTGAAGAAGTGGTTGAAAGCGCAGGAGGACATCCAAAGGGAGATCGGGATCGAAGTGCTGGCCCCGGCTGGTTCTGCGACTTAGATGCGCATTCACATCTTTTGCTGCGAGAAAGGAGTACACGAACATGACTTGTCCGTTTTGTGGTCACGCCCTGAATTTTCTAAAGGAGGTCCTGGCACTCACACAGACCGGGACGCAATGCCCAAAGTGCTGGAGACGGCTGTCGCCAGACGGAACCAAGACTGCGGTAAGGAACACCCAGTTCACGCGAACACTTCACGCCGGGCGGCTTCACAAATCGCGATGACTCCGGGATGCCGAAGCTTCCGTTCCGCAGAGATTGCGTAGAAACGGCCAAACACGTTGCGAGCAACCCCCAGCCGGATGACCTTGTCCTGATTGTGAAACTGCTTTTCAAGGGTTGTGGGAACGGGAACGATCCCGGCACCTGCCTGCCCAAAAACCCGGAGAAGCGCGAAGTCTTCAAATTCCCCAATCACCTTCGGTTCGATCTCCAACCCGGCGAACCACTGGTCCAATTTCCGCCGTATGGCGGTGTCATCCGTGGGAAGCAAAACGGGTGCACCGTTCAGCGATTTCGGGAACCCCTTGCGGTAGAGCTTCGCCAAGCGTGGCGGCGCCATCCACACGACGCCGCAGTCTCCCAGGTAGTGACTGTAGACGCGCATGTTCAGGCTCGGAGTCACGGGAGAATCGGATAACACCACGTCGATCTCATGCAACGCCAGTTCCGCAACCAAGCGTTCCAAGTTCGCTTCGTGACACACCAGCCGCACCGGCATCTCCAATCGGAGTGCCGGCTCAATGAGCCGGTATGCGATCTCCTTTGGTACAACGTCATCCAAACCAACCACCAGGCGCAATGGCCGATGCGTCGGCCGTTGTTTCACCGTGTCCATGATTTCCCGGCCGATGGAAAAAATCTCTTCCGCCTGGCGGTACACCGCGAGTCCGATCTCCGTGGGAACGAGATTCCGCCCGGAGCGCTTCAGCAGTTTTTCGCCCAGTTGGTCCTCGAAGCTTTTCAATTGCGCACTCACGGTTGGGGGCGCCAGCCGCAATTCCTCGCAGGCTTTCGTGATGCTACCCGTACGGACCACCGTCCAAAAGTAAAAGAGGTGATGGTAGTTCAGCCATTCCATTCCAGAATCATACTGCGGAATTCTCTAATCGTGTCAAACAAAGTTTCTAATTGTCCGAACATTCTGTTCGTCCTATAAAAGAACAGCGAGAAAACAAAAGAGGCCAAGGGAAATGAATGTCGACGTTCACATCGAAAGCGCGGATCGGTAAGTCACAGAATCAAAGCGAGGAGGAACTATGGAAGCGGCAACGATCGCAGTACTCATCATAACCGGAGCATTCCTTGGTCTCTGCGTGTGGATTGAATGGCACTCGAGGCGGCGTCCCGTCGGCACGGCTGGCGTGGAAACAATAGAAGAAGCCTTGCCAGTCACAGCCGAAGAGAAACCGCCACAAAGCGTCCGGCGCAGGAGACGGCTGAGGAACTGATCAATGCCTCTGTCATCGACAACGAATGATATAGGCGGAGCGGCAGAATCCGCCTACGAGAATTTCGCCGCTCTTATGTCCTGGGATGAACTGACCGTTGGTTTGAACTTGGCGGATTGCGGGACTTACGTACCGCCGAGCGAGGATTTGAGTCTATCCGGAAAGAAAACCTTCCGAAGGTCTCCGGGACGAGAGGCGGAAGACGAAATGCAAGGGCATGCCGGCCCTTCCTCGAAACTGGCCGCGCGGTAAGAACCAAGAGGCTTAGGTCATGAATGAAATGAAAATAGAACTCCAGACTGAAATTCTGCTGGTTGGCGAAGCTGCAGAGAGTTCTCTGCAACTTACGCACTGGTTGGAGAAGCGGGGATGCAAATGCCGTTTTGCCTCGTCGTGTAAAGAGGCTTGCCGTCTCATTTCCGGTATTAAGTTTGATTTTGTTTTGAGTCACTTCGAGCTACCGGACCGCACGGCCTACCCGCTTCTTGAAAGGCTGATTGGATCCGCCACCACCCTTTTCTATTCGACAAGAATCGAAAACGGCTGCTTGTGGCTGCCTGCACTCGCGAAGGGGAGGAGGTGGCCAAGCGCTAAAGTTCTCCGCCCGAACGAATTTGCCGTCGTCCTCGGAAGGGCACTCGAGGATGCGGCGAAATGAGTAAATGATGCACGTCGGACTGAGGGAGACCCATACGGGGCCTAGGACTCGCGGCTGGGCAAATGCCATCCTCGGTATATCGCCATAACCCGCAGCCAAAAGCAAAGGAGCGCGCCCACGGTCATCATCAGAAAAGCCGGGTAATGCAAGACATATCCGATCACTACTACGACGCCAGCGGCTAGCGCAGCAACAGCATAAATATCCGCCTGAAGCACCGTCGGCGTTTGGTTGACAAGCACATCGCGCAATATTCCACCACCGATCCCGGTTAACACTCCCATAAAAATCGCCATCACCGGATTGAGTCCCGCGATGAGCGCCTTTTGTGTGCCGGCGACGGCAAACAGGCCGAGTCCCGCGGCGTCGAATAACAGCACCAGCCTGCGACGTTTATCGATGTCGGGATACCAGAAGAACGTCACCAATCCTGCCAGAAGAGAGACCCCGAGATAACGCCAGTCGCTGATGGCCGCTGGTGGCACCGCGCCAATCAGCACATCTCGTGTGATCCCGCCGGCATTACCGGCCGCGAACGAGAGTGCCATCAGACCGAACAGATCGAACCGGCTTTTGACACCCGCTGCCGCACCGCTGAGTGCGAAAACGAACGTGCCGAGCAGGTCCACGGCATCCAGAAAAGGACCTGATAGTTGATACCCGTGGATCAGCATGCTGTTCACGAGGCCAGCCACGCGTGCGCCCCAACAACGAGGGCCTTGACCCCTGTCTCCAGAGTCGGATGAATGATCGGTGCAAAGGCGGGGTTATGGTTGGTTGGAAGCGAACTGAGTCTTCCCTCTTTCTTTGCCTTGGCGTACACCGCTGGATCATCTCCGCCCAAGAACCAGTACACTGCCGGAACATCCCACCCAGCTCCAAAGCAGCCGAAGTCCTCGCTTGCCATAGTAGGCTTTGTCTGCTCGATGGAACCGGCAGGGAAGTTCTGGAGAAATGCATCGACGAGCCTCTTTGTGGCATTCGCATCATTCCTTACTGACGAATATTGATCGAGTGGCGTGATCTCTGGCGGTCTTGGCGCTCCTGATGCCGCTGCCTCAGCCTTCGCAATGCGTTCAATCGCAGCGAGCACACGTCTACGCACGCCCTCGTCGAAGGTGCGCACATTCAACTTGATCAATGCCTCGTCCGGAATAATGTTCTCTTTCGTGCCGGCCTGCAGCGACCCGATTGTCACCACCGCAGAATCCGTGGGCGAGACCTCCCGGGAGACAATCGTTTGCAGCCGCATTACGGTCGAGGCGGCCATAACCACGGGGTCGATGCTGGACTCGGGCATCGAGCCGTGCGCACCGCGCCCGAACATGCGAATCTGCAGGCTATCGGCCGAAGAAGTGACGACACCCGCACGCCAATCGATGTTTCCAGAAGGCAAGCTCATCACGTGCTGCCCTAGCACAACGCCCGGTTTTGGAAATCGTTTGAACATCCCGTCATCAATCATCGCCTTAGCACCTTGCGCGGTCTCCTCGCCTGGCTGAAAGACCGCCATCAGTGTCCCTCTCCACGCGTCGCGGCCCTTTGCAAAGAGACTTGTTGCGCCGATCAAGCAGGCAACGTGCGTATCGTGTCCGCACGAGTGGGACACGGGTACGCTCTTGCCGCTGGGGTCAGTCCCCGTAACGGTGCTCGCATACGGAAGACCAGTCGCTTCTTTGATGGGTAGAGCATCCATGTCCGCGCGCAGCATTACAGTGGGACCATCGCCGTTGCGCAAGATACCTACAACCCCAGTCTTGCCGACTTCCGTGGTCACCTCAAAGCGCAGAGACTTCATATGATTCGCAGCAATGCTAGCCGTACGCGTTTCCTGCATTGACAATTCCGGATGTGCATGTATGTCTTTATAGACAGTCTCTAGTTCTGGAAGCAGTGCGGCGAGACTTGCAAGGATCTCTTCCGGCTTCTTCTCGCTCATAAGAGTAGTCTCCTTACGTCAGATCGACTTAACTAGGGTGGCTAATACTCCGTCCGCCACGTATCATCCGTGCTTGCCGTTCCAAGCATGCCATGTGCGCTCCCCATGCGTTTGGTTTCGGGTCAACGCACTTAGTGGCAGTTTCTGTTCTCCGCGTTGGTGATTGCCAGAAATGTAATACTAGTCGGTGCGAAACTGATGTGACCCGCGCGCGTTGACTGACCCAGAAATTGTGGCACGTCGCCATCTCTGTTCAGTTGAAGCGTCTTCCCATTGAGCTCGATTGATGTGTCCTGAAGCTGCTTGGCAGTCAACGTGTAGCGTTCTGCATCAGACGGCAATGTAATTTCATGGACTTGCTGCCGGTCGGCATTGATGACCAGAAGCGTCACGCCGCCGGGATGGTTCTGAAGGCAGTGGGCATAGACGTGAACGTTCGGGATTGGCGATGTGTGTGGATCGAGAACTGTCGCACCCATAAGGCGTCGCCAAAGCAAAGCGGCCCAGTAATTTGGACGTGGTGCGAATGTATTTTCGTCCAACAGGCCGTAGTCGCTTGATGCCAGTGTGTTGTGCATAATCACTTTCACGCCACGCTGGGCGAGGCTTGCATGTTGAACAAGATATCGGAAGGTGTCCAGAAAAGTGGAGGCCCAGGGGTTTCCACCGCAGGCTGCATCGGCAGTTTCCGTAATCCAAAGTGATTTGCCTGGCTCGAACCTGTCTCGAAGGTCGGCGTAAAATTCGCCAATCTTCTCCGGGCGCGAGAGCCACTCTTGAGAAAGGGCCGCTGCCGCCGTTGTTTGTGATGATGCGCCCATACTTGCGCACCGCTGCGAAGCAGCCGCATAGAGATGGTAAGAAAAAACATCGAAAAGGGGGCCGGTCGCATGTAGCAGGTCTTCGGATTTGAGCACCCCGCTACCCATTGGCATCGCGATCGGTCCCTCACCAACTGAACCCGGACCAAGAAATAGTGTATCGGGTGCAGTCATTCGAAGGAATGTGCGGAACGCCGCAACGTCGCGGCCATAGCTTGCGGCATCGTACCCTTTGGGTGCGCCGCCCATGGCTGCATACGTTGGCTCATTCATGAATTCCGTCGCGGCGATCTTTCCTCCAATAGATTTCGTGTACCCGAACAATTGCCGCGCCTGGTCTGAAGTCCACACGCCTTGAGCATCACGCGGCCCCGGCCCCGTAGCCACCGATGTGACGATTTCCGCACCCACGGCATGAGAAAAATCAACAACCCCCTTCCATTCCTTGCGCGTCAAGACTCTACTGAATCCCGATGGCGCGTTCGCCGCAGCCGGATTGTCCGAATCCTGAAAGTAAGCAGAATTGGCCCATGTGCCGCTTACCCGGACATACGCGGGACCTAGTGCCGCCGCGAGTTTCACCAATCGCGGATTCGAAAGGTCGATCGGTGCCCGGTATTGATAGAGGTTCGGATCTATGCCGGCAGGAGTGAAATCTTTCTGTTGCGCGGGCGGCTGCGCTTTGGTGTTACTTGCTGCGGAACCTGAATACGGTTTCCAAAACCGCCCGCCGATAACTTCCACCATTTCGATGTTGTAGGACTCGAAGCGTTCGTCCACCGTCCCGAGGCGGGGCATACTCGCGGGTGCGAGGGAGCCGAGTCGTACAGTACCGGAAGCTTTGGAACACCCTGCGTCCCCGAGCACAGATATCGTTGCGAGGACATAAACGACAATCGAGCGCGTTGCGCGTTTGCGGAGAATGGAGCCGAACTCGTCGTCTACCAACAGATTCCGGATCAAACCGTTGACCGAAGACCGCAAGTTGACCGATGGGTTCATTTTTCATCACCGGATCTAGTGGGCGACGGCAACGCATAAATGACGACCGACGCGGGGCCCGACTCGGTCTGCAAGATCCAGTTTTTCATTCCCGCCGCGATCGGAACATACTGTTTTCCTTCCACCATGTATGTGACCACACCACCCCCGACCGGACCGCCTACTTTGCTGCGGAACAGGATTTTCCCCGAGTGGGCGTGGAAGACGAGAAGGTTTCCCTCCAAGTCGGCCGTGAACACAAGACCACTCGCCGTCGGTGTAATGCTCGCCACCAGCGGCAGCGAACTCTGATACTTCCACAAGACTTTTCCGCTGTCGGCGTCAACCGCCGTAAGCCAACCTATTTTCTTCGCGTCCCCATCGCCAAAAGCATTCGACGATCCGATAAACGGTTTACCCGGCACGAATTCTAAGGACTCGGGGTCACCGAGCTTGATGGTGCTGCACCAGTCCACCGAGTTCACGAAAATTGTATTTGTCGAAGGGGCGTATGCAGGGCCGTACCAGTTCACTCCGCCCGCTGTGCCCGGACAAAAACGCGTACCTTGCCTCGTTATCGGAGCATCCACGTTTTCGATAGTCGTTACGGGAATCTTGTAAGCGACGGAGGTGAGTTCCGGGTCGAGGCTGTAGAGGTATCCATCTTTGCTGCCAACCACGACCATTTTCTTTCCTGCCCTCGAGGTCAACAGGATCGGACTCGCCGCCACATCCCAATCATGGAAATCATGAGGGGTAAACTGATGGTAGCCCCGAACTGCTCCGGTTTTTGCGTCCAGCCTGACTACCGAACATGTGAACAGATTCGCGCCCGGCCGGTATTCCGGAACAAAATCCGGCCCCGGGTTTCCCGTCGGGATGTACAGTATCCCCGAGGCTACATCGAGAGCGAAGCCTGAATAGATTCCACCGCCGGCTCGATTGCGTTTCGGATCGGAAGGCCACGTATCCGCTCCCGGCCCCGATGATGGCACCACGTCAAAGTTCCACAGGAGCTTTCCATCCTTCGTATCCAAAGCCATCATTCTTCCGATTGCCCCCACATCGCTTCCAGAAGTACCAATAAACAGTCGGCCCTGCCATACGACCGGCGCGGATGTAAAGTATTCGCCTTTATCAGCAGACCCGGCCGATACGTCCCAGATCACCATGCCGGTTTTGGCGTCTAGGGCGAGAACGTGCGCGTCCGGAGTACCTCGATAGAGTCGTCCCTCATGGTAGGCCGCGCCGCGGACAGGCGTATTCAGTGCCAGGGTCTTGGGAGAATATTTCTGGGACCATCGCAGTGT
>Ga0070708_100005103_pt1 | contig 10394 bp, 13 predicted proteins | sample KBSK5503metaG_FD_65469 | JGI IMG/M metagenome (GOLD analysis project Ga0070708, IMG submission 65469) | Corn, switchgrass and miscanthus rhizosphere microbial communities from Kellogg Biological Station, Michigan, USA - KBS K5-50-3 metaG | ecosystem: Host-associated > Plants > Roots >... | reverse complement strand
GCAACACGCTCATCCTCGAGTCGGTCTTCGAGACCGACCACGGCGTCGTGCGGACGATCGACTTCATGCCGCCGCGAGGCAAGGCCCCGGACATCGTGCGGATCGTGGAGGGGCTGGACGGGAACGTGCCAATGCGGTCCGAGCTCGTAATCCGCTTCGACTACGGCCACATCGTTCCCTGGGTGCGCCGGGTCGATCACGCCCGCATCGCGATCGCCGGGCCTGACGCGCTCAGCTTCCGAACGCCGGTCGAGGTGCGTGGCAGGGATCTGAGGACCGTGTCCGAGTTCACGCTCGCGCAAGGGGAGCGGATTCCGTTTGTGCTCACCTGGTTTCCTTCGCACGAGGAACTGCCAGAGGAGATCGACCCCGAGCAGGCGCTGAGCGACACGGAGGACTACTGGCTCGGCTGGGCCGGCTCCTCCAATCACCTGGGCGACTACCACGAGGAGATCCACCAGTCGCTGCTCGTCCTAAAGGCTCTCACCTACGCCCCGACCGGCGGGATCGTCGCCGCGCCGACGACATCGCTTCCCGAGTTCCTCGGCGGAGTCCGCAACTGGGACTACCGCTTCTGCTGGCTCCGCGACGCCACGCTGACGCTCCTCGCGATGTTGAACGCGGGCTACCGAGAAGAGGCTGAAGCATGGCGCAGCTGGCTTCTCAGGGCGGTTGCGGGAGATCCCGCGGATCTCCAGATCATGTACGGCATCGCCGGCGAGCGGCGGCTCGACGAGCGCGAGCTCGAGTGGCTGCCCGGGTACGAGCGGTCGAGGCCGGTGCGGGTAGGGAATGCCGCCTCCGAGCAGCTCCAGCTCGACGTTTACGGAGAGGTCCTCGACGCGGTTTACCAGACACGCGTCCACGGCGCGACGGGCGACGAGCATGCCTGGTCGCTGATGCGAAACCTGCTCCAATGGCTCGAAGAGGGCTGGCGCAAAGAGGACGCCGGCATCTGGGAGGTGCGTGGGCCGGCCCGCCACTTCACCCATTCGAAAGTGATGGCCTGGGTGGCGTTCGACCGGGCAGTCCGCTTTCACGAGGAGTTCGGCCGGGAGGGTCCAGTCGAACGCTGGCGCGCGCTCCGAGACGAGATCCACGCCGAAGTACTGGCGCACGGTTGGAATGACGAGAGGCAGGCCTTCGTGCAGTCGTTCGGCTCCGACGAACTCGACGCGAGCCTGCTCCTGATGCCTCTCGTCGGGTTTCTTCCGGCGACCGATGAGCGAGTAGTCTCGACGGTCGCTGCCATCCAGCGCGAGCTTACGCTTGACGGGCTCGTGCTCCGTTATCGCCCCGGGGAGGACGGCAGTGTGGACGGGCTACCGGCCGGGGAGGGGGTGTTCCTCCCCTGCTCATTCTGGCTCGCAGACGTGCTAGCCCTGCAGGGAAAGTTTGACGAGGGACGGGAACTCTTCGAGCGTCTGTTGGACCTGCGCAACGACATCGGTCTCCTTTCGGAGGAATACGACCCGGTGTCCGGCCGCCAACTTGGAAACTTCCCGCAGGCCTTCACGCATCTAGCGCTCGTCAATACCGCAATCGTCCTCAGCGAGGGTCGCGGCTTGCGGCACGGTCCTCCGCCGAGCTCGTAGCTCCTCGACTCCAGTTCGAGAGAAAAGACACGCCGAGAGCCTTCCGCTGCGGCGAGGCCTCGAACTGGCGATCCCTCGCGGATCTCTCCCGCAGCGACGCAAAATCGCTCCACTGAGGGATAGAACAGCGCCGCTTCGAGCGCCGATTACTGCTCCTAACCGACATGGGCGGTGCGGCCCCGCCGGTTAGCAGGCAACGGAGGGATCGCGGCGTGGAGCATAAGCACCGCCCTAACCACAAAACCGAGCAGACGACCCTCCCCGACGACGCGAAGGGAGGTGAACTAGTGCTCAAGCTATTCGCCTATACGCAGGCGTTCGCCGCCAACAGGGTTGACACTCTTCGCCGCCGTGAAGAGGGACAGACGATGGCCGAGTACGGCGTCGTTCTCGCCGTCATCACGCTGGCAGTGGTCGCAGCGCTCACGCTCCTGTCCGACAACGTTCGGTCGGCGATCGAGAACGTGGCGAACATCCTTCCGTGATGTTCCGTGACTTGTATACGAACCTCTCCGCCCGCGAGCAGCGGGCCCTGAAATGGAGCGCGGCCGCCACGGCGGCCGCGCTCTGGCTCTCCACCGCCTGGACGGATCCGTGGCTGCTCCTCGTAGTCCCGCTCTCGGCGGCCGGCTTCTTCGTCTACCGGGCCCGCTACAAGAACGTTCCCGACGAGGACGACGACCTCGATCTGTACTAGCTGAGCTGAGCGACCTTGTCGAGGTCGCGGACGAAGTGGCGGTACTGGCGGTCGCGCGACTCGTCGTCTGCGCGGAGGATCGAGCTCGGGTGGACCGTCGCGATGACGTTCTCGGCGAGATCCGACTGTACGAGTTGCCCGCGCTGCTTCGAGACCCGGAAGTCGCGACCGAGCAACGTCTGGGCCGCGACCGCGCCGAGGCAGACGAGCACGCGCGGCTGAATCACCTCGAGCTCGGCGTCGAGCCAGGGCCGGCAAGCCGCGATCTCCGACCAGTTCGGCTTCTGGTGGATGCGGCGTTTGCCGCGGGGCTGCCACTTGAAGTGCTTGACGACGCTGGTGACGTAGGCCTGTGAGCGGTCGATGCCGGCGTCTTCGAGCGCCTTGTCGAAGAGCTTCCCCGCCGGGCCGACGAACGGCTTGCCCTGGAGATCCTCGTGATCGCCCGGCTGCTCGCCGACGAACATGACCTCGGCGTCCGGGCTGCCGTCGCCGAAGACGGTCTGCGTCCCCGTCTCGTGCAGCGGACAGGCGGTACAACTCGCGGCCGCCTCGCGGAGCTTCTGCAGCGTCGGCCGCTCGGGAATCAGCGGCGCAGCGGTCTGGTCGAGCGACAGCTGTCGAGGCACGAGGTCAATCTAGCCAGGGCGTCTACGATGGGCCTCGCCCGGCGCCGTGGCCGAGAGGTTAGGCAGGGGCCTGCAAAGCCCCGTACAGCGGTTCGAATCCGCTCGGCGCCTCTTCCCGCTTGTCCATGCGGGTTTGCGGAACGGATTGATTCTGCAGGCGACTTTCCCGAGCGGCCATCACCCGAGCAAGATCCGCGGCGAGGGCCAGTCGGGTGATCCAGTCGGGTGACCCATCGAAAGAGAAGGCCCGCAATCCTGCGGGCCTTCTCTCCTGACACTGGACGGCCTCCGGGCGGGGCTGTTATGCCCGGACGATTCCGTTCGTCTTGTGCACGATCACCTCTCCGCCTGTGATCTTCGGCGGATTCGGAAGTGCCGTCTCCAGCTTCTCCTCGCGCACCCAGGTGGCTGCGACGCGACTCGACTCGTCGGCCTGCGCCGAAGTCTCGAAGAACCCAATCGAGCTCATGATGCCGTCGCCGGTCTCGATGAGGTAGTAGCCCTCGAAGCCCGGGAGCTTGCTCAGGCGCGGCATGAGGCTCTCGTCGACCTTCTTGGCAAGCTCGTCGGTGCGACTCTTGTCGACACCCTCGTAGCGTCTAACGGTGGCATGCATCTGGTGCTCCTAACTGTCACGGTTCACAGCGGAGAACCGGCTCTTTAGTCCTCCCAGTGCACTCAGGCCCGATGCGACAGTCGAAGAGGGAATCTCGGAGCCTCGACGGCTTCCGTGTGGGTGACTTTGCGCAACCCGTACTTTAGCAGCTTTCTTGACAACGTGTGTTTACGTGACTACGTTTTTCTACGTCAATACTTTAGGAGGCGGCGATGTGTCCATTCTCGGTCACCGTGGAGCATGTTCCGGATCGGGAGCTCGGCCCGCTGCTGATCCAGCTTGGACAGGCAGGGTTCCACAATCCGATCATCAAGCCCGTCGGTGCCGATGGCACCTCTGACAAGGCGGCCGCTCCTGTCGGCGGGCGGACGGCAGATCTCCCAGAGGATTGGCGGCTCGTGCGGGAGCGGGAGCGGCAGTCGTATCAGTGGCCGAATCAGCGCGAGCACTACTCGCGTTACCGCGTCTTCATCGGCACGACGCGCGCCGAAGGCGCCGTTCACATCGGACTTGGCGAGACGATTCGCGAGAACAAATGGGGACGCGACCGGAAATACGTCGTCGCCTTCCTGAGCAGTGGATCCCCACAGCAGCCGCTGGCCGAGTTCGTCGCGGCCGACGACTACGGGGAGACACGCGAGCTTGTCGCGGTGATCCGCGGGAGCGACGGAGGCCGGCGTATGTACGGCGCCGGTGATGCACTGCCCGCCGTCTACAAGGAACGCTTCCGAACTCAGATGTACAGCGAGCGGGTCGACTTCCCGGGTGTCTGGAACAAGGCCGTCGTGGTCGCCGGCGAGGACGACGACGCAACGATGCTCAACCACACGCTGATCCAGGGCCGGCGGCGCTACCGGAGGTAGAGTTTCGGGCGACACGCCGAGCGGGAGATCCGAGAGCCATGGATCCGCAAACCAGGCCTGAGCAGCAAAGCACGCGAGAGCCTCGGCGGGACAGCCTCCGCCGCTACGGGCGTCGCACCTGGCTCTACACGGGGGTCTGCGCACTCGCTGCTCTGCTCGTGATCCTGATCGCGCTCATCGCCGCCAACACGCGCAGCGTCAAGGTGAGCTGGGTGCTCGGCTCCACGCGCCAGTCGCTTGTCTGGATCATCCTCGTGACCGCGATCCTCGGATGGCTCTTGGGAATCGCGACGAGCGTCATCCTGCGGTTTCGGACCAGGCGTAGGGACTAAGCTCGAGCCGCCGCCAGCGACAGGCCGGTGCGCCAGGCTGCGGCGAAGAGCAGGATCGCCCCCCCGGAGATGACGCCGAGGGCCCCGACGGAGACAGCGACAGCGAGCGCCTGAGAGGCCCCGATCCCCGAGGCGACGAGGGCCGCGCCACCGGCACCGACCTGCGTGGCCGCGCCAGCCGGACCGATCGGCAGGGCCGCCGCCGCCGCGCCCGCGCAGAGAAAGAGCAGCGCGAGCGGGAACGAGAAGCCGACCCCGAGCGTGCCGAGGAGCAGAAAGAGCGCAACGGCCCGGACGAGCCAGCAGGCGGACACGAGAGCCCACGCCTGGGATGCTGCCCGCCGGGAGGTCGTGCGAGGCCCTAGCCAGCGTCCGAGCCGGAAGCGCAGGGCCCGTTCGCTCGTGGCCAAGCGGGGCAGCGCGAGGATCAGAGCGGCGGCCGCGACTCCGGCGACGGCCACCAGGGCAAGCGCAGCGCGCATGGCCATCCCGGGGCCCGGAAAAACAGCGGCGGCAAAGGCAAGCGGCGCCAGGGCGACACTGTCGATCAGGCCGAGCATGACGAGCGAGAGGCAAAGCACCCGCACGCCTGCCGGGCAGCGCGGGTAACGGCGGACGACGGCGACCCGCATCGCATCGTCGAAGCGGCCCGGAAGGACGACTCCCATCAGCGCAGCGCCGCCGTTTCCGGCCGCCAGTGCAAGCACCTTTGGCCGCTCGTCGGGCGTGAACAGCCGTCCCCAGCCATACGCCTTGAGAGCTTGGGCAAGAAGAAGCAGGAGCCCGGCCGCCACCAGCACACCCGGGTCTCCGCTCGCGAGCGGCCAGGAGGTCGCCGTGAAATGGCGAGCGGCCAGCAGGGCCAAGACGACCACGAGGGCTCCCGACCCGGCGGCGAGCGCCCACCGGCCGCTCCGCGAACGACCGAGCCGCCAGAGCGCCCCAACCAGCAGGCGATACCTGCCCTCGAGGACGATCGGCGCAAGTGGAAGCGCGATCGCCGCCAGCGGGTCCCGCTGGAGGCGATCACCCGGCGGCAGGGGGCTCCGGGCTGCATTCATGGCCCTCTCCCTTCGAGATCACGCGCCAATCAGCGGAGTGTCTTGATTGTACGCGGGGTGTGGCGGCCGCCCACGTCCGCTCGCGGCTGGCAACGGCGCTCACCCGAGTGATGTGTCGTCAGGAGTACGGTCGGGTGGTGGCGGAGGATTCGCCGACGGGCGACCCGGCGCACACTTGTAACTGTCCGCACAAGTTTGGTGTATGCTGGGTGAGCGCATAGACCTAGCGCGGAAGCCGACGAGGCTCCGAACTTCCTCTCCGACTGCCAGACCGGGCCTGAGTGCCGAGAGCGCCCGTCCGAGTGCTCTTGCCTCGATCGAGAGAGGAGCAACAGATGAGTCCGAGCTCAGGATCCTATGAGAGTGACGGCGTCGCCCAACGGCGCGCGCAGAGAGTGTTGAACGAGAAAGTCGGCGATCGGCTAGCGCAGCGGAGCTGGTCGCAGAGACTGAAGTGGCACCCCCGGACACTCGGCAGCCGCATGAGGGCACGCGCGGACGCGTGAGCGGCGGCGTCGAGCCGTTTGGCGCAAGAGCAGCCCGAAGGGAAGGCGGTCGATCGGGGCTCCCAGGGTCGGGCGAGCATCCTTGAGCCGGCCCGGAGCGACCCGATGACCGCTACGGCGGCGGTGGCAGAGCCGGTCGAGTCGGCAGAGCCAACCACGCGATCGGCGCAACAGATGGCCGAGGAAGAGGGGCTCACCTTCGCAGGAACCCCTGGGCCAGGCTACAGCGAGGGAGGTGACGTGTACGAACCTAGAGCCGTCCCCGAAGAGCAGTCGTTGCGATCGTAGGCTGAACTACTCTTCGCGGCGCATCGCCCTGTACACCGCGTCCCAATGAGCCGAGACTTCCTCTAAGGCCCGGGCTGTCGTTTCGGCGGCCGTCTCCAGACGGTCGATTACCTTTTCGACTTCCTTGACGCGCGTCTCAAGGGCACCGACCTTGCCGGAGATGTTGCTCAGTTCCTGGGCAAGTACTTCGCTCTCGCTGCTCGCGCCCATCGTTGCCGGCCGAGTCTAGAGGAGCCGTCGCGAAGAACATCCTCATGACCGAGGCAGTCGTCGCCTAGCCACCCGAAATGGCCCTTCCTAGATTGTCGGCTGCCCGGCGGTAGCCTGCTCCGGATGGGCGGGGCGTTGGGCTCTCCAGAGCCGTGACGGGTTTGCGCCTGGAAATCTCCACGCAAACCTCGGCGCCTCGCCCAGTCTTCCAAGCTGCAGGGATCCTGACGCCGCGCCTCTCCTCCGCCTTCGCGCTCGATCGAACCATCGCAGACCTCTATCCGTCAGACTTCGAGCCATGGCCGACCCTGTTTCCTGGTTGATGATCCAGCCCGGGTGGAAGGTGCTCGCCTCCGACGGAAGCGAGGTCGGCGCGGTCGACGAGGTCGCAGGGGACTCGAGCGTCGACATCTTCGACGGGCTGGCCATTGCAACGAGCGCTTTCGGCAAGCCGCGCTACGTGCCGGCCGAGCAGGTCGGGGAGATCACCGAGGGAACCGTGCGGCTCGACCTGACGCCTGAACAGGTCGACCGGCTGGGCGAGTACCTGGAGCCCGCGACGAGCGCCGAGATCGAAGCTGACAACAGAAGCGGCTTCGGCGAATCCATTCGTGCCGAGGCCCGCGAGCTCGAGGGCAAGGCCCTCGCGCCGACACAGAAGCACGAGCACTCGATGAACGTCTGGCGCCGGATCGCGTTCTTCTTCCGGCGGCTCTTCCGCCGCTAGCGCGGGCGGCCGGCGACGACGACGAGGCGGGTCTCCGCGGCCAGCCCCGGAGTCTGGACGTTTTCGAAGCCAGCCTCTTCGAGCCAGCTCCGCAGCTCCGGCACTGTTAACCAACGGACGTTGAACCGCGCCTTCCGGCCGCGGCCGTCGCGTATGACGAAGCGGTCGGTGAGGAACCGCGCGTTCTCGGGGTCGAGCTCGATCCGGTCGATCATCACGTTGCCGTCGCGCTCGCCGACGACGTGCAGGGGACGGAAGCCGAGGAGAATCCGCGTGATGTTCTGCGTCTCGAGCACCAGGCGGCCTCCCGGCTTGAGCGCGTCGTGGAACTGCCGCAGGACCTGTCTGTTCTCCTCGTCGGAGAAGTAGCCGAAGCTCGTGAACCAGTTGAGCAGGCCGTCGAAGCGCTCCCACCACGGCAGCTCGCGCATGTCGCCGTGGACGTATTCCACCTCGACGCCTCGGGCTTCTGCGTCTTCGCGGGCCCGCTCGAGGAAGCGCTCGGTCGAGTCGAGGCCGGTCACGCGGTAGCCGCGTTCGGCGAGCGGGTTCGCGATGCGGCCGTGCCCGCAGGGGCAGTCGAGGATCTCCGCGCCCGGCTCGAGCTCGAACAGCTCGACGACCCGCTCGACCTCCTCCGGCGTGCGCTCGTCGAGAAAGGGCTCGTAGAAGTAGAGGTAGTCCTCGTCGAAGACGCCCTTGAAGTCGAACTCGCTCATCCGAAGACGTCCAGCAGCATGTGCACCTCCCCGACCCGCTCGAAGCCGAGCTTCTCCAGGATCGGGCGCGACATCGAGCCGCCCTGGGTGATGAGCGCCGGGGTGCCGTGCGCAACGGCGTCGTCCCAACGGGCTCGGTTGAGCGCGCGGTAGGCGCCGCGGCCGCGGGCGCGGGGCACGGTAGCGCCGCCGTAGAGGAGGAGGCCGTGCTCGGTCGGGGCAGCGCTGCCGGCGCAGACCATCTCGCCGTCGAGCCAGACGGCGTGCATCACGTTCGGCGTCTCTCGGTAGAGCTGCGGCAGGAGCTCCCGGCTCGCGGCGATGTCCTCCGCTGACATCTCGAATGCTTCCCATTGGACCGCGTTCGCGGCTTCGTACTCCTCGAAGGTCTCGACCGCGCGAGCAGTCAGGCCGTCAGGAACGGGCGGCGGCTCGCGCGTGAGCACGAGCGCCACTGCGTAGGGCTCTTTGTCGCGAATGACGCCGCGCTCGAGGAGCGCATCCACGAGGCCCGGCGGAGCCGAGCTGCCGACCTCCCACTGCGTCTGTGGGCGCTCGCGCTCTCTCAGCGTCGCGCGAACCTCCGCGATGACCTCGTCCACGTCGTCGAGCGGGAACCGCTGCCTCTGGACGGTGTTCCATTTCTTGCCGGTGGCCATGCAGAGCGTGTAGCGGCCGGTGTCGATGCGCTCGTCCTTGGGCCCGAGCGGGCCGAAGGAATTCGGGTATTCGGCGACCTCGCGCAGCACAGGCGCAACCTACCGCGCCCGTTGTTGCAGAACCGTTACCGAGCCGTGACCGGATCGTTGGACGGCGAGCGGAGGATGGCGCCATGAAGCTGCTCCTGCGCTTGCAGAACCGCCATGTCGTTGCCTGGGCTCTCGTGGCGCTCACGATGGTCGTGATCGTGGCCGCGACCGCCGTCGTCTTGCGGCCTGCGGGGGTCGCGCGTGGCGCGTCGGCGCCCTCGTGGCTCGTGGTTGCGAGCAACCGCGACGGAGGCGAGGAGTACAGCCTCGACGGGCAGACGTACGTGCTGCGTCCTGACGGCTCGCGGTTGACGAGCCTGCTCGGGACGGACAGTCGGCTCACTCCCGTCGCCGTCTCCGGGAATGGGCGGGAAATCGCGTACGAGAACTCAGCCGCAGTAGGCGGCGGGGCGGTCTACGTCTCTGACTCGGACGGCACAGGCCTTGTGCGCGTCCTACGGCAGGGCAGAGAGCAGCGGTTCAGCGGCGCCGAGTTGTCGCCCGGAGGCGAGCGGGTCGCGATCACCTGGGTCGACCCCAATGATCATCCGAAGCTGTTCGTCGTCGACTCGGACCGTCGCCGGCCCCACGCGCTTGGCCGCGCGGCCACGCCGACCTGGTCGAGTGACGGAAGCCTCCTGGTCTTCGCGACGCACAGTGGCTGCGCGTTCGCGCCCGAGCCCTTCGCGAAGATCCAGGCGAGAATCCACCGGCCCTGTAGCCATCCGGTGTTCTCGCCGGACGCGCAATTCGTCGCCTTTCAGACTCGAAGCCGCTGCGCCGTCGTCAGGACACCGGGCATCTCTTGGGAGAGCCGACTTCGGATTCCCGCTGGCGACCGGCCAGTGCTCCTGTCCGGAACGTGCGCAGGGCCCGTCTGGTCACCGGATGGGCGCTGGATCGCCTACCAGAGCCCCGGCTGCCTATTCTGCGATTCGGAAAAGCAGCGGCGCGCTGCGCTAAGTCAGCTCGGGGTCTGGGTCGTTCGTCCCGACGGTTCCGGCCGCCGCCGCGTAGGGCCGGCGGACGAGGAAAGCGGAGTCACCTATTCCTGGTCGCCCGACAGCAGGCGCCTCGCGATCACAAGCGGCTCAGAGCTCGTCTTCGCCACGCTCGACGGCCGGACGTCGCGCGTACGTGGGCTGAACCCGTACTCGCGGTCGCTTTGGTCGCCGGACGGTCGGCGAGCCGTCCTGTCGGCCCAGGCGGGGGACGACCCGGTGCAGATCTGGAGCGTCCAGGCAGACGGGACGGGGCGGCGGCGTTTGACGAGCGCGGGCTCCAATGACCTCATCGGAGTCGCGCTCGGAGCCCCGGCAAGCTCGCCAGTGCGTCCGCTTCCACGGAGCGAGCACGTGCTCGGGCCGCGTCTGCTCGGGACGGAGAAGCCGATCGGCCGGCT
>Ga0070708_100005102_pt1 | contig 10396 bp, 6 predicted proteins | sample KBSK5503metaG_FD_65469 | JGI IMG/M metagenome (GOLD analysis project Ga0070708, IMG submission 65469) | Corn, switchgrass and miscanthus rhizosphere microbial communities from Kellogg Biological Station, Michigan, USA - KBS K5-50-3 metaG | ecosystem: Host-associated > Plants > Roots >... | reverse complement strand
CAGCAATATCACATTTGGCTTGCAACCGGCGATTCGTAGGGGCAAGGGTTGCATCCCTCCTTTTTAGGAACAGAAACGTGCGCGCGCCTTGCTCGTTGCTCCCTCACCTCAGCAGAGTGTCTGCCCTATGAGAGAGTATAGGGCAGACGCATCACTTTCCTGTCACAACGGCAGGCCTCGCCATCACGTTGTACTCCAACCCTCCGCAGCGCGTGTTAGAGTCGATAGATATCGACCCCGCCCATGGTGATATGCGTCACGAAGTGGATGCGAACCGGTCGCTCGGGATTGGCAGGCGCGATGGCAAAATCAGGGGGCTGTTCCGGGAGGTTGACCACGTAGCGCAGCTTCTGTCTCGTGGTTTCCCACACATGAGGCCCTTCGTAGTACCCATCGTGAACGTTCCTGCCTCCCGCAAGGGCGCTGCCCTCCAGCGTGAACTGGATGGAGCGGGGGAGGAAAATCTCTACGCCTGCCATGGTGACGCTGATCTCCAGGCGATACTCTCCGGGCTCAATCGGTGCGCTCACCAGGTCGATCAGCGTGCTACTCATGAGCGTGTTGATCCTGCCCTGCTCAAACAACTGCATGCCGGAATGTGCAATTGAGTACGCCTGCCCACCAATGCCCGAAAGCAGAGGCGTGTTCGCTCTGTACGCGGGGGCGGGTCTCGAAGCCGGTTCCGCCGGTTCTGCGCGTATCACTTCAACGGTACAGTTCGTCAGTGCCGCACCAATAGCGCCAACCGCCGCCAGCATGGGTGCCACCAGGACGCCGACCACGCCGATGGTGAGGGGGATCTCCAGAATGGTATGGCCCTCGTGTTTGATGATGATGCGACGCACGTTGCCCTCGTGAATCAGCCGTTCCACCGTGGTGACGAGCTGGTCACCCATGACTTGCACTTCTTCGCGATACTCTTGATGCTGCCCGGTAAAGGGCGCGTTTGGATCTGTTTGTGTCATATTGTTTCTCCTTTTGTGTAGACTGCCGTCTTGCTACACGCTTACCTCCTTCATCCTACCTGGCCGCTCTCACAGATCCATCTCATACCGCCGGGCTTTCTCACACTCCCATCACAGTTGGAAGGCCGAATCGCAAATCATGCACAGATGAGCGTAGATGAGAAACAACCGAAGAGCACTCGCTAGAACGTGTTCCAATTGAGAGCAGAAACGGCTACATTGTGACCTCTTTGAGAGAACTATGCACTATTGTACTGAAGGGTGAACTTCCGCGTTCTCCCACTCAACAAACGTAGGGTCATCATACGATTGGTTGCCCATCATAAGCCATACAGGGTGAGAGGGAGCAGAGAACAAGATGCGTGTTCAAAGTCAACGTCAACCAATACAGGGTCTGACCGCAGATGAGGTGGCAGAGCGGCGTGCTCGGGGGTTAGGCAGCGTGCCGCCGCCAGCAACGAGCCGCTCCTATCTTCAGATTATACGGGAGAATGTGTTTACCACCGTCAATATCATTCTCTTTTCCGTCGGGTTCGCTCTGGTGCTCGTGGGACAGTACCTTGATGCGCTTGTCTCTGTCGGCGTAATCTCGTTTAACATGGTGATTAGCCTGATCCAGGAGATACGGGCCAAGCGCACCCTGGACCATATTGCGCTTCTGACACGCCCAAAGGCAACGGTCGTGCGTGATGGGCGAGAGCACCAGCTTGATCCGGGAGAGATCGTCGTGGATGACATCCTGGTGCTCCATCCTGGTGATCAAATCGTCGTCGATGGACCGATCATTGGTGACGGGCGTGTCGAGGTCGACGAGTCGCTCCTCACAGGCGAATCAGACCTGCTTGCCAAACATGAGGGAGACAAACTCTTTTCAGGAACGTACTGCGTCGCAGGTCAGGCGTCCTACCGGGCGGAAAAAGTGGGCGTCCAGAGCGTCGCCGGGATCTTGACGGCGGGAGCACGCGCGTTTCGTAATATGTACACGCCGCTGCAGCGCGATATCAATCTGATTATCCGCGTCCTGCTGCTGGTCGCCATTTTTCTCGAAGTGCTCTTGATCGCTTCCTCGATCGTGAGCGTGATCCCGGTGGTGGAGACCGTACGCATGGCGATGGTCGTCATCGGGATCGTGCCCAACGGCTTGTTCCTCTCCATTAGCGTGGCCTATGCGCTGGGGGCCGTGCGCATGGCGGGCAAAGGAGCATTGGTACAAAAATTTAATGCCATCGAATCGTTGAGCCATGTCGATGTGCTGTGTACCGATAAAACGGGGACGCTGACCACCAATGCGCTTGCTGTGGAAGCGCTGCATCCGTATGGCATGGAGGAAGCTGAATTGCGGCGTGTGCTCGGCAGCTATATTGCCACAACGACGAGCAGCAATGCCACCAGTGCGGCGATAAGCGACGCGTGTGCTGACCGGGCACAGCCTGGACTTCACATCAGGGAAGAGATTCCTTTTTCATCGGCGCGCAAGTGGAGTGCACTGGTCGTCGACGATGAAGCAATGCGAGGTGTCTACGTGCTAGGTGCGCCAGAGATGCTCCAGCCTTTCTTACATGCTGATGCGCACCTGGGAACTTTCCTCGAAGAACAGGTAGCACAGGGCATGCGTGTCCTGCTCTTTGCCTGGTATCCTGAGCCGACCCGGCTCCAATCGCGAGAAGGTGAGGCGCAGCTGCCTCACGGGCTCATCCCCCTTGGCGCGGTGAGCTTGCGTGATACCCTGCGCCCAGAAGCACGCGAAACGCTCGACCGATTGGCCGAGGTGGGAGTGCAGATCAAAGTGATCTCCGGTGATCACCCGCAGACCGTGGTGGCACTGGCCAGGCAGGTAGAGCTGGCACCGGAGATCCAGGCAATCTCGGGAGCGGAACTGGAGACCTTGGATGCTGCTCAGTTGGAGCAGGTCGCGCAAGAGGTGACCATTTTTGGCCGCATCACGCCGCAACAAAAGGAGAGGCTGGTCCGGGCACTGCGCAGTCGTGGCCATTACGTGGCCATGATCGGTGACGGAGTGAACGATGTGCTTGCGCTCAAGCAGGCCAACCTGGGAATAGCTATGCAGAGTGGCAGCCAGGCAACGCGCGGCGTAGCGGATCTGGTACTGCTCAAGGACACGTTTGCCTCGCTTCCGGCGGCGTTTCGCGAGGGACAGCGCATCCGCAACGGGATGCAAGACATCTTGAAGCTCTTTTTAACGCGCGTGCTGTCCATAACGCTGTTGCTCATCTCCATTGCGTTTATCGGCGGCTTTCCTTTTCAGCCCAGGCAAACGTCCATCATCACCTTCTTGACGGTGGGCGTGCCGGCGCTGGCACTGGCCTATTGGGCCCGTCCAGGGCACGTATCTCACATAAGCTTGATCCGCTCACTTGCGCGCTTCGTGCTGCCTGCGTCCTTGACGTTCTGCCTGGTGGCCATTGGCGTCTATCTCGCAGTCCTCCTGCCTGCATTAGCGACCCTCCCTGAACCAGGGAATCCCTATCGAGAAGGAGCGTTACCGTTGGCACAGACGGCGCTCACGGTGTTCACGGTGTTGTGCGGGTTGGTTCTGGTCATAGTTGTGCAGCCGCCATCACAACCCGATCAGGATGGTCATCGCGGGAACTGGTCCCCGACGCTGCTGGCCCTGGGATTGTTTATCTGCCTAGTATGTGTCCTCGCCGTAGCACCGCTGCGCGCATTCTTCAATCTACAGACGCTGGATATCTTAGATTTCCTCATCATTGGCGGTGCCGCTGTGCTGTGGGGGGTGCTCCTACACACGATGTGGCATTTTCACCTCTTTGAGCGCTTCCTCCAGCTGGCTTGGGAAGACACCTTCAATTGACACCGTTATCTGTCCTTTCTCCCCGGTACATCGCGCATGTACGGTCCGCTAGCGGTGTTCTGAAAATAGCGTGGACGCATCGAAAAAGCGAGGTGGCTTCGAAGTCCAATTGAACGTTTGACGGGAGATAAGCGGTACCCCTGACACACTACTTGATCGAGCTGAGGTTGTCTGAATGCTTACCTGCCTTGTGCGCCATGGCAAGACACCAAGGTTGCTGGACCTGAAGCGGAGGGAGAGCCCTCTCAGCACCAGAACAAGCCCGGCAACCAGCATATAGCTGCCGAGAAAGACGACCAGCAGGGTAATGGCGAGCAACGGAAGCAACAACAACAAGAGGCTCAGCAGGACGAAGAGGCCGCTGTAGGCCCAGGCAAGCAAGAGGGAGGCGCCGTGCGCCCGTCGAGCAATCCGCATCTCTGAAAAGCCCCTGATGACGAGGCGGACCCCTATGATACCAGCAAGTAAGAACAGGGTAACGGTGGGGAACATGAGGCTGAGCAGTCCCGTGAGGAGACTCATGGCTCCCCCGGCATATTCGAGAGCCTTCAGGCGAGAAGTGCCCTTCCGTCAGCGAACATCATAGAGTTCAAGCACGCCATCGATGACGAGGTAGGTGCCCAGGCTGTACATGAAGAGATGAGGAGCGAAGGACCTGGCGTTGAGGAAGAGAAAGCCAAACGCGAAGGTAACGATGCCTCGCGCGAGCTCCATTCACCAGAGCCGCTGGTTGGGTGCTCGCATCATACCCGCTCTTTTCTGTCTACTCGTCCTCTCGTTCATGGTACCTGTCTTCATACCTGCCTCGATTGTTTCCTGCCGCTCATGTTGTGCTGAAGAGCATGTGCTCTAACGCATGGGCAATGGACGCGGGGTCGGTGTACTCCAGGTTGCCCAGGATAATGATCGTGATCTCGTGTCTCCTTCAGACTGCAGAACACTCACTGCTGAGAAGGGGCCTCGGCATCCCTCCACCTTTCCCGCTCGCGACCATCACTCTGGCACCTGCTCAGAATGTCGCCTTTCCCGCTCGCAAGGCATTCAGGATCACAATCACGTCAAAGGCTTCCTGCAGCAGCGCACCCGCTGCCGGGGGAATAAAGCCGAACGCGGCGAAGAGCATGGCGATGGCGGAGAGACCCATACCCACCCAGATACCCTGAACGGCCACGCGCATGACCCGGCGACCCAGGCGCACCGCCCGCGCCACGCGCAGGATATCCGTCGAGAGCAGCACGGTATCGGCGGCGGAGGCAGCAGCGGTTAAGCCCTGCGTGCCGAGCGCCATGCCGACCGTGGCAGTTGCCAGCGCGGGGGCGTCGTTGATGCCGTCTCCCACCATCAGCACGCGATGCCCCTGTTGTTCGAGCTCTTTGACGGTGCGCACTTTATCCTCCGGCAGGCAGCGCGCGATCACGCGGTCCACCTGGGCGATGGTGCCAATCTGCTGCGCCACCACTTCGCTATCGCCCGTCAGCAGGATCGTTTCTTTGATGCCCGCCGCGCGCAAATCCGACGAGAGGCGTGAGAGGTCGGCGCGCGGAATGTCTTCCAGAACCAGGAGTCCTTCGACCTGTCTCTCTATCGCGATGAAGCTGCAGATCTGGCCACTTTTGACGCGCCACTCGCGCTCGGCTATCAGGGAGTCCGGCACCGCGATCCCAAGGTGCTGCATGAAAGTGCGGTTGCCCACCGCCACCTCTACATCATTGCTCGCGCTCCCCCACGCTCCCTGCCGGTCTTCGGCGAGCAGTGGCACGCGCCCGCGCACGCCCTTGCCAAAGAGCTCCTCGAACTCGTTCGCTGAACTGAGGGGGAATGCGCGTTCCTGGGCCGCCTCCACCACGGCGCGCGCCAGAATGTGCGTCGAGAGCTGCTCGACCGAGGCAGCCAGGCGCAGCAAGGTGCGTTCGTCACCGTCGATATGTCTGTGGAATTCTGCGCGGCCATCTTCCTCCACTCCTCCCACGCCTCGCTTCTCCTGCCTGGTAAGGATAATGGCGGTTACTTTGGGCATGCCCAGCGTCAGCGTGCCCGTTTTGTCGAAGACGGCGACATCGACCTCCCCCAACTGCTCGATGGCTCCGCCGCTCTTGGCGATGATGCCATTGCGCGCCGCAAGATCGATGCCGGACATAATGGCGATAGGGGTGGCTAAGATCAGCGGGCAGGGAGAGGCACAGACCAGCACTGCCAGCGCGTAGACACTGTCGCCCGAGATGGCCCACGAGAGAATCGCTAGCGCCACGGCAGCGATGGTGAACCAGATGCTGTAGCGGTCGGCCAGGCGGTGGATAGGGGCTTTCTGCGTCTGTGCTTCCTCGACCAGGCGCACGATCTGCGCGTATTTGCTCTCTGCGCTGCGCTGCGTGGCGCGTATCTCCAGGACGCCGTCCAGGTTCACGCTGCCGGACAGCACGAGCATCCCGGGGGCTTTGCGTACCGGAACGGGTTCGCCGGTCAGGTCTGCCTCGCTCAGGCTGGAGGAGCCAGCAGTCACGACGCCATCGACGGGGACGAGCTCACCTGGTTTGACGACGATCTCCATGCCGACCTCGACCTGCTCCGCCGGAATACTGACCAGTTCCTCCTCGCGCCAGATGTGCGCGCTCCGTGGAGCGCGCTCGGCCAGCGTCGACAGGGAGGAGCGCGCGCGCCGCAGGGCGTAGGCTTCCAGGGCTTCACCCCCCGACATCATCAGCACAACGAGCGCACCGGCCAGGTACTCGCCTAGAAAGATGGATCCCGCGATAGCCAGGATGGCGATCAGATCGACCCCAAATTCCTTGTGGAGGAATCGCCGGATGGTTTCCCACAACAGCGGGATGCCTCCCAGCAGCGCCACCGCCAGCAGGGTCCAGCCGGCTATAGTACCGCGGCCTGCAAGCCACAAGACGAGGCTCGCCACCATGAGCGCCACCGCACCGAATGGAATAGGATAGCGTTTCACGGCGCGCCACCATCGCCCGAACCGACCTCGCCTGGATGCCGCAGGGGGCACGCGTGCGGGTGCCTTCTCTCCCTCCACCGCAAGCTGAGGGGCCTCGGAGGTTGTTGTCTTCTGTTCGCCATGTAGGTTGAGCATCGTTTACCTGCCTTAATGTTCGTACTCGAGCGTCTTTATAGGTCCTTCATCGCCTGGTACGACCAGGCTTTCGACGCTCCTGGAAACGGGGTGCTGTTCCATTGAATCCATGAAAGATCTGCACACTTCGAGCATACCTGACAAACATCACAAAAGGCTCACAGTCCTGCGGGGTGCCGGTCACAAACGCAACACAAGGCGTTCCGTGCTTCCAATCTGGCGGTAGTCGGACGCCGGGCTCTGTCGTAAACGTAGAAAAGAGGGACCGCTCGCGAGCGGTCCCATTTCACAATCCTATTCGCACTACGAATCACGCGCTCAGCATGACCTTTTGCATGGCCGCCGTCGCGATGGAGCCATCAGCCTGGCTGTACATGTAGACGACGACAATGCCCTCCTGGGTGCCACCCTTGAAGCTGGAGGTGTAGGGGATGGTGGTGCTATACGTGGTCTTGCCGTTGGAGGCCCCCGTTACCTGCGCCTGCCCAATGGCGGCATACAGGTGGTCGAGGACGAACGCCTGCCCCACCACCCCTTCGAAGGCACTGCCGGTGCCCGTGATGGTGGTAGGGCTGGTCAGGCGGTCACCTTTCACAGGGGTGTTGATGGTGAGCAGGCCGTTGCCCGACGTCACACCGATCACCACCCACATATTGGAGGTGGTGCCCTCCAGCCGGCTGAGCGTCACCGTGATGGACAGGCCGCCTGGAGTGGGGCTTTTCACCTGCACTACCGCGTCCACATCCTGCGCACCGCCGCCGCTTACGACGCTAGCCGGCGCGTTCGGCGACCACTTCAAGAGTTGCGCCGCCATGCGCTGCGCGACCTGCACCGCGTTGTTTTTCCAGGAATCCTGGTCGGCCTTGACGTTGTTGTGATCCATCTCAGCCTGGTAGCGCGTCAGGTCGGGGAAGATGCCCGGGAAGGCCGTCGGCACGAAGATGCCGGCGCCGTCAGACCACTTGAACTCGCGGTAGAGGTCGGTCGTCAACTGGTCGCCGCTCTTGCCCTTGTTCACGCTGGAGTTCGGGTCGACCTGGGCCGTCAGGATGGTGCTGTAGCCACTGATGATCGCCCCACCCCGGTAGAGTCCTTGCAATTTGAAGAGCTGCACGGGATGCGCGCTGCTGATCTGATCATAGACGTAGATGTCAACTACCTGGCTGCCGTCGGTGTGATAGACCGGCACCAGCGCCTGCAACGAGGTGTCACCCTTCATGTTGGCGAAGCTGACTGTCCCAACCGAGGCGAGGCTCTTATCCACGCCGATGATCGGCACCCAGTAGGCCGGCTGTTGCAGCTTGTCAGGGCCGGGTAGCGGTCCCATCGCCACGCCTGGCTCGGGTGTCAGCAGCACCTTTACCAGCACGGCGGTATAGGGTTCATTGCTGATACCGGCGTTCGACTCCTGCACCTCCACGATGCCCTCCTGCACGCCCTTGAAGCTCGTGCTGTAGAGTACCATCGTGGAGTAGGTGGTCTTGCCCATCCCGACTCCCGGGATGCTCGTCACCTGGGCGTGGCCGATGTCGTGGTACAGGTGATCTAATACGAAGGCCTTGCCGATCACGCCCTCGAACGCGCTGCCCTTGCCCTTGAGCTTCACCGGGTTGTCGATCTGGCTACGCGCCTCGATGTTCTCAATAGTGAGCACCTGGTCATCCGCTACCGCGATCGCCACCCACATGTTGTGCGCGTTGCCCTCGAGCCGGCTGAGCGTCACGTTGATGAAGGGGCTGACGGACTGCGTCCCCTGGAGTGGTGCCTCCTGCACTTTCACCGTCGCGTACACATCGTGCGGGCCGCCGCCGCTCGTCACGGTGGCCGTCGACGGGCGAGCCCATTGCAGGAACTGCACAGCCAGCGCTTTAGCGACCTGGGCCGGGTCATTCTTCCAGGACTGGTGTCCTTGATTGATGCTCGCCTGGTCCGCCTCTGCCTGGTAGCGCGTCAGGTCGGGGAAGATTCCGGGGAAGGCCACCTGCGCCAGCGTTCCCTCACCCGCATTCCAGGCAAATTCGCGGAAGAGGTCCTGCGTCCACTGTGCGCTGCTCTTGCCAGCGTTCAAGGGGGAGTTCTGGTCCACTTCGGCGGTCATCACGCTATTGTAGTAGCTGATCTTCGCATCACCCTTGACGAGACCCTGCATCTTGAAGAGTTGTACCGGTTTGGTGTTTGTAATCTTGTCGAAGACGTAGACATCCAGCGTGCCGTTCGCATCGCTATGGCGCACCGTGACGAGCGCCTGCAGCGTCGGGTTGCCCAGCACATTGGCGAAACTCACGCGCTCGACTTTCCCATTGGTCCCCTGGGTGCCGAGGATGCGATCCCAGTAGGCAGTATCACTCACTCCCGGTGGGCCGTTCTGCGGTCCCGGGACGACGCCCGGCGTTGGGGATGGCGTCGTATCACTCCCGCTAGGTGTCACTGTGGTGACCGGTGCCGTTGGTGTCGGCGTGACCTGAGTTGCGGGATGCTGTCCCAGTTGTGGTATGACGATGACACCGACGCTGACAATGAGCGCCAGCGCAACAATCACCGCCGCAGCCACGAACCAACGATTCCTCCCGGTGCCAGGTGGCCGCCGGGGGGGCTGCGGAAAGCTCTCAGGCGGGGATGCCTTCGCTTGCTGCACAGTATTTGCAGTATAGATCGATTGGGAATCCCGAGGAGGAGTTTCCTGAACTTTGTCTCGATCCGTATATCGTGTACTCATAGGTTTCCTCTTTCTGAAACCTGCCACTATGCAGGTCATCTGATAACCCAAGCGTAGTATAAGTGCGGAGGTTCACAAAACGGTCGCAATGTGAAGGGAAGGAATCACAGGAAGGTCACTATCTCCTTCCGGTTTGGCAGTAATACGAAAAGCAAAGTCCCATCAAATCACGTGTTCGGGAAAAGAGTGCTTCAAAGGCTTTTGCCTCGTATCTTTCGGTCGCATCAAGTGTCGTCGCTACCCTGCTGTAGTCCGCGAGAGACACCTGGGTCAAGCGGGTGTCCAAGTAGGAGTGGGCCTGGGTATACTGCTGAGGACAATCACACAATCGAGGAGGGAGATTGTGATCGTCCTGTGCGAACTGGGCGACCTGCTGTGATAGCTCAGTGAGGTCAACACACTATACTCTACGATGAAGCGTTAGGAACGAAAGGAGCACAATAATGAACCACAAACTCGTACGTAGTGCACTCATCGTAGTAGAGGCATTTGTTGCACTCAGTGCCGTTGCGGGGGGCATCGCTCTTCTGAGGGGGGTGTTTGCCCAGGGGATACCGGTCGCGTGGCTGGCTGGCACGCCTTTCAATGACTACACCATCCCCGGTCTGCTGTTGGCGCTTGTGATAGGAGGCGGGATGCTGCTGGCCGCGGCGACGGTGTTCATCCCTCGCGAATGGGCAGTACTCATCTCGGTGGGGGCTGGCATCGTCATGGTTGGCTTCGAAGGGGTGGAGGCAGTATGCATCGACAGCAAAGTGGGGGATGGACTTCCCCTGGTAGCTGTGCTTCAAGTCTTC
>Ga0070708_100005101_pt1 | contig 10396 bp, 8 predicted proteins | sample KBSK5503metaG_FD_65469 | JGI IMG/M metagenome (GOLD analysis project Ga0070708, IMG submission 65469) | Corn, switchgrass and miscanthus rhizosphere microbial communities from Kellogg Biological Station, Michigan, USA - KBS K5-50-3 metaG | ecosystem: Host-associated > Plants > Roots >... | reverse complement strand
GCGCGTCCGATCGCAGCGCCAGCACCAGCATCATGTTCCCCAGGTCGACGGCCTGGCGCCACGGTGAGGGCCGGACCTGGACGAAGAAGACGTCGATCAGCTTCAGCTCTCCGCGCTGCACCATCAGGTTGGCCGGCTTGATGTCCCGGTGCGCGAGCCCGACGTCCCACATCAGCCTGATCATCGCGAGCGCCTCGTCGATCACATGCTCGTCGACCTCGGCTTCACCGATCTCGACCGCGTCGTCGAAGAAGTCCATCGCGATCAGGTACTCACGCTCCGGGGTGATCTCCACGATGCCGAGCGCCGCGGGCGTCGGGAACCCGTACTCGCCCAGCATCCGGAGCGTGTAGTCCTCGTACTCCACGAACCGGCGGACAGTGGAGAACGGCGTCTCGTCCTCCAGTCGCCCGTAGAGCATCGTGCGGCCCAGCTTGTACCACCGGTCCGCCCGCACGTGGCTCTTCGCGTAGAGCTTGGCGAAGATCGTCCGCCGGCGGCCGTCGTCGTCGGTCACGGTCATCTTCAGTGGGGTGGAGCCGCCGGACGCCTCGAGCCCGACCGGCTTGATGTCGTGCACGGTGAACCCGAGCTGGTCTTGCAGCGCGGTACGGATGGCCTCGCCGCGGCGTCCCGTGACGTCGAGGTGTGCGGCCTTGCCGCGCGCGCCGTACGTGACCGGGAACAGATCGTTCGGGACGAAGGCGCGGAAGGCAACCAGCGGGATCGCGACCCCGACGATCGCACCGAACACGACGTCGGTGAAATGGTCGACGCCGAGGTAGATCCGAAGCCCGCCCGTGATCGCGATGGCAGCCGCCGCGGCGACCTTCGCCCAGAACCGCGGCCGGCCGGGAACGACGAGCATGAACACCGCGCCCATCGCCAGGATCGAGATCGCACCGACGGGGATCGAGGGCGTCGCGTACCCCTCCCAGCTCGCGAGCTGCTGCACCCCGAAGGGCCGGACCCGCAGGGAAAGCAGCTCGAGTCCCTGCAAGAGCCCCCCCGCGATGAAGAGGGAGATCATCCAGATCGCGAGATGGCGCCAGCGTCGGAACCATCCCGTCGCGAACACGAGGAGCACAGCGAGCGCCCCGAACCCGACGCGCGAGCCGATCGTGTGGGCCTTCTGCGCCAGCGTGTCGAGCCACCCGGCGCGGATCGAGATCACGGCGTCGGTGATCCACGCGTCGAACTTGTCGAGAGGACCCGGATCGACCCGGAGCCACCAGCAGCCGGTGACGACGACTGCCACCAGCAGGATCAGCCAGGCCCAACCGGTGGAACCGATCTGCCTGGGCAGCGGCGGGGCGGCGCCCGTCGGCCGGCGGCGTCGGTGGATGGCGACGGGTGCAGCGGCCGGCGGCACCACCTGCTCTTGCGGATCCACGCTTCCCTCCGCGGGGATCCTCGCACGATCAGCCAGCGACCGGGAAGCTGACGATGTCAGATGCCTCCTTCCGCCGGTCTCCCCTCGACCGGCGGTCGGCTCACGAGGGCACCGGAGCGCCGCGGAGGACCGCGACGAGGCGATCGATCGTTTCGGCGGGACCGTGCCGGCTCGTATAGCCCGCGGCCAGGCGGTGGCCGCCGCCGCCGAAGGCGGCGGCGGCCACCGCCAGGTCGTGCGCACCGCGGGAACGGATGCTGACCTTGAAGCGGCCGTCCCGCTGCTGCTTGAGGACGGCGGCGACGTCGGCGCCCCGCACCGTCCGGATCACGTCGATCAGGTCGTCGGTCTCGCCGACCCCGAGCCCGGCGTCGGTGAGATCCGACTGCAGCAGGTAGGTCCAGACCAGATCGACCTCCGGGACCTGGTGGAGGCGGCCGAGGGCGACGCCGAGCAGCCGCAGGTACGCGGCCCGATGGTCCTCGTAGAAGACCTGCGACAAGGCCGCGTGGTCGAACGCGTGCTCGCGAAGCCGCGCCGCGACCCGCAGGGTCTCCGGCGTCACCGCCTCGTACTGGAACCGACCCGTATCGGTGACGAGCCCGGCGTAGAGACAGAGCGCGCTCGCTTCGCTGATCTCGCCGCCGATCCGATCGAGCAACCGGATCACCACCTCGCACGTCGACGACGCGTCCGGGTCGACGAGTCGGATCGTCCCGACGCCGTCGTTGGACCGGTGATGGTCGATCCAGATCAACTCGGTGGCGGCGTTCGCCGCGGGGCCGAGCACGCCGAGCCGGTCGAAGGACGCGCAGTCGCACGTCACCATCACCGGGGGGGCAGCCGGGAACCGGTCGGGCGGGACCAACAGGTCGAGACCGGGCAGCAGCTCCGACCACCGTGGCAAGCGCTGAGGCTGGTTGGGGTACGAGCAGGTGACCTCGACGCCCCGGTCCACCAGGTGATGGGCCAGCCCGAGCATCGATCCGAGCGCGTCCGCGTCGGGGTTCACGTGGCACGCGATCGCGACCAGGTCGGCCTCGCGGAGGGCGTCCGCCGCGCGCGTCAGATCGTCAGGCGTCACGACCAGCCTCCTGCTCGTGGATCCCCTCGAGGATCGTGTCGACCCGTTCGGCCGTCGCGGGCGTCGTGTCCTCCTCGAACCGGAGCTCGGGGACGACCTTCAGCCGGATCTGCCGGCCGAGCTCGCGCCGCAGGTGGGGCGATGCCGACCGGAGCCCGGCCCGCGACCCGGCCCGCGCGCGCTCGTCGCCCAGGGCGGTGAAGTACACCCACGCGACGCGCAGGTCGTGCGACACCTTCACGCCGGTGACGGTCACGAACCCGATCCTGGGGTCCTTGAGCCGCTGGATCGCCTCGGCGAGGATCTCGCGGAACTCCTCGCCCACACGTTCGGTCCGGGCGCCTTGTGGCATGCGACCAGCGTACCCGGGCTCGATCAGTCCTCGGGCCACAGCAGCTGGAGCTCGGCCCGCAGTACCTCGGTCTCTCCCCAGCGCTCGACGAGCTTCTCGACCTCGTGCATCACCCGTCGCAGATGATGCTGGTCGCTCCCGACGGCCGCCACGGCGATCGCCGTTCGTTGCCACAGTTCGTGGTGCTCGACCTCGGCGACGCTGACGGGGAACCGCTGCCGGAGGGCGGCGGTGAGCGACGCGATCACGTGGCGCTTCTGCTTGAGCGAACGACTCCCCGGGATCCGGAGGTCGAACCGCTCGAGTGCGACCACCACGGCGTCAGATCGAGCGCGCGACCTCTTCGACCCGGTACGCCTCGATCAGGTCACCCTCCTTGAGGTCCTGGAAGTTCTCCAGGCCGATGCCGCATTCGAAGCCCTCGCGGACCTCCGACACATCGTCCTTGAAGCGCCGGAGCGAGGCGATCCTGCCGTCGTAGACCACGACGCCGTCGCGGACGAGCCGCGCCGACGCGTTCCGTGGGATCGTGCCTCCGCGGACGTAGCAGCCGGCGATCGCGCCGAGCTTGGGGACGCGGAACATCTGACGCACCTCGGCCTCGCCCAGGATCTGCTCGCGTTCCTCCGGCTTCAGCAGGCCGGACAGCGCCGCCTTGATGTCGTCGATCGCGTCGTAGATCACCTTGTACGTGCGGATGTCGACGCCCTCGTCCGCGGCCAGCTCTCGCGCTCCTGCGGAAGGGCGGACGTTGAACCCGACGATGATCGCGTCCGACGCCATCGCGAGGGTGACGTCGTTCTCGGTGATGCCGCCCGCGCCGGCCCGGACGATGTTGACCTTGACCTCGTCCTGGGGAAGCTTGAGGAGCGAGTCCTCGAGCGCCTGGACGGACCCCTGCACGTCGGCCTTCACGATCAGGTTCAACTCGGCGACCTCTGCCCGGCCCGTCTGCCGCATCAGGTCCTCGAGCGTCGTGCGCCGTGAGGTCACGAGCTCCGCCTGCCGAGTCCGGGCTTCGCGTTCCTCGGCGATGTGGCGTGCCTCCCGCTCGTCCTCGACCTCACGGAAGTCGTCCCCGGCGGTCGGGACGTGGCTCCACCCGAGGATCTGGACCGGCTTCGACGGTCCGGCGATCGTCGTCGCCCGGCCGTTCTCGTCCTGCATCGCGCGGATCCGGCAGTACGCGGTGCCGGCGATCAGCGCGTCGCCGACGGAGAGGGTGCCCTTCTGGACCAGGACGGTCGCCACGGGGCCGCGGCCCTTGTCCAGGTGGGCCTCCAGGACCGTGCCACGCGCCCGTCCGGTGGGATCGCCCTTCAGCTCCTCGAGGTCGGCGACGACGAGGATCGTGTCCAGCAGCGTGTCGAGGTGCGCGCTCGTCTTCGCGGAGACGTCGACGAACTCGTAGTCGCCGCCCCACTCGGACGGGACCACGCCGCGCTCAACCATCTGCGTACGGACGCGGTTGGGATCGGCGTCGTCCTTGTCGATCTTGTTGACCGCCACGATGATCGGCACGTTCGCGGCCTTGGCGTGGTCGAGCGCCTCTACGGTCTGCGGCATCACGCCGTCGTCGGCGGCGACCACGAGTACGACGATGTCGGTGACCCCGGCGCCGCGCGCGCGCATCGCGGTGAACGCCTCGTGACCGGGGGTGTCGATGAACGTGATCTCTCGCTCGCCGGCGTGCGCCTGGTAGGCCCCGATGTGCTGCGTGATCCCTCCGAACTCACCCGCCACGACGTCGGTCTCGCGGATCGCATCCAGGAGCTTCGTCTTGCCGTGGTCCACGTGTCCCATGATCGTGACCACGGGAGCGCGCGGAACGAGCTCACCGTCGCTCACCTCGAGCTCCTCGATCTCCTCGAGCTTGAGCTCGTCCTCGATGCCGACGATGTCCGCCTGGTAGTCGAGCTCGTCCGCGATCACCCGGATGGCCTCATCCGACAGCGACGTGGTGGCGGTCGCCATCTCGCCGGCCATGAAGAGGATCTTCACGATCTCCGCCGGGGACCGATCGAGCTTCTCGGCGATCACCTGCGGCGTCGCCCCGTGGACGACCTGGAGCACAGGACCGGTGGGTGGCGGCGGTGTCGCGGGCGCCTCCGGGGGCCGTTTGCGGGGGGGAACGGCGGGGGGGGCCGCGGCGGCCACCGCGGGCTCTGCCGCCGGCTCCGGGGCGGACCGTGCGGCCGGCTTCGCCGCCGCCGCCGCGCGCTTCGGCTTCGCCTTGCGCGGCTGCGGCGGCGGCTCCAACACCTCGCGGGGCTTCGCGGGCGCCGCGGTCGCTTTTCCGCCCGACGCGCGCAACCGGGGCACCATGTCTTCGGGCACGCTCGAAGATGCGGACTTGCCGCTCACCCCCATCTGCTCGAGCGCCGCCAGCAGCTCCTTGCTGCTGACGCCGAGCTCTTTGGCCAGTTCGTGGATCCTCATGCGTTCCCTTGCACCCCTTCGATGAACCCTCGTAGCTTACGAGCTTCCTCCGGGCCGACGCTCGTGCGGAGCGCGCGCCCGATCGCCCCGTGACCCAGCGCGCGGTCGAGACACGACGCCGACCGATGCAGGTACGCCCCGCGGCCGCCGGCGATCGCGTCCGGATCCGGCTCGACGGTTCCCGCCGCACCACGCACGATGCGCACCAGCGAGGACCTCGGTGATGCCGCGCGACACCCGACGCACGTGCGCTCGGGCACGCGCGAGCCCACGGCTCAGGCCCCCGCCGGAGCCTCCGGCGCCGCGGTCGCCTGCGTCTCCGACTTGATGTCGATCCGCCAACCGGTCAGCCGCGCCGCGAGCCGGGCGTTCTGGCCCTCCTTGCCGATCGCGAGCGACAGCTGATAGTCGGGCACGACCACCTGCGCCGTCTGCGTGTCGGGATCGACGCGGACCTCGCGGACCTTGGCGGGCTGCAGGGCGTTCGCCACGAACTCGCTCGGGTTCTCCGACCACGGGACCACGTCGATCTTCTCGCCGCGGAGCTCCGTGACGACGTTACGGACACGGGAACCCTTTGGCCCGACGCATGCGCCGACCGGGTCGACGGCCGGCTCGTTGGACCAGACCGCGATCTTCGAACGATGTCCGGGCTCGCGCGCGACCGCTTTGATCTCGACGACCCCGTCTGCGATCTCCGGTACCTCGAGCTCGAACAGCTTCTTGAGCAGGCCGGGATGCGTCCGGCTGACGACGATCTGCGGGCCCTTGGCCCCCCGGCGGACCTCCGTGATGTACGCCTTCAACCGCTCGCCGCTCCGGTAGGGCTCCGACGGCACCTGCTCGGCCTGCGGGACGAGCGCCTCGACCTTCCCCAGATCGAGCAGCGTGTACCGCCGCTCCGACTGCTGGACGATCCCGGTCACGATGTCGCCTTCGCGGCCCGCGAACTCCTCGTAGGTCATCTCGCGCTCCGCGTCGCGGAGCTTCTGGAAGATCACCTGCTTCGCCGTCTGCGCGCCGATCCGACCCTTGAAGTCGTCCGTCACGGTGACCTCCTCCTCGGAGAGCACCTTCATGACCAACGTCTCGCCGTCTTCGCCCTCGACCTCCTCGAGCTGCTGCTGGAACATCCGCATCTCACCCGTTTCGGGATCGATCTCGGCACGGAACCCGACGAAGTCGTCGTCGGCGTCGGGATGCTCCTGCTTCCACGCCGACTTGTAGGCCGCCGCCATCGCCTCCTCGAGTCCCTGGAGGATCGTGTCGAAGGCGATGCCCTTCTCCCGTTCCAGCTCCCGCAGCGCGGCGATCATCTCCGCGTTCATCGAGCCGCCCCCTTGAGCTCCGCGGCCCAATCGACGACGGTGCGGGCGGACGCGACGTCGGCGAAGGCGATCCGGCGGGTGGAGCCGTCGACGTCCACGTCGATGCCATCGTCGTCCACGCTCGTGAGCGTGCCGGTGTACGTCCGGATGTCTCCGGCCGCCTCGGTCGTGCGCACCTCGATGCGGGCGCCGACGCACCGCGCGAACTGCGCAGGGCTCTTCAGCGGACGCTCCAACCCGGGGGAGCTCACTTCCAGCTGGTACCTGCCCTCGCCGAAGCCCTCCAGATCGAGCCGCCGGACGAGCTTGTCGGAGACGGTCGCGATCGCGTCCAGGTCGACGCCGCCGTCGCGATCGACGGTCACGCGGAGGGCGCGCCGTCCGGTGGGACCACCGTAGGTCACGTCGACGAGCTCAAGGCCCGCTCCCTCGACCACCGGGCGCACCAGCGCCTCCGCCTCCACCTGACCATCCCCCTACATACGAAAGGTGGGCCCGCGCCCACCTCCGGCTCGTGCTCGACTGCGGTCTCTCGCTCGAGTATAGCCGGACCGGTCGCGGTGGTCGCCGCGATCGCTCGCTCGCAGCTCCGTTGACGAGCGCGACCGGCCTCTGGGAGGGTTCCGCGACCTCCGGAAGGACGTTCCCGATGCCCGATACGCTCCGGGTCCACCCCGACCGCGACGCGTTCGACCGCCTCGCCTCGGAGCATCCGCTCGTCCCGGTGTGGGCCGAGCTCCTCGCCGACGTCACGACGCCGGTCGGGCTCTTCCCGGCCGTCGCCGGCTCCGGTCCGGGCATCCTGCTCGAGTCCGTCGAGCGGTCGGAGCGGTGGGGACGCTACTCCTTCGTGGCCGGTGACCCGGCGGCGATCCTGGTGGTCGACGGCGCCGGTCTGCACCTCCGCGACGTCGTGCGGGACCTCCCGACCGGGGAACCCTCGCGCAGGCTGACCCCGCGCGAGGCGCTGCGTGCCGCGGTCCACCGGCTCCGGGCTCCGCGCCTCGAGGGGTTGCCGCCGATCACCGGCGGCCTGATGGGGTACGTGTCGTACGAGGCCGCGGGCCTCCTGGACGGCCACCCCGCCCCGCATCCCGACGACGCGGCCTGCCCCCCGATCGGCTTGCTCCTGGTCGACCGCGCGGTCGTGTTCGACCATTGGCGACAGCGCCTCGTCCTGGTCGCGCACGTCCCCGCCGGGGGCTACCGGACGGGCGTCGACGCGCTCGATGGACTCGCGGAGAAGGTCGCGACCGCGCCACCCCTCCCCCTGATGACGGCCGGCGAGCGCGCCGTCGGGGACGGCGAGGGCAACATGGACGACGATCGCTACCGCGACATCGTCGTCAGCTTCAAGGAGCACATCCTCGCCGGCGACATCTACCAGGCGGTCCCGTCACGGCGCGTCTCGTTCGCGGCGCCCGACGGCGGCTTGCCGATCTACCGCCGCCTGCGCGTGTCGAACCCCGCCCCGTACATGTTCTACCTCCGCGCGCTCGGGATGGAGCTCGCGGGATCGTCCCCCGAGCCGCTCGTGCGGGTCGAAGGGCGCCGCGTGAGCACACGGCCGATCGCGGGCACGCGACCCCGTGGCCCGACGGAGACGAGCGACCGCCTCCTCGAACACGAGCTCCTCGCCGACCCGAAGGAGCGCGCGGAGCACGCGATGCTCGTGGACCTCGCCCGCAACGACCTGGGCCGCGTCTGCGCGCCCGGAACGGTCCGCCCGACCGAGCTGATGCAGGTCGAGCGGTTCTCCCGCGTGATGCACATCGTCTCGACGGTCGAGGGCGACCTGCGACAGGACATGGAGCCGTTCGATGCGCTCGCCGTGACCTTCCCGGCCGGCACGGTGACGGGCGCTCCCAAACGCCGGGCGATGGAGCTGATCGCCGAGCACGAGCCCACGCCGCGCGGCGCGTACGCCGGCGCCGTCGGCTACCTCACCTTCGCCGGCGACCTGGACTTCTGCATCACGATCAGGACCGCGGTCGTGACCGACGGGATCGCGAGCGTTCAGACCGGCGCGGGGGTGGTCGCCGACTCCGATCCCGCGACCGAGCTCGCCGAGACCAAGGCGAAGGCGGAGGCGTTGATCCCCGCCGTGGCGCCGGGCCCGTCAGCCGGCTGAGACCGGTACGCGTGCCGCGAAGATCATCTCGGAGCCGCCCACGTAGCGGACGCCGTGCACCGTCAGCCCGAGTTCCTGGAGCTCACGCTGGAGTCCGGCGCGGGTGTAGCGGTTGATGTGCTCCTTCACGTACCCGTTGGGGAAGACCTTGCCGTAGAGCCACTCGAGGACGAGCCACCGCGCGCGGCTGTAGTCGGGTGTCCCCAGGATCAGCAGCCCGCCCGGCGCGATCACGCGGACGAGCTCGTCCAGGTGGACCTGGCTCCGCGGGATGTGCTCGATCACCTCGGAACAGATCACGGTGTCGAACGCTCGATCCGCGAACGGCAGGTGGGTCAGGGACCCCTGCACCAGGTGCCGTCCCGGCGCGCGGAGCCACCGCAGCTTGTGCATGCCCAGATCCATCCCCACCACGCCCGGGAGCGTCTGCACGATCCGGCTGGAACCGCACCCGATGTCCAGGGTGGACCGGCTCGCCTGGGGGCCCATGAACGAGTGCACGACCTCGAAACGGCGGCGCTGCCAGCTCCGCTGGAGCGGGATCCACGAATCGAACGCCCGGTTGTCGTAGTCGGCCGCGCGCACCGAGTTCCGCAGGCTCAGCAGGTGAGCCAGCGTCTGGAGGTACCCGACGCCGAACTGCACCATCCGGACGCGGTTCCAGGGCTCCGCGCCTCGGTACCAGAACGGCACCTCCGTCACGCGCCAGCCCTGGCATTGCGCCTTCACCACGATCTCGAGGAGGATGTCCAGTCCCTCGCCCTCCAGCGGCTGGATGTCCAACAACACCCGGCGTCGGTACAAGCGGAACCCGCTCGACAGATCGCGGAAGGGCATCGAGAGCCCGAACCGATACAACGCGTTGAGCATGCGGCTCGCCGACCGACGACTGAACCCCATCTCGGCGACCGCCCCGCGCACGTACCGCGACCCGATGACGACCTCGGCATCGTGGCGATGCGCCCACATCACGGGGACGAAATCGGCCGCGTAGGCGAAGTCTGCGTCCATCGTGAGGACCCACTCACCTTGCGCGGACTCGATCCCGGTCCGCAGCGTGTCGCCGTACCCGGGGCGCTTGCTCAGGACGAAGGAGGCTGACGACGCCTCGACGGAACGCTGCAGCCCGGGGTCGCCGCCGCAGACGAGGATCTCCGAGCGCGGCTCCACGCCGTCGAGCGCCCGGCGGAGCGCGGGCAGCAGGCGCGGGAGGTCGTGGCGTCGTCCCCAGACCGGCACGACGACCGAGAGCACGGTGCTCCGATCGGTTCCGCTCATGTGTTCCCTCCACGGGCCCGGTCGCGACGGTCGCGACCCTTGCGCTCCAGGCTGGCTGCGCAGGGCCGCATGATAGCGTCCGCCGCATGATCCTCGTCGTCGACCACTACGACAGCTTCACGTACAACCTGGTGCAGCTGATCGAAGGGCTGGGTCGTCCGACGCAGGTGGTGAAGTCGGACGAGCGATCGCCGGACGAGCTGTTGGCGACCCACCCCGATGCGGTGGTGCTCTCGCCCGGCCCGGGACACCCGCGGGCGGCGGGGGTATTCACGGCACTCCTCGACGCCCTCCCCGACGACATCCCCGTCCTGGGGGTCTGCCTCGGTCACCAAGCACTCGGCATCCAATGCGGCGGCACGGTCGATCGGACCGAGCCGGTCCACGGGAA
>Ga0070708_100005100_pt1 | contig 10398 bp, 8 predicted proteins | sample KBSK5503metaG_FD_65469 | JGI IMG/M metagenome (GOLD analysis project Ga0070708, IMG submission 65469) | Corn, switchgrass and miscanthus rhizosphere microbial communities from Kellogg Biological Station, Michigan, USA - KBS K5-50-3 metaG | ecosystem: Host-associated > Plants > Roots >... | reverse complement strand
CGGAGAAGGGCCGGCAGTTCACCCTCAAGATTGACCTGCCGTATGAGGGATGGATCACCGTCAAGGCACAGACGCTGTACGGCAAGCCCGGCTTCGGCTTTGCCGTGCGTTTTACCGAGGTGCCTGAAGAGGCCCGCACGCGCCTCGATCGGGGGCTCGAGAAGCTGCGCGCCCGGGCGCCGCACGAGGGGGAGGAATGAAATGCCGCGGGTCGGGGTTCGGGAATCGGGAGTCGGGAGTGATGATCAAGTACCACTTGCATCGCGGTTGATGACTCATGGCAGCGTGTCAGTTGCCTAAGACAAGGCAACTGCACGCTGTCATGAGCCATCAGCCACGATGTAAGCGGTACTCAGCAGAAGACGAGCCCGTTACCGCGCGTCGATCGTGAACAGCTCAAACGGCCCCCAGTAGTACGGCTTCGCAAAGTTGCCGCCTCTGCGCATCAGCGCCAGCTTCGCCTCCCGCAAGGCGCGCGCCGGGGGATCGCCGTTCGCCAGGTGCGCGTACAGAGTGTCCATCAGTTCGGCGGTTGATTGATCGTCGACATCCCACAGCCCTGCGATGACGCGATGAGCGCCGGCGCGCAGGAACGCCCACGCAAACCCGATCAGCCCCTCGCCCGAATAGGCGCGCTCGCCCGCGCTTCGACAGGCGGAGACCGTGACGAGCTCGGCGTGAAGTGGCTGTTCCGCGACATCGCGCGCGTACAGTTTGTAGGCATGCTCATCGCGCGCGAGGATGACGGCGGAGTCAAGCGGGCTGTACATGTTGGCCACGGCGTGCGCCGTAAAGTGCACGATGCCGAACTGATCGGGATGCGCCTCGCGATAGGCGCTCGGCGTGGCGCGGTTGCCCTGAACGATGGTGACGCTCGCAGCGGGAAAATGGCTCGCGATCTTTGCCATCTCGGCCGGCGCATTCCGGAGGGCCGGGAACTCAGGGTCGCCCGCCGTCGGATTGCCCATGATGAGGATTGACTGGCGCCGGGACGGGCGGGATGGCGTTGCCGTATCGAGCATCGACAGCGATGGCGCGACCCGAATCTCGACGTCGTCAATCCAGTAGTGCCGCGTCCGGCCGTCAATCGGCAGCGTGTCAAAGTTCACGCCATGCAGCGCCCCGTCGGGAACGATCACGACCGACGCATCGTGAGGCAGCCCGCCAAGCGACTGTTCGGCGGGTTGGACAATCATCCGGTATAGCCGGTCGCCGGCCGTGTCTCTTGATGCGAGAGGGTCCGCCGTCGAGGTTGCGATCAGTGCCTGGTATTCGCGAACGAGAGTCTCGACCTCGCTGGCAGGCGGCAGGATCACGCATCGTATGCCGGCCGCTGTCACGACCCACAAATACGAATGTGGCGACGCCAGCCAGTAGGACAGCAGCACACGGTGCGTCTCGACGGCGACTCGTCGAAAAAGTTTCGCAGTCCCCCGAGCCGGCAGTGAGGCACCCTGCCGGTCCGCCAGCACACGGGCGCGGCTCGAATCGACGATCTCGAGCGCGCGGTCGATCTGTTGTTGTTCGACCAGCGCGTCCACGTACACACGATAGAAGGCGATCAGTCGCGTCAAGTACGACAGCTTGTAGTCGGTTCGCAACAGCTGCGATCGGGTCTTTTCAATCGTATCGAGCGCCGCTTCGAAATGGGAGGCCGCACGTTTGGGCTGCTTTTGGCTGCTCGCAATGACTCCGAGGCCGGCGTGCGCGGACCACTTGATCGCTGGATCCGCCTGCGGGTCTGCGAGGGTCTGCTCGAATAGATCGGCGGCCTTGGTCAAGAGCCCGCGTCCCTGAGCAATTTGCGCCGCGGTCAGCGTGTTGTAGACAGGATTCCCTGAGCCGGTCGCCTCCTGGAGTCGTCTCCCTTCATCGTTGAAGTGTTCGGCTTTGTCCCAGTCGCCAAGGTCCAGGTAGGCGACTGCGAGGTCATTTGCCCAGAGAGCGGCGTCGGCGGCCACTTTGGCGTCCGCGCTCAAGGCCGAATCCGTTGCGACCGCGAGCGCCTGATTCAGGTAAACCAACGCCTCGCGGGGATTGCTCTGTTGCAGGTACGTATTACCCAGTTCGCCAAGCGCCTGTTCATAGAAATCCTTCCGCCCGCTTCGCCCGTGAAAGTCAACGGCGCGACGCTGCGTGGCCACGGCACGATCAAACTGACCGAGACGTGAATAGCACATCCCGGCGTTATTCAGCGCGGCTCCATACAGACTCAGCGGCTCGAGATCCTTGAATGCCAGCACCCGTTCGAACCACAGAATCGCCTCGTCATAGCGGTTGCGGTTCACGCGGCTCATGCCGAGATTATTGAGAGCCTGGGCCTGGTGATAATGGTCATCGGTCGCTCCGGCCTCGGTCACAACCGCAGTCAGTCTGGATTCGGCATCGGCCCAACGACGGGTGCGAAGGCAGATTTGCCCGGCCAACACGTCCATATCAAATCGCAGATCGCGCGCCGAAGGTGCGATGAGAAGGGCCTCGTCCAGCGTGTGGAGCGCCTCCCCGAGCTGCCCATGAATCATTTGGGTCCGTGCCTCGAGATACTTCTGTCGCGCACGGAGTGGATCGAACCGCCCGCCAGCGGGTATCGGCATCCGCAGCACGGGAAGGGCCTCGGACAGCTGCAACTGAGCGATCAGTATTTCGGCTCGGAGGAGGCGAAGCGTCCAGGCCCCCTCGGACTGGGATTGGGTCCCGACGCGTTTCAGGCCACGCTCGGCAAGAGTCCTCGCCTCGGACAGTTCGCCACGCCGCAGCGCAAATCTCGCCGCTTCGATGATGCGGTCGGGATGAGATGGCGGGCGATTCGTGCAGCTGACGAGCAGGAGAACTACAAAGAGGACGACAGCGCGTTTCATCAAAACGCTTTGTGATCAGGGGGAATAACTGCCGTTCGATTGGGTCTCGCCGCCCGCGCCGATGCCCCCGTCCGGCGAGCCGAGGTCAAACCGGATCATCGTCAGCCGGCGGTCCACCTCGCTGATCAGAATTTCCCCGAAGAAGATGGTCCCGATGTCCTTGACGGTGAGCGAATGGTGGTCGATTTGCGCGCCGGGGTACGGTTTGTCGGCCCATCTGATGGACTTGACGATCGTGCCGTAGGTCAGACCCCCCGCTTGAACCAACCGCCCCGCAGGCGGTGGCGCGGGCAGTCCGCCAAGCGTCGACCGCATGAACAGACAGTCCCCGTGCTCGCTCACGAATTTCGAATCATCCGCCGCCGCAATAAGCTGCGCCAGCGTGCTGAACTGCTGGAACAGCCGCATGTTCAGCTCGACGATGAGCGAGTGGCCATCGACGCTGACGCCTTCGAGGACTGTGTCGCTGCCCACCGTAATCGGCGTCTGGCCGCCGCCGGCAGGGCTCTTGGCGTTGAGCGTCCCGCGCAATCGATGGATCGTGAGCTGGGGTCTTATCCCGATCACCAGCTCCTGGAGCTCCGCAGTGACGGAAGTGGACGTCGTCAACGAGCCCTGGGCGACCCGGCCGTACGTCATCTCCGCGGCCTGCTTCGTGTCGTCGAAGACACCCTCGGCCGAGGTAAACGCAGACCCGAATCGGACGATATTGCCGAACTGCTTTGCGCCAAGTCGAGAGACGGATCGACCGCCCGCGACCGTCAGCGAGCTTGCGCAGTCGGCCTCCAGGAAGAAATCCTGGGGCCGGTAAATCCGTCCGCTTAAGGCTGAGGCATTGCCTCGAAAGATGAATCGTCGTGTGAGGTCCATGGCCGCTCGGGGCGAGCTGTTATTGGCCGGCGACGGTGAAGCGATACTCTCCGATTACACGGTCGCCGCTCGCGGCGTCACGAATCAGGAGAACGTACTCGCCGCGCGCCGTTAGGGTACCAGGCGGAAGCAGAAGAAACAATGGCGTTCCTGCCGGCGGGGCCGGAGCATGGCCGGCCGCCACCTGCCCGCCGGCCGACGTGCGCAGGTCGTACTCCTCCTCGCCGGCCGCGCCCGTGTTCACATCCACGGCGAGCAGTACTCCGCCGTTTGCGCTAGGGGTTACGACCGGTTCAGAACCACGGCTGGCAGGCCGAAGCGTCACGGGCGTGACTGCCTGAGGCGCACTCCCACGGCGGAGCGAGGGCGCGAGCAAGAGCGATTCGTACCCGGCGACGAGGGCGAGCATCGCCGCCGCCGCCCATGGAATCACGGCCGATCGTGGCGACCACCAACGAGCCGGTCGCAGAACAGAGACCGATGCCGTTCGGTTCGGCGCGCCGAAGCGCGACTGGGACTGGTCAGCGAACACCGTCTTCGCCCCCTCCTCCATAATCGCGCCCATCCGCACATCGTCGGCGCATTCCTCGCAGGAGAAGTAATGATCTTCGAAGGAGTGCCGCTCGAGCTCCGTCATTTCTCCGAGCAGGTAACGCTCGGACGCAAGGGTGTCCAAGGCTTGCTGATGGGTCATAAGTTCACCGCTATGCTCCGCTGAATCGTTGCCGAAACCGCATCTTCGCTCGATGGACCAGGACCCTGAGATAGCTGCGATCGATGTTCAACTGCCGGCAGACATCATCCTTGTCGCGCTCCTCGAAAAAGAGCCAGCGCAATAAGTCTCTTTCCTTTTCCGGTAGCTCGGCGAGCGCCTGATGCACCCGCGAGCGCTCCTGGGATCTTATCAAGCTCGCTTCAGCACTGACGCGGCCCTCTTCAGGCCGGTCGTCCTTGTCGTCGTCGAGCGCCGTCGTCCTCGAATTCGCCCGATAGAGCTCGAAGAGCACGTTGTTGCATACCGAGTTAACGAATGCTCCAAAGCCCGCCGGGGTCGTCACGCCCTTTTGTTTCAGTGTCCGCAGGACGCGTGCGAACGTTTCCTGTTTGGCGTCCTCGACCAGCGCCGCCGACCGCAACCGCGAGCGCAGCTTCACCGAGAGCAGGGCGCCGAAGTACTCCGTAAAGTGCTGTTCAGTCTCGGGATCCCCCACGACGAGCCGCTGAATATAGGCTTCGTCGAAGCTGTAACGGGGCTGTCGTGACAAGTCGGATGAATCGTATTCCGCACCGACCCGCCACGCAACCCCGTCCCCCTCTATCAGTTTTGTGATGGCGGCCGGTCAATCGTTTCATCGCCGGTCCCTTTGGGCAGGGGCCTAGCCACATCGAGATCCCGTTTCTGAAACGGATCGGAGCCTGGCGACACCATTCAGACAAATGATGACAGCTCAAGCGGTTCGCATAGGGCGAGACACAAAGCCAGCAGCCTTCACCCGGCCTTCGCTGACCTTCGATTCGTACTGCGGCCTGCTGAGGACGCTGGCGTCCCAAGGCCATCGGCCTAACCTTCTCGTCGCGGTTGGGCAGGGCATGTCGACCGATGCCACGGCGCGACGCGTGATGACGCTGGGGGTTCTTCCATTTCATTGGTGCGCGCTTCCAGGCCAGCTGATCCTGCCTCCACGGAAACGGGGCACGCTCTTCCTGAATGATGTCGGGGCATTGAGCCGCGCCCAACAGCTCACTCTCTACGATTGGCTCAGCGCCGAGTGTGAGGAGCTGCAGGCTGTTTCAATCACGTCGGTGCCTCTGGAGTCGATGGTCGAGGACGGACAGTTTCTCGAAGCGTTGTATTACCGCCTGAACGTGGTTCGACTCGACGTGACACGCCACGGGTAGATCTCGGGCCGCACGGTTCTAGAATTTCACGCCGGCAAGAACGATGACCACGCGGTTCCTCAGTGAGTCGGCGTGTGAGAACGAATCGTTGGCGATGTCGTTCAACCCGAATGTGACTCTTCCTTCGACGAGAAACCGGCTGTTATCGGCCCCGCCGCCGAAGGTCAACCCTACATCGCCGCTCTTGATGGCCGCGTCAATATTCACATCGTGGGTCTGACCGCTCGAATCGAGATGGCCGCTGGTGCTGACCTTAACGCCGAAGGTGGGTCCCGCAAAGGCGTACGGCGTGGCGTGGGAGCCTTCCCGGCCGGAGTAGCGAAAGAGCAACGGAAATTCCAGGTAATTCAGCCGAATGCTGACTGTGCCGCCGCCGCGCTCATCGAGCTTGACGCCCTTCATCACAAAGAGCAGCTCCGGCTGAAACCCGAACCGGTCGTTGATGTGGAACCGTGCGAACCCGCCAAAAGCCGCACCGACTTTTGACGTGGTGTCGCTGCTCGGTCGGCTCACGATGCCGTCGATGACCTCGCCGGCATTCGGCAACCCGGCGAACGTGAGACCGACCTTGACCCCCTTGTCTACCATTTGGGCGCTCGCGGTGCCTGACATGACCAGGAACAGGGCAGCGATCAAGCCGAAAAGCTGCTTCGCAATCCGCATCGACCCTCCTCTGAAGTTGTCGCGCCGGCCATCAGCGGCGACGCGGACGTGACGTCGCAGAAATTGTACTGCCCTCACAGCGGCCGTACAACAGTTGAATGGCCGGACGACACGTATTGCAGAGGTGGAGCGCGTATCATGTGTCGTGCTCAAAGAGGTGCACGGACCTCGGTGGGTTGCCCGTCGACAGACGGATCGTCGACATGAGCCAGCCTTACGTCACGAGATCGAGGGCTGCCCGATGGATACCTACATTGACTGGATGAAGTCCTGCTACTACATCTCCGCGGCAGGCAATCCCGCGATATCAGTGCCGTGCGGTTTCACGTCCGACGGGCTGCCCGTCGGCGTTCAGATTGTGGCGCGGCATCGGAACGACTTGGGGCTGATCCGCCTCGCCCACGCGTTCGAGCAGGCCGTCGGCGACATCGCGGGGAGCGGAGGGCCGCTGTGAGCGAGGCCCTTCAACGCGATCTCAAGGCAGCGATTGAAGGCGAAGTGCGATTTGACGGCCTCACACGCGCCCTCTATTCAACGGACGCGAGCGTGTACCAGATCGAGCCGCTCGGGGTCGTCGTCGCTCGCTCACGCGATGACGTGGTGCGGACGGTGGAGGTGGCGCGGCGCCACGGGTGCTCGATCACCGCGCGTGGCGGCGGCACCTCTCAGGCCGGGCAAGCGGTTGGCGCCGGCCTCCAGCTGGACACCTCCAAGTATTTCAACCGCGTGCTGGCGATCAACCCCGCCGAGCGTTGGGCCCGTGTTGAGCCTGGAGTGGTCCTCGACAGCCTGAACGCTACGCTTAGACCTCACAACCTGCGCTTTGCTCCGGACATCTCGACCGCCAGTCGCGCGACTATCGGCGGCATGATCGGCAATAACTCCAGTGGCGCGCGATCGGTCCTGTACGGCAAGACGATTGACCATGTGCTGGAGCTGGATGTGGTCCTTGCCGACGGACAGGTGGCACGTTTCCGCCCGGTCACGGTTGGTGAGCTGGATGCCCTCTGCCGAGGCAACGGCCTCGAGGCCGCATGTTACCGCACGGTGCGACAGCTCGCCCATGACTGCCGCGAGGAAGTTGGCAGACGCTTCCCGAAGCTGCTTCGTCGAGTCGGCGGCTACAATCTTGACGAGTTCATCGATCAAACCAAGCCCTTCAATCTGGCGAAATTGATCGTCGGCTCGGAAGGGACGCTGGGCCTGGTCGTGGCCACGACGATCAGACTTGTGCCCCTGCCCGGCGCCAAGGCTGTTCTTGCTATTGAGTTCGACGAATTGACCGACGCGCTGGCGGCCACGCCTTCGATCCTGCGACACCAGCCCGCGGCCGTCGAGGTGATGGACCGATTCATTCTCGATCACGCGCGGGAGAGTCCGGCGCTTGACAGGCTCAGGCGCGACGTTCTTCAGGGCGACGCCGGCGCGTTGCTGTGCGTCGAGCTCTATGGCGACCACCCTGATGATCTGCTTCCGAGGTTGACGGAGCTCGAACGCGACTTGACCGGCCTGGGCTGTCGCTGCCGCTGGCGGCGTGCGCTCACCGCCGCTGAGCAAGCCCGCATTTGGAGTCTGCGTGAAGCGGCTCTCGGATTGTCGATGGCGATGAAGGGGGACGAGAAGTCGCTGTCGTTTGTTGAAGACACCGCCGTTGCGCCCGAGCGCCTGAGCGAATACATCAGTCGCTTTCTCCGGATCGTTCGCAGCCACGGGACCGTGGCCGGTGTTTACGCCCACGCCTCCGTCGGCTGTCTGCACGTACGGCCCGTCGTGAATCTGAAGACGGCCGACGGCGTTCGCCGCTTCGAAGCCATCGCGAAGGACATCGCCGACCTCGTGCTTGAGTTCGGTGGCGCCCTCTCCGGCGAGCATGGGGATGGCCTCGTGCGCGGTCCGTTCACGGCCAAAATGTTCGGCCCTGTCTTGTACGAAGCGTTTCGAACGCTCAAGAAGACCTTTGATCCGAACGGCCTGTTCAATCCCGGCAAGATCACTGACAGCCCGCCATTGACGTCGAATCTGCGATACGGCGCCGGCTATGTCACCCCGGAGCCGCAAACGTATTTCGACTTCTCTGACTACGGCGGCATGGGGCGGGCCGTCGAGATGTGCAGCGGTCTGGGCGTCTGCCGAAAAACGATGGACGGGACGATGTGTCCGTCGTACATGGCAACGCTCGAGGAGAGCCACTCGACGCGCGGCCGCGCGAACGCGCTTCGCCTAGCGATGTCGGGACGGCTGGGTGAGTCTGGACTGGGAGACGAGCGCGTGTACGAGGTGCTCGACCTGTGCCTCGAATGCCGCGCCTGCAAGAGCGAGTGTCCGGTCGGCGTCGATGTCGCGCGGTTCAAGAGCGAGTTTCTTGCTTCATTCTGGAAGCGGCGCGGGACGCCCTGGCGGGCGCGGGCCATAGGTCACGTGCACACGCTTTCGAAGTGGGGCAGTCGGTTCGCGCCGGTCTCAAACCTTGCGGTGCAAAGCGCCGCCGGCCGCTGGTTGGGCGAAAAGCTTCTGCAGATCGATAGACGGCGAACGCCGCCGGCATGGACGCGCCGGACGTTCCTGCAGCAGATCGAGCAACGCGAGCAATGCGCCCAGCGCGGCGGATCGAGCGACAGCGTGATTCTCTTTGCCGATACGTTCACCAATTACATCCATCCGGGAATCGGTATCGCCGCCGTCGAGGTTCTCGAGGCCGCCGGGCTCAAGGTTCGGACCATGTCGCACGTCTGCTGCGGTCGTCCGCTTATCTCGCAAGGGCTGTTGGAAGAGGCACGGGCGCTTGCCGCGGCGAATGCGGACGCGCTTCACGCGGCGGCGGCGAGCGGCGACCGAATTGTCTTTCTCGAGCCCAGCTGCCTGTCCGCCATCCGCGAGGATGCACCGGCGCTCTTGCGCGGAGAAGCGCGGCGCAAGGCGCAAGTCGTGGCGGAAGCCTCGGTGTTGTTTGAAGATCATGTTGAGCGCGAGTGGAAGGCCGGATCCCTCCGCCTGTCGTTGCGCCCCGGGCCCGCAACCATTCACTTTCACGGTCACTGCCACCAGAAAGCGATGGGCCTCGCCGAGTCCGCGCGTCAGCTGCTCGCGCGCATCCCATCGTCCACCGTTGTCGACCTCGACGCCGGATGCTGCGGAATGGCCGGTTCGTTCGGCTACGCGCGGGAGCACTACGACATCTCTCGCCAGATTGGCGAACGCCGTCTCCTGCCGGCCGCTCGCGCCATGAGCTCCAACGCAGTCCTCGTTGCCTCGGGTGTGTCGTGCCGTCAACAGGTGGCGCATTTCAGCGGCGTCGAAGCGGTTCATCCTGCAGTGCTCCTTCGTTCCCTCGTCGGGGATCCCTCGTGACGCCGTCCAGGCGCCCCCGGTCCCCTCGGGACGCCCGGTACCTGAAGGCCAGCGACATCGTTTTGCTGCTGCTCTGTTTCATGTACCTGATCACGTACGTGGACCGGGTGAACGTCGCTACGGCAGCCGGCGAGATCAAACGCGAGCTGTTGTTGTCGAACACCCAGCTTGGGCTGGTGTTCTCCGCATTTGCCTATCCCTATCTCTTGTTCCAGGTGTTTGGGGGCTGGGTGGGCGACCGGTTCGGGCCGCGACTGACGCTCGTTGTGTGCGGCCTGATCTGGGCAGCGGCGACGATCCTGACCGGCCTTGCGGGCGGGCTCCTGGCGCTCTTTCTCTTCCGTGCGATGCTGGGTGTCGGTGAAGGCGCGACGTTCCCGTGCGCGACACGGGCGATGCAGGGGTGGATGCCGGCCGGCCGGCGGGGTTTTGCGCAAGGCATCACGCACGCGTTCGCGCGCCTCGGCAATGCCCTCACACCACCGCTCGTGGCCTGGTTGATCGCGCTGGTGTCATGGCGCGGATCCTTTATCGCGCTTGGTTGCACGAGTCTGGTGTGGGTGATCGTGTGGGGCTGGTATTTTCGCGACAATCCCGCCGATCACGGCGGCATCACGAGCGACGAGCTCGACCGCCTGCCGAACCGTGGCGTTCCTGCGCACCTGACGCTCCCAACGGTCCCGTGGAAGCGTCTTGCCGTGCGCATGCTGCCGGTGACGGTTGTGTACTTCTGCTACGGCTGGACGCTGTGGCTCTATCT
>Ga0070708_100005099_pt1 | contig 10399 bp, 8 predicted proteins | sample KBSK5503metaG_FD_65469 | JGI IMG/M metagenome (GOLD analysis project Ga0070708, IMG submission 65469) | Corn, switchgrass and miscanthus rhizosphere microbial communities from Kellogg Biological Station, Michigan, USA - KBS K5-50-3 metaG | ecosystem: Host-associated > Plants > Roots >... | reverse complement strand
AAGCGCAGGGCGGGATCGTGCGTAGTCACCGCTCCTGACCCGGACCTGGTCATGGGCATCAACGATCGTGTCCAGCTTGCTACGGCGGAACGCCTGATGCGCCGCGCCATCGCCGAACGGCACATGCGAGCCGGTGTGACTGTCACGGATCCGCATACGACCTACATCGATGCCGGCGTGGAGATCGGCCAGGACGCGCGCATCGAGCCCTGGACAGTCCTCAAGGGCATGACGGTGATCGGGCAGGACGCGGTCATCGGCCCGAATGCGCAGGTGCTCGATAGCCGCATCGGGCCACGGACCGTGGTGTGGGCGAGCATCGTCGAAGAGTCCGAGGTTGCCGAGGACGTCGAGATCGGTCCTTACAGCCATCTGCGACCGGGCTGTCGCATCGGTCCTCGCTGCCGCATCGGCAACTTTGCCGAGCTCAAGAAGTCGCAGGTGGGAGCCGGAACCCAGCAGCACCACTTCAGCTACCTCGGCGACGCCGAGGTGGGGGAGGAGGTCAACGTGGGCGCTGGTGCCGTCACCGCCAACTACGACGGCGTCAACAAGCACACAACGGTGATCGGCGCGGGCGCGTTCATCGGGGTCGACACGACCCTTCGCGCACCCATCACGATCGGACCGGGAGCCAAGACCGGTGCCGGGGCGGTGGTGACGCGCGACGTCCCCGCCGGCAAGACGGTGGTGGGCATGCCAGCGCGCCCGATTGAGCTGCGGCGGGGCCACCGGACGGCCGTGGGGGCGAGCGAGTCGGGTCTCGGCGCTGACGAAGCCGGATCGGCGGATCGGAGCTCAGAGCCGGGAGGCAGCACGCCCAACCCCGATGCCTGAAGGCGGCGGTGGCGGCAGCGCCACCGGCAATCCTGTCCTCGACCTTGCGATCGTCATCGTCCTGATCGTGGTGAGCGGCTTCTTCGCCGCCTCGGAGCTGTCGCTGATCACCGCCAAGCGCCATCGGATCAGTCAGCTGGCGAGCGAAGGAAACCGGTCTGCACAGGCAGCCGAGCGCCTGATCGAGGACCCCTCGCGATTCCTGGCCACCATCCAGGTGGCGCTTACCTTCCTGGGCTTCCTGGCGTCGGCCGTTGGAGCCGTCTCGTTCTCCGGGTCGCTGGCGGAGCTGATCCGTTTGATTCCCCTGCAATTCCTGCGTGACGCGGCCTCGACCATCGCGTTCCTGCTGACGACGCTGCTCATCGCCCTGGCCTCGATCATCGTGGGCGAGCTCGCGCCCAAGACGCTGGCGTTGAGCTTTGCGGACCGCTTCGCCCTCTTCGTCGCCCGTCCCATCAGCTTCATCGAGCGGCTGCTGAGCCCGTTCATCTGGCTGGTGACGCTCATCTCCGGCTTCCTGGTCCGGGCGCTGGGCGGGAAGGAGCGGCCGCAGGGCGGCTACCTGTCCACCGAAGAGCTCAAGCTGCTGGTCGAGACCGGATCGGAGCAGGGCGGGATCGAGGAAGAGGAGAAGGAGATGATCCACGGGGTCATCGAACTCTCCGAGACCAAGGTCCACGAGGTGATGGTGCCGCGCATCGGCATCCGCGCGGTCGAGGTCAACGACTCGCTCGACGAGGTCCTGGACATGGTCATTCGTGCCGGCCACAGCCGGGTGCCGGTCTACGACGAGAGCCTCGACAACATCGTGGGCGTCCTGTACGCCAAGGATCTGTTGCCCTACCTCAAGAGCGACGGCAAGTCGCCTGAGGAGATCGACGTCCGCGCGCTGGTCCGTCCGCCGGTCTACGTGCCGGAGACCAAGGCGGTGGATGAGCTGCTGCGCGAGATGCAGGTCGCCAAGCGGCACATCGCGATCGTGGTGGACGAGTACGGCGGGACGGCCGGCCTGGTCACCATCGAGGACATCGTCGAAGAGATCGTGGGCGAGATCCAGGACGAGTACGACATCGAGGAGTCACTGGTGGAGCCGATACCGGGCGAGGACATTGTCGCCTTCCGGCTCGACGGCAGGGTCGGCATGGACGACCTGCGCGACCTTTTCGACCTGCCCGATGAGGAGGAAGAGGACGAGGAGGCCTACGACACCGTGGGCGGCTACATCATTCACCGTGTCGGTCGCATCCCGTTGCCCGGCGCTGAGATCCCGTTCCGCGACGTGACGCTACGCGTGGAAGGCGCCGATTCGCGGCGCGTGACCAAGGTCATCGCCTCGCGTCCGCGGCCCGCGGAAGAGAACGGCGACCGTCCAGACGGCGACGGAGAGGCCCTGGACCGCGATGAGGCGCGCGAGCGCGCCCTGCACGGGACCGACGGCCGGAGCTAGGGAGCTGGCCTCTCGCGGCGATGGCGTGAATATCCCTCACCACTCAGCGGCGGGAACGCCTTGATCAGACGGCGATCGACGTCTCGATCAGCGAGGCGAGCTCCGCCCGACGCTCCGGCGCGATCGGCAGGCCCGCGACGGTCTCCAAAGCACGATCCCGGCAGCGTCGCGCCTCTCCTTCGGCGTGGTCCCGCGCGCCGCTCCTTTCGAGGATTGCGATCACCTCCGCGACCTCGGCGTCGCCCAGCAGCGGGTCAATGTCCGGCGCGAACGCGCCGTCGGTGGCGCGAATGCGCGGCGCGTAGATCTCGCGCAGCCGCTCCCGATCGTCACCAGAGGCGTTCTCGAAGGCCCACACCACCGGCAGCGTCTTCTTGCGCTTGCGGACGTCGCCGGCTGAATCCTTGCCGGACTCCTCCGCGCTCCAGAAGGTGCCCTTGACGTCATCGGCCATCTGGAACGCCAGCCCCATGTCGTACCCGAAGCGCTGGAAAGCGTCGATCGTCTCCTGGTCATCGGTCGCCAGGATGGCACCAGCCTGGGCCGAGGCGCCCAGCAGTGCTGCGGTCTTCTTGCCGATCATCTCGTGGTACTCCTCGAGCGAGATATCGGTCCGGCGCTCGAAGCTGATGTCCAGGAATTGGCCTTCGCACAGGGCGAGGCAGGTTTCGTCGTAGATGCGCATCAGCGACAGGACGCGATCGGCGCTCACCTTCTCCTCGCCCTCGAGCAGGCGGTAGAGCGCCAGCCGCGAGAGAGCGAAGAGCGCGTCGCCGGCGTTGATGGCAAGGGGAACGCCCCAGATTGCCCACAGGGTGGGCCGATGGCGTCGCTCGAGGTCGCCGTCCTCGATGTCATCGTGGACGAGGCTGAAATTGTGCCCGAGCTCGACCGCCGCGGCACCCGGCAGCGCGGTCCTATAGTCATCGGTCAGGGCCTGGTACACGAGCAACCCCAGCAACGGACGGATGCGCTTGCCGCGCGGTCCTTCGCGCTTGTCGATGCCGAGGTGGTAGGCGAGCATCTCGTACAGCGGCCGGGCGTGCCCATCCCGCTCACCGAGGACGACCCGCATCTCGTCCTCGATCTCCCCGAGCAGGTCGGTAAACTCGGTCCTGATGTCCACCTCGCAAGGGTACCCGACCTCATGAGCCCAAGGGCTCGCCTCTACAAGACGGAGGGGATCGTGCTGCGCAGCATGGATCTCGGCGAGGCGGACCGGGTGCTCACCGTGCTCACACCCCGACTCGGCAAGCTGCGGGTGGTGGCCAAGGGAATCCGGCGGCCGCGCTCCCGGTTGGGCGGTGGGCTCGAGCCGTTCAGCGACGTGCAGCTCGTGCTGGCCATCGGTAGAACCTTCGACGTCGTGACCCAGATCTCGATCGAGGACCCACACCTGGGACTGCGGGACGACCTGCAGGCCACGGCCGAGGCTTGGTACCTGGTGGAGCTGGCGGACCGCTTCTGCGAGGGCAACGCCGACAGCCACGGTCCGTTCGTGCTGCTGGCGCAGGGCCTGGCGGCGCTCGATGCGCCCGCCGGCGCGATCGCGCGCGAGGCGGTGGCGCGCTGGTTCGAGCTGCACCTGTTGGACGCCATGGGGTTCCGGCCGGAGCTGTCTCGCTGCATCGAGTGCGGTGCGGAGATCGAGCCGATGGGCAACGCCTTCTCCCCTGTGGCCGGCGGTGTGCTGGGCCCGGAGTGCGCGCACGCGGCACTGGGCGCCGCGCGAATCAGCCCAAGTGCTCTCAAGGTGCTGCGCCACCTGCAGCGGTCCGAGCTCACCGAGGTGCTGCGCCTGTCGATCCCGCGCGCCACGCATCGCGAGGTGGAGCGGCTGCTGCACGAGACGGTCTCGGCCATCCTCGAGCGCGAGCTGCGCACGCGGGACTTCCTGGACGAGGTCAACACCCGGAAGGCGGTCGGTCCCGGACCGATGGCGCCCGCCTCGGCGCCGCCGAGAGCTCCAGGGCCGGCGGAGGAGATCATCGAGCCCATACCAGAGCCGCTCGCGGGATGACCGCGAACGGCCGTGCGCTGCCCGGCGCGGCCGCGGATGGGGTGCACAGATCGAGCTAGCCGCCGGCCAGCCCTTCGATGCGGACGACCTGCGCGGTCGGGTTGAGCGCGAGCCGGATCTGGAGACCCGAGCCTACATAGCTGTCGAGGTTGCCGCGCTCAGCGTGACCTGAGATGGCCCGCCAGCCGAAGCCGCGGCACCTGTCGCGCATCGAGGCTCGACGGCTGCCGATCCTGGGACAGGGCCTGGCGGGTCCGCGTCCGGACCACCGTGAGGGTTAGCGTTGAGCGGAGCGCCGGTGAATGCGCTCGGATGCTGCGCTAGACTCGAAAGCCCACCCATCGGTCAACATTCGTCGCCTCAGGGAGCCGCCTGCGCCGTGCCTGCCCCGAACATGGACGTCGTCGTCAGCCTCGCCAAACGCCGGGGTTTCGTCTTTCCCAGCAGCGAGATCTACGGCGGCATTGGCGGGTTCTGGGACTACGGCCCGCTGGGAGTCGAGCTCAAGAACAACCTGAAGGCCGCCTGGTGGCGCTCCATGGTCCAGCTGCGGGACGACATCGTGGGCCTGGACGCCGCGATCATCATGAACCCACGGGTGTGGGAGGTGTCTGGCCACGTCGCGGGCTTCTCCGACCCCATGGTCGACTGCCGCAACTGCAAGCTGCGCTTCCGCGCCGAAGATCTCAAGGGTCCGCCCAGCGAGATCGCCTGCCCCAACTGCGGCCAGCATGGCACGCTCACCGAGCCGCGCCGCTTCAACCTCATGTTCAAGACCCACGTTGGGCCGGTCGAGGACACCGCCTCCGTGGCATACCTGCGACCGGAGACGGCGCAGGGCATATTCGTTAACTTCGACAACGTTGCCACCGCCACGCGCCGCAAGCTGCCGTTCGGGATCGCGCAGGTCGGCAAGAGCTTCCGCAACGAGATCACCCCCGGCAACTTCATCTTTCGCGACCGCGAGTTCGAGCAGATGGAGATGGAGTTCTTCGTCCATCCGCGCGACGAGGAACAGTGGTTTGCTTACTGGGTGCAGGAGCGCCTGCGGTGGTGGACCGATGACGTCGGCGTCGGCGCGGAGCGGCTCCGCCTGCGGCCGCACGATCCTGATGAGCTCAGCCATTACAGCAAACAGACGACGGACATCGAGTACGCCTTCCCGATGGGCTGGTCGGAGCTGGAGGGCGTCGCCGATCGCACCGACTACGACCTGACCGCCCACTCGCGCGGATCGGGCAAGTCGCTCACCTACTTCGACGAGGCGGCGGGTGAGCACATCACCCCGTATGCGATCGAGCCGGCCATGGGTGTGGATCGGGCCCTACTGACCGTCCTCCTCGATTCCTACCAGGAGGAGCAGCTGGAGCGCGAGAAGCGGGTGGTCCTGCACCTCCGGCCGTCACTGGCACCGGTCAAGGCGGCCGTCCTTCCGCTTCTGCGCAATCGCCCGGAGCTCGTGGAGATCGCACGAGGGTTAGCCGCCCAGCTGCGTGCGGCCTTGCCCGCCATGTACGACGACACGGCGTCGATCGGCAAGCTGTACCGGCGCCAGGACGAGATCGGGACGCCGTTCTGCGTCACCGTGGACGTCGACTCGCTGACCGATGGAGCGGCCACCATCCGGGAGCGCGACAGCATGACCCAGGAACGGGTCCCACTGGCCCAGATCCTCGGGCGGATCCGCGAGCTGATCGATGGCGCGCGTTGGACCGGAACGGCGAGGCCCACCGAGGCAGCGGCCGATGGCTGATGCGGTGCGCAGCGTGGTGATCGGGCGCATTGACTGAGCTCTCGGCCTTCGCGGAGGTGCAGGCCGCGTACGCGCGGGGCGATCACGAGGACGTCCTGCGCCGCACGGAGGCGATCCTCGCGGAGCGGCCTGGCGACGACGCCGCCCACGAGATGCGGGCGAGGGCGCTGCTCGCCCTCGGACGCGTGCGCGAGGCAGAGTCCGAAGCCGACAACGCCGTCCGTCTCGATCCGGATGAGATTCGCTACCGCGAGCTGCTCGCGGACGTGCTCGCCCGCGAAGGCGCACACCGCGACGCCGCCGACGAATACAGGCGATTGGCCGCCGGCGATCCGCGACACGCGGATTGGACGGTGGCCGAGGCTCGGGAGCGGCTCGGGGCCGCACAGCCGGAGATGGGCATCGAGGCAGCTCGGCGCGCACTGCGCCTCGACCCCGCGAATGCGCCGGCCCAGCTGTCGCTGGCGCAAGGTCTGACGCGCCTCGGCCAGGCCAGGCCAGCGCTGGAGGCGGCGCTTCGAGCGCTGGCTCTGCTGCCGGAAGATCCGGGCTCGCGGGAGACGCTGGCGGACGCGCAGTGGTTGGCCGGGGACGTGGCGGCGGCGCTGGACGGATACCGGGCGCTCGCGGCCCGATTGACCGGACCGGCGCAGGAAGGCGTTGTGCGCAAGGCCAGGTCTCTGGTTCGTCAGCGATCGGGATGGTTCGGGCGCCTGTTGGCGTCGGTTCCATTGTTCTTCGAGATCGCGCTACGCAATGGTTGGCTGAGGGTCGCGTGAGGGTCGGGCTCCTGCGCGAGCGAATCGTCGCGGCGCTGGCCACCGGGCTGCACCGGCCGGAACCGGAGGTCGTGGCCCTGACCGCGGACCGTACCAAGGCTATGGCCGTGGCGTTGGCCGGGCGCGACGACGAGGAAGAGGTCGACGTCGAGGAGCTCGAGGTGACCACTGCGCGCGCCGCCGCGATCCTGGGCTTTCACCCAGAACACGTCCGGCGCCTGATCCGGAGCGGGCGCCTCCGAGCACGGCGTGTCGGCGGCGATTTCCACGTCCGATTGAACGATCTGTGGCCGTTTCTGGAGGTCCGCCACCGTGAGCCGGGGAGGCGGCGGCTGCGCGTCCGCCGCTAAAAGTCCGGGTTGGGCTGCCCGACTGGTCTCGTCTAGGATGCGCCGATGACCGACGAGGGCGGCAGCGGCGCGCGCCTGGTGTGCCCCGCTTGCGGTCGCGGACGAGAGGCCGGAGGACGATTCTGTCCGGGCTGTGGCCTCGACTATTGGCGGCTCGCGGCAGGCGGCACGATCGAGTCCGCCGGCGGGCCCGTTCGCAAGAGCAGGTTCGGCCGCCGCAAGCGTCCAGCGCCGACATCGCCACCCGCTCCGACGCGCCTTTCCGGTGCGACGGTGGCAGCGATGGTTCCGCCGCCGAGTGGGACCCTGGGATCCGCGCGACCGTTTGGGACCGCGGCGGCGCCGGCTGCCACCCCGGCCGATGCGAGTGCGCCTCCCGCCTCCCCGGTGCAGCGCGCGGCGGCGGTCCTCCGCATCCCGCAGTCGCCGCGATCTCGGCTGCTCGTGGGTGGCTTAGTGGGAGCTGTCGCCATCCTCGTTGTGGCTGCGCTCGTGATGCGGCCATCGGGTCAAACGTCGACAGGCCCTACTGCCAAGGCGATCCCCACGGGTCCGGCCCCCGATGACGTCATCGCCGCGTTCTTCACGTCAGTCCGCGATCCTGCAGCGGCCTTCCAGGTGAAGGTGACCGGGACCTACACACAGGTTGCGAAGGGGAAGCAGACGGCAGGCTCGATCGCGTCAGACATGCGCGTGGTGGGCGACAGCCTATCGGGGACGTTGCGCCTGGTAGAACCGGGCGCAGCAGCGTTCAACGCATCAATCGTGCGCATCGGTCAACAGTCGTGGACGCGCGTTGGCGGCGCGGCGTGGCGCGGGCAGTCCCTGCCGGCGGCCGCGGATGCCGTGAACCCCTTCGCATGGATCGCCACGGTCGATGACCTCACCTACCTCCGCGCCGGACCGGGCCAGGGCACTCAGCGCACCCATATCCTCGAGAGCACCAAGTGGCTGAGCGGGACCGAGTACGACGACGTCGTCGTGCAGCTCGGTGACGCTCAGCGCGACAGCCGCCTGGAGGTTGAGACCACAGACGCGGGTGTCCCGATTCGTGCCACCTATGAATTCACGATTCGCGGCACGCTCTCAGCGGGCGGCGGAACGCTGGCGTTCAGCGGGTCCACCGAGTACACCTTCGACCACTGGGGCGAGGCGTTCACGATCGCTCCGCCCGCCTAAGCCGGTACAATCGGGCGCCCGCCTGCTCCAGGAGGACTTCGCCGCCCCATGGCCAGGACCGCCAGAAAGTCCCCAGCGACGACTACCGGTTCGCGTCGGGTGAGTGCCGCTGCTGCCGCTCGTCCCGGTGGGCCTGAGGCCAATGGCAAGCTGATCTATACCTTCCCGGAGGGCAACGCGGGCATGCGCCGGTTGCTGGGTGGGAAGGGCGCGGGGCTGGCGGAGATGACCAATGCGGGGCTGCCGGTTCCGCCTGGCTTCACGATCACCACCGAGGCGTGCAACGCGTACTACGCCGCCGGTCGGGAGCTGCCGGAGGGTCTCTGGGACGACATCCGCGCCCACATGGCCGATCTCGAGCGCGAGACCGGCAAGGGATTTGGGAACGCCGATAATCCGCTGCTGGTGAGCGTGCGATCCGGCGCCGCCTTCAGCATGCCCGGAATGATGGACACCGTCCTCAACCTGGGGCTTAACCCCGACACGGTGGCGGGCATCATCCGGCTCACCGGCAACGAGCGATTCGGCTACGACGCTTGGCGCCGCTTCGTTGCCATGTTCGGCCGAATCGTGCTGGATATCGAGGCGGCCGCCTTCGACGAGCCGCTGGATGAGCTCAAGGAGAAGCGTCACGCCAAGGCCGACACCGACCTGAGCGCAGATGACCTCCAGGGCCTGGCTGACCGCTACCAGGAGATCGTCCGCGAGCGAACCGGTGAGCCGTTCCCGACCGACCCGTACAAGCAGCTCGAGCTCGCGGTGCGCGCGGTCTTCGACAGCTGGTTCGGGAAGCGCGCCCACGACTACCGCGAGTTCAACAAGATCCCGCACGACCTGGGCACCGCGGTGAACATCGTGACCATGGTCTTCGGGAACATGGGCACCGATTCCGGGACCGGGGTGGCCTTCACGCGAGACCCCAACACCGGCGAGAAGGCGATCTTCGGGGAGTACCTGACCAACGCCCAGGGCGAGGACGTGGTGGCGGGCATCCGTACGCCGGCCAAGATCAGCCAGATGCGCGACGAGCTGCCGGAGGTGTACGGCCAGTTCGAGGAGATCGCCGAGAAGCTGGAGCGCCACTACCGCGACGTCCAGGACCTCGAGTTCACCATCGAGCGCGGCAAGCTCTACATGCTGCAGACCCGGTCGGCGAAGCGCACGGCCCCCGCGGCGGTGCGCATCGCTGTCGAGATGGTCGACGAGGGGATCCTGAGCCGCGAGGAGGCGCTCAAGCGCGTCGAGCCGGCGCAGATCGTCCAGCTGCTGTTGCCGCGCTTCGACGAGGCCGCCAAGTCCAAGGCCAAGGACCGATTCCTGGCCAAGGGACTGAACGCCTCGCCCGGAGCCGCCACGGGTAAGGCCATCTTCGATCCCGATCGAGCGGTCGAGGCCAAGGCGGCGGGGGACTCGGTCATCCTGGTCCGCATCGAGACGAGTCCGGACGACGTGCATGGCATGCTCGCGGCCCGCGGCGTCCTCACGGCGCGCGGGGGTGCGACCAGCCACGCTGCGGTCGTCGCGCGCTCGATGGGACTGCCTTGCGTCGCGGGCGCGGAGTCGCTGCGCATCGACTACGCCAAGCGCCAGATGCGCGCCGGCGACGTGACCGTCGCGGAGGGCGACATGATCAGCATCGACGGCACGACCGGCGAGATCTACGCCGGCGAGCTACCCACCATTGAGGCTCGCTTCGAGGACGAGCGCGAGCTCGCCACCCTGCTTGGCTGGGCCGACGATGTGCGTCGTCTCCAGGTATGGGCGAATGCCGACTACCCGCGCGACGCGGAGCGGGCGCGCGCGTTCGGAGCCCAGGGCATCGGTCTATGCCGAACCGAGCACATGTTCTTCGAGGAGGACCGCCTGCCGACGGTGCAGCGCATGATCCTGGCCGCCACGCGTGCCACCGAGGCCAAGCGGCGCCGCGACGCCGGCGCCGAGCTGTCGCCGGAGGAACAAGAGACGGTCGAGATCTTCGACTCGGCGCTGGCCGAGCTCGAACAGCTTCAGACCGATGACTTCGCAGGCCTC
>Ga0070708_100005098_pt1 | contig 10401 bp, 9 predicted proteins | sample KBSK5503metaG_FD_65469 | JGI IMG/M metagenome (GOLD analysis project Ga0070708, IMG submission 65469) | Corn, switchgrass and miscanthus rhizosphere microbial communities from Kellogg Biological Station, Michigan, USA - KBS K5-50-3 metaG | ecosystem: Host-associated > Plants > Roots >... | reverse complement strand
CGCCGACCAGATCCAGGCCGAGCGCTTGCGCGGCAGACTTCACCGCGCGCGACAGCCGCCGATGGCGCGCGTAGACGTTGTCGAGCCCTTCCTCGCGCAGCAGCCGGATCGCCGCCTGCAGGCCCAGGTACAGCGACACGGCCGGCGTGTACGGGTTCTCGGGTTCCTTGCGGTTGTAGGAGTCGCGCACCGGGCCCCAGTCGAAGTAGAAGCGCGGGCACTTCGCGGACTCGTACGCCTTCCACGCCTTGTCCGAGACCGAGACGAAGCCGATCCCCGGCGACATCATGATGGCCTTCTGAACACCTCCGGCTGCGACGTCGATCCCCCACTCGTCGACCTTCAGCGGCGTCGCGCCGGCGCCCGAGACTGTGTCGACGATGAATAGCGAGGGATGGTCGCGCACGACGGCGGCGATCGACTCGATGTCGTTCACCACGCCGGTCGAGGTCTCGGAGTGCTGGATCAGAACTCCCTTGATGTCTGGCTCCAACGCGGCGGCGACATCGGCGGCCTTGGCGACCTGACCCCACTCGTAGTCGAGCAGCTTCACGTCGAGCCCGTAGGTCTTGCAGATCTTCGTGAACCGCTCGCCGAAGTTTCCGACCGACACGACCAGCACGCGGTCGCCCGGCGAGAAACAGTTCACGACCGCCGACTCCATCGCCCCCGACCCGGACGTGGTGAAGGTCAGGACGTCGTTCGTGGTGCCGAGGAGCCACTGCAGCCCCTCGGTGCACTCGCGCAACACCGCCGCGTATCCGGGGCCGCGGTGGTAGACGATCGGGCTCGCCTGAGCGAGCAGGACTTCGGCCGGGACCGGCGTCGGGCCCGGTGTCATCAAGATCTCGGGTTTGCGCACGTCAGAGCACTCCTCAGGGAAGTTAGACGTCGGTCGGGCCCATTCTACGGGCTCGGACGCCGCATCCTCGACGGCTTTTGCGCAGGACCCCATGCCGCCGTCGGCGAAATCCGCTTACACGCCAAAAGCGACCTCAGGGAGGACTGTCCGATGCAGGCACGTGTCACCAAAACCTTTGCGAGCGTCGCCGCCAGCACGATCCTGGCCGCGACGGTTGCTCTATCCGGGACGCCGGCCCACGCCGCCGACGCCATCACCCCGGGCTCACCACAGTTCTCCTACGACGCGGGCCCCTACACGAACGCGAACGCGACCGGCCTCTTGGGCGACCTCCCGATACTTGGCTCGTGCGCGATCCCTCAAGGATGCGACCTCCACGACTTCACCGTGGCGATCCCGAAGAGCTACTACGCCGGGATCCGCAGTACTGGGAGGACGGCCGCGGTGCGTATCGCTTTGAGTTGGGAGGGCAACACCAACGACTTCGACATGGCACTTCTCGACAAGGACGGCAACCCAATCGCGACCGGCGGCTTCGGCAATAGCGACTTCGAGCGCATCGTGTTCGCCGAGCTCCCCTCGGGGAAGTACACGATCGCGGTGACGGTTTTCAACGTCGTCAACACGTCGATCCACGTCGATGTCTCGCTCCAGGCGCTCACTCCGGTCGCCAGCGCCGCCGCTCCGGCGACGGGCGGACTTTCGCTCGCCGCGCGGGCCGCATCCGCGACGACGGACGACGCCATCACCTTCTCGAACGGAACGCCGGTGGCGCTCGAGCGATCGAGCGGCGAGCCAAACATGGAGATCGCCCCCAACGGCGACCTTTACGTCGACATGCCGCTCGGCGTCCCAACGAACGGCGTGCTGTACAAGTCCACCGACGACGGCGACACCTGGCGCGTGCTCGCGCCGCTGCACCCGAACAACAACCCGATGCCGGTGAACCCGATCGGCGGCGGTGACACCTGGACGACGATCTCTGAGACCGGACGGCTGTGTTACTCCGAGCTGAATACGCTCGTGGCGCTGGGCGTAGCCTGCTCGACCGACGGCGGCAAGACGTTCGCGCTGAGCACGCTCGGCTTCGATCCGGCGACGCCGGCGATGGACCGCCAGTGGATGGCGACCACTCCGCGCGGAGAGGTGTTCCTCGACGCGCAGTTCGGCCTGGCGAGCGTCGGTCCGAGCCAGCCCGGCATCGTTCTGCTGAAGGAAGTCGCGGGAACCGGTGTTTTCACGGTCGCGCAGCGCATCGACATCGGCAAGGCGATGAAGACGTACGACATGGTGGCCGACCCAACCGACACGAGCTCCGACGGCGGAACCGTCCTGCAGCTGTACCTGCGTTCGAACCAGGGCCCGGACAAGCTCGAGAACCCGCATCAGCTCATGATCTGGCGGAGCACCGACGGCGGTGCATCCATCACACAGCACGTCGTTCGTAACCTCCCGACCTCGCCGCACAACAACTTCTCCTCCGTCGACGTCGACCGACAGGGCAACGTCTACGCCGCTTGGTCGGAGCAAGGCACGTGGGACATCTTCTACAGCGTCGCGCGCAAGGGCGACCTCGATCACTGGTCGAATCCGGTGCGCGTCAATGCCGAGCCGCTCGCCACTACGGCGATCCAGCCGACGATCAAGGTGGGCGACCGCGGACGCGTCTTCATCGGGTACTACGCCGCCCAGCAACTCGGTAACCCCGACGCGCTCGCCGGAGGAGTGTGGCACGCGTTCCTGTCCTCCTCGCTCAACGGCGCGTGCCAGATCGACGCGAACCCGTGCGCCGAGCCGACGTTCCATCAGGTGCGGATCACGGAGCACCCCGTTCAGTTCCGCGGCATCTGCCTGGGTGGGACGGGCTGCGGCGGGGACCCCTACTACGGCGACCGGTCGATGCTCGAGTTCCTCGATCTCGCGATCACGCCGAAGACGGGCAAGATCAACGTGATCACGACCGATTCATCGCGCGTCAACGGCGGCACGACGATCACGTACTACCGACAGATCGCCGGGCCCTCCGCGTTCGCCGCCGCCGGCCCGGTGACCGACACTACAAGGATCGGCGACTACGTTACCGACGTGGCCGGCGACGCCGGTTGGCCGTACGAGTCACCGGTTCCGTCTCAGCCGGCGCCGGGCGCCGACATCACCGCCGTCAAGCTTTCGTACCCGAAGGCAGGCGTCCTCCGCGTCGTGATGAAGGTCGCCGACCCGGCGGGCTTCGCCGACGCGATCACCGCCGGAGGCGGTCAGGAACTTCTGATCGCGACGCGCTTCGCCACCGAGCAGGACGTGCTCTGGGCGGGGATCCGCTCGACGGGCGGAGCGCCGGTGTTCGTCGCCGGTCACCTCGCGGCGAACTTTCTGACCGACGTGTATGCCCCCGATGAGATCGCGGTGACCGGATCGGTCGACGACCAGTCGGGACTCATCACGGTCGACGTACCGCTGGAAAAGCTCAAGACCACATTGCCGCAGCCGGCCACCGTCACGACGGACCCGAAGCAGGTTCGCGCGGTGGCCGACGGCCAGACGCTCTACAACGTGATGGGCTTGTCGTACGTCGGTCTGCAGAGCATCGACGATACGCAGCCGAAGCATCTCATGGACGTCACGCCCGCGTTCACGTTCGCGAAGGTCGCCGCGGCCGTGAAACCGGCGGTGTTGCCGGGGAAGATCACCCGTCCGGCGCCCAAGTCCGCGAAGCCGGTGCTCCCCGCGACTGGGGTCGGGATGCTCCCCGAGGCTTGGCTGTTGATCGCCGCGGCAGGAACGCTCGGCGTCTGGACGAGGCGGCGCGCGCCGATTCGATAACGATTCCGACTCGAAACGAGGAGCCGCCCGTGGGCGGCTCCTCTCATCGTTCCATTCTGCTAATGATCAGGTCCGGGGCAGGACTTCGGAGCCTTCAACGGCGCGCCATGCTTGTCGCCCGGTCCAGAGTTCCCCGGTCCTCCTCCCACGTTGTTCTGACCCGGCGAGCATTGCTTGGAGCCGGGCCCGGGCGGAAGCCCGGACGCGACCGAGACGGCAAGCAGCGAAACGGCCAGAACGAGCAGGAGAAGCAGAGCGATCCCTTTCGTCATCCGCATCAGCAGAACCCCCTTCCGAAAGCTGGCAGACAACCGAGGGGGTTCTACCCGCATATAACTGGATGAAACGGACCTACTTCCGCTGGGTCCAGGGCATCATCTCGCGGAGCTTCGCGCCGACCTGCTCGATCTGGAGGTCGTGCTGCTCCTTGCGTGACGCGTTGAAGTTCGGAGCGCCCTCGGCGTTCTCTTTGATCCACTCGCGCGCGAACCGGCCCGAGGTGATCTCCTTGAGTATCTTCTGCATCTCCTTGCGCGTGCGCTCGTTGACGATGCGCTTGCCGCGCGAGTAGTCGCCGTACTCGGCGGTGTCGGAGATCGAGTAGCGCATGAAGTTGAAGCCGCCCTCGTAGAGCAGGTCCACGATCAGCTTCAGTTCGTGCAGGCACTCGAAGTACGCGATCTCGGGCTGGTACCCGGCGTCGACGAGCGTCTGGAAGCCTGCCTGGACCAAAGCCGATGTCCCGCCGCACAGCACGACCTGCTCGCCGAAGAGGTCCGTCTCGGTCTCTTCCTTGAACGTCGTCTCGATGAGCCCGGCGCGCGTCGCACCGATCCCCTTCGCGTAGGCCTTCGCCACGTCTGTCGCGGTCCCGGTCGCGTCCTGATGCACGGCGAGCAGCGCCGGCGTCCCGATCTTGTCCTCGAACGTACGACGCACGAGATGCCCTGGGCCTTTCGGCGCGACCATCGCCACGTCCACCGTCTTCGATGGTTTGATCTGCTTGAAGTGGATGTTGAAGCCGTGCGCGAAGAACAGCGCGTTGCCCTTCTTGAGGTTCGGCTTCACGGACTCGTCGTAGATCTTCTTCTGTGCCGTGTCGGGGAGCAGCATCATGATCAGGTCGGCTTCCTTCGCGGCGGCACCGGTCTCCAAGACCCGAAGTCCGTCGGCTTCGGCCTTCGCGCGCGACTTCGAGCCCTCGAGCAGCCCGACCCGCACGTCGACGCCCGAGTCCTGGAGGTTCAGCGCGTGCGCGTGCCCCTGCGATCCGTATCCGAGGACGGCGACCTTGCGCCCGTCCAGAACGGAAAGATCCGCGTCGTCGTCGTAGAAGATGTTCGCCATCGTCAGGCCCCCTTCTCCGCCAGGCGGAGTGACTTCTCTGCGATACCGCGATCCCCGCGCGCGAGCGCGACGCGGCCGGTGCGGACGAACTCGCGGATCCCGTACGGCCGCAGCATCGCGGTCATCGCCTCGAGCTTGTCGGGTGATCCGGTCGCTTCGATCGTGAGCGCGCCGGGCCCGACGTCGACGATCTTCGAGCGGAAGATGTCGGCGATCTCGACGATCTGCGCCCGCGTTTCCGAGGTCGCCTTCACCTTGATCAGCTGCAGCTCTCGCTCGACCGACGCGTCCTTTTCGAGCTCGACGATCTTGAGCACCGGGATCAGCTTGTTGAGCTGCTTCACGACTTGTTCGAGCGGCTTCGTCTCGACGTTGACGACGATGGTCATGCGCGAAACGTCGTCGATCTCGGTCGGGCCGACGGCGAGCGAGTCGATGTTGAATCCCCGTCGCGCGAACAGCCCGGCGATCCGGGCGAGCACGCCCGGCTTGTTCTCGACCAGAACCGACAGTGTGTGTTTGGCCATCAGATGATCGCCTCCGGGGTGTCGTGAAGGATGTCGGCGTGCGCCTTCTCGTACTCGGGTCCGAGGATGAGGTCGTCGTTGGACGCACCCGCCGGGACCATCGGATAACACTTCTCTTCGGGATCGCAGCGGAAGTCGATGACCACGGTGCGGTCGTCGATCTCCTGCGCCTTGCGGACCGTTGCGTCGACTTCGTCCATCGTCTCGCAACGCATGCCGATCGCGCCGTACGCTTCGGCGAGCTTCACGTAGTCGGGCGTGTCGTAGCCGAACTCCACGGCCGAGAACCGCTTTTCGTAGAAGAGCTCCTGCCACTGACGAACCATCCCGAGGAACGCGTTGTTGATGATCGCGATCTTGACCGGGATGTTCTCCGCCGTCATCGTCGCGAGTTCCTGGCAGGTCATCTGGAAGCAGCCGTCGCCGTCGATCGCCCACACGACGTCGTCCGGCCGGCCGACCTTGGCCCCCATGGCGGCGGGAACCGCGTAGCCCATCGTGCCGAGTCCGCCGGAGTTGAGCCAGGTGTTCGGCCGCTTGAATCGGATGTATTGCGAGGCCCACATCTGGTGCTGGCCGACGCCGGCGACGTACACCGCATCACCGCCGGAGATCTTTCCGATCTGCTCGATGACGTATTCGGGCTTCAGCTTCCCGTCGGCGGTCTGCGTGTACATGTAGGGGTACTTCTTCTTCCAGCCGGCCACCGTCTTGTTCCACTCGGCGTACTCGGGTCGCCCGCGCTCTTCGATCATCTGCTCGAGCGCCTCGTTCAGATCGTGGATCACGGAACGGGCGTCACCGACGATCGGCACGTCGACGGGACGGTTCTTGCCGATCTCCGCGGGATCGATGTCTGCGTGGATGATCTTGGCGTTGGGCGCGAAGGTCGCCAGCTTGCCCGTCACGCGGTCGTCGAAGCGCACGCCGAGCGAGATCAGAAGGTCGGCCTTCTGCATCGCCGTCACGGCCGTGTAGTTGCCGTGCATACCCGGCATCCCGAGGCACAGCTCGTGATCGTCGGGTAGGGCGCCGCGGCCCATCAGCGTCGTGACCGTCGGGATCCCGGTGAGCTCGACCAGACGGCGGAGCTCGTCGGACGCACCCGATCGGATGATGCCACCGCCCACGTACAGCACGGGCTGGCGCGACGACAGGATCAGCTTCGCGGCCTCGCGGATCTGCTTCGGGTTGCCGGTCGTAACCGGGCGGTAGCCGGGGAGGTCGACGCTTTCCGGATACCACCAGGCCATCTCGGTCTGAAGAATGTCCTTCGGGATGTCGACCAGGACCGGGCCCGGCCGGCCCGTGCGCGCGATGTGGAACGCCTCGGCGATGGTCTGCGGGATCTCTTGCGCGTCCATGATCAAGAAGTTGTGCTTCGTGATCGGCATCGTGATCCCGGTCGCGTCGCATTCCTGGAACGCGTCACCGCCGACCGCCCACGTCGGGACCTGTCCGGTGATCGCGACGACCGGAATCGAATCCATGTACGCGCTCGCGAGCCCCGTCACGAGGTTCGTCACGCCCGGCCCGGAGGTCGCCATGCACACGCCGACCTCGCCGGTCGCCTGCGCGTAGCCGTCGGCGGCGTGCGCGGCCCCCTGTTCGTGGCGGCAGAGGATGTGGCGGATCGGCGAGTCGAGGATCGGATCGTACGCGGGCAGGATGGCGCCGCCGGGGATCCCGAAGATGACCTCGACCCCTTCCTGCTCGAGCGAGCGGATCGTTGCTTGGGCTCCGGTGATCTTCACGGCTCCATCACTCCCCTGGTCTGATGTGGACGGGTTCTAGTTCGGCGACATCCGTTCGGACGCGCGCGCTACTTCCTTGATCACGTCGTCTGCCGTCGCGATGCGCACGCCGATCGCGGCCAGATCCTGCAAGTTGATGCGGTGCGTCTCGTCCGATGTGGTCGCGAGAGCGTCCGCGACGGCAACGACGTCGTAGTCGAGCCCCACCGCGTCGTACATCGTGGCGCGCGGGCAGTTCGGCAGGTTCACACCGGTGACCACGATCTTGGTAACGCCCGCGCGCCGCAGGAGGAGATCCAGCTCGGTGAACGCGAACGCGCTGAAGCGCTGCTTCACGACGACCGGCTCGCCACGCTCCGGCGCGAGGCGGTCGAGCGGCTGCTGCCCCCAAGACTTTTCGATCGCCCAGCCGCGATCCGCCTGGAAGGCCGGGACTCGGAAGCGCTCGACGTCCCAGGTATCGGTCCGGTAGGAACGGATCACGTGGATGACGGGCTCACGGGCTTCCCGGAACGCGTCGAGGATCGCGCTCACGACCGGCGCCTTGTGAGCGGCGTCGGGCATGAACGCTCGACCGTCGGCGTGGCAGATGTCGTTTTGCATGTCGATGATGAGAAGCGCGGTCCTGCCCATCCAGTGCTCCTTGTCCGGCATGAACCCCTAGGGGTCCGGTAACGAAAAAACCTCTCGGACTCCGAGAGGTCACGCGCACGCCCGAGGCGAGCGCGTGGTCAGGTAACGACTACGAGTTCGCTCGCGAAACGCATCTCCTCAGGCTTCATGGTAGGCCGGATTGTGCCAGGTCGCTCGGAAGGTGTCAACTGCATCGCCGCAGGTCAGGCCGTATGCCGGGCCGGAGTCACCCCGTCGAAAGCACGTTGCGCGGCGGCCAGGGAGTCCTTGACGCCGAACCCAAGCTGGCTCGCGCGCACCGCGAAAGCGTGAGCGGCCTGCTCCAGCTCGGTCGAGGATTCCTTCGACGGACGCCGGCGAGCGCCGCCGTTCACGAACGAGCCGTGCCTGCCACGGGTGTTGATGAGCTCCTGGTCCTCGAGCTCTCGGTAGGCGCGAGCAACCGTTCCACCGGCGAGCCCGAGATCGTCGGCGAGCTGACGGATCGGAGGAAGCCGCACGCCGTCGCTGAGGACGCCGGTCGCGATCATGCTGGCGATCTGCGAGCGGATCTGCTCGTAGGGAGGGACCGGCGAATCGGGGTCGACGCTCAGGATCACGCGACCACCTCGCGCTGCGGCTGCGGCTGAGATCGCCGGACGATCCAGGGCTGATCGACGCCCAAGCGGAGCCACGCGAAAAGCCCGCCCCACCATGCGACGATCGTGACGATCGTGAACAGCGGGTGGAGGTCCGAATCCACGACACGCATCCAATCGCCCGCCCCCGAAGAGAGGATGCCGAGCACCAGCGCCAGGCCGGCGCCGATGAGCCCGTGCATCGCCGTCGATCGGATCGCGTCGTCGGCTGCGACGAGCTCCGGGGTCGTGATGGGTTGCGCCCTCCTGACGATGCGGCGTGCTGTCGCTTCGACGAGTGCCCAGATCACAACCGCGGCCACCGTCCAGCTCAAGACGATTGCGAGGTCGGGACGGTGCGGGTGCCGGATACCCCGCGGGATGAAGCCGAGGGGGATGATGCTCCACGTTGCAGCAAGGAGCACGATCGCGATGGTCGTCAGGCGCAGCGTCACGATCGAGTATCGAGGAACGTAGTCGGTGATCCGCCTCGGCGAGAGAGAGGCGGCGCGCCGCGCGCCCGGCTCGGGACGGAACGCCCACACCTCGGCTGCGGCGGCGCCCACGAGATACCCGCCGAACGTCGCCGTGAGCCAGTTCCAGCCGATGTGGTTGTTCGGGGTCGCCAGCGTCCAGATTGAGTAGGTCAAGTACCCGGCCAAGGCACCGACCGTTCGGATGCGCCGTCCCCTTCTCAGGTAACGATGGATCGTGGGCCAGTTCTCGTCGGTGATCTCGATGCCGTGAGCTTTCGACCATCGTATGACGTATTCATCTGGCAGCCTGAAGCCGTGCAACACAGCGAGCACAACGATGACACCGAACGGGATGGCAATCGGGAAGACCCAGGGGAAGACCTGCTCCGGAGCCCACGCGGTAGCGCCGAGGATCGTTCCTGCGATGAGGATCGCCGGGCCGACAACCAGCAGGATTTTCTTCGTCGCGTTCTTCATCGGGCACTCCCCCTGGCTTGCCTTTGTATCAACGCCTCAATACAATAATACAAAGCGCGGAGCCGTCAAGACCTATTTTTGGGCTATTGCGAGGGACGCTAGACGCGGCGCTTGGCCAGCGCGCGGCCGAGGATTACCGCCATGCCGAGCATGAGGATCGCCAGCAGGTACGAGGAGCCGACGCCGGTGGCGGGCAGATGGCTCGGCAGGACTCTCGGCTTCGGCTTGGGGAGAACCGGAGTGGCGTTGCCCGAGCCGGCGCGGGCGAAGGTATCGAGGGTTATTCCGGCCGGGTATGTCGCGTCGCCGTAATAGAAACGCATTGTCGTCGAATATTGCGAGTGCAGCGTCGAGATCTCGACACGAAGGTGATCCCCCTTGAGCACCTCGAAGGGGGTCGGGATCTTGTACGTGTACACACTCTTGGCCGGATCGATCCCCGCGATGTACGGCAGTTCGCCGTAGAAGATCTCTTTCTCCACTCCGGCCGGCGTTACGTCGATGAGCCGCGCGTTGATGGTGCCGGAAGTGGCCTCGCCGGCTTCGCCTGTCGCCTCTTGCAGGAAGGCGGTGAGCATGAGGTTCCCCCCGACGATCGAGTTCGCGCTGAGCGGTGCTCCATCGAACGCGATGGACATCCCGCCTACCGACGTCGTCCATTCGTTCACGCTCGCGACGTGCCCCTCGTTGCCCGGCGAAGACGACAGCGCGCCGGTCTCCCCGAGCCCGTCAACCTGGTTCCCTTCTGCGTCCTGCGCTCCGGTACCGGAACCCGCGGCGGTGAAGAAGCGCGCGACCGGTCCGATCCTCTTGACGAGACCGCGGATCAGGCCACCCGGCTTGTCGAGCCGGGGGGGCTGGAGGAGTCGGCGTCACGTTGGCGTACAT
>Ga0070708_100005097_pt1 | contig 10402 bp, 6 predicted proteins | sample KBSK5503metaG_FD_65469 | JGI IMG/M metagenome (GOLD analysis project Ga0070708, IMG submission 65469) | Corn, switchgrass and miscanthus rhizosphere microbial communities from Kellogg Biological Station, Michigan, USA - KBS K5-50-3 metaG | ecosystem: Host-associated > Plants > Roots >... | reverse complement strand
TCGAGCACGAACCGCAGCGTCGACTCGAGCTCGCCGGGCAGCTGCTCCTTCGTGCAGAAGATGTGCGCGTCGTCCTGGGTCATCCCCCGCACCCTGGTGAGCCCGTGCACGACACCCGAACGCTCGTAGCGATACACGGAACCGAACTCGAAGAGTCGTAGCGGCAGATCGCGGTACGAGCGCAGTTGACTCTGGTAGATGAGGATGTGGAACGGGCAGTTCATCGGCTTCAGGTAGTACCGGGTGCCCTCGTCGAGCTCCATCGGCGGGAACATCCCGTCGGCAAACCACTCCAGATGACCTGAGGTGTTGAACAGGTCCTCCTTCGCGATGTGCGGCGAGGTGACGAACTCGTACCCGGCCTGGACGTGGCGGTCGCGCGAGTAGTCCTCCATCAGCCGGCGAACCGTGCCGCCCTTGGGATGGAACACAGCCAGACCGGAGCCGATTTCACCCGGGAAGGAGAAGAGGTCGAGCTCGACACCGAGCTTGCGGTGATCGCGCCGCTCGGCCTCCTCGAGCTGGTGCAGGTGCGCGTCGAGCGCGGCTTGCGACTCCCACGCCGTGCCGTAGATGCGCTGGAGCATCGGGCGCTTCTCGTCGCCCCGCCAGTACGCGCCCGCCACCCGCATCAGCTTGAACGCGCCGAGTCGCTTGGTGGACGGCACGTGCGGGCCGCGGCACAGATCGACGAACGCGCCGTCGCCGTCGCGCGGGTTGCGGTAGACGGAGATCACGGAGCCCTCGCCGACCTCCGAGGCGACCTCGAGGTCGACCCGCTCGATGATCTCGACCTTGTACGGCTGGTCGGCGAACAGGCGCAGGCCCTCGTCGCGAGAAACCTCCTCGCGGACGAACGGCTCGTCGGCGGCGACGATCTCGCGCATGCGGGCTTCGATGCGCCCCAGGTCGTCCTCCGCAAAGTGCCGGCCGTCGGGCAACTCGAAGTCGTAGTAGAAGCCGTCCTCGATGGCGGGGCCAATGGCGTACCGCGCGCCGGGGAAGAGGTCGGTGACCGCCTGCGCCATCACGTGCGCGGTCGAGTGCCGGAGCACCTCGCGGCCATCGGGCGAGGCGGGCGTCACGATCGTGACGGCGGCGTCGTGGTCGATCGGGCGGTCGAGGTCGACCCATTCGCCGTCGACCTTGGCGGCGAGCGCGTCCTTGGCGAGGCGCTTGCCGATCGACGCCGCGATCTCCGCCGCGGTGACGCCCCGCGGGTACTCGCGCTGCGAGCCGTCGGGCAGCTTGACGTTGACCGCGTCGGCGGGGCTCATCTCCCTGGCGACGATATCAGCAGGCCTTTTTCGTCCCCCGAACTTTGGGGGAACGCGACAATGCGCCTATGCCTCCGGAGGAGATCGCGCCGAAGCTGCTGTCGTGGGCCTCCGAGCTCGACGAGCAGACGCTCGCGCAGGCGCGCCGCACGGCTCGGCTCCCGATCATCGAGGGGCACGTCGCGCTCATGCCCGACGCCCACCTCGGCATCGGCGCCACCGTCGGCTCGGTCATCCCGACTCGGGACGCGATCATCCCCGCCGCCGTCGGCGTCGACATCGGTTGCGGAATGATCGCAGTCGAGACGGATCTCGACGCCTCCGACCTGCCGGACGCGCTCGACCCGCTCCTCTCGAGGATCGAGCGAGCGATCCCGGCCGGCGTCGGGAAGGGACACAGCGGACGCGCCACCGCGGGGCGAGAGTGGCTCGTCGCGCATCCACCGAGAACAGATTTCTCGCCGAAGCAGGCCGAGCGCACGGTCACGCAGTTCGGAACGCTCGGCGCCGGCAACCACTTCGTATCTGCAGCGCTCGATGAACGCGAGCAGTTGTGGACCGTCGTGCACTCGGGGAGCCGCGGCATCGGCAACGAGCTGGCGACCGCTCACATCGACCGCGCACGCAAGCTCGCAGCACAAGCCGGCCACCAGCTCGTAGATCGCGACCTTGCGTACTTCTCCGAAGGTACCGACGAGTTCGACGCCTACCTCGCCGACATGCTGTGGGCTCAGGACTACGCCCGTGCGAACCGCGAGCAGATGATGGACACACTCCTGGAGGAACTCTTCTCGTTCGTAGGTACCGGCGCGGAGGTCCAGCGCATCAACTGCCACCACAACTACTCCGCCCGCGAGCGTCACGAAGGCGTCGAGCTCTGGATCACGCGCAAGGGAGCGATCCGCGCTCGGAAGGACGACCGGGGCGTCATCCCTGGGTCGATGGGAAACGACATTCACATAGTGCGTGGGCTCGGAAATCCCGCCAGCTACGAGTCGTGCGCCCACGGCGCCGGCCGACGCCACAGTCGCCGGCAGGCGAAGAAGCGTTTCACGGTTGACGAGCTTCGTGCGCAGATGAAGGACAAAGCGTGGAATCGCGACCGCGCTGCCGCGTTGCTCGACGAGATTCCCGGTGCATACAAGGACCTGGCGCAGGTCATGGCCGACCAGGCCGACCTGGTCGAAGCGGAGCACTCGATGCGCGAGATCCTCAACTACAAGGGCTCGTAGCTCGCGCTACCGGTGCTCGACGGGTTGGGTGAGGTCGACGCCGATGAGGTTGCCCAGCTCGTGGAGCACGGCGGGGGCGGTCGGGTCGGAGCCGTCGGACAGGATCGCACTGGCGAGGTCGTCGAGCGCCTCGAGCGCCTTCGGCGCGTCGAGGTCGGCGTCGAGCGCGTGCCGCACCCGCTCGGCGTACGGGCGCGGGTCGGCGCCATCCGGACGCTCCGCGGCCGCGAGCAGACGGTGCAACAGGGCGTTGCCTTCGTCCAGGTCGGTGTCGTGCCACTCGAACCCGGCCCGGTAGTGGTGGCGCATCAGCGCGAGGCGGATGGCGCGCGGGTCGGCGATCTTCAGGAGGTCGCTGACGAACACGAGGTTGCCGAGTGACTTCGACATCTTCTCGCCCTCGTAGCTGACCATCGCCGAATGCATCCAGTGCCGAGAGAACGTCTGTCCCGTGACGGACTCGCTCTGGGCGATCTCGCACTCGTGATGCGGGAAGATCAGGTCGGTGCCGCCGCCGTGCAGATCGAGGGTGGGACCGAGCGCGTCCATCGACATCACCGAGCACTCGAGGTGCCAGCCGGGCCGGCCGACGCCGAAGGGCGCGCGCCACGCCGGCTCCCCCGGCTCGGACGGCTGCCACAGGATGAAGTCGAGCGGCGCGCGCCGGTGCGGGTCGTCCGGGTTCCCGCCGCGAGCCCGCGCCAGGCGGACCATGTGCTCGTCGGGATAGTGCGACAGGTCGCCGTAGCGCGGGAACGTCGAGACGTCGAAGTAGGCGGTCCCGTGCGTGAGGTAGGCGTGGCCGGAATCGAGGAGCCGGCTCACCATCTGGATCATCCCGTCGATGGCCTCGGTCGCGCGGGGCTCGGCCGCCGGCGGGCGCATGCCCAACGCGTCCATGTCGGCCTGGAAGCGGGCGAGCTCGGCGTCGGCGAGCTCCAGGTAGTCGACGCCCAGCTCGCGCGCCTTCGGCAGGATCGAGTCGTCGACGTCGGTGACGTTGCGCACCATGCGCACCTCGTGGCCGAGCTCCTCCAGCCGCCGGGTGAGGAGGTCGTAGGTGATGTACGTCGCCGCGTGGCCCAGGTGGGTCGAGTCGTACGGCGTGATGCCACACACGTACATGCGCACGACGGGCCCGGCCTCGAACGGGACGAGCGCTCGCTGCGCGGTGTCGTGGATGCGCAGTGTCACGGGGCGGTCGGGGGCCGGGGCTCGACCCCGACGAGGCGGAGGCTGGCCTTGCCCTTGTGACGAAGGTTGATCGTGAGCAGCACGGCCGCGAACGCCTCGATGCCGACGGCGTTGGCGAGCGACCCGCCGTCGAAGCCGCGCAGGTCGGGGATCTTGGCGACGAGGTCGAGGACGGTCGATCGGGCGCCGTCGTCGTCGGCGCACACGATCACGTCGCTGTCGATGGCGTGGTCGAGGTCGCCGAGGGCCGTGGCCGGGACGTGTTGCAGAGCGGCAGCAACTCGGGCCTCGGGCACGGCCGCCTGCATCGCCATGGTGAGCGATCCCTCGTCGGGCAGCACGGGACGGAACTCGCGGTCCTGCTTGGTGAGCCCGTTGGCCATCGCGACGACGACCTTCCCCGACAACGCGTCGGCATGCTGGGTGGCCGTGGGAACCGCGGCCTCCCATTGGGTTCCGACGACGACCAGCTCTGCCGTTGCCGCGTCCGCGTTACTGCCTGGCTCGAGGCTGCCTACGCGATCGCCCCACCGCTCGCGCATCTTCGCGACCGCGGCTTCGGCACGGGCCGCGTCTCGCGAGCCCGCGATCACGCCGTAGCCGACGCTCGCCAGGCGCGCGGCCAGCCCGCCGCCCGCCGGGCCGGTCGCCCCCAGCACACCGATCTTCATGCAAGAGAGCCTGGCACATCGGCTCTAGGCTTCCCGCCAACGACCGAGCGGGAGTGCGATGAAGTTCGGGATCATGTTCGCCAACGTTGGTCCCTACGTGGAGCCGGACATGGCTGCCGCCTTTGGGCGAATCGCCGAGGAGCACGGCATCGAGTCGCTCTGGGCCGTCGAGCACGTCGTCGTCCCCGCCGACTACGAATCGCAGTACCCGTACTCGCCGAGTGGTCGCATGCCCGGACCGGAGGAGAGCCCGATCCCCGATCCGCTGATCTGGCTGACGTGGGTCGGCGCCGCCACCACGACGCTGCGCCTCGCGACCGGCATCCTGATCCTGCCGCAACGCAACCCCGTGATCCTCGCCAAGGAGCTCGCGACGCTCGACGTGCTCTCGAAGGGACGCGTCGAGCTCGGCGTCGGCGTCGGCTGGTTGCGCGAGGAATTCGACGCGCTCGGCGTGCCGTTCGAAGGACGCGGCGCACGAACGGACGAATACATCGAGGCGCTGCGAACCCTGTGGCGCGACGATGAGCCGTGCTTCGAGGGCCAGTACGCGCGCTTCGACCGGGCGAAGTGCTACCCGAAGCCACCCCAGGGCACCATCCCGATCCACGTCGGCGGCCACACACCGGCGGCGGCCCGACGCGCCGGCCGTCTCGGCGACGGGTTCTTCCCCGGTCGCTCCACCGACGACGACCTCGTCCCGCTGCTCGACGCGATGCGCGCCAGCGCCAAGGACGCCGGCCGCGATCCCGACGCGCTCGAGGTGACCGCGGGCGGCGTACTGGACCTCGACGGCGTCCGACGGTTCGCGGACTACGGCGTCGACCGCATCGTGCTCCCGCCGCTGGGCTTCGATCTCGAGACCCTGCGCGAGCAGCTCGGCCGGTTCTCCGAGCAGGTCATCGAGAAGGTCGGTTGACGCGATGGCATCCGAGTACGACGACAGGCCGCCGGGCATCCCGTTGTGGTTCAAGGTCGGGCTCGTCATCGTGGCGGCGATCGCGGTGTGGCTCGCGGTCGGCCTGCTCGTGACCACGCTGCGTCTCGCGCTGGCGTTCGCCGGCTACGTCGTCGTGGCGTTCCTCGCGTACCAGCTCGGCAAGTGGGTCGGGCGCAGCTCGAAGAGCGACGAGCCCTAGCGTCCAGGGCGAAGGGTGCCGAGCTAGGCGATGCAGTCGGCGCCGAGCAGGACGCGCAGGTCGGCGTAGAGCCCGTTGCTCGAGTCGACGAGGTACTCGTCGGCAAGCTGGAGCACGGTCGTCCGGTCGGCGCCCTCGAGGTGCACGTACACCGCGCAGTCGCCCGGGTGGACGCGCAGGATGTCCTTGAGCCTCTCGACCTTCTCGTTGTTCAGCGCGGCGCGCTTGACCCGGATCCGCACCGGCGGGCCCCCGTCGAGGACGAGCTCGGGTTGCGTGACCTCCATGGCGATGATCTTGGGATCGTCGTCGCGCAGGTCCAGGCGGCCCTTCACGCACACGATCGCATCCTCTTCGAGGACGTGCCCGTAGGAGGTCATCGTCTTCGGGAAGACCATGACCTCGAGGGCGGCGCCGAGATCCTCGAGGACGAACGTGGCCATGAGGTCGCCGCGCTTCGTATACCGGCGCGAGAGCGCGGTCACGACCCCGCCGACCACGCGCATCTCCCCTTCCCGCAGCTCCTTGAGCTCGGTCAGCGTGCACTCGATGTGGCGGCGCAGCCCGCGCTCGGCGCCCATGAGCGGGTGCTCGCTGACGTACAGCCCCAGCATCTCCTTCTCGTGGGCGAGCCGGGCCCGCTTGTCGAACTCGACGTCCGGGACGGTCACGCGCTCGTCGAACCCATCCCCCGCTCCGTCGCCGTTCGGGGCTCCGCCGTCGCCGCCGAACAAGCTCATGATCCCGGCGTCCCGTTCGCGGCGGCGGGCCAGAGTGTTGTCGACGATCTGCTCGTAGACGTGGAGGAGCCCCTTCCGAGGGTGCCCGAGGGAGTCGAACCCGCCCGCCTTGACGAGGGACTCGATCGTCCGCTTGTTGAGGGCCTGCGGATCGACGCGCTCGCAGTAGTCGAAGAAGTCGGTGAATGCCCCGCCCTCCTCGCGCGCGGCGACGATGTGCGCCACGAGCCCTTCACCGACGTTGCGCACCGCCGACATGCCGAACCGGATCGACCCGTCGCGCACGGCGAAGTCGCTCTCGGACTCGTTCACGTCGGGCACGAGCACCGGGATGCCGACCTGACGGCACTCGTTGAGGTAGACCGCGGTCTGGTCCTTGTTGGCCTTGACGCTCGTGAGCAGGGCGGCGAGGTACTCGACCGGGTAGTTCGCCTTCAGGTACGCGGTCTGATATGCGACGAACCCGTAACCGACCGAGTGTGACTTGTTGAACGAGTAGTCGGCGAACGGCTCGATGATGTCGAACATCTCCTCGCCGAAGTCACGACTGTGACCCTGGGCGACGCAGCCCTCGACGAACTTCGACCGCTCCTTGGCGATCAGCGACCGAATCTTCTTCCCCGTCGCCTTGCGCAGGTTGTCGGCCTCCTCGAGCGAGTAGCCGGCCAACACCTCCGCCATGCGCATCATTTGCTCTTGGTAAATGCAGTTGTGCGCGACCATGCCGTTTGCGACGAAGTTATGAATTCCATCGACCGTGATGTCGTAGACACGCTGACGACCGGCCGGCTCGACGCCGCGCACTCGCACCCACTGGACGTTCAGCAGGCGCTCGATCTCCGGTATCTCGACATGCTCGAGCAGCTTCGTCATCGTGCCGGAATGAATGCGCGGCCTGCGCTCCGCTGCGTACGGCATCACATTCCAACGAGGCAAGTCGTAGCGCTCCGCCAGCTCGCGGGTGGGTACACGGACTTTCGACCGAAGCGCCTTCACGAACGACACTCGATCGACTGACGTGCCCTTCGACTCGACGCTGAGCTGGACGCGCCACTTGCGATTCGACGCCATGTAGCGCTGTACAAGATCGGTGAAGGCCCACCCTTCGAACACCGTCACCTGGTAGCTGCGCTCTGAACCAGCTGGATTGCGGTCACGGTCAAGCTCCGCCTCGTAGATGACCGAGGCAATTCCAAGCCGCAGCAATAGATCCTGGACCTGATGTGCGAGACCCGGAGAGACGGTCTTGTAGTGCGCGAAGCGTTCACAGACATAGCCGTCGCAGTCCCACAGAGCACCCAGGAACCAGCCGATGCTCTCCTCATTTAGGCCGAAGACGAAATCGGGAACGAACTTCTCGGCGCTCTTCGGACCGCCGACCTTCGATCCGCGTGGGGTCTTGAGGCCGAGCTCACGCAGCCACTGGATGAGCGGTGACGCGACGCCTCCGTTCCCTCGTCCATTGCCCGAATGCACGATCTTCACGCCATTTGGTCGAGCGTGGACTCTGTGGTGCACCGTCGGAAACGCACTCGAGAGCGCGCGCCGATATGCGTCAATGAGGTCGTCGTCTCGGTTCGTGAAGTTGGCGGTGGCGCTCTGGCTCAGGCCGCCGTCGGCGATGAGATAGCCAAGGATCCTCAACCTGTCTTTGTCGTATGGCCGAGGGATTGTGGGGCCGACGAGTTGATGCGGCACCGCCACGTAGTCGCGGTCAGCGAGGTCACCGATGCCGACCCACCCGCGATCGGTGAGGACCCGGTGGTCGGGTGTGCCCGTTACCTCCATGCCATTCGAGAGTTGAAGCCGAACCGTCTCGAGTTCTCCGTTGCAAACCCAGTGCGTCACTGAGCGCACCGCAGGCCGAAGGTCTTCGTCGACGCCTTGCACGGAAAAGCCGGCCGCGGGATCGATCTCATCGAGGCGATGTGGTCGGCCAGTTGTCGCGTCATAGACGACCGTCTCGCCTGTCAGGCACAACCCGAACGTGGGCTCGAGGATCTCGCGGAGATCCTCGTGGTAGTAGGTGACGGGCTTGCGGCTGTTCTTGCGGTTGGCGTAGTCGGTGTGCATGTTCGCCGCCATCGGCCCCGGCCGGTACAACGCGACCAGAGCGGCGACGTCCTCGAACGTGGTCGGAGCGAGCGAGCGCATGAGTGTGCGCATCGGCCCGCCCTCGAGCTGGAACACGCCGATGGAGTCACCGCGTTGCAGCATCTCGAAGGTCTTCACGTCATCGAGCGGGACGTTGTCGATGTCGACGCGCTCTCCCCTGGCCGCTTCGATTAATTCGGTGGTCCGCTCCATCACCGAGAGGTTCCGCAGCCCGAGGAAGTCCATCTTCAGGAGGCCGAGATCCTCGACGCCGTGCATCTCGTACTGGGTGACGATCGGGGCGTCCTCGATGTCGCCGCCGGGCTCCGGCTTGCGCTGGATCGGCAGGTATTCGGTCAGCGGCTCCCGTGTGATCACCACGGCAGCGGCGTGGATGCCGTCCTGGCGCCGCAGGCCCTCGAGGCCACGGGCGACGTCGATCACGCGCTTGGCGTCGGGATCGGAGTCGTACAGGGCGCGCAGCTCGGCGGCCATCTTGTAGCCGTCCTCGTGGCCCGTGACCTTCTCGAGGCACGCGCGCAGCGGCGTGTCCCGGCCCATGATCAGCGGCGGCATGAGCTTGGCGATCCGGTCGCCGACACCCCATGGGTAGCCGAGCACGCGGGACGCGTCGCGCACCGCGGCACGCGCCTTGATCGTCGAGAACGTCACGACCTGGGCGACACGGTCCCAGCCGTAGCGCTGCGCGGCGTACTTGATGATCTCGCCCCGGTACCGCTCGTCGAAGTCCATGTCGATGTCGGGCATCTGCTTCCGGCCCGGGTTCAGGAAGCGCTCGAAGATCAGGTCGTACCGGATCGGGTCGACGTCCACGACGCGCAGGCAGTACGCCACGCACGAGCCGGCCGCGCTCCCCCGCCCCGGTCCCACGCGGATGCTCCGAGACCGTGCGTAGCGGACGAGGTCCCACACCACGAGGAAGTAGGCGGAGAAGCCCATGTCCTTGATGACGCCGAGCTCGTACTCGAGCCGCTCGAGGACGTGCAGCGCCGGTGACGGGCCGTACCGCTCTTTGGCGCCCTCCAGGGTGAGCTCGCGCAGGTAGGAGTCCTCGTCGTGGCCGGACGGCACCGGGAACGCGGGCAGCTCGGGCTTGCCGAACTCGATCTCGACGTTGGCGCGCTCGGCGACCAGCAGCGTGTTGTCACACGCCTCCGGGTAGTCCGCGAACAATCCGCGCATCTCGGCCGCGGTCTTCAGGTAGAACTCGTCGGCGTCGAACTTGAACCGGTTCGGGTCGTCGAGCGTGGCGCCGGTCTGCACGCACAGGAGTGCGGCATGCGCTTCCGCGTCCTCCTTGTGCGTGTAGTGCGAGTCGTTTGTCGCGAGCAACGGCGCCTCCAGCTCCCGTGCCATCTTCACGAGTTGCGGGTTGACGTTGCGCTGCTCCGGCAGGCCGTGATCCTGGAGCTCGATGAAGAAGGAGTCGCGCCCGAGGATGTCCTGGAACCGCGCTGCGTTGTCGCGTGCGGCGGTGTAGTCCCCCGCCATGAGCTGTTGACACACCAACCCGCCGAGGCAACCGCTCGTCGCGATGAGACCCGAGCCGTGTTGCTCCAGCAGCTCGAAGTCGATGCGCGGCTTGTAATAGAAGCCGTCGAGGTAGGCGTTCGAGGCGACCTTGATCAGATTGCGGTACCCGGCGTTCGTTTCAGCGAGCAGCGTCAGGTGGTAGATGTCGTGATCGGCGCGCTTTGGGCGGTCGAACCGGCTGGTGCTGACGAAATATGCCTCCGCGCCGATCACCGGGGTCAGGTGCGCGTCGCGAGCCGCCCGGTAGAAGTCGAGGACGCCGTACATGTTCCCGTGGTCGGTGATCCCGACCGCGGGTTGCCCGTCGGCGGCGGCCGTGGCGATGACGTCAGGGATCCGAGCGGCCCCGTCGAGCATGGAGAACTCCGTGTGCAGATGCAGGTGCACGAACGAGTTCCCCAAGGCGCCGCAACCCCCTCATTCCTCCCTGGCCCCTCCCGGGCCAGGTCCCACAGGGGTTGTGGATGACCCTGTGGAGAATCACATTGGTGTAACTCTCAC
>Ga0070708_100005096_pt1 | contig 10402 bp, 10 predicted proteins | sample KBSK5503metaG_FD_65469 | JGI IMG/M metagenome (GOLD analysis project Ga0070708, IMG submission 65469) | Corn, switchgrass and miscanthus rhizosphere microbial communities from Kellogg Biological Station, Michigan, USA - KBS K5-50-3 metaG | ecosystem: Host-associated > Plants > Roots >... | reverse complement strand
TCTTCGGCTGGCTGCTCGTGGGGGCGGTGATCTATTTCTCCTACGGCTATCGCCACAGCCGGCTGGCGGGGCCCAGGCGCTAGGGGCCCGGAGGCAGGCTCTCCAGCAGGGCGCGCACGCGCGCGGCCTGGGGCGCCGTCTCCGCATCGAGGTAGGCCCGGGCGCGCGCACGTGCGGCCGCGAGATCGTCGGGATCGTGGCCCAGTCTCCAGGCCAGCGCTCCCGCCTCGATGGCGCGCACCCGCGCCTCGTCCGCGCGCGGCGCCGCGGGCACGTCGCGCGCGAACAGGTCCCAGGCGTCCCTCAGCGCGCGCGCCTGCGCCGCCGAGGTGGCGGAGCGGGAGAGGAGCGCCTGATAGCGCTTGTCCGTCATGAGGGCCCGGTCGTCCGGATGGGCGAAGGCCCCGCCGCCGGCCGCGAGCTTGCGCTCGGGTGGAGGGGCCGCCCGCTCCTTCTGCGCGTCCGCCGTCGGCTCCGCGCGGCCGTCAGCGGAAGGGGCGGCCGCGAGTTCGCTCGTCTCCGCCGGCGCCTTCGACGTGGCGGTCTCCGCGGCCACGCCCCCGACGTTCGCTTTCGTCTTGCGCAGCGCTTCCTCCGCGGGGCGGGGAAGAGCCGGCGCCGCCGGCAAGGCGGCCGGCTTGTCCGCTCGATCCCTCTCCAGGAGGCGCCCCTGCGCTTCGCGCTTGGCCGGCGGCGTGGGGCGGACGCGGTCGTGGATCGCGCCCGCATCGGCGAAGCCTGTCTCCGCGGCAGGGACTGTCGATGGCGGCGCGGCGCCGGCGGCGGGCACGTAGGGCGCGCTCTGCGCCGAGGGCGCGGTGACGGAACGCTCCCGCTGAATCAGGAGGGGAGTCACCGTGACGGCCATGACCGCGGCCGCCGCCGCCGCCGCCCACACCGCGAGGCGGGGCACGCGCGCCGGCCGTCGTACGCGGGCGCGCACACGCCCCGGTAGCTCCTCGAAGTATCCGGCCGGCGCCGGCACGGGGATCGCGCGCGCGAACGCATCCACCGCCGCCAGCTCTTCGAGCTCGTGCGCGCAGGCCGGGCATTCGCGGAGGTGGTCCTCCACCGCCGCCTGGTCGGCGGCGGAGAGCTCGCCGTCGAGAAACGCGGAGAGGAGCTCGCCCGGATGGCCGCTCATCGCTCGCCTCCCTCCGCCCGTCGCGCCATGGCCGCTCCCAGATAGGGCGTCAGCGCCACGCGCAGACGCTCGCGCGCCCGCGACAAGCGGCTCATGACCGTGCCGATCGAGATCTCGAGCGCCTCCGCGATCTCCTTGTACGAGAGGTCCTCGAACACGCGCAGGGCGAAAACGGCCCTCTGCTCCGCGGAGAGATCCTCGAGGGCGCGCGCGAGAACCGTCCGCGCTTCGGTGTCGAGTACCCGCGTCAGCGGGCTTGCTCCCTTGACCGGCGTCTCCGCGTGGGCCTCCGGCAGCGCTTCCTCCCGCGCCAGCGGGGAGCGGACGTGGTTCACCGCCAGGTTGGCCGCGATGCGGCAGATCCAGGGCCCGAACGGCCGCGACAGGTCGAAGCGGCCCAGGGCCTGATGCGCGCGCAGGAACGCCTCCTGGACGACGTCGTCCGCCACGTCGTGGCGGCACACGATGCGGACGGCGGTGGCGTAGACCCGACGCTGGTAGCGCTTCACGATCTCGTCGAAGGCAAAAAGGTTCCCATCGCGGGCGCGGGCCAGAAGGTCGGCCTCGGCGGCATCCGGCGCCGCCGGGCCGGCCGCAGCACGGGCCTCCAGGGCGCGGCCTGCGTCGGCTCGGGAAGGCACGTCCATCGCCCTCTACGATACGCCCCGGAGGGCGGCCTTATTCCGGCGGGTGCCGGGTGTCCAGGCCGCTCCCGGGACGTCGGGCACGCCTACTCGAGGACGTTGATGACGACGCGGCGGTTCTGGGCGCGGTGCTCCTTGGTCTTGTTGTCCACCACCGGCTTGGTCTCACCGTACGAGATGACCTCGAGCCGGTTGAGGGCGATGCCGAGCTGGTCGTGCATGTAGTTGCGGACGGCGGTCGCACGCTCCAACCCGAGCTTCTCGTTGTAGGCCTCGGGTCCGGTGGAATCGGTGTGTCCCTCGATCTCGAAGTACACGCCTCGGTTCTCGGCTTTGAGCTGGGCGATGGCTTCGTCGACCAGCGTCCGCGCGTCGGGGGAGACGGCGGCGCGGTTGACGGGGAAGGTGACCTTGTCGTTGGAGAGGGTCACCGTGTAGATGAGCTTGCCCTTGGCCGCCCGCTCCGCCTCCGTCGCGCGCTTCAGGGCCTGCTGGGCCGACCCCTTGGCGTCGGAGATGCCGGCCTGGGCCTGCTTGTCGACGTCGTCGATGCGGGTCTCGCTCTGTCTCACCCGCTCCTGCGTCTTCTCCATCTCGCCGGAAAGGGTGTCCACCTTCTGGTTGATCTCGCCCACTTCGCGGCCGACGAATTTCTTGGTCGCACAGCCGGACAGGGCCACAGTTGCCACACTTACCGCTACGAGCGGCATCAGGATGGGTCGCATCAAGCCTCCACTATCGATTGTCGGCGGCGCCGGAGATCGGTGCCGCCGTCACGTCCGGGGAACGTAACCACTGCGCGTCTTCACGAGCACGCCCTTGCGCGTGCTCAGGACCTCGACCCGGCGAAACCCGGTGGGACCTCGCGGCGGGTCGTATCCCAGGCGATATTGGTGCCTCAACTCGCCGAGGATGGTGGCGGCGGCGCGTTGCAGCCCGAGGAGGTCGCTCACGGTGAAGCTGGCCCCGCCGGACAGGCGCGCGTACTTTTCGAGGACTTCGGTGCCGGCGGTCGCGGCCGCGGGCCGCTCGAGTCCCGTGAACAGGCGGGACTCGCGATCGTCGACGGGCGAGACCACGCTGATGGCGTAGATCGGGACGTCGAGGGCCTGCGAGCGGGCCAGCACGTCGTCCGGCCGGAGCAGGCTGGCCGTGTCCACTCCATCCGTGACCACGACGACGGCCCGCCGGCCCTCGCCCCAGGTGGCCAGGTCGTGCGCGGCGTGATCGAGCGCATCGTGCAGCGCCGTGGACCCGAACGGCTCGATGTCGGCCATGGCGCGGAGGATGCGGTCGCGGTCGGTGGTGAAGGGGACGAGGCCCCAGTACTTGTGGTCGAAGCCGGCCAGGGCCACCTCGTCTCCCGGCTGCATCCCGGCGAGCACCTGGGTGACCGCCATTCTCGTGCTCGTGGTCTTCAGGCTACCGTTCATGCTGCCGCTGGCGTCGACCAGCAACAGCAGGCGCGCGGGCAGGCTCTCCGCATCCGAGAAGTGCTCCAGGCGCTGGGGCAGGCCGTCCTCGAGGATCCGGAACTCGGCCTGTCGGAGATTCGTCACCGGCCGGCCGTGGCGGTCCACGGCGGTCGCGGAAAGGATCACGAGGTTCGTGCCGCTGGCGAACTGGGGGACGCCCCCCGCGTGGGCCGTCGCGGCCAGGGTGGCGACGACCAGGGCGAGCGGTCCGAGGAGCCGGCGCACGTTAGAGAACCTCACTCAATTGAATATAGACAGGCCACGTGCCGGCCGTGGTGAGCTTCGTCACCAGGCGGCGCGACAGTGATCACGGCCCGCCGCGGGCTTCAGCCGTCCGTTCCCGCGCGGTGCACGAGCAGCTCGATGGCGGTGGTGGCGGCGGGGGCGACGTCGACGAAGAGGATCGCGATGCGCCGGGCGTCGCCTTCGCTTGCGGAGACGCGCAGTACCACGCCGTCGACCTGCACCATGCCCCCCCCGCGCGACGACTCCCAGGCCAGCGTGACCCGGGTCCCGACGACGCAACCGTGATGCGTCTCGACCAGCGCCGCGTCCCGACAGACGTCGTGCAAACGGCCGGGTACCGTCTGGCCCGCCATTCCGACCCGGACGGGCAGGTCGACGACGACACGCGGACTCTTGCGCCGGTCCTCCGGCCTCAACGGACCTTCACCACGACCAGCGTCAGGTCGTCCGCCCGCCGCGCATCGCCAAGGAACGTATCCACGTCGGACAGGATCCGCTCGCCGAGCTCGGCGGCGGTGCTGCTCGCACCCGCCTCCATCTGCGCGGCCAGGCGCGCCGTCCCGTAGTAGTCCTCCCCGTCGCGCCGCGCGTCGGTGAGGCCGTCCGTGTAGAAGACGACGATGTCTCCCGCCGCCAGAGCCACCACCCGCTCTTCGTAGGTCGCGCTTTCGAAGGTGCCCAGGGGCAGGCCGGGCAGCTCGATCGTCTCCACCCGGCGCTCGGCGGCCCGGTAGACGAGCGGATAGGGCAGCCCGGAGTTGGCCAGGACCATCTGGTGCTGCGCGAAGTCGAAGACCGCGAACGCGACCGTGCAGTAGTAGCCCTCCGCCCCCCGCTTGCGGAGCGTGCGGTTGACCCGCGTCATCAAGTCGCCGGGGGCGCGGCGCTCCATGGCTCGCGCGCGGACGCTCCCGGAGACGAAAGCCCCGAAGAGCGCCGCCGGCACGCCCTTGCCCAGCACGTCGCCCACGGCCACCCCGAGCACACCCTCCCCCAGCTCGAAGAAATCGTAGAGGTCGCCGCCCAGCTCGCTGGCGGGGAGGAAGTGCGCGGAGGCATCCCAGGCCGCGCCCGTCGGCGGCTCGTCCGGGAACAGGTTCTGCTGGACCCACTGCGCGAGCTCCAGCTCGCGTCCGACGCGCGCCTCCTGCCGGGCGAGCGTCTCGTAGAGGCGCGCGTTCTCGATGGCCACCGCCACCTGGCTGGCCAGGGGCGTCAGGACCTTGAGGTGCTCGTCGGTGAAGCGGTCCAGCACCGACGATTCCAGGTCGAACACGCCGACCACGCGGCCCTTGTGCACGAGGGGCACCACCAGCTCGGAGCGGGTCTCCGGGATCAGGGAGAGATAGCGCGCGTCCTGCCGCACGTCGCCGACGAGGATGGGCTGCTTGCTGCGCGCGGCGGCGCCGATGAGACCCTCGCGGAGGCGGATGCGCGTCTTCTTCTCCTTGGTCGCCCCGTAGGAGACCGCCTTGCGCAGCACCAGCTCCTCCTTCTCCTCGTCGAGGAGCAGGATGCCGAACATCTCGTAGTCGATGACGCGCTTGACCACCTCGGCGATGCGCTGCAGGAGCTCATCGAGGTCGAGGATCGAAGAAGTCTCCTTGCCGATCTCGTAGAGGGTCGCGAGCAGGCCCGCGTACCAGCGCGCCTCGCGGTACAGGGTCGCGTTCTCGATGGCCACCGCCAGGTGGCCGGCCAGCACGAAGAGGGCCGCGCGGGCCTCCGCATGGAAGGCGTCCGCGTCGGGGCCTTCGACGTTGAGCACGCCCACCAGGCGATCTCGGTGGATGAGGGGAATGGCCAGCTCGGCCTGAACGCCCGGCACGACGGCCAGGTACCGGGGATCCTGCCCGACGTCGGGGACGAAGAGCATCTCCTTCTGGAGGGCGGCGGTGCCGACGATGCCCTGACCGGGCCGGATGCGCAGGCGGCCGGCCACCGCGCTGTCGTAGCCCTCGACGAAGGCGGGTACCAGGGCGCCGTCGGGCTCGGGAAGGAAGATGTCGAGGATCCGGTAGTCGACGATCCGGCGGAGCTGGCGGGCGATGGCGGGCATCAGCTCCTCCGGGTCGAGGACGCTGGAGATCTCGGCCAGGATGGGAAGGAGCTCACCCAGGAGCTGCCCACGCGCCGGACTGGTTTTCGCGTCAAAAGCCGGCAAAACAGGCAATAGTAGCACGGTCCGCCGGCCCCCCTCCCGGCGCCGGACGGACCGGGGTACACTCGCCGGATGCCCGCGGAGCCGCTGCGCCTTCCCCTCGAGATCGAGGACATCAAGAAGGTCCTTCCCCACCGGTATCCGTTCCTGCTGGTGGACCGCATCCTCGAGATGGAGGAGGACCGCCGCGTGCTCGGCGTGAAGAACGTCTCCTCCGACGAGCGCTACTTCATCGCGGGGCCGGGGGGCCGGCCCGTCCTCCCCGCCTCCATCCTGACCGAAGCCATGGCCCAGGCGGGGGCCGTGCTCATCCTGGCCAAGCCCCAGAACCGGGCCAAGCTCATCTATTTCATGGGCATCGACCGCGTCCGCTACCGCCGCCCCGTTTCCGCGGGAGACACCGTGCTGCTCGAAGGCACCGTCGTGCGCCTGCGCGCACGCATGGGCACCCTGCGCGGCGTAGCGCGCGTGGATGGCCACGTCGTGTGCGAGGGACGGATGAACTTCTCCCTCGTCGACCCGCCGGCGGCCTAGCCCCCCGTCGATGCGCCCTCCGCGCGGCGCGCCGGGCGGGCGTCCCCGCTCCCCGGCCACCGGTCGCACCGCCGGTCCCCTCTCCCTGGCCCGCGCGCTCTCCAAGTTCGGGGTCTGCTCGCGCGCCGAAGCGGCGCGCTGGATCGAGGCCGGCCGCGTGCAGGTGGACGGTCGCGAGGTGCGCTTCCCGGCCCGCCGGATCGACCCCCGCCACCAGGAGGTGCGCGTGGACGGCCGGCGCGTCGGCGACGACACCGAGCGCATCGTCCTCGTCCTGCACAAGCCCGTCGGATACATCACCTCGCGCGGAGACCCGGGTGGCCGCCCGACGGTGTACGACCTGCTCGACGAGGGAGTCCCCTGGGTGTTCCCCGTCGGCCGCCTCGACCGCGACAGCTCGGGCCTGCTCCTCCTCACCAACGACCACCGGCTGGGCCAGCGCCTGACCGATCCGGAGGCCCACGTGCCCAAGCGCTACCACGCGCGTGTCCGCGGCATCCCCGCGGCGGAGGCTCTCGGCGCGCTGCGCGAGGGTGTCCCGCTCGGAGATGGAATGGTGTCGCGTCCGGCCCAGGTGCGCGCGCTGGGCACGTCCCAGAGCGGCTCGAGCTGGCTCGAGATCGTCCTCACCGAAGGGAAGAACCGGCAGGTGCGCCGGATGTGCGCAGGCGTCGGCCACGATGTGGAGGAGCTCGTCCGTGTGGCCGTGGGCGCCTTCGAGCTCGGCGATCTCGCGCCCGGCGAGTGGCGGCGGCTTTCGCCGGCGGAGGTCGCCCGACTGGCCGGAGGCGCGTGATAGCATCCGCGCAATTGCCGAGGATTTCCTTATGAAGATGGCGATCGGGGTGGTGCTGATCGTGGCGGGCGTGCTCGCCCTCGTCTACCACGGGTTCTCGTACACCAAGGAGCGCCACGAGGCGAAGCTGGGGCCGCTGGAACTCCACGTCGACGAGAAGGAGCACGTCAACATCCCCGTCTGGGCCGGCGCGATCGCGATCGCGGGCGGGGTCGTGCTTCTGCTCGCGGACCGCAAGAAGTAAGCACTCGCGTCCACCGCGGCCCTGAGCCGGCGGCCCAACGCGGTCAGGCCCGGGCCGGGGCCTCCGCCTCGGGAGCGTCGCGCAGCTCCTGGTCCTTGTACTGGAGCTGGTAGAGCCGCCAGTAGAGGCCACGCTGGGCCAGCAGCTCCTGATGCGTGCCCCGCTCGCGCACCCGCCCCTTGTGCAGGACGAGGATCTCGTCCACGTGCTGTATGGTCGAGAGCCGATGGGCGATGACGATCGCGGTGCGGCCCTGCAGGAGCACCTTCAACGCGTCCTGGATGAGCGCCTCCGTCTCCGTGTCGACGGAGGAGGTGGCTTCGTCCAGGATGAGGACGCGCGGGTCGTGGGCCAGGGCCCGCGCGAAGCTCAGGAGCTGCTTCTGCCCGACGGACAGGGTGGCCCCGCGCTCGCGCACCGGCGTCTCGTAGCCCTCGGGCAACGCCTCGATGAACCGATGCGCGTGGACGGCGCGGGCGGCCTCGCGCACCCGCTCGTCGGAAATGGCGGAGCCCAGGCGGATGTTCGAGGCGATGGTGCCCGAGAACAGGTGCACGTCCTGCAGGACGAGAGCCAGGGACGAGCGGAGCTGCGCCGGGTCGAGGGCGCGGACGTCCACGCCGTCCAGGGTCACCCGTCCCTGCTGCACGTCGTAGAACCGGGTGAGGAGGCTGATGATCGACGTCTTGCCGGCGCCGGTGGCGCCCACCAGGGCCACGCTGCGTCCGGGCTCGACGGTGAAGTCGATGTCCTGGAGGACGGGGGTGCCGGGCTGGTAGCCGAAGCCGACGTTTTCGAAACCGACGCGTCCCCGCACCTTCGAAAGGTGCACCGGCTGCGCGGGGGCCACCACCCTGGGCTCCGTGTCGAGCAGCGTGAAGATGCGCTCCGAGGAGGCCATGGCCGCCTGCAGGATGTTGAACTTCTCGGAGAGGTCGGAGATGGGCCGCCAGAACCGCTCCGAGTACTGGATGAAGGCCACCAGCGCGCCCAGGGTGAGCGTCCCCGCCATCACGCGCCACCCGCCGTAGAGGATGATGAGCGCGGTGGCCAGCGCGGCCAGGAGCTCGATGGCGGGGTAGAAGACCGCGTAATAGAAGATCTGGGCCAGGTTCGCGTCCGTGTGCTGGCGGTTGATGGCGGCGAAGGCCTCGCGGTTGCGCGCCTCGCGCCGGAAGAGCTGCACGACGGGCATGCCCGTGATGTTCTCCTGCAGGAACGCGTTGATGCGCGCCACCCAGCGCCGCACCTCGCGGAAGGTGGCGCGGGAGCCGGCGCGGAACCAGTTCGTCACCACGAAGAACAGCGGGATCACGGAGAAGGTGACGAGGGCCAGCTTCCAGTTCATGGCCATCATCACGCCCATGATCCCGAACAGCGTGAAGAGGTCGCCGAAGACGGTGACCACGCCGGAGGTGAAGAGCTCGTTGACCGCGTCCACGTCCGTCGTCACGCGGGTCATGAGGCGGCCCACCGGGTTCTGGTCGAAGAACGCGACATGCAGCCGCTGCAGGTGGGCGTAGATCTCGCGGCGCAGGTCCATCATCACCTTCTGCCCGGTCATCTGAAGGAGGTAGACCTGGCCGAAGCGCACGACGAAGGCGAGGAAGAGGGCGCCGAGATAGAGAAGGGCGATGCGGTCCAGCCCCGTCGCGTTCCCCTGCCGGATGTACCGGTCGATGGCGATCTTCGTGAGGTAGGGGCCGACCAGATCCAGGGCCGCCATCCCGACGATGAGCAGGAACGACGCCAGCACCGGCGCCCAGTAGGGTCGCAGGTAGCGCAGCAGCCGCCGCAGCAGGGTGCGGTCGTAGCTCTTGTCGACGGGATCGTCCTCGTGGAAGGCGGGCTTGCTCACGCCGTCTTCTCCATCTCGTCCTCGAGGAGCTGCCGCCGGTGCAGGTCGGCGTAGAACCCGCCGCGGGCGATCAGCTCGTCGTGGGTGCCCCGCTCGACGATGCGGCCCTCCTTGAGGACGACGATCAGGTCGGCTTCGCGCACCGTGGAGACGCGATGCGACACGAGGAAGGTGGTGCGCGTGGCCATCACGCCGCGCAGGCCGCGCAGGATGTCCTCTTCCGTTTGCGTGTCCACGGAAGCGAGGGCGTCGTCCAGGATGAGGATGGGCGGGTCGATGGCGAGCGCGCGCGCGAGAGCGGTCCGCTGCTTCTGCCCTCCGGAGAGGGTGATGCCCCGCTCGCCCACGAAGGTGTCGAGCCCCTTGGGGAAGTCGGCCACGTCCTTGCTGAGCTGGCTCACTCCGGCCGCCCAGCGCACGCGCTCGTCGCGATCGTCCGCGGTCGGCAGGCCGAAGGCCACGTTCTCGCCCACCGTCTCCGAGAACAGGAACGTCTCCTGCGGGACGTACCCGACGGCGCCGCGCAGGGTGGCCAGCGGCAGGTCGCGCACGTCGTGCCCGTCCACGAGCACGGTGCCGGGCGGCGCTTCGAAGAGGCGCGGGATGAGCCCCACCAGCGTGCTCTTCCCGGAGCCGGTGGGGCCCACGATGGCGACGGTGGACCCCGCGGGCACCTCGAGGTCGATGTCGTGCAGGACGGGCCGGCCGTCGTACGAGAAAGTGAGGCCGCGCAGCTCGACGTGGCCGCGCACCTTCGTGACCGCCGCGGGCTGGCGGTCCTCGATCTCCGCGGGCGCGGCCAGGATCTCCGCGATGCGGCCCATGGAGGCCTCGCCCCGCTCGAAGATGTTCACCACCCAGCCGAGCGCGATCATCGGCCAGTGCAGCATGGTGAGGTAGGCGCCGAAGGCCACGAACTCGCCGATGGTGATCGTTCCCGCCACCACCATCCGCCCACCCAGCCACAGGACCAGCACCGCGCCCGTGCCCATGAGGAGCTGGATGCCGGGATAGAGGCTGCCGTACATGCGGATGAGCTGGCGGTTGCGGCGCAGGTACTCCTCGTTGGCGGCCTGGAAGCGCGCCATCTCGTGCGGCTCCTGGGCGTAGGCGCGCACCACCCGCGCGCCGGAGAGGTTCTCCTGCACCACCGCGCTGATCTCGCTCAGCTGCGCCTGCACGGACTCGAAGCGGTCGTGGATGCGCCGGCCGAAGTACCGCACGAGGGCGGAGACGAAGAGGAGCGGGACCAGCGAGAGCAGGAGCAGCCGTGGCGAGATGCGCAGCATGAACACGATCG
>Ga0070708_100005094_pt1 | contig 10403 bp, 8 predicted proteins | sample KBSK5503metaG_FD_65469 | JGI IMG/M metagenome (GOLD analysis project Ga0070708, IMG submission 65469) | Corn, switchgrass and miscanthus rhizosphere microbial communities from Kellogg Biological Station, Michigan, USA - KBS K5-50-3 metaG | ecosystem: Host-associated > Plants > Roots >... | reverse complement strand
CCGAATGCTGGCACGGGACTGGCTGAACACTTACTACCTCGAAGACACGGGCTTATTCAGAGTTTCCCTAATTGCGGGGGCTGGCGCTCGATTGAGAATCGAGTCAAAGATTACTCCCGAAGTGTCGCCCCGAAACGGGAGGGTACCTGTGGACATCTCGTAGATCACCGCGCCGAACGAGAATAGGTCAGTGCGAGCGTCGAGTTCCTTCCCCCGAACCTGCTCAGGCGACATATAGGCGACCGTGCCCAGCGTACTGCCGGGACTCGTTAGATGTTCCTCGGAATCGATGGTCGGGGCGCTCATGCCAACGCTCTCCGGTTTTAGCGTGACTTTCGCGAGCCCGAAATCGAGAATCTTCGCCTGCCCGCGAGCCGTCACGAAGATGTTCGCAGGCTTGATGTCCCGGTGGATGATTCCTTTCGAGTGTGCGGCGTCGAGCGCGTCGGCTATCTGGATGCCCAGATCGAGCACTGTTTCGATTTCCAACGGCTTGCCGTTGATCTGATGCCTGAGCGTCTGCCCCTCCAGCAGTTCCATCGCGATGAAAGCTCGCCCCTCGACTTCGTCGATTTCGTAAATTGTGCAGATGTTCGGGTGATTCAGAGCAGAGGCAGAGCGAGCCTCTCGGCGAAATCGTTCGAGCGCCTGAGGGTCGTTAGTGAGCTCGTCGGGGAGGAACTTCAGAGCGACGTGGCGACCGAGCTTGAGGTCTTCAGCCTCATACACCACACCCATTCCCCCGCCGCCAATCCTGCGGAGTATGCGGTAATGGGAAACTGCTTGCCCCACGGGTTGGGAGGGCGTGGACACTGGCGGGAATGTTAGTGGGGTGTTGAACAAAGGTCAATTAACGCAATGTGGGCTTGTTCGAAGACTTGGCTCAACAGTGGTTACGGCGTGTTCAATTCGTCTTGCTGGGCCCAAAATCGCTCCCCATCTTCCCTTTCAACCCGGTACTGCGTGAGCTGGCCCGGGGTGCATTGGGCTCCTACGACCACACCCTCACCGTAGCTGCCGCGCACGGGAGCGCCGAGTTTCAAGGCAAAGCAACCCTCGGGAGTCGTTGGGGTGGGACGCCCTGCTTCGCCAGCGGAAGCCTTCAACAAAACTCCCTTATCGGTGAGCTCGTACACAGGCACGACCCATTGTGTTGTAAAGGGGCCGATTCCGTGCACTTGGATAATCGTGTCTGTTTTTGACAAGCCGAAGTGTGCCATTTTCTTGGATGCGAATGCGAAATCGCCGACCTCCATGGGTTTGAGAGTGTCCCGATTGAAACGCGTTAGGATAAATCCGGGCAACGACATGGAGCGAGAAAGGAATCCGATGTGTCGAACCTGGACGCTTGGGTCTTTTGGGTTCTTGGTGCTTGCAACGCTAGCGTTTGCGGCGACATTGAGATCGGTGTCGAGCTTTGATTTGCCCGGCCCCACAGGGAAGCGGTTCGACTATCTGACGATCGATTACGACGACCACTACCTGCTGTCAGCGCATTTGGCCGCCGGCCTCCTGTACGTCATAGACCTGCACAGCAACCAAGTGGTGAAGGCAATACAGGACGTGCCTGGAGCCGAGGGTGTGGAGTTCGTTCCAGAACTAAAGAAGGTTTATACCTCGAATGCTGGGGACAACACGATCGGTGTGATTGATCTGAAACAGATGAAGGTCGTTAAGAAGTTGCCCACCGAGGCCAAGCCGGATGGCAGCGCGTACGCGGCTCCGTTCCATAAGCTATACGTCTCCGACGAACGTGGCAAAGCAGAGGCCATCGTTGACGTTCAGCAAGATAGGATCATCAAGACTCTGCACTTCGAGAGCGAAACCGGCATGCCACAATATGATCCAGTTGCTCGTAAAATCTACGTCAATCTTCAGGATCAAAACATTTTCGCCGTCATCGATCCCGCTACGGACGCGGTCATCGGGCGATACCCTGTTGGGAAATGCGAAGGTAATCACGGGATGGCCCTTGATCCGGAGCACCAAAGGGCTTTTCTGTCCTGTGAGGGAAACGAACTACTGACAGTGTTCGATCTGGAGAGGCACCAGCCCATCGCATTTCTTCCGTTAGCAAAAGGTCCGGACGTAGTGAAATACGACTCAGGACTAAAGCGCATTTATGTCGCGTGCTACAGCGGAGCGATTTCCGTGTTCCAGCAGGACGATCCCGACCACTTCCGCAAACTGGAAGACTTCCCGGTCCAAAAGAAGGTGCACAGCCTGGCGGTCGACAAAGATACGCACCGTGTTTACGCTCCCGAACAAGAGGTCGATGGTCGTCCTGCCGCACGGATGACGGTCTATGAGGCAGTAACCGGGCAAGCTGCGACATTGCGCTGAAATCAAGAATCTGAGTTTGCGCGTCACTCTTCGCAATCAAAATTCCAGGAGGTGGAATATGAATAGACTGGTTAGGCCGCTGGTTTTGGCTGCAGTTTCATTGGTTTTCGCTTTCTATCTGACTCCCGCAGGGTTTGCACAGGCGAAGTCAGGTGGGAAAACAACAGTAACAGGTTGTTTGCAGAAGGGCGATGAAGCCGATGAGTTCTCGATCATCGGAGAAGATGGCAAGATGTATGGCCTTCGCAGTTCAGCCGTTGATCTGTCCAAACATTTAGGCCACAAAGTAACCGTCACCGGCAACTTCAAGGCCGAGTCATATGAGAAAGAGAAAGGAGAGCGCGAAGAACACGAAAAGAAAGAGGCTGCCGAAGCCGGCGACATCCGCGTGACGAATCTCAAGATGGTCAGCGACAGCTGTAAATAAACATCATCGTCAGAATATGCGGCGCGCCCCTACGCTGGGGCGCGCCATAGGACTTGCAGAGTCGTGGGTAGTTAGTCAGGCAGTTTTCTTCGTGGCCCTTTTCCTTGCCTCCACCAGCGCTGGTTCGGGTTCTGGCTCTTCGACTGGCATTTGTACCGGGGCGGCCCTTTCGGCCACGCCGATTCCGCCGGGACCCACCACCAGTGCCGGTTGCAAGACCATAATTTGAATGTTCCGGAATTTCAGCCGGCCGGTATGGGACTGCACTCCGACATAACCGGAATCTGGATCGGTGACGTTCGACTTGCCTCTGAACAGGTCAGTGTTGGTGAATTTTGTGGTTTGCTGCCCATTGACGCGGACGGTGTACGTGTTGCCCCTGACTTCAATTTCGTAAGTGTTCCACTGTCCGGGAACCAGGGCCGCTCCTCGTCCATAGACTTGCTGACCAGGATTTTGTCCAATCGGTATGCCATAAACGGCGCCAGTGCGATGTTCGTCGAGTCCGTTGGGATTTCCTCGGGCTAGCTCATCAATCTGGATTTCGAATCCAGTGTCCACGCCGACATAGGCCTGATTGTTGTAGGGATAGGACACGCCGGGCAGATTACGATCCGGAACCGGGAGCCTAGGGTTTCTGAAGCGAACGAAAATACCGGAATTGTCGTCAATGCGACCCAGCTGGAATTCCAACTTCAGGAGAAAGTCTGAGAAGTTCTGCGTCGCGAGATATAACAATCCCAGATCATTCCCCGGCTCCACGACAAGTTCGCCACTGATCAAGGAGAAATCTCCCTGGCCTGCAACTTGCCACCTGTCGAAGCTGGCCGAGGTACCGGCAAAGAGCGATGCGAAGCCGGCGTCGGGAACGCTGGGCAAGGCGGAAGGCATCAGTCCGCCCGCGACCAGCCGGTCGACTAGCCGTCGCGACAGGGCTACTCCCGTCAGCATCGGATTGGGTGATCCTAGCGAGGGAAACAAGGCGGGGCCCGCAACGTAGGTGTTGGCGACCGCGTGCAACCGGCTATCGGAGTTCGTTGCAGAAATCGCGGAATTGTCTCCCATACGTAGCGAACCGGCTTCGTGGTGGGTGGTGCCGATGCCGTCCCTTCGTCCAGGCGTGTAAGGGAATACAGCGCGCAGGTCGGCGTTTGGTGCGACCTTCACAGGACCGTTGCCGGTAAAGATCTCGAAATCGGAACCGTTGGCAAAAATCCTAGCCACTTGATCGGTAGCGGTGTCCATCGCGTCCCAGAGCTCGCGGTCTTTCTGGCTTTGCGGAGATGCGCCCTGAGCCGGGTCAGGCAAAGAGACGAAGCTGCGCTGTACGCCGGACTCGTCAATTTCCGGGTCCAAACGCACCTGGTTGGCGGGATTATCGGGCTGCATTTCACCAATGCCGCGAATCGTAATGATCACAGCCTGGTCATGGGCATTCTGGAATGCGTCGAACGTGTCAATATCAGGAATCTTCTTGAAGAGTTCGGCCTCTGAGTCGGTGCCTAGATTTCCCAGCCCTGCGGCGGTGATCTGCAGATGGAAGTGGCCGAGGGAATTGTCAGCGTCGCGATGACGGCCTTTGACAAAGAGGGCAGACGCCATCAGTTCCTGCGGAAGATTTCCGGGTAGGGAGCTGCGCGGAATGCGGATGGTGACGTTCGATCGCAAGTGAGCCATCAGGTTGCTGCCCAACTGGTTGACATTCGGAACGTCGCCAAAGGAAAGCAATGCCAGCCTGGTGCTCTCGATGGTACCCAACGCGACGATTACGACCCCTCCTTGTGGAATGGAGATGGGACCTTGGTCGGTCTCCACGGTGTGTACACGCTTGAGCATCTGGCCGTTCACTACGACGTTTTCGGTGAGCATTCGAATCGCATGGCAGCGCGGCACGATCATGAGCCGCTTCTTGAAATCATTGCTGCCGCTTTCGGAAAAAGCGGCCCTTGCGGCCCGGATCAGCACTGGAACCGAGCTGAACTTGTTAAACGGGAAAAGGCCGGGCCTGGTCTGACTTTGTACCGCGAGAGGCGCTTCCAACTGGTCAATGTCAGCTTGGATTGGGGGATGTACTGGGAGTTGGTTGAGTGCGATTGCTTCGGTTACGTTACCTGCCTGAATGCCATCAAAGAGCATCTGACGCAGCGCGGTGTGGAGCGGGCCGGAAATGAAATCATTGGTTTCATCGGTCCCGATCTGCTCACTGGCCTGCGCAAAGTACGTAGCATTTAGATCGTCACGAACCGCTTGGGGCCAGCGACCCGGCGGCATCTCCGCATCGAGTAGCTGCGGACACCATCCGCCAAAATACAGCGACCTGCCGCCTACGCAGTAGGCGAGTCCAGGGAATTTCGTGGATGAGTGCCAGGCAAGGCCCCACACTTCCTCGCGCGGCTTGTCGGGTCCGAATTGTCCCTGGCTTCTCAAATCCTGAATGCTGGTCGCGCTGGGCACGTTGAGCCCAGCAAACAACGGCAGGTTCTGAACATGCTCGGGGATCGTGAATGGTCCGCCTTCAAGGACAAGAATCCGATGGCTGTGGGTCGTGTCTTGGGTAAAGAGGTGTTGCGCGCAGACGGAACCAAAGGATCCGCCGCCAAGAATAATGACGTCGAACATCCGCGCATCGGGGCTTCGGGAGAAGTCGGTGCTGGCTAACGCTTCATCGAGACCGTTACAAACATAACGTCCGAGAACGTCTTTGCTGAAAGGGGTTGGCTGTGCAGTGGGCGGGGTGGGCATGGGAATACTCCTTTCATTGTGGCTGGGGCACGAGGACCGGCAGAGAGACCTAAACTCAGGCGCGGTAGCCGGGGCTATCGTGCTTTTTCAACTCGCGATGAATGCGCCAGCAGGGGAAGGTGACCGGCGTTCATCACATCAAGAAGGGGAACCGCTCCTTACACCAGGAGGCTAACAATTTAAGAATACAGCGGAATGGCGCTCTTCATCTATCACGCATTCCGCAACTTCTAGCTGTAGGTACTCTAGCACTCGTGGTGAATTCTGCAACACGAATCTCGCGGGGGCTGAAAGAGAAAAAATGGCGTCACTTGCAGCGCGTCAAAAAAGACAAACGCCGAATCAAACTGTTGCTCGCTAGACACTCAGGCTATGACCTCCTGCTGCCTTCTCGGGAGGTTTTAATAGACGGAACGATAGGTAGATAAGCACGTCATAGGTGACCTTAGCCCCACCGCCCACCAGTAGCGGTGCTGAGAAAGTAAGGACTTGCATCATTACACCCGCTACTCCGGAGCCCACCGCCCAGAACAGATTGCGAGCTTAGGTTTGTGATTCCACTCGCGAAGGTTCGCTCGCTCGGTTTCCCGAGCGCGGCCACATACGACTGGCGCGTGGGAACATCCATCTCGACTAGAGCTTCCCGACAGAGAAAAAGCAAAACTGCCCATTTGAAGGAAGGGGCAAACGGCACGGCCATGAGGAAAAGGCTGGACGGCAGGTGGGTGCAGACCATGGTATTCACAAGTCCGATGCGGCGAGCCAGCCAAGCCGCTCCAAGATGTGAACAGGCGTTCAGGATATGTACAGCGAAGAAGACCATGCCGAGGTCCTGTTCCGCCATTCCGAAGCGCCGGAAGAACCAATAGGCAACCAGTGCGTCGGTCAAAAAGCCCCCGCCGAATGCGTCCAGCGAAAACAGAGCGGTCAACTTCGCAACGATTCTCTTGCTTTCTGGCGCGATCCTGGCTCTCACCGAGACGAATGTCGACGGATCTGCGATCTCGACCGCTGGCGAGAGGAACAAGTAGATCGCAGCCACAGCGAGGCATAGCCCGGAGTAGCCAAAGAACACGACTCGGTAGGAACTGAGCACGGAGTGAGCCAAACGGTGCTGAAGGACGATCGGCGCACCTGCGCCCAACGCTCCGAGCGATCCTCCTGCGTCGAGAAGGACGTTGTACCAAGCCAGGCTCCAAGTTCGCTACGTCCGAAACCAGTCCCGGAACAACCGCCTGATCCAGCGCGAAGGCAGCCGAACGGTCCGTGCCAGTGCCATTCAGCATTCCGACGAACGCCAGCATGACAAGGAATGGCAGACTCGGTGCTGTCGCTAAGGCGATGCCACCCACAGCGCTTAGAAGCGAGAGCAGCACCAGGAATTGCTTGCGTCCCATCCGGTCGGCCGCCAGTGTCATCACGACGGTCGCGAGCGCCGAACCAGCCAACCCCGCAGCGATGATGAAACCGATGACCAGGGACGATAGTCCGACGCGAAACAGATAGATTCCTAACACCACGCCCATGAGCCCCACGCCAAACGAACGCAGGAAGCCGGCGGTATTGATCAAGACCAGATCTCGCTTGGGACGTGGGTTCACTTTTCCGTGCTTTGCACGTATGCGTAGAGGGCATCATAGACGGGAAACTGCCTAGCCATCCGATCTTCATCAGAGAGACCCATCGCGGCGAATCCTTGGGCAATGGAGCGCAAACCGATGCCCTCGGTCGCCACGCCCTCTTGTCCCTTCACGTCGGCTGCGCGCACAATCAGAGCTAGTTTTTGCAGCGCTGGATCTGAGATCGCGTAGTCTTCGACAATGGCTTCGAAGGTGCAGCGTGGGCCGCGATGGTTGAGCTTGATGGCCTCGATCTTGGGTGCATCGAAAGGAATCGCGTCCCGTTTCTTCGCCTGCTCCAGCAAGTCCCGTTCCTCCACGAACAAGAATTCAGCTTGCGGATCAACGAATCTCCTTATCAGCCAGGGGCAAGCCACACGGTCCACTTTGATGTCTTTGCGGGTAATCCATTTCATATTCACCTCACGGTCGCCACGAGTACGTGAATTTGATCGCGAAACGATTCTCGTAGAACTGTGGCGGATTTGTCGCAACCAGGCTGGCAAAACGCTGGCCGGCTGTGTAGATGATGTAGAGATCACTGTCGGGACGATAATTCCATCGCAAGCGAATGTTCGCGCTTGCGGCTTGCGTGTTGGCGGTGTCCATCTGAAGCAACGTTGATAGCGTCAGGAAGCGTGAGAACGAGTAGTTGGTTTGGAAACTGCCGAAGACAACGGAGAAGTTGCCCGCTGCGGGCGGCAACACTGTCCCTGAAGCGTCAGTTACGACTCTCAGACGGAACCGATTCCATTGCTCGGCGAAGCTGAAGGAGAGCCGTTCGCTACCACGATAGGTCGCGCGGACACGAGCTTCATTCAGGTGCCCGTTGTAGTAGGTACCAAATCGTTCAAAGAAGCTGACCATCAGGCGCCGATCTTGAGGCGATCCGTAGGTGAGCTGATGACGTGTCCAGTGGTATTCGCCGACTGGAAGGAAGATATTCTTGTAGATGTTGAAAGGCTCGACCAGGCGTTGGGTAAAGACGTCCACGATATCGTCGTCGCTATAGGAGCCGTTGTTGAATTCAATCCGAAACGTGTTCTGCCACTCCTGAGTCTGAAGAACGTGGTGGGTGTCGGGCGCATGAAAGATGAACCCTTCGAAATTCAGTTCCCGGACGCCGCGGAGTTTAGGTCTGGGCTTGAAGTTGACATCCATGTAGTTGCAGATGCAATCGGTACGTTCGATAAAACCCACCTCGGGATTGAAATTCGGTCCGACTTTTCGGTGTTGGCCGAACACTTCCAGCCAGTTGTTCTGATAGTTGAAGCCCGCACCAAGGTTTGTCTGCCCAGAAGAAATGCCTGGAGTTCGCGTCTGGGTGGCATAGGCATTGACCACAAGATTTCTGTAAAACAACAAGCGGGTGTCCGCCCCGCCGGTTTGGTTGAAGCTGTCGAAAGGGTTCCCGGAACGCTTGTCAATTCCCATCACGCCGATGTACGAGCCGCCCCACAATGAACGCTTCACGCGGGCGACAGCGTAGTTGGCATAGGGATTTGGACCTGAGCTCCGTGTGTCCACGTCCATTACACCAAGTTCGAAATTACCCAGCGATCCGGTGACCTTGGCGCCACCATTGATTGGGACTTCCTCACCCGTGATCGGATCAATTCCGATCTGGCGGCTGAAGAACAGTAGGTCACCGCTGTCCCCACCCAGCGGGAAATCGAACACCCCTGCATTCTCCAGGAAAAATTGTCGCTTTTCGGGAAAGAACAGCTTGTAAGGAGTGAGATTGAACTTCAGGGTATCAACATCGGCATCGGCGAAATCGGTATTGGCTGTGAAATTCGCTACCAGGTTCGAGCGAAGACCGATCTTCACATCGACCCCACCGGTATAGAGCGCGCTGGTTCCGGGAGTGAATCCAGTTCCTGCTGTATTCAACGGGAAATGACTGAAGCCGACGAGTCCATAGGGCTTGACGATGAAGAGTCGGCCGCTGCCGATCTCGGAGATTCCGTGCAGTTCTCCGGCATGGCTGACTCTCGCGGCTCCGTAGGTACGGCGCCAGCCGGACCAGAGATCCTCTTCGTTCTTCCGGCGGATGAAGCGCTTGAAATTGATGCCCCAGATGACATCTCGCGACTGCATGAAGTTCAGAGTGGAAAACGGAATAGCCACCGTCGCCGTCCAGCCTCCATTGGTAATGTGTGCGTCTGCTGTCCACACCCCATCCCAACCGGGATCACCGTCGCCGGTACCGCTATCGGTGCGCTGTTCTTCCGTAATAAGAGCGTCGCGCTGAGTGCCCAGTGGGTTGATCTGGAAGACATACGCGTTGCGGCGGTCGTGGGCCGAGTCGATGATGATTTCGAAGTAGTCGTCCAACTCCTCGCTGACATCTCGGCGCAGTTCGGTGGCAACAATAGCTTTCGGACTGGAGTCGAAGCAGGTAATGCCGAAATAGACTTGATGCTTGTCGTACAGAATGCGGACTTCGGTTTTCTCAGTGGGCGCCTGCCCTTCAAACGGCTCCCGCTGCAGAAAGTTGGAGATTGGATCAGCTTGCTGCCATGCGGGGTCATCAAGCGTTCCGTCAAGTTTTGGCGGCCGGTCAACACGAGTCGCCTTGGCGATTCGCAAGGGTTCTTGAACTCCGGCCTGCCTTTCCTTGGCTTGTCGTCCGACCTGCTCCTGAGCGTTGAGAACTTGCGATGAGAGGCAGGCCAATCCCACAAGGAACACACAAGCACGGATCAGCGCTTGCGCAGCGAACTGGTTCTTCATCCAACTTTTCCGTGGAGTAGAACTCCAACTGCCCCTGCAGCAAGAATGACGATGGGTTCGGGAACCCTTTTGGTGAACATCAGAATAGCCAGAGTGACAAGGCCAATGATCACAGTTGGGATATCAATCAGAGATCGCCGAGCGAGGATGTACGCCGCGCCCGCGATCGCGCCCACAGCAGCCGCTGTAAGCCCTTGCACAAAGGCCTTGACCTGGCGGTTCTGCGAGTAGCGACGGTAGTACGGTGCTCCGAAGAGAACAATGAAATAAGGCGGGGCAAAGACCGCCCCCGCCGCCGCAACCGCACCAATCAGTCCCGCTACGAGGTATCCGATGAATCCAGCCGTTATAACAACTGGGCCAGGAGTGATCATCGCGACCGCGACAGCATCGACGAACTGGCGTTCCGTAAGCCAGTGAAATTTCGCTACGACTCCTCCATACAGGAAGGGAACGATCGCCAACCCGCTACCGAACACGAAAGCACCGGCCTTCAAGAAAAAGAGAAACAGTGCTCCTACCGTTGTCGCGGCTGC
>Ga0070708_100005092_pt1 | contig 10403 bp, 8 predicted proteins | sample KBSK5503metaG_FD_65469 | JGI IMG/M metagenome (GOLD analysis project Ga0070708, IMG submission 65469) | Corn, switchgrass and miscanthus rhizosphere microbial communities from Kellogg Biological Station, Michigan, USA - KBS K5-50-3 metaG | ecosystem: Host-associated > Plants > Roots >... | reverse complement strand
AACAGGTTCATCTCGGAGGAGATCGTCACGGTCGCGAGCTGCTGGGCGGTGCCCAGCAGCACCGCGCCGGTGACCGGCCCCACCCAGCTCGTGGTGCCGCCGATCATGGGCATGGCGAGCGCGTTGACCGCGTAGTCGATGGCGAAGGCGGAGTTGGGCTCCACGAAGGTGACGTAGTACGGGAAGGGCGCCCCCGCCACGCCCAGCAGGAAGCCGCTGACCGTGGTGGCGAAGAGCTTGAGGCGGAGGGTCGGCACCCCCATGCACTCCGCGGCCTCCTCGTTGTCGCGCAGGGCGGCCAGTCCGCGGCCGATCCACGAGCGCTCGATGAACCGCGCCACCGTCACCGCGATGACCGCGAGCAGGACCATGACGGTGAACAGGAAGGTGACGTAGCTGCCGAAGGGCGGCCCGCTCGGGCGGATCACGCTCAGGCCCCGCGAGCCGCCGACGAACTCCCAGTTCATGATCATCGTCTGCAGCACGATGGACAGGGCCAGGGTGGCGATGGAGAAGAAGACGCCCCGCAGGCGCAGCGTGAGATAGCCGATGCCGAGCCCGAGCAGTGCGGAGACCAGACCGCCGGCCAGGATGAGCACGGGCAGCGGCGCCCGCACCGTCAGGATGAGGAAGACGGCGGTGTACGCCCCCAGCGCGAAGAAGGCCGGGGTGCCGAAATTCACGTAGCCCGCGTAGCCGCCCAGGATGTTCCACGCGGTGGCGATGACGACGTACTGGAGGATGACGTAGCCGGCGAAGTAGAGATAAGGGTTCACGCGCAGCGAGGCGACGACAATCCCCGCCGCCACCACGGCCAGGCCCACCAGCAGGACTGCGCCCGTGCGCCGCATCAGCGCCCGAAGAGCCCCGCCGGCCGCACGGCGAGGGCGATCAGCAGGATGCCGAACGACATCGCGAGAGACCATGAGGGGCCGAAGAACGTGCCCATCAGGCTCTCGATCACGCCCAGGATGACGGAGGCGACGAGCGTCCCGCCGATGCTCCCCATGCCGCCCAGGACCGTGATGGCGAACATCCTCCCGATGTAGTCACGGTCGGTCGACGGGATCACCGGGGCGATCGTGATGAGCAGCGCGCCGGCCAGGCTGGCCGCGGCGATCCCGATGCCGAAGGCGATGGTCTTGATGTGGACGGGATTGGCGCCCATGAGGCGCAGGGCGGGGCCATCCTGCGAGACGGCCATGATGGCGCGCCCGTAGAAGGTCCGGCCGAGGAAGAGGTAGAGGGCCAGGGTCATGGCCAGCCCCACGAGGCACGGCACGAGCAGGCGATACGCGATCCCCACCCCGCCCAGGTCGATCGACTTGCCGATGTACGCCGCCTGCACGAGCCGGTAATCGACGCCGTACTTCAGGCTGAGGCTCACCTCGATGATGAAGAGGAGACCGAAGAAGAAGACGAGCCCGCGCAGCGACTCCTCGCCTCGGCGCTCGAAGCTCGCGTAGTAGACGCGATAGACGACGACCCCGAGCCCGTAGAAGAGGGGCGTGAAGAGCACCCCGGTGAGGATGGGGTCCAGCCCGAACGCCGTGTTCATCACGTAGGCCGCGTAGGAGCCCAGGATCAGGAACGCGGGCTGCGCGATGTTGGCGATATCGAGGAGGCCAAAGATGAGCGAGATGCCCAGACTGACGGCGGCGTAGAAGCCGCCGAGCAGCAGTCCGGCGACGAGGGCATTCGCCAGCAGCTCCCAGGAGAACACGAGCCGCGCGCGCTATTTCAGGGCGGCGGAGTACGGGTAGATGATGCTCCCGGACTTGAACTCGTCGGGATAGAGGACGGGCTTCTTGCCCGGCCCGCGGAATTGTTCGATGTCCGTACCCTGTACCTTCTGGTACTGGACCATCAGCGTGCGCCCCTTGGCCCATTCCCCGTTCTTCCCGAACTTGATCTTCCCGACGATCGTGGTGAACTCCGTGGCGCGGATGTAGTCGGCGATCTTCTGCTGATCGATGCTCTTGCTCGCCTCGACCGCCTGTCCCAGGACCTGCATCGCCGCGTAGGCGTAGGGCGGCAGGTAGTACCCGAGCGTGTCGACACCCTCCTTGGCGGCGCGCGGCTGATACTGCTTGAAGAAGTCCTGAATGCCCGGGAACATCATCGTCGGCTCCGGGACCCAGTAATCGTAGTTCACGATCCCGTTCAGCATCGGGCCCATGCTCGTCATGACCGTGGTGAACTGCAGGCCCACCATGCCGCCCCCGAAGAGCTTCGGCTGCAGCGAGACCTCGTGCGCGGCCCGCAGCATGCCGACCGAGTCCGGGGGATACGACGCCACGAAGAGCACGTCGGGATTGACCGCCTTGATGGCCCGGACGATCGGCGTGTAGTCCACCGTGCTCGGCGGATACGTCTTGTCGTAGACCGTCTTGAAGCCGTACCGCTTGACCAGCTCACGGGCGCCCACCAGCGCCGTCTGCGGGTACTCGGCATCGGCGCCGACCAGCGCCACCGTCTGGGGTCGAGGATTCTGCTTGGCCGCCAGCTCGAAGAACCCGGTCGCCGTGCTGGTGGCAGGGTCGGGCCCCGTCGGCGAGATCTGGAAATAGTTCGGGTAGCGGTACTTCTCGTTGTTGGCGAGCCCGAAAATGCCGATGACCGTCAGCTTGCGCTCCATGGCGATGGGCATGAGGGGAGCGATGAGGTTGGTGCCGTAGCCGGAGACGACGAGATCGACCTTGTCGACGTCGAGCATCTTCGTGTAGATGCCGGGCACGGTGGAGGGGTTGGTCTGGTCGTCGTAGTAGACGAGCTCCACCGGACGCCCCAGCAGGCCGCCCTTCTTGTTCACGTCGTCTTTCCAGATCTGCATGGCCAGGAGCGCCGGCTTGCCGTTGGCGGACAGCCCACCCGTCAGCGCCATGCCGAAGCCGATCTTGATCGGGTCCGCCGCGCGAGCGGTGAAGGCCCCCGCGCTCGCCAGCACCAGCGTCACCACGACGGCCCCCACCAGGGTCCAGGTGATCGATCGCTTCCAGGACTGCTTCATGCCGTCCCTCCCTCTCTGCGCGCCTCGTGTGGGCGGCGGGCCTCAAACTGCCCCAGGGGCCGTGGGATTGTCAAGGCCAGTGCGGCCCGTGCTCGGGAGGGAGCCCTACAGGACAGGAGGGCGAGCGACCCAAACCGCACCGAGCGCGACGAGCGTTCCGAGGCTCGTATACCATGCATACTTCGCCGCGTCAGCATCCAAATGGTTGCCCGCTCGCACCACGGAGATCTCCGTCACGTACAGGATCTCGCACGCGCCGTTGCCGGTGTCCGAGCGCGTCAGGCTGGTCCGCCGAGTAAAGACTTCCCGCCCCTGGCTCGTCACCGTGTAGTCGACGAGCAGGCCTTTCATGCGGATCTGGTCACCGATGCGAATCATTCGTATCCGCTTCGCCACCGTCGCGTCGGCCGGGATGAGATGGTTGTTCGAGATCTTTTCGGGGTTGAATGGCGGCGTGAGGCCCCCCGACCAGCTGAAGGAGCAGGTGAATTCCCCGCTCGCATACTTCATCTTTTGGTACGCCCCGTTGCTGATCGCCTCTCCCCAGACAACGCAGACGTCCTTGATATTGCCGGGATCCGCCTTGTGGTCGAGATTGAGGAGGGCGTCACCGCTGTGTTGCGAGACGACCAGTCCTGAAATATCGTAGACGGCCCGGGGCGTGAGCGTGTAGGTGTAGCCTTTGATGACCGTGGTGAAGGCGGGCCGCGCGCTCGCCTCCTGGGCGGGTTCGCTCTCTTTGATCGTCTCGTGGATCAGCGAGGGGTCGGGCAAGTCGACGTCGCGAAGGGAGAGATAGGTCGCGACACACGAGCACAGCACGAACACCATGGCGAGCCAGTGCTGGGTGACCTTCACGAGGATCGATTATCATGCGCGGTGATGGGAAAGGCCGTCTCTTATGTTCGCGATTGGTCTCTGAGGTGAGGCGTCGGACCTGGCGCGGCGCCGGTGCTCTGGCCGTCGCCTTGGGCCTGATGGCGATGGCCGACCCCGCCCATGCCCAGGGCATCCTCGACTTCGTCTCGTTCGACGGCATCGACTATCTCCGCTGGGCCGAAGAGCCGGGCCGGCCTCTCGGGCGGGGCGACCTCGGCGTCGAGTTCGCCACCGTCGGATGCTCGATCGGCGAGGACCGTCGCGGATGCATGTTCGGAGTCGACGCGGCGGCCGCCTTCATGCCTGCCGGTACCCGGATGTACGCGGTCCGCGGCCACGCGACGGAATTCCGGCTCGCCGCCGTGTGGAAGGATCGTATCTTTCTCTACCAGGCGTGGCGGAACCCGCGTGCGAAGGTCGGGGGCAAGCTCTACGACATCGCCTGCAAGGTACGCGCCATCGACGTCCAGCGCGGCGAGCCGACGGCGGCGGCGCCGGGCACGCCCATGAAGATCACATCCACGCGTGACGCCGAGACGCTCGTCGACATGATCGTCCACAGCCCCGTGCGCCGTCCCCAGGCGCATGCCTTCGGCGAGCCCCGCTACTGGCTCACCTTCTGGCTCACGGACGGGACCACGCTCGGCCGTCCCTACTTCGTCGAGACGAGCGAGCTGATGGGCGGCGTCGTCCTTCCGGGCGAGTTCGCGAGAATTCTCGAGCGCTACCTGGGCGAGTGACGGACCGGCTCGTCCCCACCTGATCAGCAGGGTTCCGTCGCCGCTAGCGTCCGCTGCCGGTGGAGCCTTTCTGCAGCCAGTCGATGACGGCCCCGAAATCGGGATTTTCTGGGTCGTTCGCCGCAGCCGTCCGGTCACGCGCAGATTCTGTCGGCGTCTGCGGCGTCGCCGGCTGCACTCGGCGGTCCACCCGGCGGGGTGATACCGCGGGTGGGAGCGGCGACGGCGGTGTGGGTCGTGCCACGGCGGGCGGCGCCACCGCGGGCGTGGTCGCCTCGAGAGGCGAGGCCGCGCGGACCTCGGTAGTGAAGGCATTCGAAGCCGGGCCCGCAGCCGCCGGCATGTTCGCGGCAGCCGCCGCCGGCGGCGGCGCCGGGGACGCGAGGGGGCGAGGTGCCGACGGCCCCGACGCGAGCAGGGCCCAGCCAACGACCGTGGCGATCGATGCGGCCAGCGCGCCGCCCCCCACGATCGCGGCCTTCCGCTTCCACGGTATGGCCGGGGCGCTCGCCCCCTCCCTGAGGGAACTTAGAATGCTCTGGAGCGACGGCCGCAGCGGCGGGGCCTTGGAGAGGGCGAGCGCGACTACGGAATCAACTGAGACGGGCACCGTACGACGCTGACGGCGCATCGGCAGAGGCGTCTCCGTGAGATGCTTCGCCAGGAGGGTCTCGCGCGTTTCCGCCTGGAAGGGCGGGCGGCCGCAGAGCAGCTCATAGAGGATGACCGCGAACGCGTAGACGTCCGTCGCCTCGGTCGCGGGAACGCCACGGATCTGCTCGGGTGAGAAGTACTCCGCGGGCGACTCCTCAGCGATGATCTCCTTCATCGCCCACGCGTCGCGCAGGCCGATCAGCTCCACGTCCATCAGCTTGACGCCCCCATCCTCGCGAACCATCACGTTGTGCGGGCGCAGCGCGCCGTGGACGAGGCCGAGCTTGTGCAGTGTCGCCACGGCTCCGCCGAGGTCGAGGGCCATGCGCCGCGCGGCGTCCGCTTCCAGAGGCCCTTCCGACAGGACCTCGCTCAGGCGGCGCCCCTGGGCGAGCTCCATGGCCACGAAGGCGTGGCCGTTTTCGGGCTCACTGAACTCCAGCACACGGACCAGCGCAGGATGGGCCGCCGAGGCCACGACGATCGATCCGCCCGTAGGCTGTCTCGTCGGCGCCGCATGGGGGGCGCGCGCGACCCCGCGGGGGAGGAACCGGATCGCGACATCCTGTCCGGTCGTCTCGTCCTCGGCACGAGACACGTTCCCGAAGGCGCCGGCACCCAGGTCGCCGACGATTCGATAGCGGCTCTTCGGCACCACCGTCGGCCGCGTCAAGCTCTCCCGGGCGTCCCCAGTCTCGCGGCCTTCAGCCTGGCGAATGCTTGGAGATTGAGGTCGGTCCGAGCGTAGCTGGTCTTCCGGCTCGGTGCGCTGATGCCCACGGTCGTCGCGAGAGCGACCGGACCCGGGCCAACGGGGCAGCGACACGGCTACGACTGAGCTGAGGAGAGATCGCAGCATGGCTATGATTTCCGCGCGTCGTGCGGAACGACGCTCCAGCCCGCCGATGAATGATTCGCGCCCGCCTCTACACCAGGGCAAGTGTCGGGCAGGGCCATACATGTGAGCATCCCCCGCTACCGGAGTCAAGGGAAACGCAACCCCCAGCGCAGGGGCCTCCCCGGGTCGGGCCTTACACCATCTAGCGCGAGGCGAGCCGCGCTGCGTCGAAATGATACAGGCGCGCGGTGTTGGCGCCGACGATCTTGGCCTGTTCATCCTCCGGCACTCCCGCGAGGATTTCCTCCAAGATCTTCCGGGACTGCGGGAAGGTGGACTCGCTGTGCGGGTAGTCGGAGCCCCACATCATGTTGTCAGGCCCGATCACGTCTCGCAGACGAATACCGATGCCGTCCTCCTGGAAGCTCAGGAAGACATTGCGGTGGAAGAAGTCGCTCGGGCGCATGGCGTCCTTGAATCGGTAGAGCGCCTCTTCGTGGCGCTCGCGATACGTGTAGTCCATGGTGGAGAGCAGGTGGGGGGCCCAGGCCAGCTCGAATTCCGCGATGACGAGCTTGAGGTTGGGATAGCGCTCGAAGACACCCGAGAAGATCATGTCGCACATCGACATGGCGGGGTAGAAGGCCTTGGTGGCGCGGCTGCTCGCGTCGCGAAGGGTCTTCTCGCCCGCCCCGCGGATCTTGCCTTGCCGCCGCGTGGCCGTGTGCAGGGTGAGGGGCAGGTCGAGCGCCTGCGCCGCGGCCCAGAAGGGCTCGTACTCCGGTTGGTCGTAGCGTCGCTCCTCGGGCGGGTATTCCGTGATCATCGCTCCGGCAAAGCCCATCTTGGCGGCGCCCTCCAGCTGCTTGATGCCGTCCGGGATGTCGTCGAGGTTGACCATGGCGATGCCCTTGAGCCGCGCCGGATCCGCGCGGCAGAACTCGGCGAGCCACTCGTTGTAGGCGCGAAAGATCGCGGACATGAGCGGGGGATCCGTCACCTTGAAGTAGAACAGGCCCTGCGATGGGTACAGCACCTCGCCCGCGACCCCGTCGAGCTGCATGTCCTTGAGGTGCTGCCCGGGGTCATATCCTCCTCGGGGGACGTCTTCGAAACGACCGTGGGAGGAGATGGTCTCGGGCGCCTCGAACCGAGCTCCGGCATTGGAAATGAGCCCGATGCCGGACACGGCCTGCTGCCCTTCCACCACGAGCTGATCGACGCCATCGATCCGCCGCATCCGGGGCGCGCGATCGCGAAAGGCCGCGTCGATGCGGGTCGTCCACAGATCGGGCGGCTCGAACACGTGAGAGTCGGACGAGAGAATGAGCGCGGGTACCATCGGCGCCTCCGTGTTTACGATCGGTGCGAGCTCGTCCGCATCTTAGCAGGCAACCCCCGCCCGAATCCACGCCTCTCCACAAGAGGATCACGACCCGCACCGGCCGGTCCCTCGAGGAGACGAGCACGCGCGCGGCCCGCGGACGCGGTAGAATCGCTCGCGTGCACCGGGTGGATCTGACTCTGGACGAGGAGGCGAAGATGGCGAGGATCGAGCCCCGGCGGGATCCGGTATGAAGATACGCATTGGCGTCGGCGCCGGCGGCGCGACCTCCATGGCGGAGGCGCTGCCCGAGCTCGTCACGGGTCTCGATGAGCTCGGGTTCGACTCCTTGTGGCTCTCGGAAGTGCTGACCGGCCCCGTGCTCGATCCCGTGGTGGGCCTCTCCTGGGCGGCCGCGAGGAATCCGCGCTTGAAGCTCGGGACGACCATGCTGCTGCCGGGACGCAATGTCCTGCGGCTCGCCAAGCAGCTCGCCAGCCTGGACGTGCTGAGCAAGGGACGGCTCCTCGTCACCCTGGTGCCCGGGCTCACCTACGCGCCCGAGCGCGACGCCATCGGCGTCGACCCCAAGCAGCGCGGCGCCGTCATCGACGAGGCGCTTCCGTTGCTGCGACGCCTGTGGGCCGGCGAGACGGTGAGCCATGACGGCGTGGCCGGCCGCTTCCGTGACGTCAAGCTCTCGCCCTTGCCCGTGCAGGAGCCGCTCGAAGTGTGGCTGGGCGGCACGGTACCGGCCGCCCTCGAGCGCTGCGGGCGATTGTCGGATGGGTGGCTGCCCTCGCTGTGCACGCCCGAGGAGGCGGCGGCGGGACGCGTCGTGATCGAAGAAGCGGCGGCGCGCGCCGGTCGCTCGATCAGCGGCGAGCACTTCGGGGTGAGCATCGGCTACGCCGGCGCGCCCATCGACCCCGCCACCGCGCGCATGATGGTCGCCCGCCGTCCCCGAGCGCTCGAGCTGACGCCGGTGGGCTTGCCCGCGCTGCGAAAGCTCGTCGAGCAGTTCATCGCCGTGGGCTTCTCCAAGTTCGTCCTGCGTCCGGTGGTCGCGCCGAGTTCGTGGCGCGCCGAGCTCGAGGCCCTGGCCACGGCCGTGGGCGATCTCCAGACCTGAGGAGGCTTCGGCCATGAGATGGTGCCGGTTTGAATCGGGAAGCAAGATCGCTTATGGGGTCATCGAGAAGAACGCCGTGACTGAAGTCACGGGAAGCCCCTTCGACGATCATGCCCGGACATCGACGGCCTTTCCCCTGAGCCAGGTCAAGCTCCTCGTGCCCGTCATTCCTCCCACCTTCTATGCCGCCGGGGTCAACTACCGGGAGCACGTGACCGAGATGGCCACCCGCCGGGGCGTGAAGCCGGAGTTCCCCCCGCACGCCGACGTCGGCTACCGCGCCAACAATGCGCTGGTGGCTGCGGACGAGCCCATCGTCATCCCCAAGGACGCGACGGAGCAGGTCCAGTACGAAGGGGAGCTGGTGGCGGTGATCGGCAAGCGATGCAAGCGCGTCTCGGAAGCCGAGGCCCTCGACTACGTCTTCGGCTACACCATCGGCAATGACGTCAGCGAGCGGACCTGGCAGCGGGGCGACCGGACGCTCTGGCGGGGCAAGAACACCGACACCTTCAAGCCCATGGGCCCCTGGATCGTCACCGGGCTCGATCCCGACGATCTCCGCGTCACCATCCGGCTCAATGGCCGGGAGATGTTCTCCTACGCCGTCAAGGACGCCCTCTTCGGCGTGCGCCAGTTCATCAGCCGCATGAGCCAGTACCTGACCCTCTACCCGGGTGACGTGCTGTGGATGGGCACGGACGGCGCCACGGAAAACATGAAGGATGGCGACGTGGTCGAGGTGGAGATCACGGACATCGGCGTGCTGCGCAACCCGGTGGTGAGGGAACGCTAGATAGCTCGGAGGGGACTAGGCCGTCCGTCCTTGCCGACGGTGTATAGTTGCTGGGCCGGGCCTGAGCCCGGATCCAGCATGAAGATCGGCTCCGTCGAGATCCCCGAGCTGTGCCGCCTGGCGCCCATGGCCGCCATCAGCAATGCGCCGTTCCGGCTCGTCGCCAAGGAATGCGGCAGCGGGCTCACCACCACGGAGGAGATCGACGCCTTCGCCCTCCTGATGGAGACGCCGCGCTCGCACGACATGGCCGCGTACTTCCCCCAGGAGCGCCCGCTCGCCATGCAGCTCCTGGGCAAGGACCCGCAGGCCCTGGTGCGCGCGGCCCTTCGCTGCGAGGAGCTCGGCGCCGACATCGTCGACCTCAACATGGGCTGTCCCATGCCCAAGATCACGAGCAAGGGCAAGGGCGCCGCCCTCATGAAGGACGTGCCGGGCACGGCACGCTTGCTCCGCGCCATGCGCCAGAGCATCGCTGTCCCCTTCACCATCAAGATCCGCGGCGGCTGGGACGACGAGCACCTCAACGCCGTCGAGGTCGGGCGCATGGCGGAGGGGGAAGGCATCGACGCGATCACCGTGCATCCGCGCACGCGCTCGCAGCGCTTCACGGGGAAGGCGCCGTGGACGATCATCGCGGAGGTCGTGCAGGCCGTGCGCATCCCCGTGACGGGCAACGGCGACGTCCACTCCATGGCCGAGGCGCGGCGCATGGTCGCGGAGACGGGCTGCCGGTCCGTGATGATCGGCCGGGGCGCCCTGGGCAGCCCGTGGATCTTCGACGAGGGCTTCGATGTCCTCTCCGCCGAGGGCCAGCGCGCGTACAAGGACCGCGTCATCCGCCGGCACATGGCCCTGATCCAGGAGCACGGCGGGGAGCGGCAGACCTTCTCGCAGATGAAGAAGCACCTCGCCTGGTACACGGAAGGGCTCGCCCACGCGACGGACTGCCGCGCGCGCATCTTCCAGACGCGGAGCCCCGCCGAGGTCTGGGAGGTCTTCCAGGAATACTGGGAGGCGTCGGTCCGCC
>Ga0070708_100005089_pt1 | contig 10404 bp, 9 predicted proteins | sample KBSK5503metaG_FD_65469 | JGI IMG/M metagenome (GOLD analysis project Ga0070708, IMG submission 65469) | Corn, switchgrass and miscanthus rhizosphere microbial communities from Kellogg Biological Station, Michigan, USA - KBS K5-50-3 metaG | ecosystem: Host-associated > Plants > Roots >... | reverse complement strand
TCGTCGCGGGCGAGGAGGCGCGACTTCCCGGGCGCGAAGACCTGCCCGGCGCTGAGCGCGAGCTCTCCGAACGCGTGGCGGAGGCATTCCGCCGGCGCGGGCTCGATCCCCCATCCATTGCCGAGGTCGCGCAAGAAATCGGCCACAAGCCCAAGGTCATCGAAGGACTCGCCGGTTATCTCGTCAAGAAAGGCCCGCTCGTCCGCCTGCCCGGCGGATGGCTCATCGCCCGCGACGCCGTGGAAGAGGTCATTGCCCGACTGCGCGGCTCGGGTGTGCAGAGCTTCGAAGTCCCGCAGTTCAAGGAGATGTTCGGCCTGACTCGCCGCCTCGCGATCCCGCTCCTCGAATACCTCGACGCCTCCAAGGTCACGCGCCGCATCGGCGACAAGAGGCAGGTCATCTCCAAGACAAAGAACTGACGACCTCGCGAGGCCGTCCCTCGCTATCGAGCCCTGGTATTTCTCAGTCATCCCGAGCGCGGCGAGGGATCTGTTCTGACCGCTTCGAGTTGCGCGTCTGATTGTGATCGGTTTCGCGACCAACTGACAGGCCGGGTCGTCTACGGCGTTGCGAGCGTCTTCCTCAGGTTGTTGATCTGCTTCAAGTCGATCGAGTAGGAGAGCTGGCCTGAAACGGAGAGTTCATTCCAGGTATCCACCGGCTGGCCCTTGACCCGCGCGGGCCGCAGGATCCACGTGCTCACCGTCCGGCGCATGTAGGGGACCAGGACCGGATCGCTCGCCTGGATCGGAATCATCTTCTCGACGCGGCCGGCCGCGTTGACCTTGATCCAGAGATGGCAGGAGAAGGGGCCCCTGTAGGAGTCTGCGCTCCACTTCGTCTTCTTCGGGACGGGGGCCGTGTCCACCTGCTCGACCGGAACCGTTCCATCGGTGGGAGGGCTCGTTCGGTAACTCTCGTACCACTTCGCGTCCTCCCCCCACACGAAGGGCGGCGGCAGCGGCGTCGCCGGCGTCACGGGCGTCAGCGTCGCCTGTTCTTCCCGTGGGCGCACCTCGACCTGGAAATCCAGACGCACGCTCGCCCAGGTCTCGACCGGCTGGCCGCGCTTGACGGCGGGATCGAAGGCCCAGCGCTGCTCGAAGGAACGCCGGGATTCCGCGGCGAGCGACGGGATCGGGTCGCGGATCAAGCGGGATTGCACGACCTTGCCGCTCGTGTCCACGCGGACCGCAGCGAAGAGGGATGCCGGGACGACGGTTTCCGCAAAGGCGGGCTTGGGAGGGAGGCCCGCCGGTTCCTCCACCGCGAGCCCGAATGGGTTGTCCGCCGACAGGTGAGAGACCGAGACGATCGGAGTGTCCAGGAGCCGCCGCGGCGGGGGGCCCATCGGCACCGGCGTCGGAGGAACGGGAGTGGGAGCCAGGGTCGGCGCCGTCGCCGGCGCAGCGGCCGGAGTCGCCGTGGCGGGCACGGGAGCGGGCGGCGGAGTCGGCGTGTCGGCCGGGAGAGGGGCCTGAGTTTCCACCGGTGTCGGGGTCGGCGGCGGAGCCGTCTGGGGAGCCGTCTGCGAAGCCGCCGCGAAGCTACCGACCGCCGCTGCCAACGCGAGCGCCAGACCCAAATATCGCGCCTGTCCCATGATTTTCCGCCGAAGTATAGCGGAGGGGGCCGTCGGAGGGAGGATCACTTGGCGGAGAGCCAGTCGAGGCCTGAGCCGACGTGAACCGCGAGCCGGACGCGCAGAGACGCCGCTTCCTCCATGACGCTGCGCACGAGCGTCTTGATCTCCTCGACTTCTTCCTCCGGCGCCTCGAGCACGAGCTCGTCGTGAACCTGCAGGAGGAGCTTCGCCACGGACCCCCGCCGCGCGAGCTCCCGGTCCAGCCGGATCATCGCGATCTTGATGATGTCTGCGGCGGAGCCCTGGAACGGCGCATTCAAGGCCATCCGCTCCGCGTTGCCGCGGACGTTCGGGTTGGAGGCGGCGATGTCCGGGATCGGGCGGACGCGGCCGAAGATCGTCGTGACGGCGCGCGTGCGCCGGGCTTCCTCGACGATGCCGTCGAGGCAGGCGCGCACCCTCGGGAACTTCGCGAAGTAGGAGTCGATATAGCTCTTCGCTTCCGCCGTCGAGACGCCGAGCTCCTTGCCGAGCGTGAAGGCGGCCATTCCGTAGAGGAGCGCGAAGTTGATCCGCTTGGCCGCGTTGCGCATCTCGTGGGAGACCAAGTCGGGAGAAACGCCGAAGAGGCGCGCGGCGGTGGCGCGGTGGATGTCCTCGTCCTGCTCGAACGTCGCGATGAGCGCTTCGTCGCCCGAGAGGTGCGCGAGCACGCGCAGCTCGATCTGCGAGTAGTCGGCCACGACGAGCCGGCTTCCGGGCGGCGCGATGAACGCGCGGCGGATCTCGCGGCCCGCGGCCGTGCGGATCGGGATGTTCTGCAGGTTCGGGTCCGAGGAAGAGAGCCGGCCGGTCGCCGCGACTGTCTGCCGGAAAGACGTGTGGACTCGCCCCGCCTCGTCGGCGAGCGCGGGAAGGGCGTCCACGTAGGTCCCCTTCAACTTCGCGATCTCCCGAAATTCGAGCGTCAGGCGGGGAACGGGGAAGCCCCGCTCGGCCAGATCGGTCAGGACCTCGAAGCCCGTCGAGGAGGATTTCGTCTTGGCCGTCTTCTTGATGACCGGATAGCCCAGCTTCTCGAACAGGATCTGGCCGAGCTTGACGGGAGAGTTGATGTTGAACTCTTCCCCCGCCGCCTCCCAGATCTTCTGCTCGAGAGCGCGCAGGTCCTTCTCCATCCGCGCCGACATCTCGGCCAAGAGGGAGGTGTCGATCGCGACCCCGGCGATCTCCATGCGCGCCAGGACCGGAGTGAGCGGCCGTTCGATCTCCCGATAGATCTTCTCCAGGGCCGGCTGCTTCGAGAGCTCCGGCTTCAACCGCGCCGCGAGGTCCCGCGCCCCGGCCGCGCGCTCCGCAAGCCAGCGGTCCGCCGTCTCGATCGCGTACCCCTCAGGCAGGGAGCAGGAGACGACTCCGGCCTCCTTGTCGGCCGTGACCCTCTGGCCCAGGCGCTGAAAAGCCATGGTCTCGAACTCCGAGCCTCCGACGCCCGGGGAGAGGACGTACTGCGCGAGGCAGACGTCGAAGACCTCTCCGAGAACGGTCCGGCCGACCCGGGCGAGCACCGTGTCGAGGGGCTTCGCATCGGCGAAGAAGATCTCGACGCCCGCACGGTCGAGCCGGCTCCAGCGGTCGAGGATCTCGCCTTCGGTCTCCTCCGCGACCTGGACGCCTCTTGCTCCGGCGACCGCGAGCAGGACCTTCCCGCGCGCGCGCAGCATCGCCGCTCCGAAGGGCTCGCCGGGCGCCGCCGCGAAGGGGGCGCCGGGCGCAACGCGCGCGGTCTCGATCACCGGCGGCGCCGCGGCTTCCGCGCCGAGCTCGGCGGCGAGCGAATGGAATTCGAGCTGGACGAAGAGGTCCCGCAGTCGAGGCGCGTCCGGCGCCGTCCGCTCGAAAGCCGCCGGCTCGAAGGAAATGGGCAGATCGATCGGGATCGTGACGAGGCTCTTCGAAAGCACAGCGGCTCCTTTGTGCTCCCGCAGGCTCTCGCCGACCTTCCCCTTGATCTCGTCGGCTTTGGCCAGGAGGGTGTCCAGGTCTCCGTAAGTCGAGATCCATTTCTTCGCCGTGACCTGTCCCACGCCGGGCACACCGGGGACGTTGTCCACGCTGTCTCCCATGAGAGCGAGCACGTCGATGACCTGCTCCGGCTTGACGCCGAAGAACGCTTCGACGCCCGGCTCGTCGATGAACTTCTCCCGGCCCGTGTGGTACACGCGGATGCCCGGGGAGACCAGCTGCAGCATGTCCTTGTCGGCGGTCACGATGACGACGTCGAAGCCTTTCGCCGCGGCCTTCTTCGACAGCGTCCCGATGACGTCGTCCGCCTCGTAGCCGGGCAGCTCCAGGACTGGGATCCGGTAGGCCTCGAGCACGCGGCGCACGTCCGGGATTTGCGAGGCGAGGTCCGAGGCCATCGGGGCGCGGTTGGCCTTGTAGTCGCTGTAAGCCTCATGCCGCAGGGTCCTCTCCGGCCCGTCCCAGGCGACGGCGAGGAGGTCCGGGGAGTGCTCGCGCAGCATCTTTCGCAGCATCGTCACGAATCCGTAAATCGCGTTGGTGGGCTTGCCGGCGGAGGTCGAGAGACGCTGGATCGCATGGTAGGCGCGGTGGATGTTGGACATCGCGTCCACCAGGTAGAGCTTCCGGGGGGCCTCCGCCATCAGATTTGCGATTCTATGTGCTGGCAGGAAAGGAGATCGGGAGGGGGAAAGGCGCGCCCTGAAAACGAAACGCGCGACCCCTTCTCGGAATCGCGCGAATCAATATAGACAGACTAACAAACGGGCACGGTGTTGTCAACGAAAAAGAAATCGTGCGACGGATCGCCGCAACTCTTTGTGGGGATGCGAGATAGAAACTAGAGATTCCTGCGCACGATCCCGAGGACGCGGTCGCGGAGCCGTTCGGAATCGATTTGCAGGGCCTCGGCCTCCCGGCGCATCTTCTGGGCCAGGGCCGAGTCAGGAATGCCCGGCAGGTTGATCGCGACGTTCAGCAGCGCCGCGTGGACCGCGCTTCCGAGGAGCAAGGCCGCCGCGCCGCTGTCGGATGCCACGTTGGGATTCCCTTTCTCGGCGAGCTCGGGCATGAATTCGAGCAGGCCGGCGGCCGCGCGGGCGGTGCGCAGCGGGACCTCGGCCGCCCGGCGGACGGCGGCGGACACGCGCTTTTCCCGGGCGGACTTCTCCGCTTCCGTCCCCCTGGGAAGGCGCCTCGCGGCGACGACCTCGTCGTAGGCCTCGGCGTCCTCACGGGCGAGCCGCATGAGCTCTTCCCTGGCGGTAGCCGCGGCGGCGGCGATCGGGCGCATCGCCTCGTGAGCCGCGGCGTACTTCTCACGGGCCAGCGTCAACGCCGTGACCATCTCGGCGAGGCTCGCTCCCATGGCGCCCGCCACCGCGGCCGCCGTCCCGCCTCCCGGCGTCGGCGCCGAGGATGCCAGGTCCTCGAGGAACCCGCGGATCGTCCGATCGGAAAAATCGCTCATGGAAGGACGCGGCCGCCGCGGACGACCGCTGCGACGAGGTTCACGCCCCAATGATAGACGAGGTGGCGGTCGTCGGGTGCGTCGAGCAGCACGAGGTCGGCGCTCTTGCCGGTTTCGAGCGATCCGGTCTCCGGCCCGAGCCGGAGCGACGCCGCGGCGTTCAGGGTCATGGCGGTCAGCGTTTCCTCGACCGTCAGTCCGGAGTCGAGGCACGCGTGCGCGGCGACCGACGCGAGCGACTCGGTGTTGCAGGTTCCCGGATTCGCGTCCGTCGCGATCGCGACCGGGACTCCGGCCGCCACCAGGGCGCGCGCGGGAGACGTCTTCGAACGCATCCACCAGGCCGTTCCCGGCAGGAGGACCGCGACGGTGCCCGTCCGGCCGAGAGCGTCGATTTCCTCGGGGCCGATCCAGAGCAAGTGGTCCGCCGAGTCGACCTCGAGCTCGGCCGCCAGCGCGGCTCCCCCGGAGCGGGAAAACTCGTCCGCGTGGAGCCGAAGGCCCAGGCCGGCGGCCCGGGCGGCCTCGAGGATCCTCCGCGTCTCGGGCACGGTGAAGACCCCCTCCTCGCAGAAAACGTCGCAGAAACGCGCGAGGCCCTCCCGCGCGCATAGAGGGACGAGCTCCTCGGCCACGATCCGGACCCATTCCGCCCGGCGTTGGCGGTATTCGGGGGGGACCTCGTGCGCGGCGAGAAGCGTCGGCACGATCCGGGGGAGGGCGGGAGAGGAGATGCGCGAGAGCAGGCGAAGAGAGCGGATTTCTTCCGCAGCCGTCAGGCCGTAGCCGGACTTGGCTTCGACGGTCGTGGTGCCGCAGGAGAGCATCCGGCCGAAGCGCTCGCGTGTGAGCTTTTCCAACTCCTCGTCCGGCGCTGCCCGCGTCGCGGCGACGGTGGCCAGGATCCCGCCCCCCCGCGCGGCGATCGCGGCGTAGCTCTCACCGGCGAGCCGGCGGGCAATCTCCTCGCCCCGGTCGCCCGCCCAGACTGGATGGGTGTGGGCGTCCACGAAGCCCGGAAGAACGGTCTTTCCCGTCGCGTCGAGGGAGACGCCCACCGGGCGGCCCTCATACTCCCGCCGGTAGTCGGCTTCGCTTCCAACGAAAGCGATGCGCCCGTCCTCGACGCGCACCGCGGCGTCGCGGATGCGGAGGATCTGACCCTGGTCGGGGCCGCGCCGCGCCGAGTCTCCGAGAGGCGTGGCCAGGCAGGCCGCGTTTCGGACCTCCAGCGACGATTTGTGATTCGTGATTTGTAATTTGTGATCGGATCCAGGAAGCGGCCCTTCCGCCCTGATCACCGATCACCAGTCACAGATTCTCAGCCCGTCTCGCCTTTCTCCTTCCTGGTCATGTAGGACAGCGGCCGGTCCTTCCCGTCCTCGAGACGGTCGAATTCCAGGGTCTTCTGCACGAGCTCGATCAGCTTCTCGACCTGGAGGCGGAAATGCGTTCGCTGGATCTTCAGGTCCTCGATCGCCTTTTCGATCTCGGCGGAGCGCTGGAGGGCGTGATGAGTCAGGCGCTCGCTCGAGTCCTCCGCCTGAAGGACGATGAGCTCGGCTTCCTTGCGAGCGGCGCCGCGGATGTCCTCCGAAGCGCGCTGCGCGGAGAGCAGCGTGTCGCGCAGCGTACGCTCGCGCTCACGGTGCTCGACGTTCTCGGCCTCGAGCGACCGCAGCCGGCTTTCGAGCTCCGACTTGGCTCGCGCCAGGTCCTCGATCTCCTCGCCGACGAGGATGAGGAATGACTCCACCTCGACCGGGTCCACCCCTCTCCATTTCCGCGAGAATCGGCGATTCTGAATCTCGATCGGCGTGACCTTGGACATGAGGATCCTCCTATAAGAAACCGCCGGGGCGCATGAAGAGACGGCTCAGGAACGTCTTGACGAAGATGATGACGAGGATGACGAGGAGGGGAGAGAAGTCGATGCCGCCGGTGCGGCCCGGGGGCAGGAGCCGCCGGAAGGGGCGCAGCAGAGGCTCGGTCGAGCGGTAGAGGAACTGGACGATCGGGTTTCGCGGATCGGGGTTCACCCAGGAGATCACGGCCGCGATGATCACGAGCCACTGGATCACCGAAAGGATCGCGAAGATCACATCGAGGACGGCCGCGGTGAAGGCGCCGCCGACGTTCACGCCTCTCTCCCAGGAGCCCATCCGAGTAATCTCCTGCTGCGCGCGACGATTCTCTCGCTGCGGGCGGAATGCTCGAAAAACATCTTGTGCTGCGTAGTTCTACTACGACTCTGCGCTGTTTTTCTGCGCTTCCGCCCTCGCGTCGGCCTCCTCGCGCTCGCGACGGACATTACTCGGACGGCCTCCTCAGCCCGAAGAGAGCCGTCCCGACTCGGACCTCGGTCGCGCCCTCTTCGACGGCCACCTCGAAGTCGTGAGTCATTCCCATCGACAGTTCGGCGAACGCCTTCCCGAACCGGTCGGCGAGCCGGTCGCGGATCTCTTTCAACTGCCGGAAGTAGGGTCGGGCCTGCTCGGGGTCGTCCCCGAGGGGAGGAACCGCCATGAGCCCGCGGACCTCGAGGTGCGGGCAGGCAAGAACGCTTGCGGCCAGCGCCTCGACTTCCCCGGGGGAGACGCCCGACTTGGTCGTCTCCCCCCCCAGGTTCACCTCGAGGAGGACCGGGAACACCTTGTCCTGCGCCGCGAGCAGCCCTTCCAGACGCGCGGCGAGTCGTTCCCGGTCCAGGCTTTCGATCACTGAAAAGTATTGTAGCGCGGGCTTCGCTTTGTTCGTCTGGAGGGGCCCGATCAGCCGCCAGACGAGCTGCGGAAACTCCTGCCCGAGCGCCTGGATCTTGTGCACTCCTTCGGCGACGCGGTTCTCGCCAAAGAGCGTCATGCCGGCGAGTGCAGCTCGGCGGACCGTCTCGGCCGGATGGGACTTGGTCACTGCCAGGAGCGAGACGCGCAAGGGATCGCGGCCGGCTCGCTCACACGCCCGGGCGATGCGGGAGAGCACCTCGTCGCGGCGCGCGGCGATCTCCGCGGTTGAGAGGGGGCTCATCGCGCTCGCTCACTCGCGTCCGCGCCCAGGTTGGCGAGCCGGTCGGCGCGTCGGTTCTCCTCCCGGCGGACGTGGCGGATCGAGAACCGGCGGAAGCTCTTGGCCCGACGCACGGCCTCGGAGACGAGCGGGATCAGATGGAGTGCCTTGATCTTGAAGATCCCATTGACCTGCTGGACCAGCAGAAGGCTGTCCGACAGGATTTCGACGGTGTCCGCGCCGAGCTCGTGCGCGCGCTTCAAGGCTAGCAGCAGTGCCCGGTACTCGGCCACGTTGTTGGTCGTTTCGCCCAGAGGCTCGAAGAGCGCTTCCTCCGGCCGCCCCTCCTCGGGCTCGATGTAAACGCCGGCACCCGCCGGCCCGGGATTCCCGCGCGCCGCTCCGTCGATGTGCGCCCGGACCCTCATCGCGCGTGAGACGTGAGGCGTGAGGCATGAGGCGAAGCCCGAAAACCGCAGTGGACCCACGCCTGACGCCTTACGCCTGACGCCTTACGGGTCACGGGTTGTGGGGGTCGTAATAAAGAATCCGCCGGCAGCTGTCGCAGTAGATGATCTCGTTGCCCGCCTTCAGCGCCTGCATCGCGGCGGGCCGGACTTTGACGTGGCAGGCGGAGCAGGAGTTGCTGACGACCCGGACGACGGCAAGCCCGCCCTTCTTCTCGAGGAGGCGCTGGAACTCCGCGCGTTCCCTCGGGCGGATCCGGGACTCCAAGTCCTTGATCTCCGTCCGCGCCGACTCGAGCTCCTCGTTGATCACGCGCTGGGCGGAACGCCAGTCCTTCATCCTTTCCTCGTGCTCTTGGGTCTCCTTCGGCAGGCTCTCCTCGCGACCCTTCAATTCCGCGCGCGAAGTCTCCAGCTCCTCCTCGAGGGCGAGGACCCGGTCCTCGGTCGCGCGGATCTGCTTCTCGACCACGTCCATCTCGTTCAAGACCGCGCTGTACTCGCGGCTGGACTGAACGTTGCGAAGCTGGGCCTGGTACTTCTTCTGTTTCTCCTGCTGGTCCGCCAGCTCCGCCGAAGCGCGGCGGTTCTCGAGCTCGGCTTCGAGGAGGCGCTGCTTCAGACGGGCGACGGTATCGAGCTTCTCCCGGAACGCGCTGTCCACCTCGGTCAGCTCCGCCGGCACGGTGTCGCGCTCCCGCTCGCGGGATTGGACGAACCGAAGGCGCTCCTGGAGGCGGTAGAGCTCGTCCAGGAGGCCGCTCAAGTCAGCAGCCTCCCGAAGGCTTGCCGGGTGTCCGGTCCCGGTTTTGAAACTCTCGGCCGCCGTTCGCGAAGCGAATGCCCCCGGCCGAAAGTCGAATCAAAAAGGGTGTCCCGGCGGGAGGACACCCTTCAGGGATCGTGTTGGCCTCTTCTGTTCGATCTCGATTCCGCCGCCTCAAGCCCTCGTACCCCTCAAGTCCGGTTGTCTTCCTTCCTCGTCCTGCGTCCCACTCTGGTGGGTCCACTCGGATTCGAACCGAGGTCTGACCGGTTATGAGCCGGTGGCTCTAGACCGCTGAGCTATGGACCCCGGTGGCCGCGTCCGGCCGCCAATATATCAGGGGGCGCATCGCGCGCCCAGGCAATTACTTTCCCAGCCCCGACGTGTTGCGTATCCAGGTAATCCCCGCCCCAGTCGCGGCGCGGGGAGTCTCCCGAGCGGAGCGAGGGAGGAGGCGCGCGCCGCGGGAGGCATAGCGAGAGGAAGGGACCAGGCGGGCTGCCGCCCGCCGCAGGTCCCGAGCGAGCGAAGCCGACGTGCCCGGCGCCCCCTCTCACTACGTCGTCTGGCCGAGCTGCCGTTATCCGCGGCACTCTCACTACCGGAGGCGTAGCGAGAGGAAGGGACCAGGCGGGCCGCCGCCCGCCGCAGGTCCCGAGCGATCGAAGCCGACGTGCTAGCGGATGGTTTCGAGGAAGGGCTTCAGTTTCTTGGCCCGCGAGGGATGGCGCAGCTTGCGAAGCGCCTTCGACTCGATCTGGCGGATCCTCTCCCGGGTCACGTTGAAGGAGCGTCCGACCTCCTCGAGCGTGTGCTCGGAGCCGTCGCCCACGCCGAAACGCATTTTCAGGACCTGCTCCTCTCGCGGCGTCAGGGACTTCAAGACCCGGCGGGTCTGGTCCTGGAGATTCGACACGAGCACCGCTTCGATCGGAGAAAGGACGCCCCGGTCCTCGATGAAGTCCCCCAGATGGGAGTCCTCCTCCTCCCCGATCGGGGTCTCGAGCGAGATCGGCTCCTGCGCGATCTTCATGATCTTGCGGACCTTGGAGACCGGCATGTCCATGCGCTTGGCGATCTC
>Ga0070708_100005087_pt1 | contig 10408 bp, 9 predicted proteins | sample KBSK5503metaG_FD_65469 | JGI IMG/M metagenome (GOLD analysis project Ga0070708, IMG submission 65469) | Corn, switchgrass and miscanthus rhizosphere microbial communities from Kellogg Biological Station, Michigan, USA - KBS K5-50-3 metaG | ecosystem: Host-associated > Plants > Roots >... | reverse complement strand
CGGCCCGTGCAGGTTGGCAACGGACCTGGCATGGTGCCTGGCCTCGGGCCGTGGTCCAAGGCCGGGATCATCGTCAAGCAGAGCACGAAGCCGGGTTCCGGCTACGCGGCGATGATGGTGACCGGCAGTAACGGCGTGCGGATGCAGTACAACTACACCCAGGACGCGGCGGGCGTGCCGGGCAAGGTCTCGGCCGCCCACCCGCGCTGGCTACGGCTGACTCGCTCCGGCGACACGATCACCGGCCTTGACTCTGCTGACGGCGTGCACTGGACGCGCGTCGGGACGGCCCAGCTGACCGGGCTGCCGGCGACGGTCCAGGTCGGCATGTTCGCGACCTCGCCGGGCTACGTCGTGACCCAGAACTCGTTCGGCGGATCCAGCAAACAGGGCGGCCCGAGCCAGGCCACGGGTGTCTTCGACCACGTCAGCCTGACGCCCGCGGCCGCGGGCGGCACGTGGACCGGCTCGGGGATCGGCGGCGGTGGTCCAGTCGCCGGGCCGGGCGGCGGCCCGAGCGGTAGGCCGTTCACCCGGGCAGGCGGCACGTTCACGGTGACCGGCTCTGGTGACATCGCACCGGTGACGCCCGGGCTCGACAGCGGCTATCCGACCGTGACGGTCGAGCAGAGCCTGGCGGGCGCGTTCCTGGGGCTGATCGCGATCGTGGTGGTAGCGGCGATGTTCTTCACGGTCGAGTACCGTCGCGGGCTGATCCGCACCACGCTGGCCGCCACCCCGCGCCGGGGCGCGGTGCTGGCCGCCAAGGCCGTGGTGATCGGCGCGGTGGCGTTCGTCACCGGGCTGGTTGCCTCGGCGCTATCGGTGGCGGTCGGTGTCCCGAAGGAGGAGAACCAGGGCCAGGTGCTGCTGACCGTGCCCGCGCTGACCGAGGTACGGGTCATCGTCGGCACAGCGGCGGTGCTGGCCCTGGCCGCTGTCTTCGCCGTCGCGCTCGGCGCCGTGCTGCGCCGCAGCGCCGCTGCCATCACGGTCGCGGTCGTGACCGTCGTCCTGCCGTTCCTGCTGGCGGGCCTCAACATCGTCCCGTCGGGCGTCGGCGCCTGGCTGCTCCGGCTGACCCCGACCGCCGGGCTGGCGATCCAGCAGAGCATCCCGCGGTACCCGCAGGTCACCAGCGTCCTGTCGCCCGTACGGGGCTATTACCCGCTGTCCCCCTACGCCGGGTTCGCCGTGCTGTGCCTCTGGGCGGCCGCCGCGCTCGGATTGGCATTCGTACTGCTCCGGCGGCGAGACGCATGAGCACGGCGGCGCAGACACAGCCCGCGGCAACCCTGACCACGGGTGTGCGGGGCGAGACGAGACTGGGGTACGCGCTGCGGGCCGAATGGACCAAGCTGCGCACGGTATCGGGGCCCGCCTGGCTGCTCATCGGGGCCGCGGTGCTGACCATCACCGTCAGCACCGCGGCCGTCGGGGCGACCCGCTGCCCGCAGGGCATGATGTGCCCGATCGACACCACGAAGCTCAGCCTGACAGGGGTCCAGTTCGGCCAGGCCGTGGTCGCGATCCTGGCCGTGCTGGTGATCAGCAACGAGTACAGCACCGGCATGATTCGCGTCACGCTCGCCGCGATGCCGGGACGCCACGCCGTGCTGGCCGCCAAGGCGATCCTCGTCACCGCGCTGGTGCTGGTCGCCGGGGCGGTGGCCGTGTTCGGGTCGATGCTGGCCGGGCACCTCATCCTGCCCGGCCACGGGTTCACTTCCGCCCGTGGCTTCCACTCGGTCTGGCTGAGTTACGGGCCCGCGCTCCGCGCGGCGTCCGGGTCGGTGCTGTACCTAGCCCTGATCTCGCTGCTGAGCCTTGGCGTGGCTGTCGTCGTCCGGGACTCGGCCGTCGCCATCGGGACCGTGCTCGCGCTGCTGTACCTGTTCCCGATCCTCCTGGCGTTCATCGGGAACGCGCACTGGCAGCACCGGCTCGAACGATGGACGCCCACCGTCGCGGGACTGACCATCCAAGACACCACCGGCCTGCGAAGCCTCGCGATCACGCCATGGGCCGGACTCGGCGTGCTGGCACTCTGGGCCGCCGGCGCACTGCTCGCCGGTGGCCTGGCGTTCCGGCTACGTGACGCCTGAACAGGAGGGCCAGCGGCTGAATCTGGCTGCCGGCCCGAAAGCACGCCGCGCAGTGCTCGAAAGCGCCCCACAGCCAGCGGATCCGCCGGTTGGCGTCGCTTTCGTGCGGCAAGGCCGGGAACAGGGCTGCCCAGTCGCAGGCCACCTCGGCCAGGAACCCGGCCTCACCACGGCGGCCCGGCAAGTGCCGCACCAGCGCGATAGTCAGCAGCTCGGCGTCGCTGCAGGCCGACCCGGGCCTGGCCGGGCCGCGATGCTCGCGGCCCCCTAGCTGATCGCGTCATCGACCAGCACATGTACGTAGACGAACAGGTCCTCGGTTGGCAACATGGAGGTGGCCCCGGCGGGCAACGGGCCGCAGCCGAAAGGGTGCAGATGGGATGTTTGGTGCGGCGTTCACAGCCCGGCTTTGGTCTTGACGTACGAATGGGTAGCGTCAAGCTGCCGCCCGCTGTCCTCGGCAGAGATGCGCCCAAACTATCTCTGCTCGCGGGAGCGCGGCATGACCAGTCCTGACTCGTAGGCGGTGACGACCGCCTGGGTCCGGTCGCGCAGGCCCAGCTTGCTGAGAACCCGGCTGACATGCGTTTTCACTGTCTCCTCGGTGACTACCAGCCGGGCTGCGATCTCCGGGTTGGACAGGCCCTCGGCGATCAGGCGGAGCACCTGGGTTTCGCGCGGCGTGAGCGTGGCGAGTTCGGCCTCGGATGGGGCGGCTGTGTTGGGCCGCAGCCGGGCGAACTCGCTGATGAGGCGGCGGGTGACGGCGGGCGCGAGCAGTGCTTCGCCTGCGGCGATGACCCGCACCGCGTCGAACAGCCGCTCGGCGGTGACGTCTTTGAGCAGGAAGCCGCTGGCCCCGGCGCGCAGTGCGTCGTAGACGTACTCGTCCAGGTCGAAGGTGGTGAGGATGAGGATGCGCGGCCCGCCCGTTCCGGATCCGGCGAGCTGCGTGGTGGCTTCGATGCCGTCCATGCCCGGCATGCGGACATCCATGAGGACGACGTCTGGATGTAGGTCGCGGCAGATTCGCACCGCCTCAGCCCCGTCGCAGGCAGTGCCGGCGACCGCGAAGTCCGGCTGGGTGTCCAGCAGCGCGGCGAACCCGGTGCGTACCACCTGATGGTCGTCGGCGACAATGATCCGGATCACCGGGGACGGAGCGGCCGGGGTTGTCATGCAGCCGCCTCCGCCGCGGTCGGCAGGGTGGCCTCGACGGCGAAACCGCCGCCGTGAGCGGAGCCGGTGCGTAGCTCTCCGCCGACAGCAGCAGCGCGCTCGCGCATGCCGAGCAGCCCGTGGCCACCGGACGGCGGCGTGGCGGACGGCGGGCCGGGCCCGTTGTCACGGACGCGTAGCCGCAGGGCGTCCGCGGTGTAATGCAACTCCACGTCCACGGCGGCGCCCTCCGCGTGGCGCCGGGCATTGGTGAGCGCCTCCTGCACGATGCGGTGGGCGGCGAGCTCGACGCCGGGGTCGAGGGCGGCCATGTGTCCGCGGACGATGAGGCGGATGCCCGACCCCGAGGCGTCCCGTGCCTCGTCGATCAGTTCGTTGAGCTGTAGCAGGCCGGGCTGGGGCTGCCGGTCGGCGACGTCGGCCCGGGTGTCCTCGCGCAGCACGCCCAGCAGCCGGCGCATCTCGGTCAGCGCCGCCCGGGCGGTGTCGCCGATCGCCGACAGCCGCTGCGCCCCGGCCGCGGGCATCCCGGCAGTGGTCAGCCGCGCGGTCTCCGCCTGCACGGCGATCATGGAAATGTGGTGGGCCACGACGTCGTGCAGCTCGCGGGAGACCCGGGCGCGCTCCCCGCGCGCCGTGTGTTCGACCAGGGTGCCTGCGATGACCTCCCGGGCGGCGTTGTGCTCGGCGGCCTCGCTGCGGGCCCGCCGGGCGGCCCCGGCCCACGCGGCCGCCGGGCCCAGCGCGGCCAGCAGCACGGTGAGGGTCCTGGCCTCGAGGCCCGTGGGACCAGCTAGCGCCAGTACGAGGAACGGCAGCGCGAGGCACGCGGCCAGCAGCTGTGAGCCGCTGCGACCCAGCCGGTACAGGGCAGCCAGCTCGGCGATCAGGCCGGCCACGGTCAGCGTGTGGAAGGCCGAGAGGGACAGCACGCACGCGGCGGAAACGGTCACGGCAGCTGTTGTCGGGTATGCCCACAGCAGCCCAAGCGGCAGCGCAGTGAACAGCGCGAGCAGCACGAAGGCGATCTGCAGCTCCTCGCCTTCGAGGCTGCTGTTGATCGCGGGCTGCGCGATTGCCTGGGCGGCGGCGAGCACCGCAAGCAGCGCTGCGGCCATGGCTGGCGCGTGCGGGGCCATGGCGATCCGCCGCAGCGTTTCGGCCCGTCCGCGCCAGCTATCCGCTCGGTCCACGTAGCCATTGTCCCCGCTGGCCAGCGAGCGTGCGTCCCTCTGGACGAGCATCCTGCCGTCCCTCGCGCGGGGGATGCGCCGTAGCCGGTGTCCCTCGTGCCAGCGACGGCGAAGACGGCTCGCCGGCGTGACGACAGCACCGCCGGCGTTTCCCTACCGTGGCGGGCATGGAAGCAACGATCGAAGTCAGCGGCCTGCGCAAGCGCTTCGGGCCGGCCGTCGCGCTGGACGGGATGACATTCTCCGTCCAGCCGTGGCAGGTCACCGGATTTGTCGGTCCCAACGGGGCCGGCAAGTCCACCACGATGCGGGTGATCCTCGGCCTGGACGCCCCCGACGACGGCAGCGCGCTGATCGGCGGCCAGCGGTACCAGAGCCTGCGGCACCCGCTGAGCCACGTCGGCTCGCTGCTGGACGCCGCCGCGCTGCAGCCGAGCCGCACCGCCCGCAACCATCTGCTGTGGCTGGCCCACTCCCAGGGCCTGACCGCCCGGCGGGTCGATGCGGTGATCGAGCAGGCCGGCCTGGAGAAGGCGGCCCGGCGCAAGGCGGGCGGCTACTCCCTGGGCATGCGGCAGCGGCTCGGGATCGCCGCCGCGCTGCTCGGCGATCCGCCGGTGCTCATGTTCGACGAGCCGTTCAACGGCATGGACCCCGAAGGGATCGTGTGGATGCGCGGGTTCCTCCGGTCGCTCGCCGGCGAAGGCCGCGCGGTGCTGGTGTCCAGCCACCTGATGGCCGAGCTCCAGGACTCCGCCGACCATCTGGTGGTGGTCGGCCGCGGCCAGGTCATCGCCGATGCCACCGTGGCTGAGCTGATCGCGGCCGCGTCCGGTAACCGGGTCGCGCTGCGCACCACCGCGCGGCCGGACGCGATGACGGCGCTCGCGGACGCTGGCGCCACCATCGCCGCCACCGGCCGCGACACTCTCACGGTCTCCGGGCTGTCGGCCGAGGACATCGTGGCCGTCCTGTCCGGCAGCGGGGTGCCGTTCTCGGAGGTCTCCGCGCACCGTGCGACGCTCGAGGAGGCCTACATGGAGCTCACCCGCGACGCGGTCGAGTTCCGCGCCGTGCCAGCCGCGACGGCCGCAGGTTCGTCCCCCCGGGCCAGCAGCGAGGAGGTCGCGAAATGAGCACGGGCACGATCACGCCGTACCGGTCTGGCCAGCGGCCCGGGCGCGACGACTTCCCGCACCTGCTGCGGGCCGAGTGGACCAAGTTCCGGACCGTGCGCGGCTGGGTGATCGCCATGATCGCCGCCGCGGTGCTGACCGCGCTGGCCGTGGTGGCCCTCGCGGGCGTCTCCAACGGGAGCCAGAACGCGGGAGCTGACCCGGCGGTTGCCATCGGCCCGGGCGGCGAGGCGGTCACCGACGACTTCTACTTCGTGCGCCAGTCACTGGACGGCAACGGCAGCATCACCGCCCGGGTCGCCTCGCTGGACACCGAGCTTCCGACGCCCGGCGGGGGCTCGCCCCCGCACATTGCCGTGCCCTGGGCCAAGGCCGGGATCATCATCAAGGCGGGCAGCAAGCCGGGATCGGCTTATGCCGCGGTCATGGCCACCCCCGCCCACGGGGTGCGGATGCAGTACGACTACACCCACGACCTCGCCGGCCCGCCCGGCACCGTCTCCGCGGCGTCGCCGCGCTGGTTGCGGCTGACCCGTTCCGGCGACACGATCACCGGATATGACTCCGCCGACGGCAGGCACTGGGCCGAGATCGGCACGGCCAGCCTGGCCGGCCTGCCGCCGACCGTGCAGGCCGGGCTCTTCGTGACCTCACCGCCGCTCCTGGCGCCGCAGAATAGTGTGTCCTGCCGCGGGGTAGCCTGCTCGGCCGGCACGCCCGGCCAGTCATTCGCCGCCAACTCCCCCCTCTTCTCCTATGCCACCCAGGCCACTGCCGCCTTCGACCACGCCAGCCTCCGGGGCGAGCGGCCCGGCAGCGCGTGGCGCGGCGGCCAGATAGGTTTCCCGACCGGCATCGCGTTCATCTGCACGCCTTCGCCCGGACATTTCTGTCCGAGAACGCCGGCGGGCGGCTTCACCAAATCCGGCGGCACGTTCACCGTGGCCGGAAGCGGCGACATCGCGCCGTACGTGACCCACGTCGACCCGCTCGGGACCGTGCTCAAGGGCTCGCTCGCCGGCCTGCTCGCCGTCATCGCCCTGGGAGCGCTGTTCATCACCGCCGAGTACCGGCGGGGCATGATCCGCACCACGTTCGCGGCCAGCCCGCGGCGGGGCCGGGTGCTGGCGGCCAAGGCCATCGTGATCGGGCTGGTCACGTTCGCCGCCGGGCTGGCCGGGGCCGCGGTCGCGCTCCCGATTGCCGAGAACAAAATGCATTCGGGCGGCTGGGCGTCGTCGGTGTACCCGGTCTGGTCGCTCACCAGCTCCCGCGGGCTGCAGATCGTCGTGGGCACCGCGGGGCTCCTCGCGGTCACCGCCATCCTCGCCCTGTCCGCCGGCGCCGTGCTGCGCCGCAGCGCTGGGGCCATCGCCGCCGTGGTCGTGCTGCTGATCGTCCCGCTGATCCTCGGGGTCATCCTGCCCCAGGGACCCGCGGACTGGCTGCTGCGGCTCACCCCAGCCGCGGCGTTCGGGCTGCAGCAGGGCACACCGCACTACTCGCAGGTGACCAGCGTCTGTCAGCCGATCAACGGCTGCTTTCCGCTGGCACCGTGGGAAGGGTTTGCCGTGCTGTGCCTCTGGGGCGCGGCCGCCCTGGGGATCGCCGTGTTCCTGCTGCGCCGGAGGGATGCATGAACGCGCTGCGTGCCGAAGGCGCGACCCTGCGAGAGGCCCTGCATGCGGAGTGGATCAAGCTGCGCACCGTGCCGAGCACCCGGTGGCTACTGCTTACCCTGATCGCGCTGACGGCCGGCGCGAGCGCCCTGGCGACCGCGGTGGTGAAGTGCCCGGCCTCGTGCGGCGAGGACACCACCAAGCTCAGCCTCACCGGCATCCTGCTCGGCCAGGCGGCCGTCGCCGTGCTGGCCGTGCTGGTCATGAGCGGCGAGTACAGCAACGGCATGATCCGGGTCACGCTCACCGCGGTGCCGCGGCGGGCCACCGCCCTGGCCGCGAAGGCGATCATCCTCACCGGCGTGGTGCTGGCCGCCGGGGCCGTCTCGGTGCTGGGGTCGGTGCTGGCCGGCCGGTACATCCTGCCCGGCAACGGCTTCACCAAAGTGAACGGCGCCCTGGCGCTGTCCCTGGGCGACGGGCCGACGCTGCGCGCCGCGGCCGGCTCGGTGCTGTACCTGGCCCTGATCGGGCTGTTCAGCCTCGGCCTGGCCACCGCCCTGCGGGACTCCGGCGCGTCCATCGCGGTCATGCTCGGCCTGCTCTACATTGTGCCGCTCCTCACTGACCTGGGCACGCTGGACCCGCGCTGGGAGCGCCGACTCCAGCAGTGGGGGCCGATGACCGCCGGGCTGGCCATCCAGGCCACCAAGAATCTCAAGAAGCTGCCGATCGGGCCGTGGCCGGGCCTCGGCGTGCTCGCCGCCTGGGCCGCCGCCGCGCTGCTGGCCGGCGGCCTGCTGCTCCGGCTGCGTGACGCGTGACCGGGCGGATCCAAGACCCGCCGTCCGGCCGACGGGGCCGACAGTGCAGCCGCCGGGCCCAGCAGCCTGCCGCAGTAGCCGGCAACACGATCGAGGTGGATCATGTGCCAGACTCATCCTCCCTCAGCGTAACCGCCGACAGTGGGCGCACCTGGCACCGCGCCAGCTTCGCCGGGTCCTCCGCGTCCGGCCACACTCTGTTCTGCCGGACGTCGCAGCTAGAGATCGCGATGACCCACACCGGGGCCGTCGCCGAGGTGGGCGGTTACATAAGGTTCACCAACCGGGGTCCGGCAGGTCGCAGCGGCTGGTCGTGAGCAAGTCGCTGGTGTGCGCGATGGTGGTCTACCCGCGCACCGGCCCGGATGATTATCAGGACTACAGCCTTGAGGGCGTCGATGGACTCCCGGATGAGGTCGGCATGGCCGTTGTGTCGGGCGTACTCCTCGATCATGTGGAGGAGGATCCAGCGCAGGCTGAAAGGTTCGCCGCGCGTCCGGCTCCTCTTCACCGACCGTGTCTCCAGCCCACTCGCGGAGATCACCCTGTCCAGCATGGCGTCGGAGGCCGCGACGGCCTCGTCGAAGAGCCGCCCGGGCTCTGGAGGGCTGTCGTCGGCGGCCGTGCGGAACTCCCAGTCCGGGTCGGCTTCCCAGTCGATGCCCGCCCAGGGCGCCCCGAGTTCGTCGCCGAGCAGGACTGCGCTGAGCCAGTGCTCCTCGACCAGCGCCATGTGCTTCATCAGGCCACCCAGGCTCAGCGTGGACGGCGGGTGGGTGGCCGCGAGGCGCTCCCGGTCGAGCCCGTTGGCCTTCAGCCGGAGCGTGCCGCAGTGGTAGTCGAGGAACCACGCAGCGTGTTGGACTCGGCAGCGGCGAGCGGAGGGTCGACGCGTTCGATCGTCACGCAGCCGACGCTAGCGAGGGCGGCTCTGGGCAGCAACCGATCTCGGGCGCCCGTCGATGCCCGCCGCCGCAGCGGCGATGAATCGCTGACCCTGCCTCCGCGAGCGGATCGCGGCTACGAGCGGTCGAGCAGAGAAGCCGACCGAGGGTGCTTCGGGCTGCTTCGGCAACCTGGACCAGCCGGGCGACGTCGTTGGGGGTATGGGACCTGGTCGCCTGCGCGCGCTGGTACCACTGCTGTCGGTGCCGCTGGTGCTCATCAGTGCCTGTATGGGTGCTTCATCGCCCAGACTCAGCCGTTCCCCGGCACCGGTGAGAACCGTGGGCGGGCCAGGGCCCACAGCGCCCGCCGGGCACCGTCCCGCCCCTGGTGGATCACGTCTGTGGACGAGCATGCACTCACCGCGAGAACCCCGCGGGCCGGTGACCTACGGGCACGGTGATGTGAACGGCGATGGGAGCCCAGACCTGGTCGCCGTCAACACTGATGGGCGCATCTGGGCCCGGCTTGGCGGCGGTAGGCAGCTACGTGCTGGTGTGCCTGCCAGCGCGTCGCTGCGCCTGCAGGCACTGGCGGATCTGTTCGGCGGCGGCAGAGCTGACATCATAGTGGCCAGCAGCGCCGCTGGCTGCTGCCGCAGCTACCAGCTACTGGGCGCATCCTCGGTTGTGCTGATCTACCGGCACCAGCGTTTGAAGTTGCTGCATTACCCTTCCGGCCGGCTGTTCGTGCTGTTGTTCAACACCGGCCGCGGGGACGCCTACGCAGGCATCCGCTGCTCGGGTCACCAGCTCACCCAGACCACGGTCTTCCTGGCGGCCAGCAAGCGGCTGTCGGTGACGGCCAGCACCTACCGGCTCACCCGGAACACAGTCACCCGGCGGGAGCTCAGCACCCGGACAGTCAGCGGCAGTGAGCGACAGGCACTTGCGCTGACCACCACGAAGTGCCCCGGAATGAACCGCTACGGCTGGGCTGGGTAACTGCACACGGCCCACACCATATGCGGCATAGTAAATTGCTGGAGCCGATGCCACGAGCGGTCGACCGCTGTCGGGCCCCCGAAGTCAAGTTGCCGAGTTCGGCGATTATGACGGGCGCGAGCCACAACCTGCGAGTGCCGCTTGCCTTCCAGCTTGCGCGGGCACACTGGCCACGCGCGTTGCACCTGAGCCTCGCGCTCCGCGCTGTAGCTGATCGATGTCGGCGCCGCCGGCGCGGCAGGCGATTGAGCGGGCTTACCGGATTCCGGTTCCCGCCGGCTATCTTCGGCCCGCTGGCATCGGTGACGAGCTGCGATGAGTTCCGGGCCGATCCGCAGTCTCAGACATTGAGCACGCCGCTCATAAGTGATGACGAGCCGCTACGAGCGGGACGACCTCGGGCTCAGGCCCGGCAACCGACGGCGGGACAACGTTGACCCCACCCGCGATCCCGAGGAGGACA